>Ga0187854_10002664_pt1 | contig 14949 bp, 11 predicted proteins | sample June2016WEW_6_15_FD_132445 | JGI IMG/M metagenome (GOLD analysis project Ga0187854, IMG submission 132445) | Peatland microbial communities from SPRUCE experiment site at the Marcell Experimental Forest, Minnesota, USA - June2016WEW_6_150 | ecosystem: Environmental > Terrestrial > Soil >...
GGGTGGATAAGGAGCTCTCCCGCCCCTTTCTTTGTCCCACAACTAAGCTGATAAAGTTGAACCCTCTTGCCCAGGAGCCGAGGCCCGGACCGCTGCGCTTGCCAAAATAGGTGGTGGTTCCTCCGAGGCCAACGGGGATCCTACTCGGAAGTTGCCAAAGAGTCCGCTTTTCGAGTACTAAGGAAAGCATAGCTCGCTGGCCTGCGTTCCTTTGCGGAAACAGAGCGATGCGGTACAGGGAAGCCCGCTCCCGCCGGATTTTGGCGGCGCCCATCGGTCCGAGCCTCGGCTCCACGTGAGAATTTATTCATATTATTTTTGAGGCGCGCCACTGGGTAGAATCGGTAAAGTTCGCAATGGTTCAGGCTTTTCCGTCAGAGGGAACGGGCCTGACTTTGAGCCGGCTGTAAAGGGACCAGAAGATGGAGATGAAAATCATCAGGGCGACGATACCCAGTAGAAATGCCGAAATCGGTTTGGTGATGAAAATGGAGATATCTCCACGCGAGATCAACAACGCCTGCCGAAGAGATCTTTCCAGGATTCGTCCCAAAACAAAGGCCAGAAGAAGAGGGCCCAGTTCAAACTGAAGTTTGCGCAGGATATACCCCATGACCCCGAAGATCACCATCATGGCCACGTCCGACACATCGTTTTTCATGCTGTAGACGCCTATGGAGCAGATCAACACGATAAAGGGAGCGAGGATCGAATAGGGGACTTTCAGCATTTGAACCCACAGTCCGACCAGGGGTAAATTCAGAACGAGTAACATCACATTGCCGATGTACATCGAGGCTATCACTGCCCAGAAGAGATGGGGGTGTTCCTTGATCAACAGTGGACCTGGGGTGACGCCCTGGATCAACAGGGCCGCGAATATCATGGCAATGGGGGGTTAATTTTAGGCATTTTTTATTTGGCCTGTGCGATCTCCGGATCCCTTGGCTCTCTGCGGTTATTGTTTTTATGTCCAGGATTTTAGCAATCCGAGTTCCTCAAGCTGCCCGCGTAGCTTTTTGGTTTCCTCCGGCGTCATTGGCCTTAAGGGTAAACGGGGTGGACCGGCCTGGATTCCTCTGAACTCCAGAGCCTTTTTGTAGGCCGCGATCGGGGTATAGGTCCGCAGGATCGCTCGCAGCCTGGCCACTCGCTCCTGAGCCTTCAGAGCCTTTTCCCGGTTTCCGGCTTTCAAGCTTTCATAAATCTCCACGACCGCTTCGGGAAAGGCAGTGCTAGTTGCGGCAACGGCCCCCTTGGCCCCCATCAGGAGGCTCGCATAAATTTGGGCGTCATTGCCCATGAGGACACAAAAGTCTTCCGGCATGGCCATCTTGAAGTTTATGAAATTCATGAAATCCATGCTGCTGTCCTTAACGCCGACAACGTTGGGGTATTTAGATTGCAGCTGGACCAACACGCCTGGAGAGACTGCGTTCTTGACATTGGGGGGGATGTTATAGATATACAGCGGGAAGCCCGGCACCTTCTCGGCTATGGTGGCATAGAATTGAAAGATGGTTTGATCATCGACGGTGAAATAGTAAGGCGGAACCAATGCCGCCCCGTCTGCACCGATATCCCGGGCGTGGGCCGTAAGCTCAATGGCTTCGTTCAGATGGATTGACCCGGTGTGCATAACGACGGGTATCCGGCCGGCGGTCTCCTTCACGGTTATCTCGGCCACATTCTTCCTTTCTTCGGTGGTTAAAAGAACCCCCTCGCCTGTGGAACCACAGGGGAAGAGGCCATGAATTCCTTTTTCGATCAAAAAGTGAGTTAACTTACTCAATGCCTGGACATTGAGCTGACCATCCTCAGCAAGTGGGGTCACCGTGGCGGTAACGATTCCTGAAAGCCTTTTGTAAATCAACTTCCTTACCCCCTTTCCTAAATCTTCAGGAGCAACAGAATTTTATCGCAAAACCTGCCGCGAGAGTTCCTTCTTTCGAAATACTTTTCTCCCCAGCCGCACCAAAGGGGGGGAGTTACCCGAGGACTAGGCATAAAAGATATCAAATTTCTTCAGAGAAAGCATCAAGGATTTGCTTATTCGTATTGCCCCCTGGGCCAAATAGTGAAAGCCCATGAGAAATGTTCCGCGTTCCCCGGCCCGGGCCTCAAGCTTGCATCTCTTGCGAATCAAATAAGAAATCATGAAAATGAAGGGGAGCCAGGCGAAGACGGGTGTTGTTGATGACCGTGGAAATATGATACAGTGCATTGTTTCTATTAAATTTTGAGGTTAGAATTTAAATAAATTTCGGGAAGGGACTTCTATGCAGACCCCAAAGCTCTTCCCCGCGAACGGTTAAAAATGAAAGATGATCGTGAAGAGCCACTGACTCAGGTAAAGTCACAAAATAGTGCCAGCCTGACTGAGGGGAGAAATAGGCTGACCCCTCTGGATGAAGTAGAGGAAAATAAGAAAGCAAAAGTGATTGACATTCAAGGGGGATGGGGAGAAAAACGGCGCCTGAGTCAAATGGGCATCCATCCCGGGGATGTGGTCACCGTGGTGAGATACGGCGCTTTAGGCGGGCCCATGGTGATCGAAGTTCACGGGTTTCAATTAGCTTTGGGGAGGGGAGTCGCTTCCCAGGTCTTCGTGGAAGAAGTGGCGGAATGAGAATCGCCCTGGCTGGCCAGCCGAATTGCGGGAAAAGCACCCTTTTTAATCATATTGGCGGGTACAAGGCGGTCACCTCCAACTTTCCGGGAACGAGCGTTACTTTTACGGAAACCAAAACCCGGATCAATGGCCTGATCTGCACCTGCATCGACCTTCCCGGCACTTATTCCATCACCTCCGAGGAACCCGCCGAGCTGGAAGCCCGCAAGCACCTCCTTTCCGGGGAAGTCGATTTGATCATCAATGTGTTGGATGCCTCCCTCCTGAGCCGAAGCCTGGAATTGACCCTGGAGCTCCTGGAGCTGGAGATCCCCATGGTCCTCTGCCTGAACATGATGGATGAGGCCGAAAAAAAGGGAATCCAGATCGACGCCCGGAAACTTTCTGGAATCCTGGGAATCCCGGCAATTCCGGTCGTCGCCACCACGGGAAAAGGGCTGATTGATTTATTCGCCAACGTGGTCGTAGTCTGGGAGGAGCTGAAAAAAGGAAGCGTCCAGAAGTTCAGCAAAGACATCGAAGAAATTATCCAGCCTCTGGTTTCCCTCCTGAACACGGAAAAACTGGTGAATGAGAAAGTCCCCTCCCGCTTTCTGGCGGTGAAATTGTTGGAAAAAGATGAGAGTTTCCTGGAAGAGGTCAAGCCGGCGGAAATCATTTACCGGCAGGTGCAACTTTCCCAGGAGAAGTTGCAGGAAAGCCACGGGGCCCCCTCCGACGAAGTTATTTCTTCCGAACGCCATGCCCTGGCCATGAACCTCTTCGAAAAAGTGGCCCAGGTCGTCCATCCGCCCAAGAGAAACCTGAGCATGGCCATAGACCACCTGGTTATGCACAAGGTTTTCGGATATGTCATTCTGGCGCTGGTTTTCTACGCCTTCTTTAACCTTATCTTCGGAATCGGCGGGTATATCGAAGGGCCCTTGATTAAATATTTTGAACGCCTGAGCGGTTATTTCGAAAGTTTTTTCCCTCCCCGGAGTCTTTCCCTCTTTTTGATCCATGGAACTCTGCATGGAATTTCCGGAGGGATTGCCATCGTTCTGCCTTACCTATTTCCGTTTCTCATCGGTCTGTCGATCCTGGAAGACGTCGGTTACCTGCCGCGGGTCGCTTTCCTGATGGATGTCTTTATGCACCGGATCGGTCTCCACGGGAAATCGATCATTCCTTTTATTCTGGGGTACGGGTGCAGCGTTCCGGCGGTCATGTCCACCCAGATTCTGGAGCTCCCCCAGCACCGTTTTATTGTCTCCGTCCTTTCCACCATGATCCCCTGCGCCGCCCGCATTACGATTATCTTCGGATTGGTAGCCTTTTTAATCGGCCCTAATTATGCACTGGCGATCTTTGCCCTCAACATTCTGATCGTGGCCACCTTTGGAAAGGTCATGACCCTCTTGACCCCGGAAAGCAACCTCGGGTTCATTCTGGAGATGCCCCCTTACCAGATTCCTGCGCTCCGGAATACCCTGCAGAAATCCTGGTATCGTCTCCGGGAATTTATCATCATCGCCTGGCCCCTTCTGATCATCGGCAGCGTCGTACTGTCCCTGATCGAATACGGGAAATTTGACCTCTTGATCAACTATCTTCTTTCCCCCCTGACCCGGCTCCTTGATCTACCTCTTTCAGTTGGAACCACCCTTCTTTTTGGCCTGCTGAGAAAAGAGCTCTCCATGATCATGCTGACCCAGGCGCTCGGGACCACTCAGGTCCTCACGGTCATGACCAAAGTCCAGGTTATGGTCTTCACGATCTTTGTTACCTTTTACATCCCCTGCCTGGCCACCATCGGCGCGCTCTGGAAGGCGATCGGAAGAAAGGGGGCCCTTCTGGCAGTCCTCTTAACCTTCTGCACAGGAACCGTGCTGGGGCTGATCGCCCGTCTTATCGGCGGAATCTTTTTCCCTTAAAAGGAAGTTCGGAGTTCGGAGAAGATGTAATTCCCCGTTCCAAAATCCCGACTCTCACTCCGAACTAAACTACTCCAAACTCTGAACTAAGTTACTCCGGACTCCATTCAGCCCGGATCAGGCGGGAACATCTCATGCCAGGGGGTAGCCTGTTCGAAAGCATGGGCAACGCGTAACAGCGTAGCCTCATCGAAACGACGGCCGATTAGCTGAAGTCCGACAGGTAGATCTTCCGCGGAAGACCCGCAGGGCAGGGAGATGGCCGGGAGGCCGGTGAGGTTCCCGGGGCGAGTAAACCGCAGAAGCGCCGGTCGGACATCCTCTTTCATACGTCCCCAATTTATTTCTTTCTGGCCAATGCGCGGGGGGACAATCGGAAGGGTAGGGACGGCTAGAACGTCGACTGATTGGAAAATCCGCTCGAAAGCTTCCGTGAAAAACTGTCGCTTCTGTTGAGCGTGAAGATACTCAATAGTCCTCTGATCTTTGTTGCCCTCCAGGCGACTGCGGACGTCGGGTCCGTAATCCTTCGGCCTCTTCTGGAGCCAATTCCAGTGGTAGGAGAGGGCTTCGCCAACCGTAATCGTAGCCACGAGATCGGCCGCCTCCTTCATTCCCTTCAAATCAACCCGCTGAAGCTTAGCTCCCAACTGGCTCAGAATTGCGCAGGCTATCAGGACGCTATTACGAACATCTTTCTGAAGGCGCTCGAAGAAATATTGCCGGGGAATTCCAATCCGGAGATTTTTGATCCCCTGGCGCAGGAGACGGGAGAGGGAACGCTCACTCCGGGGGAAGCCGCCTGGGTTATGTCCTCCTTGCCCAACGATGACTCCCAGCATCAGGGCGGTGTCTTCAACGCACCGGCAGATGGGGCCGACATGGTCAAGACTGAAAGCCAGCGGAATGACGCCATGAAGCGGAACCAGACCGCGGGTCGGCTTTAAACCTACGACCCCGCAGGCTGCAGAAGGAATCCGGATCGATCCTCCCGTATCCGTTCCCAGAGAAGCAACACATAACCCCGTGCTTACGGCAGCCGCACTGCCGCCACTGGACCCACCGGGAACCCTGCTGAGGTCCCAAGGATTGTGCGTCGGACCATAGTGAGGGTTGACATTGGTTACCCCGTAGGCAAACTCGTGCAGGTTGGTCTTTCCTAAAAGGATAGACCCGGCAGCGAAAAGGCGATCTGCTACCAAGGCGTTTTCTTTCGGGACGAAGTTGCGCAGAATCTTTGATCCTCCGGTGGTCCGGATACCGGCTGTGTAAAAAAGGTCCTTCAGGGTGATCGGGATTCCATGGAGAGGGCCGCGATAATGCCCCTTTAAAATTTCCTTTTCCGCCTGCCGGGCCTGTTTCCGGGCCAGGTCTGCCGTGACGGTAATGAAAGCATTCAATCTTGGCTGAAGACGGGCGATTCTCTCCAAAAAGGCATCAGTCAATTCGACCGGAGAAATTTTCTTCTTCCGCAGGAGCGGGGCTACTTTACCAATGGTCAGGTTCTCATCATTTAGAATATTCATGGGCCCTCCAGGATTGGTTTCCGGTATCGTTTGGCCAATATCCCAATCATGGGCATTATAGGAAGTTAGGACTCGGGGTGTCAAACGAAAAGGTTTCTTGAAATGATCTAAGTCTTGTGCTACTGGTTAAAAAAAGATTTCTTTTGCAAGAGAGCCTTTTGCAAAGGCGGCTCATTCCGTCATTCCCGCGAAGCTTGTCCCAGCGAAAGCCGGGGTCCATCCCGCCAAGGGCGGGATTAAAATAACTGGATTCCGGCTTTCGCCGGAATGACAGGTTCAATAATGATTTGGCTTTTTACGAATCCACCAAAATTAGGAGGGATTACGATGGATAGAAAAAAGGTCACCGTTCCGGATCTTTTGCAGATGAAGAGAGAGGGGAGGAAGATTACCAAGGTTAACCTCCATGATTATCCCACAGCAGTTTTGGCCGACCGGGCGGGGATCGATATCGTCATGATCGGAGACTCCATCGGCATGGTAGTCCTGGGATACTCGAACACTATACCGGTTACGATGGAAGAAATGATCCACCATGCCAAAGCCGTTGTCCGCGGAGCGGGACACTGCTTCGTCGTATGCGATATGCCTTTCATGTCCTATCAGACGAATGCAGATGAGGCCGTGAGGAATGCGGGCCGGCTCATGAAAGAGACCGGGGTGGATGCCATCAAACTGGAGGGGGGTGCGGATATCAAGGAAAAGGTGAAGGCCATCGTAGGGGCCGGAATCCCGGTCATGGGTCATATCGGGTTACTTCCTCAAAGGGTTTCGCTGGTCGGGAAATATCGAGTCCAGGGGAAGGATGCGGCCTCGGCTTCGTTGATCCTGCAGGATGCTTTGGCTCTTGAAGAGGCGGGGGCCTTCTGTATTGTCCTGGAGACCGTCACCGCAGAAGCCGCTAAACTGATCACGGAAAAATTGAGAATTCCCACCCTCAGCGCAGGTTCCGGTCCTTATCTGGATGGCCAATCGCTTAACCTATACGATATTCTGGGCCTGTCGTTGGGGATCGTTCCCCGCTTTGCCAAAAAGTATCTTAACCTTGCGGAAGAAGCAACCAGGGTTTTGGCGGAGTTCAAAAAGGATGTCGAAGAGGGAAGGTTCCCCGCCGAAGAGCATTATTTCCGCATGGACGAGAAGGAGTTGCAGAAGCTGATGGGCAAGAAAAAGAGAAAATGAGTTTTAGCTGAAGGCAAAATGTTTCTAGATCTCATGTGAAATTTCCACATTTTAGGATAAAAGGTTATTCCATTCCGTTAAAAAGCTCAACTGCACCCATGCAGAACCTATCGATACTTTCCGCGGATATTTAAGGCAGTAGATAAATAGCGAGGCTGTCGAAAAACCCTAAATCTGGGCATTTTGCGGTTTTCTGTCGCCTGTAAGTTGTTGATTTTTAACGGTGCAAAAGTTATCGGAATTGGCCATTTGGACTTTTTCGACAGGGTCAGCAGAACACACAGCCTTTTGTCCAAAAGCCTGAACCACTATATATTGGGGATGCCTTTGTTATAAAATTGAGGCCCGTTCTTTCTAACAAAAAAAGCCCCATAGAGGGGGCTCAGGATAAGGGGTTAAAAAAGGGCCAGGGCTTATCACCCTGGCTTTTCAGTTTTTCTTCGAGAGAGTTGGGTGGAGGTCAGACCGGATTCACGAATTTCTTTCCTGCATTGGAGATCATTATTAAATCATATTTGGGGTCTGACTTAGAACGAGATTGGTTATGAGGCTTTAAGAGCAATTCTCTGTAGTAAAGATTTTCAATCATTAAATCAAGGGCGTCATAGGTAATTTTCAATGACAAATTTTTAATGATTTCCAAAGAACTAGCCGATCCATTTGCTTTATTCCTTAGATACCTAAGGATCTTTTTTTCCATAGTTCCTCCTCTTTTCCTTTTGCTATTTGATGGGGTCCCTCTTTGGTTTTAGTTTACAGGCTCGAAAAAGGCTACCCCCTATAATTTGTTTTTATCCCTTCCCTCCATGCGTCGCTCCCTTGCTCAGAGACCAAAACCAATCCGCTATGTCGTGATCAGTAATATTCCCCGGGTTAATTTTTTTGGTTTGTTTCCCCGACTTAACCCAATAAATGCCATCCGCTTTCACTTCAATACAAAAAGAGGAATACCAGCCCGAAAGGTCAACACTATATTGAGTGTGCAGGAATGAAAGCTCTTTAAGAAAATGATCAGAATCCATACTGCCTCTATACGTAGGCCGAGGATATAGGCCAAATTTATGCGCCCCCTCATTTTTTAGTTCTAATCTCCTTTTTTCAATTCTTTCTAAAAGTCCGCTTCCCAAAAGAGCCTTCTTGTGTTCCATAATATTTTGCTCCCCGTGTGCTCTTTTTTTTAAATCCTCTTGCCCCTTTTCAAGCTGGTCCATATTATGCCTCCCTTTCTTCTTGGTTACTCCCTCTCCATAATTTTTCTGCAAAGAGTTAGATAATCCTCTCTCTATCTAATTAAATATTTCTTTTTCGATTAAGACGGTTAGGTATCCCTAAAATTGTCGCTTTCTTGTTCCCCTTCTTTAGCTCATGATTGAGGGCACGCTTATTTCACTTGCTTGAGATAAAGCCGATTTAGAGACCACCGGATTCAGCTTCTAAGGATTCATTATCCAGATATTCATCCGAGATGGAGCCGGGATTTTCACGATGTCCACTCTTTCCAAATGACCCTTAGTTGCTTGGAACGCGCCGGATGACGCAGCTTGCGCAGCGCCTTGAACTCAATCTGCCGGATGCGCTCCCGGGTGACGTCAAAGACCTTTCCAACCTCTTCAAGAGTATAATCGCCTTTCTCATCGATCCCGAAACGCATTTTCAAGATTCTTTCTTCCCTAGATGTCAAAGTAGGCAGAATTTTACGAGTCTGCTCGCTGAGGTCTAGATGCGCTGCTGCCTCTGCAGGAGAGACCCTGCTCGTGTCCTCAATAAAATCCATTAGACCGCTGTCTTCTTCCTTCCCAATGGGCGCGTCCAGGGATACTGGCTGCTTGGCAATATTCACGACCTTGCGCACCTCTTCTGGGGAAATACCCATATGCCCGCCAATCTCCTCACGGGTAGGCTCTCTTCCCAGCTTTTGGACGAGGTAACGCGAGGCTTGATGCAGCTTATTAATCGTCTCAATCATGTGCACCGGAACGCGAATGGTCCGTGCTTGATCCGCAATCGACCGGGTGACCGCCTGGCGAATCCACCAAGTTGCGTAGGTACTGAATCTATAGCCCCGCTTGTAGTCAAATTTGTCTACAGCTTTCATCAGCCCGATGTTTCCCTCTTGGATCAAATCCAGGAAGTGCAGGCCCCGATTCACATACCTTTTGGCGATGGAAACGACAAGACGCAGATTGGCTTCAATCAGCGCGTTCTTGGCTGCCTCGACCTTTGTCTCACCGCTTTTTATGGCGCAAAGGGTCTGTTTTAATTCCTCGACGGACAGATTGGATTCCGCCTCCACCCGGCGAATCTTGTTCTCGACATTTTTCATCACCCGGCGGCATTCCTCCTGCTCCTCCTTGCTCAGCCATGATTTGCGCATCCTCGCACGTAACTCTTGGGGATTCTTCATCAGCCGGAGGAAGTCCGGAAGCTGGCCTAAAGGTATCTTGCCCCAATCCTGGACGTCTTGGATCTCATTTTCGGCTTTCTGCACCTTCTCGGCAAGCGATTTAATTTTTTGGGTTATTTTATCGACATACTTGGTTCGCGCATTAAGGTCTTCCAGCAACGAAACAATCTTTCCTTTGAAGCCCTGCAGCCGTCGATTCAGCCTAACCAGATCGGAATCCGAGATTTTCTTTTTACCGATATTTTCTTGAACCTGTCGATACCGCTCATCCAGCTTCTTGATCCGGTCGATTAGGGAAAGCATATGCGGCACGTTGAACTCTTCTTGCAAAAAACAATCCTCCTCTGATTTCTGGAACTCATCGACACATAATTTCTTCGACCTGAGCCGCTCGCCAAACAAGACGATCTCCTTGATGGTCAGGGGGGAAGCCAGGACCGCATCGATCACTTCCTTTCCCCCCTCTTCGATCGTTTTGGCGATCTCTATCTCCTCTTCGCGTGTCAGCAGAGGGACGGAACCCATCTCGCGCAAATACATAAACACAGGATCGACCGCCTTTTCCACGCCCACGGCCTCTAATTCCGGTTGTTCCTCGGATCGGATGGGTTCGACCTCCATCGGCTCCTCTAACTTTTGGGCTGCATCAACTACCTCAATCCCTATTTCCTCACGCATAGTCATCAAATCACCGATCTTTCAGTAGTTTAATAGGAGGAGGTCGTCGATCTCAGCGCATGTCAATAAGCCCTCCTCCTTTTGATTAATCGATTGCCTAACTTTCTCCTTCTTACCCACCCAAAACATGGACACTGGTTCTTTAAACCTTATTGTCTACCCTTTTGGGGGCTTTCAAAAAACTCTCCAGTTGGGTATCCGAAGATACAAGAAAACGACCCTTTCCTTCGCCCTTGCACCATTTGGGATGACTAACTATTAAACACGTAGGTAGGAAGGGAATTCCTTTGACCAAGTTGATGTGGGGTTGAAGAATGCAATACCAGGCTTCAGATGGAGATCTTGCATTAGAACCTTACAGAGGGACTTCACCTTACCCCAAGATTCTCAATTTATTCTTTATATCATTTACGAATAAGAAAATCAACCTAAATATTTCAAATCATTAAAGAAAAAAGATAAGATTTCTTTTTTGGAATGAAACCATCTGGTTTAAGACCGTTTTTCCCAGCGAGAAATAAGGGTTAGACCAGGGACATCAATCCCTGGAATGACCAGAGCCCCCTGAAGAGAGATGATCCTTGATTTCTTCCCTGCCTTTTCATGAACCGCGCTCTTGTCACCCACCGCAATAATTCCGGAGGTGCTAAAAGCAATGGCGCCCCGCCGAATAGATCGATCTGGCATGAACAAAAAGACGTCATCTAAAATCGTATTTTCTTCCAAACTACTAATTCCCCCATTTTCAAAAACAAAAAAATGATTCACCCCAGGGCCACAGAGGCCACAACGCAGCGTAGCCGCAGCCAAAATAAGCTACCATGGGGTAGCGCCCTCCAGAAATCCCCCCTGTCCCCCTTTACCAAAGGGGGGTTAGGGGGGATTTCTGGGGTGGGTTTCCCAAGTGGGTCTTCTTTACAAAATTTAGAGAGTCTGAACATTGGTAGTACAGAGAAAACCTTCCTCAATGATTTGGAACGCAGATCAATGTAGATTTTCAGGGTCATTCAGAACAAATTTTCACCATTCATAACAGCACCATATATTCCGCTTGGGTTTTGCCTTTTTGTCTTTGAATTTTCCCCCCTAAGATCTCTTTCCGCGGAAATCTGCGCCCCGATGAATCTATTTTTGGGATAGCACGGGGTTCAGAATGAGTCAATGGCTTTATCGATCCAGTCCCCATTTTTCTCTAATGAGTGAAAAATTTTGGTATCCAAAGTAATCGCAGGCCCAGGCACGGACCAAGCCGACCCGGACGGCAATCATTTTGAGCATGGAGCCGGTCTTCGCCGCAATATTCGCCTGGCTGTGGCTGAATGAGCGGATGGGTCTATGGGGCGGGATCGGAGCCGGGCTGATCCTCTGTGGAATTCTGCTGGCCGAGTTAAAACCGAATTTGTAGAACCGGCCCAGCCCCAAAAGAATCGTTCAGGGAGGGAGCCAAAAGAAACAAGTCGGAGGATCGACGGTCGTTGGTCCTGCTTTTCCTCGTTCCTCGATCCTGTCTTATTTTGTCTGGTTAGTTCCTCGAACCTCGAATCTCGTTTTTCGATCCTGTTTTATCTGGTAATGTTAATCCCGTATTTCGGCCCGACGACAAACATATCTTCGATACCCAGGGCATATCCCTGATAGGGCCACTGATATTCAATGGCGGAAACCATTCCCTCTTTTAGTTTCTGGACGTTTTCGCCTTTCTTGAAGAAGAGGGTCGTCGACTCCTGTTTCCCGAAAGTATGACCAATGTCCCGGTTGTAGTCTCTTTTCAAAGAGCCACCTCTGGGTAGTAGCTTCCAGGCACGAAGTCTCCGTTCTTCTTTGAGAAGGGGACGCATCCCAGCCCAGTAAACATCTTCTCCAGTCCGCCCTTGCCTTCCCCCTGGAATGGCCCCTTCCAGCATGGCCTTTTCCATCAGGCGGTAAAGATCCTCTCCTTTCTTGTCTGTGGTAATGGAACGGGCCAAGTCGGAACAGGCCAGGATTAATCCCCGGTCCTTAACCACAATTCCAGCGTCAAGTTTGAGAGATTTCATCTTCGCCGAAAGGCGGAAAATCCCCGGCAGGGAAGGATAGGGGGTGCGGACCCCGGCATGCAACACCATGAAATAGGGCTCCAGCCGCAAAGGAGTTTTCTCTTTCTTCTCATACTCCTTCAGAAGCCTATAAAACGCCTTTTGCACTTCCTTCTCAAAAACCGGTTTCCTGTCTTTCATGCGGTTCGCAGTCCATTCCAGGGCCCCTTCCATAGCATATTTCGTCCCCAGGGAGCCCAGGATATAAGCTGCCAGGTCCTGGCCGGACCGAACTTCCCGCCAGGCACGGAACATATTGGAGGCGTTTTTCAACCGGCTCAAACCCAGGGCTAAAGACCGTCCGATGTCCAGGTTCTTCTCCTCCACGCCCAAGGTCCCCTTGCCCGCCAGGGCCTCTACGGCTTCCCGCAGAGTGGAAAAGGATTTTCTTCCCCTCATCCCCATCACGGGGCGTGGGCTGAGAAGGTAAATCTTCCTTCCTGTGTAAAGGCTCAGGAGGTCGCTCTTTATCCGATCGAAGGGGATTCCCGTCATCTCCTGGAGATTGATGGGCGAGCTGGCCAGGACACTTGCTACTCCAGCCCCTTTCATCAACTGGTTCAAAACCTGGAAGGCTCGAAAGGGACGGCCATTGAGATACCTTTTGACCAGCACCCCGTCCTTCGGGCTCATCTTCAGATCTCTTCCCACCGCCCGCCAGGCCCAGCGATTCACGCTCTTCCTCTTCTTCAAAAAGGCAGCCTCCACATTCCTGGAACTCAGCTCATACACCCAGGTTCTTCCCGGAAATTTCGGAGGGGAGACGAAGGTTAGGTCGAACTTCTGACTCAACCGCCGGAAACGATCCAGGGCCATGTCGGCATGAACGGATAGCGTCTTTACCCTGAAAGATTTTTCCAGGGCGGCAGCCTCATCCGATGGGAACTCGGCTCTCTTCCGGACCAACTTATCCCAGGTAAAATAGGAGCTATAATAGATCGTCCGAACCTGATGCTTCCGAATCACCGGCTCAGCCGATCCTCCGCGGGTAAAGTTCCCGGTCTCCACTTCTTTCACCAACAGGAAATAATCTCTTTTCCCTTCTTTGATAAGGACGGGCGTCACGTCCTTGTAGGCATCCAGGTTTAAATTAGGGTAAAGGGAGCTCTCTTCCAGGCGAAGCCCGATCTCCCTCCGGATCGCTTTCAGGTCGGTAATCAGTTCCATTTGAAAATACTCCTTTCAACCTCTTCTCTTCTTGGGAAATCTTCCCCTCAGCTCCATGGCCTTCATCACCCGCTCTTTGGAGATGGCCAGAGCCACCTCTCTCGGTAACCGCCTGCTCTTCTTGGACCCGTCCAGAACCATGGCCACATTCTTCCACATCTTCCGCTTCACCGTATCATAGACTTCCTGGGGTTCCAGGATATCGCAGGAATACCGGTTGTCCATGGCTTTCCCGGCTCCCATCACCGCCCCCGCATTGGCCACGAAATCCGGAACCAATAAAATCCCCTTCTGATGAAAATATTTCTGGGCGATCTCTTTCGTCGGAAAATTCGCCCCTTCCACAACCAGCTTGGCCTTTATATTCCTCATGTTCTTCTCGGTGATCACATCCCCCGTCGCCCCGGGAACCAGCACATCCACCGGCACCTCCAGCTCTTTGCCCGAAGCAATCTTCCGACCCCTACCATACCTCAGCACACCCTTATCCCCATACTTCTCCCTCAAGGACAACAGCTTTTCCACATCCAAACCCTGAGGATCATAGACTGCCCCTTCGATAGAGGAAATGGCTACCACCTTGGACCCCTTCTCCCCAAAGAATTTGGCGGCAAAAGCCCCGACCGCCCCAAACCCCTGGATGGAGACTGTGGCCTTCCTCAAATCAATTCCCCGGTAAGGAGCCGCACACTCCGCAGCCTCCACCACTCCGTATCCGGTGATTCCCAGCTCATCATAGGGCAATCCCCCCAGCTCGGCCGGCGTTCCCACAGCCGCCTTCATATCGTCAGCCTCGTCCAGGGCGATGGACCCCTCTTTCTCGGCAAACCCCATATCGTTCCCGAACACATATTCATCAGGGAGAAATTTGCGGATCTTCTTTACGTAGGCCCGGATGATCTCCTCTTTGAAGGGTGACTTGGGATCGTTGCGAATCCCGGCCTTGGCCCCTCCTAAAAAGATATCGGCCATGGCCCACTTCCAGGTCATGGTCCGGGCCAGGCGGAAGCAGTCCAGAAGGGTCATGTTCGGGTCCATGCGGCACCCGCCCTTTCCCGGCCCCCGGGCGGTGTTATCGATTACCAGCATCCCCATCATCCCGGTCTTGGTATCATGAACGGCAATAATCTTCTCCGGCCCAAATTCATCCATCCATTCAAATACGTCGGACATGATTTCCCTCCTTTGGGAATGGAAGTTACTAATGAGGCCATAATTATTTAGACATGAATTTCATCTTTTGCTCATTCCGGCTTGCGCCGGAATGACGAAAAGAACAATGCCTTTCCTATATTCGTCTCTCCGGCGAAAGCCGGAGTCCAGTTCAAGGTTTTCAAAAAGAAAGGCCCTCCAACCAATGATGTTTAGA
>Ga0187854_10002668_pt1 | contig 14935 bp, 12 predicted proteins | sample June2016WEW_6_15_FD_132445 | JGI IMG/M metagenome (GOLD analysis project Ga0187854, IMG submission 132445) | Peatland microbial communities from SPRUCE experiment site at the Marcell Experimental Forest, Minnesota, USA - June2016WEW_6_150 | ecosystem: Environmental > Terrestrial > Soil >...
CCCGGTTTAATTCCTCAGCCACAGCCGTCATAACGTCGAGGACCGGACAGCCGACGATCGCCCCAATTCTCTTGTTGATCTCCTGGGGAAAGTCCGGGCCGTATAGAGCTCCAGCCGAGGTGCACCCAAATACAACCACATTGGGCCGCAAAGTCTTCAATAATTTAGCAGCCTGGCGCACCTCCTCAGAGATCATGCGCCTTTCCCCCTCCGGGGTCGTCTCTTCCAGATACATTCTGGCTGGGTGGACCGTGATCGGCAAAGGGAGATGACGATAGAGGTCCACTTCCATTACGGTGTTGGAGGAAGGGACCATCAGACCAACTCTGAACCGTTTTTCCATTTCCCCCCTCCTTTGGCCTTATTCCAGATCCAGCAGCTTGGCCGGATTCTTCCGCACCATAATGTCGATCTCTTTCTCCGTAATCCCCTGGTTCATCAGGGAAAGGATGAACATGCGTAATCCCTCCACCGTCGAGGGGCAGAAGACCTGGCCGAAATCGGTGGCCATGACGCAGCGCTCCGGACCTGCCTTCCGGATCACTTCGATGACATCTTTGATGCGGGCGTTATAGAACATGGGCATCGTGGGGAGAAAGCAATGTTCCAGGTAAGCTCCCTTCCGGGCAAACTCCAACTGCACCTCCAGGGAAAGATCCGGAACTTCGTTGTGCGGATGGGTCACCAGGATTTTCTTCACCCCTCGGCGGAAGGCTTCGTCGATCAAAATCCGGCTCTCCTCTGCCGAGCAGTGGGAAGTGCCCAGGATGATATTGGCTTCGGCAATCATATCCAGGATCTCTTTGACCACGGGCAGCAATTTTTTTTCACTGTCGAGGATGGTAATCCCCTTTTCCGGCCACTTTACTCTGCCCGGCATGGTGCCGTAAGTTCCCTTGAAATGTTTGATATGGGCATCCGAAAAGATCGAGGGCATCCAGACCTCTTTTCCCCCGAACTTGATCGCCGCTTCAACCGCGCTGGGATTGAGCCCGCCCACGGCAGGATTGAGAACCACACCTCCGAAGGTATGGATCCCGGGGACCGCTTTGCTCACGTAGTACATCCGCGAAGCGTTAATCCCGTAATGGGCCTTGGAAAGAACAGCCCGCATGCCGGCCTCCCTCGCCTCCTTGGCGATCTCCACCTCATCCAACAGTCGATCGTGCAGATCAGGGGTCGCGTGAAAATGAAGATCAATCGCTCCTTCCAAAACTTCCATCCGTTTATCCATCGGAACTACCTCCTTTTCCTTTCTTTGATCATTTCGGCCACAGTCTGCACCACTGCCTCATTCTGGGGCATCGTTCCAATGCTGATCCGCACATATTCCGGATGGAAATCTCCGCGGATCATGATGCCGCCGCGACGGCAAAGCTCTTCGGTAAAGACTTCGGCAGTGAAGCCGAAATCGGAAACTTTAGCGGTGACGTAATTTCCCTGCGGTGTGTCTACCATCTCCAGACCCAAACGACCCAGCTCCCGGTGCAGGTATTCCCTCCCCTTGCGCACTACTTCCAGGGTACGCTGCAGGTGTTCCTTGTCTTTCAGAGCCGCGACTCCAGCGGATTGAGCCAACATTCCCGTCCCCCACTTCGGTTTTGCTTTGGAAAGGAAAGCAATGGCTTTGGCTGGGCCTACGCAGTAACCCAGACGAACGTCGGCCAGGCCAAAGGCCTTGGAGAAGGTCCGAGTCACCAGCAAATTGATCCCCTCCCCCATCTCATAAAAGAATTCCAGAGCAGAGGTATGGGGATCGGCAAACTCGACGTAGGCCTCATCAGAAACCACAATGGCTTTCACCGCCTTGGCCGCCTCCACGATCTCTTTAAGATCTTTCAGGGGGACTAGTTTGCTGGTGGGGTTGTTCGGACGGGTGATGAAAATCACCCGGCTCCTCGAAGTAAGCGCTTTTTTCAGTTTGGCGACATTTAAATCGAAGTTCTTTTCCAGGCGCACTTTCACAGGCTTGCGCCCCCGAGCCAAGGTGATCTCCTCGTAGAAGCTTCCAAAGGCTGGAGAGGTGAAAACCACCTCATCTCCCGGCGCGGAAAAAACCTCGATGATATGCATCATCAAGGAAGACGACCCGGGGCCAACTACGATGTTCTCCGGCCGCATGTTGACATACTGGGCCAGAGCCCCTCGCAGTTCTCGTGCTTCTGCGTCCGGATAAAGGCTGGCTTCGCCGGCCATTTCAATGATCTTGGCTTTGGCCAGAGGAGGAACCCCCAGGGGATTCTCGTTAGAAGAAAGCTTGATCACCCTGGCTGGGTCCATTTCATACTTTGCGGCAATGTCCTTGGTCACCGGTCCGGGAAGGTAGGGGACGATCTTCCGCAGTTGCGGATTGACAATGTCTTCGAAAACGGATTTTTTGGCCATTCATTCCCTCCTTTGAAATTGGATTCCTTTCATCTAAGGCAATCGTGATCCAGGATCGCTGATGGCAACGGATTTTAAATAATTTTTTCTTTCCGCAATTTTTCGATCCGGTGGGAAGGATACCCCAACTCTTGCAGGATCTCTTGCGAATGCTGGCCCAAAGAGGGGGCGGGTCCTCTTATTTGCCCGGGAGTCTCGGAAAGCTTTATGGGGATGCCGATCTGCTTGAGCCGGCCCGCCAGCGGATGGAGGACCTCCACGATCATCTGCCGGTGTTGAACCTGGGGGTCCTTCAGGGCCTCTCCCATGTCTTTGACTGGCCCCAGGCAAACATCCTGCCCTTCAAAGAAACTTACCCACTCATCCCGGGTCTTCTGGCGGAAGGTCTTTTTTAGGAATTCGTAGACCTCTTGGCCCTTTTCCCCCTGGGCCCACTGATGATCGATCATATCTTCTCGCCCCAAGGCCCGGCAAAGATTGGCCCAAAAATGAGGCTCCAAAGGTCCGAGAGTGATCGCCCTGCCGTCCTGGGTCTCGTAAAGCGAGTAGCAAGGAATGTTTCCGGCCAGCCAGAAAGTTCCTCTTTCGGGCGCCGCACCTTTGGCCAGGTATTCGGCCAAGGGGGCATGCTGAAAGCCGATCACCCCGTCGAGCATGGAGATATCCACATACTGGCCTTTCCCCGTCCTCGGAACCGCCATCAGGGCCATCAATATTCCCAAGGCCGACATCAGGCCCCCCGCCGAGTAGTCGGCGATGGGGATGGAAGGAAGAGAAGGGGGGCGATCTTTATGTCCTACCAGGTCTAAGATCCCGCTAAAGCCCAGGTAGTTGATATCATGACCGGCCAGCAGCCGATAGGGGCCATCCTGCCCGAAGCCGGAAATGGAACAATACACGATTTGCGGATTGAGCTTCTTGACCCGGGCATAATCGATTTCCAGCCGCTCGACAACCCCCGGGCGAAACCCCTCCACCACCACTTGGGAGGTTTTCACCAAAGCCCGGAAGATCTCCTTCCCCGCGGGGGATTTGAGGTTCAGGGTGAGACTCTTCTTATTCCGGTTGAGGTCCAGAAAACGAAGGCCCATCCCCTGGACCGCGGGCTCTTCGTGGCGAAACCAATCTCCCCCTTCCGGGTTTTCAATTTTGATCACCTCCGCCCCGAAATCCGCCAGGAGATGAGTACAGTAGGGCCCGGGAAGGGTGACGGTCAAATCCAGGATGCGCAAACCTTGTAGAGCGGACATCATTTCTCCTCAGCCAACGCCTAAATAGATCTCCTTCACGTAGGAGTCTTTCATCAAATTTTCCGGTAGCCCATGGAGGGCGATCTTGCCCTGCTCCAGCACGTAGACCCGATCGGCTATACCGAAAGCCAGCCCGGCATCCTGTTCCACGAGCAATATGGTCATGCCTTCTTCCCGGATGGATTTCACGGTATTGACAATGGCCTCTTTCACCAGGAGGGCCAGTCCCATGGAAGGTTCGTCCAGCATCAAAAGCTTGGGCTGAGACATCAGGGAGCGCGCAATGGCCAGCATCTGCTGCTCTCCCCCGCTTAGAGTCCTGGCTTCTTGGGCAGACCGATCCCGCAATATTGGGAAGAGGGTGAACATTCTCCCCAGATCTCTTCGAATTCCTTCTTTATCTTTACTTCGCAGATAGGCGCCCATCATTAAGTTGGTTTCCACGCTCAGTTCAGGAAACAATCGTCTGCGTTCGGGGCAATGGATGATCCCTCTCTTTACTACCTCCACAGGAGTGAGGTGATCCACCCTTTGGCCTTCAAAGATTATGGAGCCTCGAAGCGCGGCCACCCTGGAGATGGCCCGGAGGAGCGTTGTCTTGCCGGCACCGTTGGGGCCGATCACAGCCACCAGTTCCTTGGCTTCCACTTGCATGGAGACCCCTTCTAAGATCTGGGCTTTCCCGTAGGAAACCCAGAGGTCTCGAATCTCAAACATTGGCAAAGGTTCTCCCTCCTTTCCCCAGGTAGGCCTCGACCACCCTCTGGTCCCGAGAGAGTTCATCGGGGGTCCCGTCGGCGATCTTCTCCCCAAAATGGAGGGTCATGACCCTTTTCACCAATTTCATCAGCTCGCGAAGCTTATGCTCGATAATGATGATCGAGTGGCCCTCCTGTGATAATCTTTGAATAAGGGGGGAAAGGGAATAAATTTCCTGTAACCCCAGGCCGGCAAAGGGCTCATCTAGGAGTAAAAGCTCTGGATCCGTGGCCAAGGCTCGGGCCAACTCCAGCCGTTTGAGATCTCCGTGGGGCAGGTCTTTGGCGAGCATTCTCTCTTTGCCCGCCAATCCCACGCTCTTTAACAATTTCCAAGCTTTTTCTTCGGCCCCCTTTTTCGCCCTCTCCGCTCCCCTTGGGGAAAGACAAGAAATAACCACGTTCTCCAATCCCGTTAGTTGATGGAAGGGGCGGACGATCTGGAAAGTTCGCGCCAGCCCCTGGTTGACAATGGTCCAGGGTTTCAAACCGACAATGTTCTCTCCCCGAAAAATGATTTTTCCTCCATTGGGTTTGAGGAATCCGGTCAGTAAGTTAAAAAGAGTAGTCTTCCCGGCACCGTTCGGTCCGATGATTCCCAGCATTTCTCCCTGGCGGAGAACGAAACTGACATTGCGCACCGCTGCCAGGCCGCCGAAGTATTTAGTCAGTTCCTGGACCTCTAATATGACCTCCATGACTAATCTCATCCCCCTTTCCGCTTTTTAAAGAGCTGGCTGATCCCCTCCGAGAGGGCGGGCACGATTCCCTTGGGAACGAAGATAAGCATTAGGACCACCGTGGCGGTATAGATGAGGAGCCGCAACTCTTCCCATTCCCGCAACATCTCATTGAAAATGGTGAGGAGATAAGCCCCACAGATGGGCCCGGTGATTGTGCCGATGCCGCCCACCACGCTCATGATAATCACTAAGATCGAGAGATTGATGGAGAGGGTTTCCGGACCGACGTGAAGTTGATTGTGGGAGTAGAAAGCCCCAGCCACGCCCGCGAAAAACCCGCTGACGATGAAGGTCACCAGTTTGTAGCGCGTAGTATTAATGCCCGAGGCCATGGCCCCAATCTCATCTTCCCGGATGGATTTGAGGATTAGCCCCTTATTCGACCTCCCGCCAGCATAAATCAGACCGCAGCACAAGGCCGTGAGCAGGAGGGAAAAGTAATATCTTCCCGCCAGCGTGGGCCAAATCGGGGAAATTCCATAAAGGCCGTCGAGTCCGCCGGTTATTTCCCAGTAGACATCCGTGAGGCCATAGGGAACCGCGGCGGCTGCAAAAGTAGCCAAGGCAAAGTATGGCCCTCTCAGCCGCAAGCAAGGGGTCCCGATGATCAGCCCGAAGATCGCGGCGATGCCTCCCCCGATGAAGATGGTAACCCAGGGAGGCGTTTTGAAGTAGAAATTCAAAAGCGCAGCCGCGTAGGCCCCCCCACCCACGAAAAGGGCATGGCCAAAGTTGACTTGTCCTGTGTACCCGCAGAGGATATCCCAACTGGCCACGTAAACCGCATAGATATTAGCCAGGATGATCAGTTCTACAATCGCCCGGTCTTTAATAAAAAGCGGGACGGCTGAAAGGATGGCCAAGGCGATGAGCAACCCGATTCGTTCGCTTGTAAAAATAGATCGGTTTTCTTGACCAGGCATATATCCCCCTCAAACCTCAATCCGTTTCCCTAGTAACCCGGATGGACGGAAGGTCAGCATCAGCAGAATGATGAGTACGGCTACCAGTTCCCCGAAATAACTGGAGATCGCGAAAGAAATGATTACCTCCGTATAGCCGATCAGAAGAGCCGCCAAAATGGTCCCTTCCAGGCTTCCCATCCCCCCAAGTACCACCACTGCAAAAATCCGCCCTAAGGGAGGAGACCACATTTCCGGACGGGCCCCCAGGGTGGGCGCGATGAAGGCCCCTCCAATGGCTGCCAGCATGGCCGAGATGGCAATGACGGTCAGATAGACCCTCTCACTGTTAATACCCATGAAGAGGGCGGCTTCCCGGTCTTGGGCCACTGCCAGAATGGCTTTCCCCATTCGCGTCCGGTAGATGTACAACCAGAGAAGGATTAGTAAGATTACCGAAATTCCCAAGGTTAATAGCCTCTGCGCATCAATCTCCACTACGCCAAAGAGGGTGAGCTTCTCCTGGATGAACCCCTGGACATTCCGGTCAGGGGGACCGTAGAAGAAGATCATCAATTGCTGGAAGAATAGGGCTAAGGAGATGGTGACCATCAAAACCGACCACTCCGAATACATGACCGGGCGGATACAGAATCGATATAGCCCCATGGCTACAATCCCCACGCTAACCGTGGAAAGCAGGATGGCCATGGCTAAATTCAAACGGAGAAGGGAGAAAAAAGTATAGACCAAATAAGCCCCAATCATGTATAAGGCGGTGTGGGCTAAGTTCACGATATTCGCCACCCCAAAGATCAAACAGAAACCCATGGCCAGGAGCGCGTAAACGGCGCTTTGCACCGCCCCGTAAACCAAAATCTCCAAGAAGATATTCATAACTTTTCCCTCTCAAACGGAATGAATTTGCCACTTAGATCCTTTTTGCTCCTCGCCGCTTCCTGGTCCCCTCTCCTTGGAAATCGCCAGGAGGAGCAGGGGAACTTTGATTCTCCCCCTGGCTTTTTCCTTTGCATCTCCTACTATTAATTCTTCTTTATCCAGGGAGGAGAGACATATTTCCCGGTGGCAAATTCCTTGGGAAAGATCGAGACTTGCTTGCCATCCTGCCACTGGATCCAAACTGGCTGCTTTCCCTCTTTGCCATACTTTAAGCCGTGATTCGGTTCAAAAGAAATCACCCCGGCCGCTCCCACAAACCGCATCTTCTCCAGAGTCTTAATTAGAACCTCAGTATCCAGGGACTGGGCCTGCTCTGCCGCCGCTTTCAATATGTAGAGGGCATCGTATTCTCCGAAGGCAGTATAAGTAGGGGAGATCTTGTAGTTCGTTACGTACTTGTCGTAAAAGGGGATGGTAAGGGGAGTAATCGGCGCTCTGGCCCCGTTGATCAACTGGGTGGCTTCATAGTTGCATTTTCCCCCGGTCTTATCCCAAAAATCCGTGACTTGACTGTTCAGACTATAGCCCGCTTGATGGACCGCAAGCTTCGTGTCTGACCATTGGTTGGTAATAGGAACCCCAGGAGAAAGAGCCTGGATGGTTAGCATGAGCTCTGCTTTTTTGGCTCGAATCTGGGAGAACTGGGGGGAAAAATCTGTGCGTTTGGGATCGAAGACATCCAGGTAAACGATGGTCACACCCCGCTTGGGCAATTCCTTTTCCAGATAGGCGGACATCTCCCGCGCCCAAACTGAACTTTCCGGCAGAAGAGCCACTTTGGTCACCTTCAATTCCTTCTTGAAAAATTCTCCCGCAAGCATCGCCATATCGTAAGCGAAGAGATCAGAATTCACACAACCGACCCGGAAGAAATACTTGGCCTTTTCGTAGTTTTCCTCCACCATTTTATCCAGCTTGGGGGTTGCGGGTCCGACATTCAGCCAAAGCTTCTTGGCATCGAAGATATGGGGCGCCTGGGCCAGCCCCACTCCACTCATCCAGCCGCCGCTGACGAACTCTACTTTGTCCGTGAAGAGCAGCTTCTTGATCGCCGTGACGCCCTTCTCGGCGATTCCATCATCATCGGCGAAATACAGTTCAATTTTTTGGCCTAAAATCCCTCCCTTGGCATTGATCTCCTCGGCGGCCATTTCCGCTGCATTCTTAATCCCAATGCCCGCTTCCTTCTGTAAGGCTGCCGTCACCCCCATTTTGATCACTTTCTGCTGGGCAAAGCTTTCCAGGGAAAGACCCAAAAGGACAACGACTCCCGCCACCAAAATTGCCAATACCTTCTTGCCCATTTTCATCCCTCCTCATTAGTGATTTTCTTCCTTCTCATCTGACCTTCACCAGTCCAACCTTCTCTTTTCACCCCCTTTCCTGTAAGAGAGCTATTCTTCCTATTCTGGAAATGGATCCGAAATGGCCTTGTCCCTGACTGCCGGAAGGCTTCTCCCGCAGGTCTCCCCTAGAAAAAATCACCGCCCATCGGAACCAGGGAAGTAATGCAGAAGGCGGTAGACGAAAGGAGCCGCAATGCTTTCTACTCCCCAGGCTCTAAAAGGGTATCCAGCTAGCCCTTGGGCCGCTTTTTCCGCTTGGGCCATGGAGGAAGCTTCCACCACGACCACCCAATCTACGGATTTGTCTTTTTCCTCCCGCAAGGCTTGCTCGTTGGTTTTTTGAGTCGTGATCTCCGGATCCCCCTCCCAAAGCCGGGCTCGGATAGCCCCGCTGGCCCCGGGGGAACGCAGTAAATCGGGAAAAAGCGAATCGGACATTTGGCGGCGCAGGTTTCCCTCCTGGCCCGAAGCTGCCTTGATCTCCAGGGTTATGGCCACCGATCCGACCCCCCTTCCCAGGTCAATGATCTCCCGGCAGGCGGTCCGGTTCATACCCCGAAAGGAGGCCATATTGCGGCGGGTCCAGTCGGTCGGATGGTTCACTCGTTCCAGATAAGCTGGACTTCTCATCACCTCAATGGATTGGGTATGGTAAAAAGTAAAAAATTTCGGACCGGCGCCGGTCGCTTCGTATCGTCGGGCGCTGAGAAAACCCGGAATGCTCAATCTTTCCAAAAGATGCTGCTGGAAGTACCATTCGTGATAATCCGCCTCAACCACCGGATCTATATCGTTCCAGATGGCCAGGATTCCCAATGACTCCCCCTCTTTACCCTTGTGACCTTTTCCTCTCTTCTGGGTCTGGTTCGACCGCATGACTCCTCCTCTACCCGAAAGTTGCCAAAAACTACGGAAAAAAACCTCCTTCTGGGGAAACATTCAAATCGTGCTCTCAATCAGGGACTACGAAAATCGCCCCCCTAATAAGCGGCGGCTAACCTGCATATCGGGTGAACAGCTTCTCCCGGGGCTCAGCCAACCTCCGGGACCTCTCCTTATCCTGCATTTACCGGATCTGCAGGGCTGCGGCGAAGCCTTCGTGGATGGCTTCTTGGGCTTTCCGGGGTTCCAGGCAGTCCCCGATGATGAAAAGTTGCGGGACGATTCCTTTTTCCCGCAAAATTTTCACCATCTCATCATTCGATCGAGAACCCAGGGCCAAAAGGATCGTTTCGGCTCCCAGCCGAACTTCTCCTTCTTCATTTTTCACCCTCACCCTGCCTTCCCGAATCTCCTCCACCCTGGTCGACAGCTTTACAGAAATCGGCAGCTTTGACAACCGCTCCAGCAGGAGAGCCCGGCTGGTCCCCTCCATATCCGCCGCCAATTGATCCAGCATCTCCACCACCGTCACCCGACAGCCCTTTTGGGAAAGGAATTCTGCCGTTTCCATTCCCACCATCCCTCCACCCAGGATGAGGACTTCCTGCCCTACCTCCTTGCCGGCCAGGACTTCCCAGGCGGTCAGAAGATTCGGAGCAGAAAAATTATTGGGGATGAGCGGGCGGGCACCGGTGGCTACGATGACCGCATCCGGTTTTTCGCCTTCGATGATCGCTTCATTCCCCTCCGTGTTCATGCGGATTTCCACACCTTCCCGAGTCACTTCCCGGATGAGCCAGTCGATGGCCTTTTGAAGATTCCTCTTGTGAGGAGGGATCGAACTCAGGAGCATCTGTCCCCCCAGACGAGAACTCTTTTCCAAAAGGATGACCCGATGGCCCCTTTGGCTGGCGACCCGGGCTGCTTCCAGCCCTCCGGGTCCTCCTCCGAAGATCGCAACCTTTTTCGCCTTCCCTGCCGGTTCAACCCGGTGTTCCTTCTCTCTTCCCAGGGCGGCATTTTGGAAGCAGGTAAGATCTTCCTGCTGGAAGATTCTCCCGAGGCAGTGATTACAGGCCACGCAGGGACGGATTCGGTCTCCTTCTCCTTGCGCTGCCTTGAGGGGCCAGGAAGGATCGCAAAGAAAAGCCCTTCCTGCGGCCACCAGATCAGCCTGACCTTCATGAATAACTCTTTCGGCTATCTCCGGGGTATTTAATCGGCCCACCGTGATGACCGGGATCCGAACCTTCTTTTTTATGGCTGCGGCCAAGGGAGCATGGTAGGCCTCGGGAAAAACCATGGGAGGGATAGAATGGGCCGAACCGAGGAGAGATTCAGTGGTGCCACCGGAAACGTGCAGGGCTGAAGCCCCTGCTTTCTCCAGTTCAACCGCCGTATCTGAGGCTTCCGCCAGAGAATATCCGCCAGGGATGAATTCCTGCGCGCTCAGACGAAAGAGGACGGGGAAGTTCTCCCCCACTTCCTGGCGGACCTGTTGCAAAACCTCCAGGGCAAAGCGCGACCGCTTTTCGGGGTTGCCCCCATAGGCATCTTCTCTCTTGTTGGTCCTTGGTGAAAGAAATTGATGGATTAAGTAACCATGGGCTCCATGGACCTCGACCGCATCAAACCCCGCCTCTTTGGCCCGGCGGGCTGCTAAACCAAATTGGGCAATGGTATCCTGGATATCCTCCAGATCCATCTCTTGGGGGACAGGAAATCCAGGCGCTCGCGGAACGGGAGAAGGGGCAAGCGGCAAATTTCCGATGATCCCCGGGTCGGAGAGCCTCCCGGCATGGTGGAGCTGGAGAGCAATGGCTGCACCATGAGTATGAACTGCCTCTGTAAGGCGGATTAAGCCGGGCAAGAAAGAATCGTCATAAGCACAGAGACTCCGACCCCGATGCCTTCCCCGCAAGCTTACCGGGCTAGCTTCGGTGATGATCATTCCCGCTCCCCCTCTGGCCCTTTCGGCATAATAAGCGATAGCTCGATCACTGACCGCCCCCTGGGGGTGGGAAAAATTATTTCCCATCGCGGCCATAAGGATACGATTCTTCAAATGGAGAGGTCCGATTGAAAAGGGGGAAAATAATAATCCCAAGGAGTCCATACGCCGCTCTAGCCTTTAACGATCAACACTTTATCCTCCTCCATAGGAGAGGATCACAGGCGGGATTTCATCTTTCCCTAAGGGACCAAGTTATGGTGGCTGGTTGGACATCGCCATCCTCCCATGCTTAATTCTTCTTCATTATCTGAACGGCCATTTCCCGAAGCCTGAATTTCTGCACCTTTCCGCTGGCCGTCCGCGGAAAGTCTTCCAGGGTGATCACGAAATCGGGGATTTTGAACCGTGCGGTTTTGTCCTTCATGAACTCGTAAACCTCTTCCCGGCTCACCAGATCCGCGGCATTCTTGGGAATGATGCAGGCCGCGGTCTTCTCTCCCAAACGTTCATCAGGAACCCCTACCACCTGGCATTCCCTGACCTTCGGGTGGGTGTAGAGGACCCCCTCGATCTCGGTGGGGTAAAGATTCTCTCCCCCGCGAATGATCATATCCTTGATTCGCCCGATCAGGCGGATGTTTCCTTCTTCATCCATGGTCCCCAGGTCTCCGCTGTGAAACCATCCGGTTCGCTCAACGGCGGCGGAGGTCATCTCGGGTTCTTTATAATAGCCCAAGAAATTGGTCGGACCCCGGTGACAGATCTCCCCCGGAACCCCGATGGGGACGATGCGGTTTGTATTGGGGTCCACGATTTTAACTTCGTTTCCCACGGCCAGGGGTGGACCGGGGCTTTTGGCAATGAGTTCAATGGGCGAATCGGGAAGGCTCATGACGTTACTGCCGCATTCGGTGGTCCCATCTCCCTGGAGGATGCCGCATTTAAATCTCTTCACGATTTGCGTTGCCACTTCCGGGGGCATGGGCGCTCCGGTGAAGAGGGCAAAACGCAGGGAGGATACATTCGTCTTTTCAAACTTAGGATGGTTCATGAGGTCGATGAACATGGTGGGGACCCCCACGGCAATGGTGGCCCTGCACCGTTCTATTTCCCGCAGAGAAGTCTCGGTGCTGTACCGCCCCAGGAGGATGAGGGTTCCCCCGGTGAGGAAAGCCGTATGCTGCACGACGCAGTTTCCCGTGGTATGGAAGAGGGGAGTCATATTCAGCCAGACATCCTCCTTCGAGGCTTTTATCCGCTCAGCAATTCCCACGGAATGAAGGATTCGCGTGTTGTGGGTCTCCACAACCCCCTTGGGCCGGCCGGTCGTGCCCGAGGTGTAGGCAATCTCCAGAAGGTCGTCTGCCTCCACGGGGTGGTCTTCAAGATATTTTTCAAGGAATCCCGGTTCGAATTTCTCCTGCCACTCCTGAGATAGCAGGTTCTGAAAGCTGAGCATTCCTTCTCCGGGATGCCCTTTCACGATGATGTGTTGGAGAGAGGGGATTTCGGGCCGGATTTCCTGCAGAAGGTCGACGAAGCGAAAATCCCGCCATTCTTCGGGGATGACCAGGGCTTTGGCCTCCAGATGATTCAGAACCGTGAGCACCTCCATCTTCCGGTAGATGGGGTTCATGGGGGAGACGATGACTCCCAGCTTCGCGCAGGCATAGAGGGCGATGGAATATTCCGGCCAATCAGGGAGGAGCAGACCGAGTTTATCCTCCCGGCAGAGGCCCAAGGCGATCAAAGCCTTGGCGAAAGAATCGACAGCCTGCTGGAACTCGCGGTACGTGTACCTCTGCTCCTGGAAGAGGATGGCCGGATGATCGGGATGCCGGGTCACGCTCTCTTGAAGCATCTGACCAAACGTCTTACCCTTGGTCCAGTTGATTCCCAGGACCTGGCAATGACTTTGGGTGAGCCTCCTCTTTTCCATTGATGTCTTCTACCCTTTCTGCTCTTTTTCCTTCCGGACTTTTTCCGCCATGATCTCCCGAAGGATGTTCTTCTTGATTTTTCCGCTCGGGGTCGTGGGAAACTCGGGAATCAACTCAACCCGGTCGGGGATTTTAAAATGGGCTACCTTATCTTTAAAGAAGGCTTTGATCTCCTCTTGGGTGATCGCCTCGCCTGGCTTGGGGATGATGCAAGCGCAGGTCTTCTCTCCGAGACGTTCATCGGGAATGGCCACCACGCTCACCTGAGCTACCCTGGGATAGGTATAAAGGATATCCTCGATCTCCGTAGGCGAAATATTCTCTCCTCCACGGATGATCATATCTTTGATCCGGCCGATGATTCGCAGGTTCCCGTCCTCACCCATCGTGGCCAAGTCTCCGCTGTAGATCCAGCCCCGATCATCAATCGTTTGGGCGGTTCGCTCCGGGTCTTTGAAGTATCCAATGCAGACGTTCTGCCCCCGAGCGCAGGCTTCTCCTTTTGCGCCGATGGGAACGATCCGACGCTTCTCATCCACCACCTTGTGCTCCATCCCCGGCTGCGGTCTTCCTACAGTCTCGCACACCACCTCAACTGGATCGTTTAGCCGGGTAATGTTGCTCATGGCCGTCTCGGTCATGCCATAGGCGGAGGTGACATAGCAACCCATCTTCTGGATGATCTGCCTGGCCACTTCCATAGGAAGAGGCGCGCCAGCCAGCACCATGGCCCTTACCGAGGAAAAATCGTAGTTATCAAAGTCAGGCCTTTGGAGCATCATGATAGGCATGGTCGGAACGCCGATGGGCAGGGTCACCCGATGGCGGGTGATCTCCTTCATAGCTTCCTCGACGTTCCAGGTTTCCAGCAGAACCTGGGAGGAACCTTTAATGACCGAAGAATAAAAAGCATTGACTAAGGCAGTCGTGTGAGAGAGCGGTACCATGATCAGCCAAATATCCTCGGGCCGGAGGCCGATGGAAGTGGCTGTGCCCAGGGCTGAACGGCAGCGGGTGTTATGGGTATGCATAACCCCCTTGGGGGTACCGGTCGTTCCCGAGGTGAAGATGATTTCCAGAAGATCATCCGCCTCGATGGGGAACTCTTTCAGGTAGGTCTCCCGGTAATAATTCTCCGGAAAGACCTTTTCCCATTCCTTGGCCACCAGCTCCTCGAATCCGAGCTCGCCCGGATGACGCCGGGGCCCGGAGATGATCACCTCCCGCAGCGTGGAGATGGTTTGCCTTAGGTCCTGGAAGAGGTCGGAGAAGGAAAAGCCCCAGAACTCGGAGACCGAAACGGCTATCTTGGCCTCGGTCTGGCGCAGGATATATTCAATCTCTTTCCTTCTCAGCCGTTCGGAAATAGGAACGGATACGGCCCCTAATCGGGCGGCGGCGAGAAGGGTGATGATGAACTCTGGCCGGTTGGGAAACAAAAGGACGATCATGTCTCCCCGGCGGATTCCCAGATCGATCAGGGCCAGAGTCAGCCGGTCCACCAGAAGTTTTAGCTCTCGCCAAGTGATTCGCCGTTCCCGAAAAATCAGGGCGTCTTTCTCCGGGTAGGTTTCGACTGTTTTTTCGAAATGCTCACCGAGGGTGACTCCCGGTGGAATCTCACCGGGGGCGTGGTAATAACTCAGGGTTGGCTTGGCCATGCCCGCCCTCCTCAGATGGGTAGGCAAAGCGCGTGGCGCATAGCACAAAGGGTCAATCTTAACCAACCAAGGCTGCCGCTGCGCTATGCTCCTTGCGCTTTGCGTTTTTCCATCAACACATAGTCAGTCCGCCGGATACGCTCAAAGTCTGGCC
>Ga0187854_10002671_pt1 | contig 14920 bp, 9 predicted proteins | sample June2016WEW_6_15_FD_132445 | JGI IMG/M metagenome (GOLD analysis project Ga0187854, IMG submission 132445) | Peatland microbial communities from SPRUCE experiment site at the Marcell Experimental Forest, Minnesota, USA - June2016WEW_6_150 | ecosystem: Environmental > Terrestrial > Soil >...
CCGCATGCCCGGGCATTCCGCAGACAGCCGACGAGGACGTGCTCCGAGCGGCGGAGCATCCTTAGCATCGCCGTGCCGTTAGCCGTGGAGAGGACCGCACTGCCGCCATGCACACCGGCCCGCGCCAGCATCATCGGAGAGTTGGTGAAGTCGAATCCTGCGGGACGTCGTAGGTGTCTCTCACCGACGAGGATGCTGCCCGTCTCTCGGCCGCGTCGCCGCGCCGCCTCCAGGGCGCCCTCGATGTAGATGTCCGAGCAGCCGAGATCGAGCAGTGTCGTAATCGTCGTGCTGGCCCGGATCTCATCGACGACGATGAAGACTGCGGGATCTTCAGGCCGGGCGACCTGCGGCACGAGAGCGACGTCGATGTCCATGGGACGGTTTACCCTCCCAGCACTCCCGGGCGCCCTGAACCCTACCGTGGTCGGCCAGCTCCGGGCTTGCATCCAACGATGGATCGTGGTGCGGCGACGCGCCACCCCGCGGATCGAGGCTCCTTGTTCCGGCGCGATACTGGGTGGGCTCGAACGGCTCCACCCTCGACAAGCCTACACGACGGAGCACGCCTGACGGCCTGCCCGCCATGATCGCCGAGATGAGCGGCGAGTGGTATCGGTAGCGGCGTGGCCCGACGATTCGCGGGTGCTCGTTCAGGGCAAAAGCGAGGTCGGTCTTGTGAGTCAGCCTCGTCCCCTCGAGGATGATCTTCGGAGTCAGTTTGCCTGCCATCAGTCCTCCGCGTGCGGTTCGAGCGTCCGCCTCGGCACCGCGAACCAGGCCGCTCCTTCCGGAGCGAGCGTGCCGCCGCGGATCGGGCGGCTCGCCAGCAGAACGGAGACCTTCTCCGGCAGCGGCATAGCGACGCCCGAGAGGTTGACGGCGCAGCGGAACGTCCCGCCCCTCGCAAACAGAAGGGTCCCGCGGGGGCTCGGCAGCCAGCGGAACATCTCACTCGCCAGCTCCGGGAACGAGCGCCTGACGCACAACGCCGCCCGATAGAGCTCGAGCGTGGACGCCGGATCGCGCGTCTCGGCGTCAACCGTGAACTCGGACCACTCGGCCGGTTGGGGCAGCCACGGGAGGGACCCCGGCGGGCCGAACCCGAACGGCGGAGCGTCGCCCTCCCACGGAAATGGGACCCGGCAGCCGTCGCGGCCCAGGTCGGCCCCGCCCGTCCGCAGGAATGCGGGGTCCTGGCGGACCTCGTCGGGCAGGTCGACCACCTCGGCGAGCCCGAGCTCGTCGCCCTGGTAGATGTAGGCACTACCCGGGAGCGCGAGGTAGAGAAGGGCAGCGGCCCGCGCCCGGGCTCGCCCGAGTGGCTGATCGGATTCGGCCCGGTGCTCCCAGGCGTTCCAGGTCGCGCCGCTCGTCGTCCGCCCATATCTGAACACGGGCCTCGGCAGGTCGTGGTTGCCGATCACCCACGTCGCCGGCGCGCCGACCGACGAATGCGAAGCAAGGGTCGCGTCGATGGAGGCCCGGAACTCCGCGGCGTCCCAGGGGCGTAGCGCGAAGTCGAAGTTGAAGGCCGTGTGGAGTTCGTCGCGGCGCAGGTACCTGGCGATCCGGGCCGCCGGCAGGGCGATTTCGCCGCAGAACACGGCCCCGCCGCCGTGCCGCTCCAAGATCGCCCGCCACCGCCGGTAGATCTCGTGAACATCCTCGAGGTCCATGTACGGGTGCTGGTGTGTTTCTGTGGCGCCGCCCATAGCTTCTTCTGAGGCCCCGGTCGGGAAGTCCGGCAGCCCCGGCGACTTCATCAAGAAGGACGCCACGTCGATCCTGAAGCCGTCCACCCCGAAGTCCAACCAGAAGTCCAGGATCGACTCGAACTCGGCGCGGACCCCTGGATTGGTCCAGTCGAGGTCCGGCTGGGACCGGTCGAAGAGGTGGAGGTACCACTGCCGCGGCGACTCCCCGTCGTCAGGCGCCTCGGTCCAGGCGCTCAGGCCGAGAATGCTCGACCAGTTGTTCGGAGGCTCGGATCCGCCCGGGCCCCGGCCGTCTCGGAAGATGTAGCGCGCTCGGGCGGCGGATCCGCGCCCGGCTGTGAGCGCCTCCCGGAACCAGGGGTGTTCCGTCGAAGTGTGGTTGGGGACGATGTCGATGATGACGCGCAGCCCCTGGGCGTGCGCGTCATCGACCAGGGCCCGGGCACTTGTCAGCGTCCCGAACAGCGGGTCGATGGCGCGATAGTCGGCAACGTCGTACCCGCCATCGGCCATTGGAGATGGGTACCACGGTGTGATCCAGATGGCGTCGACTCCCAGATCGCGGAGGTACCCAAGGTGGCCCACGATGCCGGCGATATCGCCGACGCCATCGCCGTTCGCGTCGGCGAAGCTGCGGATGTAGATCTGGTAGACGACCGCCTTCCGCCACCAGTGGACGTCGGCGGGCAGATTGAGCAGCCCTCCAGTCGCCTCACGTTCCGGCGACCGTCTGCGTCGCGCCTCTGTCAATGCTCGAATCCCCCAGAAGCCTGCATCGTCAGACACGACCCTCGGCCGAGGATGAGCACGCCCACAGCCACCTCCTGCGACCGAACAACCGATACATTAAGCGCACATCCCGAACCGAGCCGGAGTCCCGTTCCAGTGAGAACGCCGCGGTCCGGTCGGGCTACCCAGGCCTAGCCGTGGAGTGGATCGTGCTCCGGATACCAAAGCATGCCGATGCCACGCCGCCATCAGCCTTTCGAACCCCATGCCGACCACCCGGGCCGGTTTGCGCCGCCTCCGCCGGCCGCACCTGTCGGTTCCGCGGCATCCTGGGTCTGCTGTCGGTAGCCATCCTGGGCGCTGCCTGTGGGTCGTCCCAACCCAGCACCTCGTTCAGCCCCTCCCCCAGGGCCACGGCCTACGCGTCGCCCAGCTCCTCTTCTGTCTCGCCCGCGCCTGCATCGGCCTCGCCGTACGGCTCCGCGGGCGTTCCCGCGGCCAGGCTCAGCTACCCTCGCCGAACCGTGTCGGTCCAGTTGTTCGAGTGGAAATGGACCGATGTCGCATCGGAGTGCGAGCAGTGGCTCGGCCCGCACGGGTTCGCCGCCGTTCAGATCTCACCGCCTCAGGAGCACGCCGAGATCGACACCGCCAGTAACCAATTCCCGTGGTGGGAACGCTACCAGGCCGTCAGCTACACCCTGGACAGTCGGAGCGGGAGCCGGTCCGAGTTCGCCGACATGGTCTCGCGATGCCGCGCCGCCGGGGTCGACATCTACGCCGACGTGCTCCTCAATGACATGACGGCAGGCTCCGGGACCGGCAGCGCGGGCACCGTCTACACGAAGTACTCATACCCAGGCCTCTACGGGCCGACCGACTTCCACGCCAATCCCAACCCGAAGTACCCCAGCATCCTGTGCGACCACTCGATCGCGGATTTCAACGATCCTGTCGAGGTAAGGACCTGTGAGCTGGACGGTCTGGCCGACCTTCGGACCGAGGAGCCCGACGTCCAGGACAAGCTGGCGGGCTACATGGCCGACCTGTACGGGCTCGGAGTGCGCGGCTATCGCATAGACGCCGCCAAGCACATCGACCAGACGCAGCTGGCGGCGATTCTGGCCCGCCTGCGGGGGAAGCTGCCAGCCGGCGCCTCGTTCTTCATCGACCAGGAGGTCACCGACATGGGCGGCGACGCCGTGCCGAAGACCCTCTACTACCCCACCGGGAGCGTCGACGACTTCGTCTATTCCGGGACGATCACGGCCGCCTTCACCTATACGGACGAGACCATCGCGTCACTCGAGAACCTGGACTCGGCGCCCTTCATCGCCCCGAGCGACAAGGCCGTGGTCTTCGTCGACAACCACGACACCCAGCGGGGCCACGTCGGCTCCGGGCTGATTCTCAGCTACAAGCGGGGCAGCGTTTACGCCCTGGCGAACGTGTTCATGCTTGCATATCCCTTGGGCTACCCGCGCGTCATGTCCAGTTACGTCTTTACGGACACGGAAGCAGGGCCGCCGTCCGACGCCCAGGGCCACACCGACTCCGTCTTTGCGCCGGGCTCCACCGCTCCCAACTGCGGACTCAACCTCGGCCAGTGGGTCTGCGAACAGCGCTGGCATGCGATCGCCGGCATGGTCGGCTTCCGCGACTTCACCGCCGACGCTCCCAAGGTGGTCGATTGGTGGTCCAATCCGAGCAACGGCAACCAGATCGCATTCGGCCGTGGCACGGCCGGTTTCGTCGTCATCAACCGCTCGACCAGCCCGCTCTCGCAGACGCTCCCGACCGGACTCGCGCCCGGCATCTACTGCGACGTAGTCGGCGGCGACCTGGCCGCAACGGGCACCAGCTGCACCGGTGCGTCGGTCACGGTCGGTCTGGACGGCAGAGCCCACTTCGAGGTCGCCGCCCTGCAGGCGGTGGCAATCCACATCGGGGCGAAGTTGGGCGGCAGCCAGAGCTAGAGCCGGCAACAGCGACCGACGGCCGTAGGTCCCGTCCGGCCACGACTCGCTCCACGCGTGGACATACCCGCCGCCGTTCCCGTGTGCCGAGCGACCTGGCACGAGGTCGCCGCAGGTCATATCCGGTCGCCTCAGGGCCAAGCCGAAACCGGCAGTTGCGCGGGTCGAATTGGGGGTTGACACCCGCGAGCGGCAGGCGCTACAGTCCTGCAAAACCGGTTCAATGAACCGGTTTTGTGAACCGGTTCTACGGCAGAGGGCACTGAGTCTCAAGGCCAAGCCCAAGCCCAAGCCCAAGTCATGCTGACCGAGCCTCGACCGGCGGGGAGACGTGCACCAACACCGCACTACTCGCATACGCATCAGCGACGTTGCCGCTGCGGCGGGAGTCTCTAAGTCCACCGTCTCGATCGCGTTGAACAGCCCGGAGCGGTTGAGCGCCGATACGGCGGCCCGGATTCGGGCGGTTGCCGACGAGCTCGGGTATCGGCCCCACCCGGTAGCCCGAATGCTTGCAGCCCGCCGGACCAGCACCATTGGCGTCCTGACGCCGCAGGCGTTGACGGTCGCGTTCGCCAACCCGTTCTTCAGCATGTTCAGCCAGGGAGTGGCCAGCGTCGGCGAGGAGTTCGGCTACGGCCTCCTCTACATATCGCCGCTACACGGCTCGCTGGCGCGGGCGGCGGGACAAGCGAGCGTGGATGGGTTTGTTGCGATCGGACTGGGAGAGGACCATCCCGAGGTCGAGCAGATCCGAAGCGCTGGCCTGCCCATCGTGCTCGTTGATTCGGCGGCGTTTCCCGAGCACAGTTCGGTCGATGTTGACGACGAGGGCGGCGCATTTGCGGCGGCCGAGCATCTCGTGGCGCTGGGTCACACCGAGTTCCTGGTTCTGGCAGTTGAGCCACCCTATTCCGGAATCGGTAGCGGGGTCCTGAGCCCGATTCTCGACGGCGTCATGGCCCGGCGAATGCGGGGCTATCGGCGGGCGCTCGAGGCTGCGGGGATCGACCTGGACGATCGGCGCATCGTGACCGGTTCCGCCAGCTTCGATGGCGGCCTCGCCGCCTTCAACAGGGCCCTCGAGTCGGGGCTCCATTTCACCGCCGTCCTGGCGATGAGCGACGCAATGGCTATCGGGGCCATCCACGCCGCGCATGAACGAGGGCTGAACGTCCCAGGAGACGTCAGCCTGGTTGGTTTCGACAACATCGACGAGGCCGAGCACACCCACCCGGCGCTGACGACCGTGCACCAGCCCGTAAAGGAGAAGGGCGCAGAGGCAGCAAGGTTGCTGCTCGCGGCCATCGACCGACGCGGTTCCGGCCAGCCCGAACACCGGCGCCTTGGGACTCAGCTGATCATCCGCGAGTCAACCTCCCGGTTGGCTGGAGCGCGACAGGAGGTGATCGCGGCAACCTGAGACACGCGCGAGCGAGGTCGGGTCGGCTCAGGGACTTCCCGTTCGGGCCGGACCGACAACGCACGATTGCAGCCGGCGCCACCGGCTGCACCAACCGAGGACGTCAGGAAGACGTCAGGAAGACGTCAGGAAGACGTCAGGAAGAGGAGAGGAACCGAACACCACATGAAGACACTGACCCGATTGGGTTCGCTCGTCGCCGTGACGATCCTCGCCGCCGCGTGCTCTTCGACGGCCGCGACGCCAACCGAGGCCCCGGTCACCCCGGCGCCGACGCTTGCCCCGAACGCAACCCCGGCTCCGGCTACCCCGGTCGCCACCCCCACGCTCAGCGGCTCGCTCACGATCTGGGACGCCTACGCTTCGGGCGGCGGGTCGGAAGGCGCGGCCATGGAAGCGGTCCTGGCCAAGGCCAAGACCACCTTCCCGAACCTGAAGATCAACGAGGTAGTGGTTCCGTTCAGCGACATCTACACCAAGGTCGAGACGGCCTGGGGCTCCGGCGAGACGAGCCCTGACATGTACATCGCACCGAACGACAACCTCGGCACCGAGCAGCGCGAAGGCATCCTCATGCAGGTGGATGACGCGATGGCCCCGGTGGTCGGCAACTTCACCCAGGTATCGCTCGACGGTGCCAAGGTCAACGGCCACTTCTTCGAGATTCCTGAGAGCATGAAGGCCATCTCCATGCTCTACAACAAGACTCTCGTCACCAACGTGCCGAAGACCACCGACGACCTCCTGGCGCTGGCGAAGGCCGGCACGAAGATCGGCATCATGGAGTACGCGGGCGGCTACTACAACTGGTGGCTCTTCAACGCCTTCGGCGGCCAGCCGCTGATGGACTCCACCGGCAAGTGCACTGCTGAGTCCACCGGCGTCTCCGACGGCCTAGCCTACCTGAAGGCCCTCAAGGGCACCGGCAACGTCACGTTCTACACCACCGAGGCTGCCGCCGAGAGCGACTTCGAGACCGGCAAGCTCGCCATCGACATCGAGGGCCCGTGGGCCACCGGTGACTTCGAGAAGGCGCTCACCACCAACCTCGGCATCGCCGAGATCCCGGCCGGCCCCAAGGGCAAGGCCCTGCCGATGTCCGCCCCCGACGGCTGGTACATCAACATCAACATCAGCGACAGCCAGAAGGCCCTGGCCACCCAGTTCGCCCTCTGGGAGGTCAGCGCGGCCGGTGGTGAGCAGACCTTCGCCGACCAGGCTGGCCATCTCCCCGCGGTCAAGGACGCGACCGTCTCGGACGCGATCTCCAAGGGCTTCGCGGCGCAGATCATCGACAGCTATCCGCGGCCGCAGACCAAGCAGCTGGGTGCCTATTGGAGCAACTGGGGCAACGCCTTCGACTCGGTAGTGATCAAGGGCACCGACCCGGTGGCAGCGGTGAAGACCGCCTGTGACGCCATGAACAAGGCCAACGGCTTGTAGCACTCGCGAGTTTGACGAGGGCGCCGGACTCTCCGGCGCCCTTCATTTCCCTAGACCCGGGGAACGGTATCAGGCTGCGGCGCCGTGATGCCGGACCGTCCGTCGAGTCCACACCTGGCACTGGAGATGTGAGCGGCCGCAGGTCTGGCCGCCAGACACGATGCGGAGGGCGTGACCTTGAGTGCCCCATCAAAGGCGACGTATGTGCGGCGGCGCCGGCTCTTCGGTGCCGACGCTCGGGTCGCTTTCCTCTACCTGATCCCGGCGTTCGCGGTGATGACGATCATCACCTTCTACCCCCTGCTCTACCAGGTCTGGATGTCCTTCACGGACTTCCAGACCCAGAACCTGAGGTCCGGCGCTCCCACGCCGCCATGGATTTGGTTCGGCAACTACATCAAGATCCTGACCAACGATATCGCCGGCATCCCCAACTACGATTTCCTCAGGATCCTCGCGTTCAACCTGTTCTGGGCGTTCAGCAACGTGATCATCCACGTGTGCCTGGGCGTGGCGATCGCGCTCCTGCTCAACCAGAAGGGTCTGATAGGCCGATCGATCTACCGCGCCATCTTCGTGCTGCCGGTCGTGATCCCGCCAATCATCGTCGCCACCGTCTGGCGCAACGTGTTCGACACGAACAACGGGGCCATCAATTACCTCATAGCGATCATGCTCCGCCAGCCGCCGGGCAGCGTTCAGATCGCCTGGCTGACCGACCCGGGGAATCCGATCTGGTTCTTCCCGCTGCTGCCCCTCTCGTACTTCGCCCTCCTCACGGCGAACGTCTGGCTCGGCTGGCCCCTCAACGCCGTCGTCGCGACGGGGGCCCTTCAGAGCATTCCGCAAGACCTATACGAGGCCGTCGAGATCGATGGGGGAGGCGCCTGGGCCAAGTTCAGGGTCGTAACCCTGACGTACCTGCGGCCGGCGATGCTCCCCTTCGCGATCTACGGCTTCGTGATCACATTCAACCTGTTCTACCTCTCTTACTTCATGTCCGCCGGAGGGCCGTTCGGCAGAACTGAGCTGCTCGTGACCGAGGCGTACCGGCTGGTCAATGAGCAGCACCTGTACGGCGTAGCCGCCGCGTTCTCAGTGATCATGTTCCTGATCCTGCTGGTGCTCACGATCATCACCAACAGGCTCACGAAAGCGACGGCCAGCTATGTCGACTGAGCGAATCACAGAGCGCCGTCAAGGAGGGCTCGACCGATGACCGGCGGAACGCAAGCCATCGCCCGGGCCGCAGCCCGGCCAGTCGCGGGGAAGAGACGACGGCGCTTCATTCGAGGCCTGAGGAAGCAGGCCCTGACGCAGGCGCTGTGCATCCTGGTGACCATCACGGTCCTCTTCCCGATCGTGTACGTGTTCGGCTTGGCCCTCGATCCCCGCAACATCGCCCGGCCGGACGGATTGAACCTCATCCCCGCGGACCCTTCTCTCGCGGCCTTCGGGAGAGCGATCGCCAACCCATCGCCTAACCCGATCTCGTTCTGGGAGCTGGCCCTGAACAGCCTGCAGTTGGCCCTCGCCACCTCACTGGTGAGCGTGGCCTTCGGTGTATCGGCCGCCTACGCCTTCTCGCGGCTCAAGTTCAAGCTGCGGTCGGTCCTGATGATAGCCGTGCTGGCCGTGCTGATGCTGCCGTCGGTTGCCACGATCGCGCCACTGTTCGTGCTCCTCAACGCCGTCAAGGTCGGCGACTTCAACCTCCGGGACTCGATCCCCGGAGTGGCGCTGGCGCTGATCTCCGGAGCGCTTCCCTTTGCCATATGGAACCTGAAGGGCTACCTGGACACGATCCCAAAGGACCTCGAGGAAGCAGCGACCATCGACGGATGCACCCGCAACCAGGCGTTCCGCTACGTGATCCTGCCGCTGGCCATGCCGGCCCTCGCGGTCACGGCTTTCCTGGGCTTCGTCGCCGGGTGGACCGACTTCTACTTTTCCTGGATGTTCCTGGAGCACCCACAGAACTTCACCCTGACCATGGCCCTCTTCGGGATGGTCGGAACCTACGCAAACACGACACCGTGGAGCACTCTATCGGCCTTCGCGATCCTGGTATCGCTGCCGGTCTCTGTGGTCTACCTGATCTTCCAGCGGTGGATCATCGGAGGCCTTGCGATCGGCGGCGTGAAGGGCTGACGATCCGAAGCCAACTACTACCGCAGTTACCTGCCGCCTCGCCCATCGCATCCCGGGCGAGGCGGCAGGGTCGCGGTCTTGACAGTACCGACGCCGTGGCGTGCTAAGCCAGGCGCGGGGCTGCGCAGGCACGGGATGCCTGCATCCGACATCCAACAGGGGAGTGAGACCACAACGTGGACGCGACCGTTTCCCTTTCTCTGGTCATCCACAACCATCAGCCTGTCGGCAACTTCGGCTGGGTGATCGAAGACGTATACGAGCATGCCTATTCCCCCTTGCTCGGCGCCCTCGAGCGGCATCCCGGAATCCACCTGGGTCTTCACTACACGGGCCCACTCCTCCAGTGGATGGCCGCAAACCGGCCGGAGTCGATCGACCAGATCCGACGGCTGGCCGGGCGTGGGCAAGTTGAAGTTGTCGGCGGAGGCTACTACGAGCCGATCCTGGTCACGCTTCCCGACCGCGACCGGCACGGACAGCTGGTCCGCATGGCCGACGAACTGGGGGCCCTCTTTGGAAAGCGGCCGGCCGGCGCCTGGCTGGCCGAACGTGTCTGGGAGCCGTCGCTCGCCTACGACCTGGCGGCGGCCGGCTACGTCTGGACGGTGCTGGATGACAACCACCTGCGGGCTGCATCGATCAAGGAAGACGAGATGTGGACGGTCTTCACGACCGACGATCGCGGCATGCGCCTGACCGTCTTCGGCACGGAGCAGGGTCTGCGCTATCGAATTCCATTCCAGCCGGTCGATGACTTGATCTCGTACCTGCGAGCCCGGGCGACGCCCGACGGCCGCTTGGTCGGGATGATGGGGGACGACGGCGAGAAGTTCGGGGCGTGGCCGGGCACGTTCGAGTACTGCTGGAGCATGGAGCATTGGGTGGACCGCTGCTTCGAGGCGATCGAGGCGAGCGGCGCTTGGCTCCGTACCGTCACGCCGTCCGAGTGGCTCGCTTCTCAGCCGCCCATCCAGCGGGTGTACTTCCCCACCGCCTCTTACGTGGAGATGACGGAGTGGGTCCTTCCTCCGGACGAAAACCCCGTCTTCGTGGGGCTGCTCAGGGAGGCTCGAGCCCGCAACCTGCCGTCCGCGCGGTTCTTGCGCGGCGGTTTCTGGCGCAACTACATGACCCGATACCGCGAGATCAACGAGTTGCACAAGCAGATGCTGCGGGTCTCGTCGAAGGTGGACGGCATGGAGCCCGGGCCGTCCCGGGATCTCGCCACCGACCACCTCTACCAGGGCCAGTCGAATGACTGCTACTGGCACGGGCTCTTTGGCGGCATCTACATCCCTCACATGCGCATGGCGACCCTGGCCCATCTGATCGCAGCCGAGGATCTCGCCGACACCGCGGCGGCGCGTCGTGGCGAACCGTACGGCGCGCGCCAGGCCGACACCGACTTGGATGCCATCGACGAGATCCTGGTAACGACTCACGGTCAGACCGTCGTCATCGACACGGCCGACGGTGCGGGAATCTCATCGTGGGATCTGCGAGCCAGTCGCCTGGCGGTGGCGTCGGTTCTGCGGCGGCGGCCTGAGGCGTACCACGAGCAACTCAAGATCCACGCCCTCGCCGCGGCCGGCGACACCATGCGCGAGCCCGGCGCGGCCGGTGGGCTGGCCTCGGACGCCTCGACCGGCGCGCCAAAGACGATCCACGACGTATTCGCAACCAAGGAACCCGGCCTGGCAGCCCGCCTCCACTACGACCGCCACGAGCGGCGGAGCGGCCTCGTTCACCTTCTCCCCGGCGACGGCTCCACCGACGAGACCGGGTTTGCGCACTCGACCTACGAAGAGCTGGGAGACTTCGTCGAAGGCGCCTTCGACCCGATCGTCATCGCTCCAGACGAGCTGGTCGCCCGCCGGCTCGGGACCGTTCGGACGGGGAACGGCTCACGGCCGCTCGTCGTCGAGAAGACCTTCCGGTTCGGCGGCGATCGATCGAGCCCCACGTTGGAGCTGTGGACTTCGGTCGAGAACCGCGGCGACGAGCCGGTGGCGTTCGAGCTGGCTGTGGAGTGGAACGTCAACCTGCTCGGCGGCGGTCACAACCCGGCGGCGTACTACGAGACGGAGGGGGGCGAGCGCACGCCTCACGATGTCGGCGGCGAGGCTGCCGTGGCGAGGGCCATCGCCTTTGGCAACAGCTACGAGGGACTCAGAATCGTTGCGCGGCCGGAGCCGGCGGCCCGCCTTACCTGGTACCCGGTCGAGACGATCTCCAATTCCGAGGCCGGATTCGAGCGTGTCTACCAGGGCAGTTCGCTACTCTTCCGCTGGCCGGTCGCCCTCGCCCCGGGCGAGAGCCACAGCGTCGCCGTCCGGTTCGATGTCACCCAGACGGTCGATCATGCCGCGGCCGAGAACGACGCGAAGGCGTCCAGCGGCCTCCCTTGATCGGCCTTTCGGAGCACCGAATGGATGCACTGGCGCTGGGACGCCACTGCCATCAGACGGAATTCCAAGGGCGGCAAACGCATGATGGGGCGGATCGCCACCATCGTTGTGGACCGGGTCCCTCTGGGAAATGGTGTAGCCGTCGCCACGAAAGGGTGTTACGGTGACCGCGGCGTTTCGTCGGGACGATTGTCCAGCGGCAGGCGATGGCGTTCTGCGCGTCCAGGAGCCAGACCGCCGGGGGCCCCAAAGGAGAGACGATATGAGGTTAGGGCACAGGCTTGCAGCAGCGGGTGCCGCCGCGCTGCTGTTGCTGAGCGTCGCGGCATCTGCCGCCTTCGGATACGCGGGCCAGGTTGCGAACCAGGTCACCGTCGCCGGCCCTGCCGGGGTCCTGGCCTGCAACACGGCCCTGGTAGTGACGGCAACCGTCTTGGACAGCGGCGGGAACCCGGTCGACGGCCGCGACGTCGTCTGGACCTTCGGCGCCGGGATGCAGACCGGCGACCACATCGTCTTGCCAACCACCACAACCAACCTCTCGGGTGTGACGAGCACGACCGTCATTCTGGCCTGCGTCGTCGGCAACCGGACGATCGTCGCCACCGCTGCCCCGGCGAGCGGCCAGGTCGTTCTGGGCATCACCGTGACCGGCCTGCCGCCCACCAGTACCGATCCCGGGTCGACTCCGATGTGGACCTACGTCCTGGCCCTTCTGGGGATCTGCCTGGCCTGTTTGATGATCGGCCGGCGCGTCCTTCAAGGTCGCTGATCGCTTCATAACGACAGGTTACGGATGCTCGCCTCGCGGCGGGCATCCGTCTGTTGGACGGGGGTTTCCGAGTGCCTGATGCAGCCGCCCCGGACCAGCGCATGCCACCGGACGGCGAGTCGTCTGTGGATGGGTTGAACCGCGGCCCGTCGAGCACAGAATCTTCGAGCGATGCTGCCGAGGAGACGATCGTCCCATCCGTCTCTTCGGCCGCCACCGAGCCGCCCTCGCACGGAACTCGCCGTCGCCACAGGCATCGCCGACGGCGAATCGGCCCCATCTACCTGGCCGCCGCGATCTGCGCGGTCGTCGTGGCCGGGCTGCTGCTCGCCAGTCAGGTCGGCTGGCCACGTGCGGCCTCCCCATCCGTGGCGCCCGGCTCGGTGGCAACACTGCAGGTCGTCACGCCCTTCGCCTCGTACCCCGGCTTCCCAACCTCGAGCCTGCCCGCCGTGGTCGGCTCGCCCACAGCGTCCCAGGTCCCGCCCACAGCATCGAGTTCGCCGCACCCAATCGTCGCGAATCGGATCGTGATCTCACGGTTGGGGATCGACATGAAAATCGTTGCGGGGGACGGTCTGGACGCGCCGCTCGGCAAGGTGGCTCACTACCCGGGGACCGCCTGGCCGGGCGGGGGCTCGAACATCTACCTGTACGCCCATGCCCGCGATGGGATGTTCATCACCCTATGGAACGCCAACATCGGTGACGAAATCGTACTGACCCTCGTGGACGGCAGCCAGCGCCGCTACCTCGTATGGAAGATCCTGCCAGACGTCCGGTGGAACGACATGAGCGTCCTGGCTCCGACGCCCACCGAGCAGCTGACTCTCCAGACATGCACCTCCTACCAGTACACCGCGCCCAGGTTCGTGGTCATAGCAGTCCCCGAGCAATGACCGAACAACGTCAACCGATCGCTTCCGACGCCAGCCCGGAGCAGCCGGAGCACGCGCGAACCCGGCGCCATAGATCGCGCCACAGGACGGTGCCGTGGTGGCGCCGGCGCCGCGCCTTCGTCCTGTTGGGCTCGCTCGCCGCCCTGGGCCTCGTCCTGGTCGTGTGCGCTATCCGGTACTCCGGCCTGGTTCACGACGGGTTGGCGCTGCGTGACTCGATGGATCGGCTGGCCGGCGATATCAAAACGATCGGGCCGGACTTCGACCAAACGGCCCTGAATCGCCTGCAGACCGACCTCGACGACGTTGAGAGCCGGCTCGGGCCGGTCCGTGACACGGTGGGGAGTGATCCCCTGGTAGCTCTGCTGAGGGCCGCGCCGCCGACCGGGAACCAGGTCCGCGGCGCCGACCATCTGCTTGCCTGCGCCACGGACCTCACGCAGGCCGGGGACGGCGGGCTGAGCCTGGCTCGGAGCTACGTCCAGATCCGTGAGGCCGGCGGGCAGGGCAATGGCTCGCAGATGGCCGATCTGGTCTCGCTCATGGCTTCGTCGCGCGATCAGGTGATCGGCATATCGGATTCCATCCAGGCGGCGCGCGGCGAGCTGGACGCGATGCCGCAGGGTCTGGTCAGCCAGCTCGCGGATGCCCGAAACCAGGTCCAGACGGAGCTGACACGCTTCCAGCCGGCGCTCGACTCATATCTGCGCGTTCAGGAGCAGCTGCCCGACATGCTCGGTATGAACGGCCCGCGTCGGTACCTGGTCCTGGCCGAGGATCCCGCCGAGCTGCGGCCGACCGGCGGGTTCATCGGCACCTACGGGCTCGTGACCTTCGACAAGGGCCGGATGACGGAGCGCAAGTTCCAAAACGTAGCGGCGCTGGATTTGCAGCCCGGCCTGCCCTACGTCGAGCCGCCGTCGGGGCTCAAGAACCACCTGCTCGGCACGAAGTACCCGTGGCAGCTGGCCGATGCCAACTGGTCGCCTGACTTCCCGACCTCAGCCCAGGAGGCCCTGAAGCTGTACACGCTGGAGTCGGGCGACAGCCAGGTCGACGGCGTCATCGCCCTGGACACATATGGAATCGACCTGGTGCTTGGCGTGACGGGCCCGGTCAAGGTGCCGGAATACGGCGTTACGGTGCAACCTGGCCAGACCACGATGACTGCCCTCGAGAACACACGGCAGTCCGCGACTCCAGGAGTCGACCGCAAGGCCTTCCTGGACGCCTTCGGGGGCGAGCTCGTCGACGCGATGCTGGCCACACCTACCGCCAGGTGGCCGGACCTGATGAAAGCACTCGGGAACGCGGCCGGCCAGCGTCAGCTGATGGTCTGGACCAAAGATAAAGGCGCCGAGTCGCTCATCAGCTGGGCCGGCTGGGACGGCGCCGTCC
>Ga0187854_10002673_pt1 | contig 14909 bp, 18 predicted proteins | sample June2016WEW_6_15_FD_132445 | JGI IMG/M metagenome (GOLD analysis project Ga0187854, IMG submission 132445) | Peatland microbial communities from SPRUCE experiment site at the Marcell Experimental Forest, Minnesota, USA - June2016WEW_6_150 | ecosystem: Environmental > Terrestrial > Soil >...
CGAGTTCGGCGAAGGCGGCGCAGGCGCACAAAGAAATCCCTCCACCGAGGACCCACACCAGAAAAAACAATGTCGGATTCGGCAAAGGCCCGGCAATATCTTTGGCGGTAAGAAAAATAGAAGAGCCGATGATGCCGCTCACGAGTAACAGTACGGAGTCGAGCAAACCAAGCCCACGGACGAGACTCGGTTGTTCACCGGATGTTTCGGCTTCGGTAGCCAGGGAAGCGGGAGGTGTGTTCATTTCTTAGTTAGTTAGTTCTTCATCCGCAGATTAAGTCGTTGGCCGTTCGTCGATCGTCGTTAGTGTCGCTATTCGTCCTTCGTGGAGGCTCGCAGGAGGCGGGTGCCTTTCGGTTCCGAACAGCCCATAGCGAGCAGCAAACAACGAGCTTTATCCCATGGCCAGTTCATCCGAATTTTCCAGCGGCGTTCCGCAGCGCCGGCAGATGACGGCGGAGCAATCACGGCACGTCAGCGGATCGCCGACTTCCATGGCGCAGACGGGGCAGTACAACACGGCCGCGGGTTTCCTGGCCTCCGCTGCCGCTTTTGGAGTGAGCTCCATGAGCTTGAACTTTGAACACGAACTATGCACGAACCATGCACGAACTATGAGCACGAAACTGTAACACAATTTTTCGGCGCGCCCCACCCAACCTCGCGGCAAGTTCCCGAATTCAGCACGTGGGAGACGCTTTTCGACATATACTTTTCACCCTAAGACCGGGGCGTGCATGCCGGCGCAACTTCCACCGCGGAGATTTAATTTCTCGTCCGGGATGGTGTAGCATCTTCACTAAGTATCGGCGGTTGCGCAAAATCATTTCCTGCTAAGCTGGATACTCGTCCTTAATCTTATTGAGCATGCAACTTCCAGCGACACCCGCCGTTCCTGCCCGTAAAAAATTCGCGAGGTACTTCGAGCGCAAACAGTGTATCGTCCTTGTCGCTCTAGCCATACGGCTGGCCGTGGTTGGGTTTCTCTACCCTGATCAGATGAGTCCCGCACATAATCATTTTATGTTTGGGTTCGAAAACGGCAGAGTCGCCTACTCCATTGTGCAGGGTCGTGGATTTGGCAACCCTCTCTTCGAAGACAGTGGGCCGACAGCCTGGCAACCCCCGGTCTATCCCTATTTGATCGCCGGTGTTTTCATGATCTTCGGGACCTATAGCAAGGCATCCGCACTGGTATTGCTCTCTTTGCAGGCTTTAATCTCGGCCTTGACCTGCCTGCCAGTGTTTTTCGCGGCCCGCAAGTCTTTCGGGGACCGGGTCGCGCTGTTCTCGGCATGGGCGTGGGCGCTCTTTCCCCTCGCGATTTATTGGCAGGCGGAGCGCATCTGGCCGACGTGGCTGGCGACGCTGCTGCTTACTCTACTGTTTTCGATGACGTTGAATTTTGAGCGCCCGGCAGGTCTGGGTGCATGGACCTTGGGTGCATGGACATGGATCGGTTATGGATTACTGTGGGGATTTGCTGCGCTCACCGACCCTGTTGTACTTACCGTTTTGCCGGTCATGTTTGGTTGGATCGGTTTCCGCCTATACCAGCAGAGAGAACGCTGGTTCGTGCCCCTTACGGTCGCCTCGCTCGCCATCATCATTTCTGTGAGTCCGTGGTTCATTCGCAACTATGAAGTATTTCACCGCTTCATTCCTTTTCGGGATTCGATGGGACTGGAGTTGCTCAACGGCAACAATGGCGAAACTTCGTATTGGGCCGGCGCCTCCGTAAGCTCGGCCTTGACGCAGAAGATTGGTCCCTGGCACAACGAGGCGGAGTGGCAGAAGTTTAAGCAAATTGGCGAGATCGCCTACATGGAGGAATGTAAAGAAAGGGCGGTCGCACTCATCCGCGCACACCCAGGTTGGTTCGCCGTGGTAACCGCGAGGCGCATCGTCTATATCTGGACCCATTTTTGGAGTTTCAGCCCTTACTATCTAGCCCAGGAACCTGACGACCCAATCAATATTGTTTTCAGCACACTCTTTACCCTGTTGACCCTTATTGGCCTGCGCCGTGCGTTTCGGGAAAATAAGCCGGTTGCCGCTCTTTATGCTCTTGTGTTTCTGTTTTTCCCCGTTGTGTACTACTTCACGCACGTCGAAACGTACTTCCGGCGCCAAATCGATCCGCTGATGCTAGTGTTGGCAGTTTATGGGGTGATGGGGTTTGGTCCGCCCAAACAGACACCTATCGCGGCAGTCGCCCCGCGGCTTTATGAAACTGTCCACACACCCTGACGGCGCGTGCCACTCAACCTTTTGCGGCAACTCTTGCGCGACAAGTGTTTTAATCGGGCGCCTTCCGCAGAATCACGTCGCCTTCGGTCGGTGGCAGCGAGAAAGGCAATTGCCAAATTTTGTCTTTCATCCAGACGCTAAGAATAAAATCCTCGCGCTCTTTCCACGGACCGATCCACTTGTTGCTGGTTGCGAATAAGACCCAGCCGTGGGCTTCAGGATTGCCCGGACTCAGCGTCATGCCAGCGGGATCGATGGTTTGGGTGCTGAGAAACTCGATGAATTCGGCCGCTTCTTTTTGGTATACGCGCAAGCGAGCCGTTTGTTCATCGGCGATTTTTGGATCCTTCTTGATCTTGCGCTCGGTTTCGAAGATTTTAGTATCCACGTCGTTCTGCAACCGGTTGGAGAGTTCCGCGGGATCCTCGTAGCCCTCAAGAACGTCGTGATGACGAACAAAGTCGAGCCGCACGTCCGCCGGAAACTCAACTTTAGTCTGGCCGGTATAAGTCACACTTATGTACGCGCCAAACAGTCGATAGAAGCGGTGACGGCTCTGTGCCAGTTCCTGTGAATCCACGAGCAGCTTGACGGTGAGGTCACTTCCGATCATCGTCCAGCGGTAATGTCCGTCATCGGTGCGTTCGAATATGCAACCGGGCGCGCCAGCGGTCCAGCGGACGGCGGGCAGTTGCTTCTTTTTCGACGCGTGGCTCAGCGTCGGTGACAGAATCGCGAAAGACAGAATCGCGCACGACATAATCGGGCCAACATGGAACACCAGTTTTGGCCGGAACAACGAAGAACGCAGCATAAATGCAAAGTGTATAGCCTTTCCGCCACCAACGTCACGGCTGGATGAGCGCAGGATGCAGGCTGCGTCGAGCCCAGCGTGCGACGGCGTGTCCGAGTTTAGCCCGTCCGCTGGCGCCTGGACAGAGCAAGTGGTTTACAGCGTCTCACCCAACTTCGGCGGGCCGACTATAGATGCCGCCGGAGACGTCTTCGGTACCGGAACTTCGACAGCATTCGAACTATCACCGAACGGCAGCGGCGGCTGGAATGGGACTACGATCCACACTCTTGCTGGTCCTCCTAAAGATGGCAGCAATCCGTATGGCGATTGGGCTCGAGCCCAAAGCACTTTGGTGAAGTCGGCAGTTTCGGTGCTCGGCCCTGCTGTCTTTCTGAGATTCGGCAGTTTGACAATAGCGTTTCAGAGGGCTAGGGTTAAAGGTGAGGTGGCTTCCACCTCTTTCAGGTTCCCTGAAACTAAGTCAGCCCATCTGAAGTTCTCTCCTCTTAGCGACTACAACCTTAGGAGGTTGCCTATATGTTTGCACGCAATGTCTCTTTCCATCTGAAGTCGAATATGCTGTCCGATTACACGCGAGCTTTTGAAAAAGACGTCCTGCCTTTGCTTCGTAAGCAGAATGGCTTTAAGGACGAAATCACTTTCGCCGGTCCCGGCGGAGTTGATGTAACCGCGATCAGTCTGTGGGAAAACAAGAAAGATGCCGACAACTACAACACCAATACCTATCCGCAAGTATTGAAGACGCTGGCAAGATTTATCGAGGGAACGCCCCAGGTTCACACCTTTGACGTTGTCACCTCGACCCTCCAGCAGCACGAACTCGTGACCACGTAAAAGACACTCTGAGTTTGGTTGGGCCACGAGAAGGCGGACCTACGTCCGTCTTCTCGCGCCACCAACCAGCATGCGCTCGATTCGCGCCGAGGAGGGCAGCCATCCACCTAGCACTGCAAAACGCCGAAACTATCAATCGCCTAGTAGAACAGGGCGAATTGCTTCTGAGGACCTTCTATGTTGAGCACGAGAAGGACCCCGCAGGGTGGAATACTGAGTTTGTGCGTGGCGAACTGATAGGCTGGCGCAGCACGTTACACACCCTGTACCGCGATTACGCGGAAGACATCGTTACCCGCGTTGTCGCCAGGACACACTTGACCATTCCCGACGGCGAAGTCCCGAGCGGTGCCGCTCATGGCTTTTGAGGCCATCCTAAACGAAGTTGAGCAACTCCATGCCGTCAGCGAGCGTCTTGCGATACTGGCGGAGCAAGATCCGTCTGTCCGAGGCAACGAGGCACCACTTTGTCGGGCTATTGCAGCTTCACGTACTCCGCCTTGGCTTCTTTCAGGATAGGGATGTCGGAGTCGGCGTCTTTCCAGAGGGTGAGGAAATCTTTGTAGGCGGTGAGCGCCCGGACGCGGGCGGCATCGGCATCCGCGCCCTGCGAGGTTTTCGACTGCAAGGCATTCGCGCGCGCCACTCCCAGGTGCGCCAACGCTCCCGTCCAGCAGTTCCAGACGATGCCGCTGTGGTCGAGAATCTTCTGAAACTCGGCTGCGGCAGCACTGCCTTGTCCGACTCCCAAGTATGCTTCCCCCCGGACGTACACGTGGTAGAGGCAGGAGATATTGTTAACGAACGGGATGTCACCTAATTCAATGGTTGAAGCAGATTGCAGACCATGGATTGCTGAGGTCGGGTTGTTTCTACGCAGAGCTAATTGGGCTTGAATCGTTGGCAGCCAAAGAAACTGTATCTGGGTGTCCAGTGGGTAGCGCTTTCCTAAATCTTGGGTCAGGGAACCGGCTTGCGCGGTATCGCCTGCCATAGCAAATGCAAGTGCCGCTTCGACTTCCGCTCCCTGACTCGCCGGAGCAAGTTTTAGAGCTTCCTGCGCCGCGTGCCGAGCCTCTCTGGTATTGCCATAAGCGGCTTGTTGCAAAGCAGCATTCGCCCGCCAGGTCGCTCCACTTTCTTTGTTGTCAGCGCGGATGGCAGCCGCAGCGGCTCGCTCGGCCAACGTCTGCGCCCTACTTATCTGCCCCGCGAAAGCCGCAGTATCAGTTGCCAGCGCTAACCCAATGGTTTCATAATCCGGTTGGCCCGAAAACCATGCTTGCTGTTCGGCCATCGCTCCGGAGTCCGCTCCCAGAAAAGCCAGAGCGTAAAGGTACTCGTGAAGTAAAGAGTCATCGAGTTTTTGCGTCTGCGCCTCTTGGATTGTCCGCCGTGCTTCATCGAAGTGCTGCAAGGCAAGATCGCAGCCCGCCAGGTTTTCATACGCGTCCACACGTCCCGGTGAGAGGCGCATCTCTTGCCTAATCAGCCCCGTAGCTTTCTCATACTGGCCTTGTTCGGCGTACATTATGCCCAAATCGATGTAAGCTCCGCCAACCCGTGGGTAACTATCAATTTGCTGCTGAATTGTCATGGCAGCTTTATCCAGTTCCCCGGTCACTGTGCCATAGAAACCGGCCGTAATCTCTAGTCTCTCGCGCTCACTCGCAAATCGCCGTAACTGGAATGCCTTGTTGAAATACTCGCGAGCTCGTCCAACCTCGTTGATACCGTTGTAGTCGCCCCCGACTTGCGAATAGGCAATAGCGAAGTTCGGATCAAGCTCGATGGCCTGTTGATCGTAGCGTAAGGCGGCGGCGGGACCCTTATCGTGATAAACCTTTAGGCCAAGGCTATATGCTTTCAGCGCTTCTAGCGAAGACGTTGTCGCCTCTGGTAGGGGAACATCAAACTTCTTTACTGAGGCCAGCGATTCGCCCATTTCGCTGCGCAGCTTGGATGCCGATTTGCCCAGCGCATCCAGCACCTTCTCTTTGGACACCGCGGTCACCTGCTCCTCGGCCAGCGTGTCTCCGCTCTGACAGCTAACCGCCTTCAATCCCAGCACATATTCGCCGCCCAGGCTGCCAATCGCCCCGGCAAGATAGGCTTTGCTGCCCGCCCGCAGGCACAGTTCGCGGGCTACTTCAGGCGTGAGTTTCGTGCCCGCTGGACGGGTCATCAGTTTTAAAGTCTTCTCAACTTCGCTGTCGGAAAGCAAATTCAGAAAAGGCGATTGTCGCAGGGAAATGCTGAGCCCCGTCTTCAGAGTGTCGTCGAATATGCTTGGCCTGCCGCCGTCGACGCTGGACTCCAAGATCCGCGCCCTGAAAATCGACAAACGTCAGTTCTACTGCAATTAGGTTTAAGATGTGGCTTCTGCCGAATTTTGAGGAGAAAAAATTGCGTTACGTCTATCAATTGTTGATTCTTGTTCTTTTTCTTTCCTTGACTGTGTGCTTGACCGCACAATCCAAGCACCCAGTCGCAAAGTTTGAATCTACGGCCGTCTGGCAGATACCACCGCAGTTCATCACCGCGGCCCATGCTGCCTGCGATCAACTCCTTTCGTCGACAGCGGAATGCATGATCGGCCAGATGGGTAAGGCCGGCGCCCCGGCCGACGCCGTGAGGTTTACGCGGGAACTCTACAAGGAAAATCATGGCGAGCTTGGGATCATGACGGGGTTCCAGGATGAGGGTCCGGTAGCGTTTGCATGGGTTGCATATCCTTTGCGCGCCAATACTAATTACGGGCTTCTTCTGCTGAATGGACAGCCGCGAATCGTCAATGTCGAGGATCTTAAGCTGCTCGACGTGAAAACCATGAAACAAAGTTCCCAGTTTCAAGACCTCAAGGGACAATTCCCCAGTGTGGATGTCTGGCCGGGAGACCGGGACGGGAAGATCTGGCCCAACTCACAAGCGGGACCTGATGGCGGAATCCAGTTCACAGTAGAGTATCCGCTGATTAACGGGTGTCACGCTTGCGCGCGAGCCGGAGCCGTCGTATTCAACTGGAATTTCGACGCGAAAGGGAAGTTTCTGGGAACGGCGTTTCAGGGGATGATTGACCCGCCACTGCAATAGCATCGCGTTTTTTCCAGACGCGGTCGGACGGTGGTGAACGATAGAACGGAGGAACCATCTATGATGCGCACACTGTGCCTGAATATCGTGTTATCGCTCGTAGCTTCGGGGCTCGCGCAACAGGCGCCTGCTGTTTCCGCACAACACTCATCGCATGCTCCAAGCCACGCCGGACGCTCCGCAGACCGGGTCTGGAGCATTCTTATGGCCGGCAATAGTCGATTCGTGGCTGGCAAGCCCCAAGTGCGTGCGCTGGTTGCGCTCCGCAACAAGCTTGCTTCCGGACAATCGCCCGAGGCGATCATTCTCTCGTGTTCCGACAGCCGAGTTGGTCCTGAGTTGATCTTCGACCAAAGCCTGGGTGATCTCTTTGTGGTGCGCACGGCGGGGAACGTCGCTGACGCGGTGGCGCTGGGAAGCATCGAGTATGCTGTGGACCACCTTCATAGCCCTCTGTTGGTCGTGCTGGGCCATCAGAAATGCGGCGCGGTGAGTGCTGCATGTTCTGGCGAAAAGATGCCTAGCCATAACCTTGATGCCATCATGGATAAGATCGGTCCTGCCGTAACTCAGGCAAAGACTTACGCCAAGGCAGATGATCTCATCGAGTCAGCGATCAAGGAAAACGTACATCAGAGTGCCAAGGATATTTTAGGAAACAGCGAGATCATTCGCAGTGCGGTGAAGTCGGGCGAGCTTAGCGTGATCGAGGCAGAATACGAGCTGGATACTGGCAAAGTAGTTCGCCTTAATGCGCCTGCGAGCTTTCAGAATTAGTGAATCGTCATTTTCAATTGAAGGCCCAAACCAGCGTTCCCATGGAGAGTCGGAGAAAAGAGGGATGCATGGCCGGAACTCAAACGTAAGCGTTCGACCAACCCGCCTGTCCCACGAGCGGAATCTGTGCTGAAGTAGAGGGATGGGCAAAGAGCACCTAACGAGCAAGGCCCACGCCGCCTATCAGGACTCCCTCAACTTCTGAAAGGCGAGGGACCGATCTTTGCGTCCGAGCGCGGCGGTGCCGCCCTACAGGATGCTCGCCACTGGTTCGAAAATGCGCTGGCCGAGGCCAAGATCAGGAATTTTACTTGGCACGATCTCCGGCATACCTTCGCCAGTCGTCTGGTCATGGCCGGCGTAGATCTGCGCACCGGACTTGATGGGGTATCTCAACATTCAGATGACAATGCGATATGCACACCTCGCTCCGGCGCACAAGGCGGCCGCGGTCGAGAAGCTTTCCGCGTTCGACGCGCTCGAAAGGAAGCGCCAAGAAGCTGTTATACTGTTTCCCGCTGGCCATGGGAAACCGACTGACACCACTACTGACACCGCAGCAAAAAGTGCTCCGGCGGTGGCTTCAGGAAGTCTCAATTAAGTGCTTTATTAGCCAGTAGATGCAACATGGTGGGGCGCGTAGCTCAGTTGGTAGAGCAACGCCCTTTTAAGGCGTGGGTCGCAGGTTCGATTCCTGCCGCGCTCACCATTCTCACCGGGGAAGTATTTGCTGGCGGTCCTGGCTGGCCGCGCGGATCTTCAGTTTAGGGCGGTTTACGGCGGTTGTCACCGTCACCGAGTTGTTGCCTTTATTTGGCCTCGCGCAGCAATGTAGATGAGATTATTGCGATCCGCTGTAGCGCGCTGCTCTTCGACTTGGACGGCGTGCTGATCGATTCCACTCCGGCAGTTGCGCGGGTGTGGCATCAGTGGGCGGTTGACCACGGCTTTGATCCAGCGAAAGTGATTCGCGTGGCGCACGGACGTCCCAGTCGGACCACCATTCGCGAGCTTCTTCCCAATGCGGATATTGACTACGAAGATGGGGAAGTCGAACGCCGGGAAATGGAGGACCTCGATGGTGTGGTGCTGTTACCAGGTGCGCGGCAACTCCTTAACACCCTGCCTCGAGATCGCTGGACCATTGCGACCTCATGCACGCGACGGCTGGCCGAGGTGCGTTTGCGAGCCGCGGGCCTGCCCATTCCAGAGAACATGATCACATCGAGCGACGTGAAGATCGGCAAGCCCGATCCCGAGCCTTACCTGAAGGCGGCGATGAAGCTTGGGTTTGCCGCCTCCGATTGCATAGTGGTCGAAGACGCGCCGGCTGGAGTTCGCGCGGGCAAGACCGCTGGCGCCAGAGTAATTGCATTTCTCACGACTGTGATTCGCCGCGACCTCGAAGACGCCGGCGCCGAGTGGATCGTTCAAAATTGCGCCGACATGACAGCCTCCAGTGATCGGGAGCATGGCCTTCAGGTGAACCTCGCGCTATAAACTTAAGTGTTTTCGAAAAGCCATTTGCGCGCACTCATCCGCTCAACTAGAATCCAAGGTTCTTCAGAAGTTGCCCGCAAGAGTAGGATTCATGCGAGCTGGGCGGCTCCAAATCTTCTCAATCGCGATATAGAGAATCATACAGGCAGGTTTTCGTGATCATCGGTGTTCCGAAAGAAAGTTATCCGGGGGAACGGCGGGTTGCGATCGTGCCCGCGGTTCTCCCGACGCTAACCAAGGCCGGATTCGAAGTCCATATACAATCCGGCGCAGGCAACGAGGCCGGCTATCTTGATTCCCAATATGCCGACAAGGGCGCGAAGATTGTTGCGGATCGCGCCGCGGTGTTTGCCGCCGCTGACATTGTCGCGCAGATTCTTTGCTACGGTTCCAACGACCTTACGGGGAAGCAGGATGTACCGTTGTTTCGCCGCGATCAGATACTCGTCGGATTTCTGCGCCCGTTCGGCTCGAAAGAGGTCGTGCAGGAGATTGCGAACGCCGGCGTCACCGCGTTCTCGATCGAGTTGATGCCACGCACCACGCGCGCCCAAAGCATGGACGCGCTCTCCTCGATGGGAACCGTATGCGGATATAAAGCCGTGCTGGTGGCCGCCGACTCCCACCCGCGCATCTTTCCCATGCTCACCACGGCAGCTGGAACCGTCACTCCCGCCCGCGTGTTCGTGATCGGATGCGGCGTTGCCGGACTGCAGGCGATCGCGACCGCGCGCCGCCTGGGCGCGGTGATTTCGGCTTACGATTTAAGGCCGGCGGCGAAGGAGCAGGTGCAGAGTCTCGGCGGGCGGTTCGTCGAACTCCCCATCGAAGCCAAGGACGCACAGGACGCTCGCGGATATGCCCGCGCACAGGACGAAGACTTTTACCGTCGTCAGCGTGAGTTGCTCGGAAAAGTGGTGCAGGAAAGCGATGTGGTGATCGCCGCGGCGGTGATTCCGGGGAAAAAATCGCCGGTGCTGGTAACTGAAGAGATGGTGAAGGGAATGGCGCCCGGGTCGGTGATCGTTGACTTAGCCGCCGAACGTGGCGGCAACTGTGAGATCACGGAAGCTGGCGAGACGGTAGTCAAGCACGACGTAACTATCATCGGAGCGATCAACCTGGCCAATGGCGTGCCTTATCACGCGAGCATGATGTATGCCCGCAACATCACTGCCTTTCTGACTCATCTGATTAAGGATCAAAAGTTGAATCTAAACCTGGAAGATGAGATTGTTCGCGAGACTCTGCTTACTCGCGGTGGCGAGATCGTGCAGGCTCGGGTCCGAGAGTTTTTTAATTTGCCCGCGCTGGCACCGTGACAGTCCTATGGTGGAGAGACGGGGGGTGTCGCCCGGCTCTTCCGCGAGCAGGTTCGTACTAATTGAGGATTAGACGGAGGAAAGATGAACAGTAGTTCGGCCTTGATCAACGCACTTTTTATTTTCGTGCTCGCCGGATTCATCGGATTTGAAGTGATCCGGCGGGTCTCACCGCTGCTGCACACTCCGTTGATGTCGCTCACCAACGCCCTGGACGCGATCGCGGTGGTGGGTGCGATCGTGCTTGTGGGCGAGCACAAGAGCACGCTCGCCACGGTTTTTGGATTCATCGCCGTGGTCGCCGCCACCAGCAACATCGTCGGTGGCTTCCTGATCACAGATCGCATGTTGAAGATGTTCAAATCCAGCCGTCCTGCGGCGAAACCGGCGGCCAAATCGGTGACCAAGTAATGACAGCCGAACTGGGAGCAACCCAGCTCATTATCGAGCTTCTATATCTCATCGCGAGCGTGTTGTTCATCCTCTCGCTGAAGTGGATGAGCTCGCCAACCACGGCCCGCCACGGCATCTGGGCGGGCGAAATCGGCATGGTGCTGGCGATCGGCGGCACGCTGCTAAACCGCGGCATGAACTACCGGCTGATCGCCATCGCGCTGGTTCTCGGCACCATCATCGGCGTTCCACTCGGGCGAGTGGCGATGACGGCGGTTCCGCAACGAACTGCGCTCAGTCACGCCTTTGGCGCACTCTGCGTGACGCTCGTCGGCTCGGCCGAGTTTTACCTGCGCACCCCCGATATCTCACGCTTCATGATGGCGGTGCTGTCCCTCGAGGTCATCCTCGGAGGGCTGACCATCACCGGCAGCTTAATGGCTGCCGGCAAGCTGCAGGAAATTCTGCCGCAGCGGCCGCTGACTTACAAAGGACAGAACCTCGTCAACTTTCTGCTGCTTGCGGTCGCACTGGGAATCGCCGTATTTCTGGTCCTGCATCCGGAAGCCAAGTCACTGTTTCCGTTCATGGTCCTGATCGCACTGGCGTTCGGTGTTTTATTGATCATCCCCATCGGCGGCGCGGACATGCCGACCGTCATTTCGCTGTTGAACGGCTATGCCGGTCTGTCAGCGGCGGCCATGGGTTTCGTCCTCAATAACAAGCTGCTCATCATCGCCGGCGCGCTCGATGGATCGTCGGGCCTCATCCTCTCCATCATCATGTCGAAGGCCATGAACCGTTCCTTCACAAACGTTTTGTTCGGGGCCTTTGGTCAGGTACAACCTTCGGCTGCTGCGGGAGAAGAAGCCCGGCCCGTTCGCAGCGCGACCCCGGAAGAAGCCGCGGCCATCCTATCCGCCGCGAACCGGGTCATCATAGTTCCCGGATACGGGATGGCAGTGGCCCAGGCGCAGCACAAGGTGCGCGAACTCTACGATGCTCTGACGAAGCGCGGCGTGGACGTGCGCTTCGCCATTCACCCCGTTGCCGGACGCATGCCGGGTCACATGAATGTGCTGCTGGCCGAAGCCGATATTCCCTACGACCGCCTGATTGAGATGGACGAGATTAACAGCGACTTCCCTCAGACCGATGTCGCCCTGGTGATTGGCGCCAACGACGTTACTAACCCTGCCGCCCGCTCCGATGCTTCCAGCCCCATCTACGGGATGCCTATCCTCGACGTTGATAAAGCCCATACCGTGATGGTTATCAAGCGCAGCATGAATCCTGGCTTCGCTGGCATCGATAACCCGCTCTACTATCTCCCTAACACCCTGATGCTGTTTGGAGACGCCAAAGCATTTGTCGGCAGCATCGTGCGCGAGCTAAGCGGAGGACACGGCTAGGGGATTACAAGCTACGTCAAAGAGCTGGCCGGAGTCGCGGCTGAGTGTCCTATCGAATCGGTGGCGTACTCGGCGGACCGTGTAGCAAAATCTGAGAACGCAAGGCGTAGGCGCTGGGATCTGCCATCTTGAAATCCTTAGCCAGATCCAAGGAGACGCGATCATACTCCTGATCAGCTTCGATCAGGGTCACAACGACTGTTTTCGGCTTCCGGTCGCACTTCTCCCGGAGGCTACCACCCAAGACAGGTGCGCGACTCTGTGTGAGGAACGGAATCTGTGTGCGGAAGGATCCGCCTTCCACGGTCACGTCGCCCGATTCACCCATGTTCTGATTCGGATAAACGAGCTGCACCCGAACGGTGGCTTTGGGAGGTGAATGTTCGACCTGACCGTTCACAATGACGATATCGACCGAGCACGAGGCACGTGAGAATGTGCCCGAGAAGATCGCGCAAATGGACAAAATTCCAGCAAGAGCCTTGAACGCGTTGTGTATCATAGCGAGCCTCTCGCCCGACAGAGTCATCATGCCACAAAATAGATTGCTGGCGAAGCATTGCGATTACACGAAAAAACGCTGGGCCGCTTTTTGGGAGATGAGCGGAGGGTTCAGGTTTCCCCCCCGACTTGAAGTGGGCGAAAGAAAGAAATACCGACTAAAGAGAGGTCAATAGAAGGGTAACATCCTGTTACCGGGCAAAAATTCGGCGGGCCTCAGTCTCGCGAGGGGAATTTCGCGCAGCCTGCGGCCCGCCCGGCGTTTAAGCTGCTTTTTTCATCTGTCTGATCTTGGCCCAACGTGCTTTCTGGGCCAGAGAAATTCTCCGGCGCCCTGCCGCGGAGAGAACGCGCTTGGCGCGATGTAGCGCCGCCACGCGTATGGTTGCGCCCACACCTCGGGTAAGCTTCTCCAGAACCGAAATAGCTTCCCCAAGCTTTTGGACATGGTTCTGAGCGTCCCGGCGTTCCTCGCGGAGCCGGTCTATTGCCTTAGCGATGTTTGTCATCAAATACCCCCTCGGGTAACTACCGTCGGCTATTCTATTACTAACTCGCTGTTTCTGTCAGAATTTATTTGGCCGAATGGTGATTACATGAAGTGGGGATGAAGCGAACATGATGAACAAGGAAGACGACACGAGAATGGTGACCCGGGGATAACCATTCCTGCGTCCAGATGGCCGAGCTAAGGCCTCCCCAAGGGTGGTAGTAATCCCGACGACCCGAACAGGAAGAAGGCGCCAACCGCCAGGCTATAGATCGCCGTCAACGCGGTGACCACAAACTGAAAGCGCGGCAGCCGCGAACTGAAGCCGAAAAGTCCTACTGCCGACGCCGTCATGACCGTATTCATTACCAGCAGTCCCGCGATAAACATCGCCAGGCCGATAAAGCCCTTGCCGACTCCGCCAAGATTGGCCGCCAGTAAGAAGATCATCAGTTGGCTGGGCGTCTCCGCGCCCAGACCGTGCACAACGCCGACCATGAGTACGGATTTCGAACTGTAATTCCAGGTCGTGTCCGGCGGGCGCGGGACGTCGTGATCGTGCCAGTAGCCCTTCATCTTCCAATGGACCCAGCGCGCTGCCCCGGCCATAAGGTGAAAGCGGCTGCGTGGCGCTGGGTTCCCTTTGAATAGCGATCCCAGAACATAGACCCCCAGGACTAGCAAGGTCAGTCCCACCAACCGCTCGGCGATCCGATCCATGCCATGAGGCAGCGAGAGCTGAAACAGGATGACGGCGCTGCCCAGTACGACAACCATGGCCGCGTGTCCCAGGGCATAGATCAAACCGAGACGCATACCGCGCCCGCGATTGGTTTGCACACTGGTGATGTCGGAAATGGCGGCAATGTGGTCGTAGTCGAACCCATGACGGAATCCCAGGATTGCCGCCGAGAGAAGTGCAAGTTGAAGGCTGTTCAGCGTGACGGTCATGTATGCATGTGGGGCCCAGCCCAGAGCCTCTCATTGTTCCACACGACGCCAAGAATCGGAAACCCCCTCGGAAATAGAAGCCATCCGCGCCGATGGAATTGACTGCGACCTGCTGCCCAATCGCCAATCACTGGCTCTCTGCAACGTTGGTGCTTCCGCTTGCAGGCTGAGGAACTTCCGCAGCCTGCGGCCGGGCTTAGGCTGGCACTCGATGCAGCGGTTCTGTTCGACTCATTTGCAATGGATTGCACCCGTCTTAAGAAGTTCGGCAGGGAAGTGCGGTTAAGTTATTGAGGATAAAGACTATACCTTTCGCTAAGGCTGGAAGGTGAATTGCCCAGTCCAGGCGTGGTGTGTCTCTGGCCGAGCGCAAAGATAAAAATGACGAGCAGGAAGGCGCTGGCGTCGGCCTTGTTGCTGGTCAGCCTGAGCGGCGTCCTCGCCTGGTGCGCAGTGGCGTCCTCTTCTCCATCGCGTGTCATTCTGCGTCGCGTCCCGTTCACGCAATTGGAAAAGCATCTGCGCCGTGTGCCCGCGCACATTTCCGAGCTCTCTTCCGTGTCGCAGCC
>Ga0187854_10002676_pt1 | contig 14902 bp, 16 predicted proteins | sample June2016WEW_6_15_FD_132445 | JGI IMG/M metagenome (GOLD analysis project Ga0187854, IMG submission 132445) | Peatland microbial communities from SPRUCE experiment site at the Marcell Experimental Forest, Minnesota, USA - June2016WEW_6_150 | ecosystem: Environmental > Terrestrial > Soil >...
CCTGCGAGACGCCAAGTGTACCTCTTATGCGACTCTAGCACTAGCTTGCGATGCTAGAGAAGCACTAAGCGGAAAGCTTGACTCGCTCAACGGAGATTATTGGAACGCGATAATCTTCGACACAGTGACCCCGGGCGCTCCCGTGGTTAATTTCGTCCAGAGCGTAGAGTAGAGGACTAAGTTTTTCAGCCGTCGGGCAACCGGGGCTGAGCAGTTAGACAGAAATAGATAGAGGAGAAAGAAATGTCAACCAAGCGCGACAGTAAGGACCCCTTGCCCGAAGCGGCTAACACGCAGCGCCAGGGTGGTGGGAACGAGCCGTACCCAGCCGGTGCCGAGGATCACGGTCAGAAAAAGGCCGCGAAGATCCCGGAAGATAGTCGCTACACTCTGCGCACCGGTGGTGAATCACAGCCGACGCGGCAAAAGGGTGACGGCAACACCCCGGTCACGGGCGAGACGCACGACTCGAAGAAGGCCGAGAAGGTCACTGAAGATCGTCGGTACTAAGGAGCGAATCCGATGCCCGATAAGAAGAAGGCACCACCTTCGCATCTTGACCTGCTCGGCGGCAAGAAGGAAGCCGAGAAGGGTAAGGACGTGAAGAGCAAGGCGCACGGCTTTCACGCCCGGAAGGTAAAGGGCGGCTGGCACGTGCAGCACCACGATGAGACGAACGCACCGGTTCAGGGCGAAGAGCACGTGCTTCCCGACACCGACGCGCTGCACGATCACATCGAGGAACACTTCGGTGAACCGAACCAGGGTGAGGAAGCACCGGCAGCAGCCCCGGCTCCGGGAGTACCAGCATGATCGGCGCTCCCGTGAAACCCGGTGGGTTGACTAACCCGTTGCGACCACTAGGAGGAAAGCAGACGGTTGGCAGCATCCTGGGTAATATGCACCAGGGGGGTAAGGTCCCGGAGGACGGTGTTTATGAACTCAAGAAGGACGAAGAGGTCACGCCGCCTTCGAAGAAAAAGAATCCGACCCCAGCCGGTCGTAACTCCAAGTACCGCAAGGTGTACCTCGATCGAAAGAAAAAGTAATGGCCTTTCCTCCCGGCTTCAATCCACTGTGGGCCCAGCCGCTAGCTGATGGCACACCCGGTCCCGGTCCGAGTCTCGACGAGCTTAAGAGCTTTCGCTTAACCGAAAGTGACGCGCGAAAGCTCACGCCCGATGAGGCCGCCCTGGTTCGGTACCTTTGCCTAACGAGCTTACGGTTCTTGGTCAACAGCGTGCTGCGGCCGGCGTCGCAGAAGTTTTTGCCGTTCACCGAGAAGTGCCACGGCCGAATCTTCGACTCGTTTCTGCGACCGATTCCGGGGAAGACCTATGACCAGTGGAGTGACGTCAAGGAACGAGCTACCCTGGCGTTTCGTGGCGCCACTAAGTCAACCATCGTGGGAGGCTTCTTAACCCAGGTTGTGTTGACCGACCGGGACATTCGGATCCTGATTCTATCGGGAAAGTTGCCGCACGCTAAGACCATCATGGCTCTGGCACGGCAGCCGTTCTTCACGAACGGGGTTGTTCGTTGTCTCTTTCCGGAGTGGGCGATCGAGTTGGACCAGGTCTCGGGTGATTCGTTTACCTGTCCTTGTCGTACGGCTGAGTTGAACTTACGTGATCCCACGTTGGGCATCGCAACCTTTGACTCGGTGAAGGCCGGCGGGCACTACGAGCTCTTGGTGTTCGACGATTGTACGAACGAAATTAACTGTGCCACGCCCGAGTTGGTAGATAAAAATGAGCAGCACTACGACGACACGGAAGGCTTGATCGAGCCCGGTGGTTATCGGCACTTCTTTGGAACCACCTGGGCACCGGTCGAGACGGACCTTCCGCAGATAATTCGTCAGCGTGGTGAGGCTTACGCGGCTGAACATAAGGGTGAGAGGAACACCGAGTATAGCGAGACCCCGGTCTGGACGCTTCGTACCGATGGAACACCTGAGGAGCAGGCCGACCGGTTGGAGCGTGACCGGAAGAACACGCTTCACCCCGAGGACGTCATCTTAACCTGGCCGGAAAAGTTGACGGTTAAGTTCCTTTGGCCCAAGTATCGGGCGAACCCGCAGAAGTTCAACGGTCAGTACCTGCTGCGTTGGCGGGGAATGTACCTCACCGAGTCGTTCACGATGGACCTATTGATGCGGAACACTCGGCCCTTCGCTGAGGGCATGCCGCTGCCGCACGATCGCTTCATGGTGATCAACTGGGACATGGGTGGCATCTATACCGGTCGGCGGGCTAAGAAGGGCTTTGACTTTTCTTGCGGCATCGCGGGGATGTTTGAGTTAAGTACGCGTCGGTTGTTCTGCTACGATGCTTTTTTAGAGGTGTTTGTTTCTTCTACGGACGCGGCGACGGCAATCGTTCAGTTTTACGAGCGGCAACTAAAGATTGGACCGGTAGGCATCTGTCGGATTGAGGATTCTTTCGGCGTTCGAATGTTGGAGGGTGAGCTTAACTCGGTCGCCAAAAAGTTGAAGGTACCACTGCAAATTGTTTGGGATCCACCGGAGAACACGGACAACTCAAAGAACATCGCGATTACGATGGCTGCTGGAGCGATGAAGAAGGGTTTGATTCAATTTTCAAACTCGATGCCTTACCGTGACGAGATCTTTAAGATGTTCGTCAACTGGTCGCCCCAACCGGGTTTGCGGCGCAAGGACGACGGACCGGACAACATCGCGCAAATTTGGAAGTGTTACAACGGACAGATCTTTCCGAACCAGGTGGGGATCATGCAAGCCAGCAGCAACGAATTTTCCTTCGCTCCAGAGATACCCGAAGAGGTCGACCCTCACGCGGATGAACGGCTTTACGCAGACTTCGGTCTGTTGCAGAGGATGACGGTGGATCATGCTTCTTGAGCAACCTAACGATACACGGCAACCGCTTAACCAACTTCCGCAGGAGTTCGCGCTTCCTACCGAAGGTGCTAAGAAGGAAATCGACAAGGATGATGTCGCGCTGTCCCTCGTAGTCCAGGATACCCAACGCGCCGAGAAGTTTGTGATGGCCCGCCTGTGGCTGACGGAGTGGCGCATCGCGAAGGCTCTTTACGAGGCGGCGGTCAAGCAGGAATACTGGCGCGATACCCTAGTCCCGAGGGCCAGTAATGCTTATCCGTTATCCTCGCAGCACGTTCGAGCGATTCTTGACCAGACGATGGAGGCTCTCTTTCCGGAGAACCCGCCTTTCGCCGTGAATCCCACCGAGGGCACGCCACGGCAAGTTGCCCGAGGCTGGGAGTCCATCATTAGTTACCAGCTGCTTCAAACGCGGTTTAAGCAGCAGCTGCGGTTGGTAGCCAAGGACGCGGAGATCTTTGGAACCGGTATCGCGAAGTGGGGCTGGGAGAAGTTTCCCGTCAAGCGCCGTTTTTACCGTCGTGCTGCCGCCGCTCCCACCGTTCCAGCCACAATTCCCGGAGCTGCTGACCAACAAATTCCGACCACCGAGTCGGACGAGTTAGACGAAGTGGAGTTTGAAGAGATCGTCTCACGACCGTTCTTTACGCGCTGCGAGATCAACCACGTGTTGGTTAGCCCGGGTTTACGGCAGCCGGACATTCGCCGAGCGCAGTACGTGGTTTACCGTGATTATCTCACCATCCGTGACCTGAACAAGCTGCGGGATTTTGAGGGCTATGAAATTCCGTCGGAAGAGGAGCTGAAGCAACTCGCCGTTCCACCGGCCGAGCAACCACCTAGCTCGGTGGTCGAGTCGGAGAGCACGGCCTTTCCGGCGCAGGGTCACCGGGCGTTGCCACGGTACCTTGACGAGTCGGAAGACCCGCTTGACCACAAGTTGGAGGTTCTCGAACGTTGGTCGAATGACACCGTCATCGTAGCGCTGCAGCGAAAGAAGGTAATTCGCAACGAGTCGAACGAACTGGGTGAGTTGCCGTTCTTGTCGGCCTTTTGGGACGACATTCCGGGTACGTTCTACGCTTTCGGTATCCCGCGGCGAATCGGTAGCATCCAGACCCACGTGCAGGGACTGCGTAACTTGCGGCTGGACGACATCAACCTGAACCTGCAAAACGTTTACCTGGAGAAGCAAGGCACCAACCTGACGGGCCAACCGATGCGGATGTACCCCGGCGCTCGAATTAAGGTTACCGACCCGGAAGGTGTCAAACCACTAATCAAGCAGCCGATTTTGGCAGAGGCTTACCGCGAAGAGGCGGTTTTGGCCGCTGACGCCGAGAAAACTACCGGGGCTAACGAGCAAACGGTCCAGGGCGCGATGCCCGAACGGGGCCGCTCGTCACTCGGTCGGACCGCTACCGGGGCCGGTATCCTAGGCGGAGCGTCGAGTAGCCGGATTCAGAGCTTTGTGAACGTGATCGTTGACCAGATCTTTCTACCGACGCTGTACGCGTTCCTCCACATGGACCGGCGGTTGCTAGAGCCGAAGTTGATGCGGCAAATTATCGGCAAGACGTTGTGGGAGTCGATGGAGGCTGATCACAACGGTGACCTGTTGGTTGACATGTGCAACTCGGTTGACATTCAATTCGTCATGCAAGCCGGCACGAGTCTCGCGGCCCGCCGGGCGATGGCTTCGGCGCTGCCCCTGGAGATGCAGATGTACATGGCTCCGGCCGTGCAAGGTGGCTTGGCCGACGCGGGCTTGAAGGTCAACTGGCTGGAACTTTCGCGCCGGATGGAACAGGCCACGGGTTGGAAGTCACAGGATGACGTCCTCGTGCCCATGACGCCGGACGACGTGAAGCGCCGGATGATGTCGAATCCTGAGGTGCTGAAGGCCCAAGCTACCCAAACGCGAATCGCGCAACTCCACCAGGGCAAGAAGGAGCTCTCGGCTCAAGAACACGAGCAGAAGCTAGCGGAGATCGACGCGAAGGGGTTGGCGGGAGCCGGATCAACGATCGTCACGAAGAGTTTGGAACGGGCAGCCGAGCGTGAAGAGATGCAGCAGATCTCGGGCTCGTTAGCGGGAGTGTAAGATATGGCAGCAGCTGACAACTCGTGGTACACGGACGTTGTTAACGCTCAGGAGAAGTTTGACTTAAACGCACCACTCACCGACGAAGAGTTGGTTGCTGCCGGTATGTTGGCGGTGCTGCCGTCCAAGCTCACCCAAGAGGCCAGCGGTCCGGTGCTGAAGGACCTCGACGACCTCGACGACGCTGTTCCTACCGACGCGGTCGCGGACTTTATCGACGGGGACAGCTACAACGGTCGGTACGCGCACTACCTAAAGTGTCAGGCATTGGCAGCACTGGTAGCCTTCGACGAAGGTTGGAGTAGCTTTGAGGAGCTGATCCTTAAGCCCTACGTGCGAGAACGTAAACGGGAGAACGCGGAGTACCGTGGTGAGGATCCAAACAAGGCCTTCTCACTACGGCTGCGGCAGCAGGCGGCTGAAGACTTTGTACGATTCATTCGCTACATGATCAACGAAGCGGTGGCAACACCTAAACCAGCTTTAGAGGTAAAGAAGTAAGTACCGCCCGTAGCCGGATTGCTGCGGAGAGAAGGTGTTAAATGTCAAACGTTCGAGATGTTCTGAAGTTTAAAGACGGTGGTCTGTCGGTTGAGGAAGCGCGCCGGAAGATGTTGGAAGCTGGAGAGGCGCCGCGAGGATTGAACCCTACCGGTATTCCACCTTTGGTTAAGGAAGTGGCTCCTGAAGCTGCTGCTTCGGTGGTTCCGGCCGCGGTAGCCGACGCTATCGAACCCGAGTTTGAGGAAGAGGTGCCCGTCGTGCCGGTCGTTCCGGTAGCGGTTGCTCCTATGGTCCCGACTCCACCGAAGGTTGAACGTGTCGAGACGGACCAGTTCGTCGGTGAGATCAAGCAAGAGGGTGGCAAGTGGGTAGCCGAACTGCGCTACAAGACCGGTGGCGGCACCGAGCGGTTCATTAAGAGCACCAAGAATGAGTTGATGCTTGCCCTCCTGGAGGGTAAGGGCCACGCCACGATGCGAGTACACAAGGCCGTGCGGCGTGAAAAGCTCGGTTGGTCAGAGCTCGATCGGCAGTATGCGCTTCCCGCGGGAGTGACCGCTGAAGATTTTGAAAAAATGCCCGATAAGCAGCAAGATGCGATGCTTTGGACGATCGCGTCGCAACAAACGCTTCTCTTCAACGAGGCACACCCTGAGTTTTACAAGACGCCTAACAACGCTAAGGCGATCGACAATTTTCTGACCGAGCACAAACTTCCGATCACGCTTCGCAACCTGGAATACGCCTTTGAAGACCTGACGGAAAGTGAGTTGCTTGAAGTAAGGCCTACGGAGCCTGCACGTGAGGCTCCGATAACGAGTTCTGCACCAGCAGCCGCACCGGTCCCGACGGATTCGGCACCGGCGTCCGCAACACCACCCGCCGCACCAGCGGCGGTATCGGGAGTTGTGACACCTGCGGTCACGGTGCGAAAGAGGGGAACTACTGGTTTGCAACCGGGACAGTCGAGCTCGCCAACTGAGCTAGGCGGTCCAGAGGACGGCGGCAAACCGAGAGAACTCTCAGAAGCGGAATTACGCAAACTTCCGATGTCCGAGTTGAAGAGGATTTCTGACCAGGACAGACGGCAGCGAGCCGGAACCCAGCGATAAAGCCAAGTTTGAAAAACTTGGTATTCTTTGTGTGAGGTGACAAATTGTCTGTAAGTAACGCTCAGGCATCATTTGTCATTGGCACTACCCTTCCATCTACCCAAGCGGTCTTTTACGATCGTTTGGCCGTAAGAGCGCTGTTTGCGCACCTGGGTTTCCAGGGCCTGACGGCGGAACGGCAGATCCCAAAGAATGCTGGTCGTACGACACAGATTTACACCTATAATCTGTCGCCGTTTACGGCTAACGTCGTGGCTGCCGGTACCGACCTCGGCGGCAGTATCCTTGATACTGCTCCGTCGACAGCGACCGAAGGCGCCGTGGGCACGCCGATCACACCGACCGAAGCAAGCATCCAGGCCACCCTGGGACAGTACGTTGACTACGTCAATGTGTCTGACTTTGCTCTCGCGGTGGATATCGGCAAGCCTCTCGAACAGCTCAGCGAAATGCTGGGTTATCGAGGCGCACTCGTAGTCGACACGTTGATTCAGCAAGGCTTTGACGCGGCTGTCTCAACTGACACGACTGCCAGTGTGACGGTAGCGGACGGATCTTACGTGACCCGTGCGGTTATCAATACCGCCGTGGCGACGATTCGCGGGAAGAACGGGCGGCCTTTTGCCGGCGGACGGCATCGTGGGATCATGCATCCCTATATTCTGTCTGACGTGGCGAACGACCTAACCCACAACGGTGTTCTTGACACCGAGAAGTTTACCCGTGAAGGGCAGAAGTGGATCGAAGCCGGCCTTGCCGAGGATAACGAGATCATTCCGATCGCAGGAGTGGACTTCGTGATGTCGACGAACGTTCCCCTGATTTCGAATATCCCGGCCTCTGGCAAGTCAGCCTACGCAACCTACATCACGGCGGACGAGGTAATGTTCTCGATCGCTTTGGGCGGGTTCGAAGACGTACCGGATGAGTCCAACTTCAAGGCCAACATTTACCAATTCGCCCCGAACTCGTTTGACCCAGGCGGCGAAATTGGTGGAGCGGTGAGTTACAACTTTAAGTTCGTTGTGACTCCGCGTCCGGCAGCCGGTGGGACCTACCTACCGTTCCGTCGGATTCTTAGCGAAACTGCTGTCGCGTAAGGCGACGTCACGGCCAGGATGAATCCTGGTGGCTTGACCGGCCGTTAAGGTCTTTGAGAAGGGAGGGTGGGCTACCTCGCTCACCCTCCAACTCTAATGAGGAATTGAAGCATGGCACTTGCCGATAGTTACGTTAAATTCGAATTTGCTCCTGAGATGGATCTCGAAGAGCAACGCAAGGCTGCCCTCTTGGAAGAGATGGGCATCAACCAGAACGATACGGACAAACTTCGTAAGATGATGCTCAGTGCCGATGAAGCCGTTTGCGCTAGGCACGAAGAGCAAGTCAAGATTCGACAACACAAAGGCCGGAAGGACCAGTGGGAAGAGTTTATCGACGCGAAGCGTCGTATGGGGCGGGTGCTGCATCACTCGGAAATTATCGAACGGTTGCGGCAGATCGTTCCCTCGTTGATCGTTGCCCCAGGCGCGCAGCAGAACCGAGTGGGTCTTTACGTGATACGTAACATGGCGGTGAGTGAAATACCCAACTACCCGCTAACCGCCAACGGGTTGGCCTACACGGACGTGCCCATTTACATTGGTTGGTTAGAGTTGGGAGAGTCGCCTGAGTATGAGATTGACCTAGTGAATGACGTGGACGTAGCGATTGGTCAGAAGCGCGGTTGGCGAACTTTGCTGCTGCGCTTGATTGCCCGGCGCGCCGCTCACTGCAAGCAGTGTGAGCTCAACCCGAAGTTTCACTCAGGCCAGAAGGGCCGCTCAACGTCGTTGGTTAGCGAGCAGCAGGCCGAAAAAGTTTTTGGATACCCGAGCAACGGACCGACGGCGAGCAACTATCGCCGGCAGCTTTGGGAGTTTCGCAACGGTATTCTTTAAAGACGGCGTCCGCGAATTACTAGCAGGCACGATCAGCTAGAATCAACACGGCCCGTAGGAGAAACAAAGTGAAAGACCAAAATGAAGATGTAGTGTCCAAGGTTGACTTCCCGGTGACGTTGACCACAGATCAGGTGATGCGGATGCTCTTGCAGACGCAGGCCGACCTGGCAAAGTCGCAGCAGCAACTGGCGGATGCTATCCTGGAGTCGCGGAAGCCTTACGTTGATCCAAAGGTACTTGCGCAAAAGCAAAAGCAACTCGAGGAGCGGCGCCAGCAAATCGCTCACGATCAAGCGGTAAAGATCGCGACGAAAAAGCAGTGCCCGCACACCCGTGAAAACGGCACCTCGAACATCAAGTGGATGGAGCACAGCAACGGGATCATCCTCGGTGTTTGCGGAACTTGCGCTTCACAGTTCTGCGCCAAAGGTCCGGACGCCACGGCCAGTGATCGTGATCTGCTACGGAAGGATCTCAAGTCGCTCAAAAACATGGGTCGCGCCGGCCAGCACGCTCAAGCCGGGGCAATAATTGAGGGATAAGCGATGAACGATCCTAACAACAAGTTCGTGGTGAACGACCAAAAGGTTTCGCACCTGCGGGTTCATACGTGCCCAATTTGCGGTAATCGTCACGAAGGACTCGTTCCTGACGTTGAGGTTACTTCTTCCACAGATGATGAGCATAAGAATCGTTTTGACCTGCATGATGCTCAAACTAAGGCGCGGCGCCGAGGCGAAGTCAGGTAGAGATGGCGCGTAAAGACGTTAACATCGTCACTTCTCTCGTGGGAAAGGGCCTCGAACGTGAGGCCCTACTCCTGCGTGAGTTGCTCGCGACTCACGATGTCTATACTAACTTTTATCACTATTGTAATTATGCCGGTTCAAATTTTGTACGGGCAGATATTAATCTCTTCCTTGAAGTGATGATGCCCAACGTGCTCACGCTCTCGCGAGAAAACTGGCTTTTTCCGAACGACGAGTGGTGGAACAGTCTCAACGACCAATTTTTGCCACGCATCACCAAAGTTTGCTGTAAGACGCAGGATTCTTTTCGCCACTGGTGTCAGAAGGTCGACCCAGCGAAGTGTGTGTACGTGGGCTTTGAAGCCCGTGACCTTTACCACCCGGAAATACCGCGAGAGAACAAGTTCTTGCACCTGGCGGGTGGCTCGGAGTTTAAGAATACCGAGGCGGTCATCCAAGCGTGGAAAAACGGTAACTGGGCCTACAAGCCGTTTCCGTTGACGGTGGTCACGCTGCAAAAGAAGTGGCAGGCGCTGTGTGAGGACGTCGATAATGTCACATGGATCCCGCGAGTGAACGAGGATGAGTTGGTACAGTTGATGAACTCGCATCGCTTTCACTTGATGCCGAGTGCCTATGAGGGGTTTGGGCACGCGATTCACGAAGGGCTAGGCTGCGGTGCCCTAGTGTTGACAACCGACGCGCCGCCGATGAACGAGTTTGATGGGATCGTAACCGAGTGGAAGATACCGGTCGTGAGTCAGACGCCGCGGTCCTTAGCTCAACTTAATCAAGTAAGTCTAATAGGAGTGCAAGCGGCGGTGTGCAAAGCTATCGAAACAACGAGTCATCCTAACGAGTTGGAACGACGGTCGTGTGCAGCCCGTGAAGCTTTCTTAGTTGCGCGTCAGGACTTTCGGCAGAAGTTTTTGTCGCTGGTAGGAGTAGCGTGAAGCTCTGCCTAATCGTTCCGCCCTCCGTGTTCCTGCTCGATGAGCGCGTGTTCATGACGCTGGGCATCCTTCGGGTGGCGGCGGTACTAGAAAACGCGGGGCACCAGGTTGAAGTCTTAGACCTTTCGGGCGTGGCTAATTACGGGGAAGCGGTTCGGGACTATGTTCTCAGTTCGGAGGTAGAACTTTTTGGGTTGACGGCCACGACCCCCCAGTTACCGGCAGCGATCGAGGTTGCCACCGTAATTCGGCTGAACAAACCCGGCGCTCGGCTGATTTTGGGTGGTCCGCACGTCACCCTAGTTAACGCGGCCCGGAAAAAGGGTATCAGTAGGGCCGAAAAAGCCTTTAGGCAGCTACAGGCCCACTTTAACCAGCTAGTGGCCGGGGACGGCGAAAAGGCCGTTTTTCAGGCCCTTTCGAACCCGTCGACCACCCTGGTGGATGCCGACGACCTCCAATCGGACCTGTTTTTGATCAACCAGGTGCTCTCGGAGCTACCCTTTCCGGCTCGGCACCTAGTGGACGTGGGCAGTTACCACTACCAGATTGACGGAGCCCGGGCCACGAGCCTGATCGCGCAGCTGGGTTGTCCCTTCGGGTGTGGGTTTTGCGGCGGACGGAGTTCGCCAACGTTCCGCAAGATCCGAATGCGGTCAATTGAGAGTATCGTCGCTGAGCTAAGACACTTGTACGAGACCTACGGGTTCACCGGGTTCATGGTTTACGACGACGAGTTGAACGTGAACCCGCAGATGGTAAAGCTGATGGGCGCGATTGGGCAGCTCGCTCAAGAACTTAATGTCGAGTTCAAGCTGCGGGGTTTCGTGAAGGCCGAGTTGCTCACCGACGAGCAGGCAGCGGCGATGTACCGGGCCGGCTTCCGGTGGATTTTAGTAGGTTTTGAGTCGGGGTCACCGCGTATCTTGAAGAATATCCAGAAGAAGGCCACGCGAGAGGATAACACGCGGGCGGTTGAGATCGCGCGACGTCACGGGCTGAAGGTCAAGGCGTTAATGTCGCTCGGCCATCCCGGTGAATCGGCTGCGACGGTCCTTGAAACCTACGACTGGTTGCTGAAGGTCCGTCCGGATGACTTCGACGCGACGATCATCACCCCGTATCCCGGCACGCCTTATTATGACAACGCTTTCCTCGTGTCACAAGAGGAAGGAATCTGGAAGTACGTGATAAACGGTGACGCACTTTATAGCCTAGAAGTGGATTACACCAGAGTTGCAGATTACTACAAAGGCGATCCGAATGACGGGTACGTGTCCTACGTGTTTACGGACTTTTTAAGCTGCGTAAAGTTAGCTGAGTGGCGTGATTGGCTTGAGAAGAAAGTGCGTGAGACTTTGAACATTCCGTTTAACCCGTCGTTGCCGGCGCAGCGCTACGAGCATTCGATGGGGTGTTTGCCGCCGAGTATTTTAAGGGTACAGCATGTCGCCAATTAACGTCGTCTGGAGTGAAGGAGTATTGGGGGGTGACGGGCGATCGCGCTACGCAACGAACACGCTGTTGAACACTGCCATCGATCGGGCGGAGGTGGGATTCGTCCATAGAAATGGATGGGCTGAGCTGCCGAGTGATGCCTCGGGTGCGGTGGTCGTTATCCAAGGCGAGCACCTGGCGGGTCAAGAAGCTGACCTGCTAAACCGGATGGCTTCTTTTTCTTGGGCGTTGACGGTCGTGATGGGCGACGAGTGCCGGAGGTTCAACTCCCGTCCCTTTGTTGGTCCGAGGCGTAAGGTTTGGCGCCAGTATCCCATCCCTGGAAAGCACGACTATGAGGATCGTCGGCTAACGGCGGGCTATCCTCAAGACTGCCCCATGTACCTTGAGCATCTACAAGACGTGCTGGCGAACAAGACGCTCGACTTTTCTTACGCCGGGCAGGTGAACAGCGCCACTCGCCAAGCGTGCGTGTCCCAGTTAAGATCGTTGCCCAACGGCTACGTTTACCAGTCCTCGGGGTTCTGGCAAGGTCTGCCGCGGGACGAGTACTACCGCAAGGTGGCCGAGTCTAAGGTGATCGCCTGTCCGGGTGGGGCGGCTTTTCCCGAGAGCCTTCGCATGGGTGAGGCCCTCGAAGCCGGCTGTGTGCCGGTGGTAGAAGATTGTTTCATCGTAGGTACGAGCTATTGGAAGTACGTGTTGGGTGAAGAACTGCCGTTTCCCACCCTGACGAACTGGCAGGATTTCCCGCGGTTGTTAGAGCAGGTCTTGAGGGAGTGGCCGGCAAACCGCAATAGGTTGCAAACCTGGTGGGCGGGTTACAAGGCGAGGATGCCGCGGTGGTTTGAAGAGGACCTACGAGCGGTGGGAGCCTTAGATGCTTGATGACCAAGTCACCGCGCTCATTCCTACCAGCCCCATCCCGCGCCACCCGGATACGGGATTGATCGAGGAGTGCATCGGCGGTATTCGCTCTTATTTTCCCGAGGCACGGATCATCGTAATGGCCGACGGGATACGGCCTGCGGTGGAGCACCGCCGCGGCCAGTATGAGGAGTACAAAAAACGGTTGGCCGAGAAGATTGACTCACACCAGTTGGGTCGAACCGAGCTGATGCTTTTTGACGAGCCGTGGCAGCAAGCAGAAATGACGAAGAGAACCCTTGAGAAGGTTACCACCCCGTTGATTCTCTTCGTGGAACACGATGCGGTTTTTCAACCTGAAACCAAGGTCGTCTTTTCCGACATCTTCGACCTGCTGCTGAAAGGCGATGCCAACATTGTTCGGTTCTACAATTGGAAGGACATTTGGTGGGAGCATGCTTACCTGATGCGGGGTGAGTTTACCCACGGCAGTTCACGCTTTGTCAAAACGGTACAGTACTCACAATGGCCGCTAGTGTCGCGAACGGACTATCACCGAAAGATTTTGAGCGAATACTTTGCTCCCTTTGAGCGCAAGATGATCGAGACGAAAATGTACGGACCGGTAGCTAGCTCACAGTGGGAAGAACACAAGATTGTGATTTACCTCAACGGCGAGCTTCCGTTTATGCATCACGATGGACGCACAGACCGAGTCACCGGTCGACGCGACCCGGCGGAGTGGTAGCCGTGAGCATGGGCGACCTGAACACAAACATGCGGGAACGGTATGAGCCGAGTGTGTTTAACAGCGTACGTGGTCTCTTGAAACCAGGTGAGTTGGTGTTTGACGTGGGCGCGTATGATGGGATTACCTCGGACATTCTTGCTACGATCGTCGGCCCCGAGAACGTCGTGATCGTCGAGCCCGGGGAAATGGATTGGGGAACCATCCGGGCTTACTGGAACGCCCAGGGTCACGTGGCGCCTCGGGCAACCTACGCGGGGTTTTTAAACGATACCGATCGGCCCGGCCTGGACCCTCGAAGTGTGGTGCACGTTGGGAAGTTTCCTCCGGAGGCGGAACAGTCAATCGTGGCTCAGGCGGAGGAAGGGTTAAATTTTCGCCTACTAAGTGATCGTGAGAAGTACCCCGAGGTGATGGCCCGACCCTGGCTCAGGCTTGACACGGTCGTTTCAATCACGGGCACTCCGGCCGGGATCGTGATGGACGTGGAGGGTGCCGAACTGTTAGTCCTTCGCGGGGCAGAAGAAACGCTTAAGAGCGGCCGGCCGTTAGTGTGGGTTGAGGTTCATTTGAAGCAAATGCCGGAATTTTTTGGGACGAGTGACGTGGAACTACACGCTTTTATGAAGGGGCTAGGTTACCGAGAGACCTTGCTCGATAACGCTATTCAAGAGCATTGGTTGTTCGAGCCAGAGGAACGTTCCTGATGATCCTTCCACCCGTATCGCTAGTCATAATCTATAAGGATCGCGCGGCGCAGCTCGTGAAAAGCTTGGATTCGATTGCGCGCCAAAATTATCCTGCCCTTGAGGTTGTTATCGTCGAGGACGGGGATGATGGTGGGGTGGTTGCCGAGATCGCCCAACGTTACGGTGCGCGGCACCTGAGTGTTCCGGCACGGCCCGCGCCGATTGAGTCAGGCCGCGATCATTACTGGACGGCGAATCAGCCGTTCGGCAACCTGTCGGTGCTGCACAACCGGGCTATCGCGGCGGCGTCAAATGAGGTTGTCCTTTTCCAAGATGCTGAGTTTAGGCACGATACTCCTCGAGTCATTGAGGAGTTAGTTGCGCAGGTCGTGGATAACCCGCGGGTGCTCATGACTTGCTCGACGGGGTACGAGACTGATGCGACAGGAGCGACCAGGATTAGTTGTGGGCTGCCTTACTCTAGCTTTGGCTGTATGCAAAAGTCGACGCTGTTGGCGGTGGGTGGCTTTGAGGAAGCGATGGAGGGCTACAGCTACGACGACAACTACTTCGCGTTCCTGTTAGGAAAAAACAAGATTGAGGTGCGGACTCTAGTACCCGTTGTCGTTACGCATCAGTGGCATCGGTCCATCGGGGGATACAATTATCCGACGGGGCGGGCAGGTCGGGCGTTGTGCACGCGTTTGATGCACGAGATAAACAAGGGGTTAAGACCGCCGATTGCCAACTACCGGGTGCGTGAGGTTTTAGACGCCGCTGATTTTTCAACGGTCGGGCGCAAGGACGTTGAGACCTTGGTCAGGAAAGGAATTGATGCTTTTCGCACGGCTCCCCCAATAAATAGTTATGATAGATGGAACGCCTGGGCTA
>Ga0187854_10002677_pt1 | contig 14900 bp, 10 predicted proteins | sample June2016WEW_6_15_FD_132445 | JGI IMG/M metagenome (GOLD analysis project Ga0187854, IMG submission 132445) | Peatland microbial communities from SPRUCE experiment site at the Marcell Experimental Forest, Minnesota, USA - June2016WEW_6_150 | ecosystem: Environmental > Terrestrial > Soil >...
CCCAGCGGCCCCGAGATTGATTCCTGGAAGAGATCATTGGAGATGGTTGTGGGTAAAAGGGAGATTTTCCCAGGCCATATGAGAAGGGAGAGCGTAGAATTGGAATCATCTTGCGACCCCTCTCCTTTAGCTCTCCAGGATTCCCCACTCTTGGAGGTTGAGGAATCAGACAGCCAGCGGGGAATGGTTGAGAAATTGAAATTCGAAAAAGAAGAGTTGTGCCGGCAATATGAGGAACTTAGAGAGGAATACACGAAAGAAAGCAGTCGCGCCTCCACTCTCCATCAAATCGCCTGGAAGCTGACGGAGAACAATAAGACTCTGAAAATGAAAGTCGAGGAGGCCAAGACTCAGATTAAGGAGCTTGCGGAACGTTTTGAAAAGCTGAACAAGAAAATGGACAGTCTAAAAGAGCTTTTGAAAAAGGAAAGCTGATATGGTGAATTCCTTGGCATTAAGGCCTAAACATAAATTGGATTTATGAGGGAGGCCATGGCTAAAGCACCCTGTAAAAAATGCATCTTCTGTGAAATCGTCGCAGGGAAAGCGGAGGCCTACCGAATCTATGAGGATGAACTTTCTCTGGCGATCTTGGACATCAACCCTTTCGCCCAGGGGCACTGTTTGGTAATCTCGAAGCGGCATGTTCTCTGGTGGCACGACCTGACGGAGAAAGAGACGAAGAGTCTTTTCAGCGTAGCCCGGATCGTTGCCCGAAAGATGAAGAAGGCTTTTTGTCCCGATTTCATTTGTATGTATGCCCGGGGCAGAAGAATCCCCCATACCCACATCTTTTTAGTCCCTACCTATAGCGGCGACCTTTTGGATCGTTTTTTCAATGCCCTGGAAAGAGCCCAGGAATCTCCTGCTGCGCTTGCCAAAATGAGAGGAAAGAAAGCTATGGCAGAGACGGTCAAACGTTTCAGGGCAGGATGAAAATCATCCAAACGGATAATCCTTTCAGACCGGGAAAGAGCCCCCCAAAAAACGTTGGCGAATCAGCGAAAAATCCGCGAAAAATCCGCGAAAAATCTTGACAAGCATTTGCGCATATGGTACAGGAAAAGACGATTCATCAGTTGTGGTCCAGATTTGGTAGCGTTTATCAAGCCAAGAATCGGTTGCCATCTTTCCAATTGATAAAATACATCTGATTTTTATGGGAATGGACAATTCTATTCCGATCCCGGGGGAGGGAGCCTTTTATCCCGGGGTCCTCAAATAGAAAGGAAGGAATATCGTTCATTCGATTCGGGATTTTTTGGGCGAAAAGGAACTAGCCCTCTCGCGGTTCCGTTTTCTTTTCAATCACCCATAGCTTTCTTTCCCGGTCTTCCTCATTCCCCCTGCATAACGGTTTCATTTAGGAAGGATTTCCCCAGCCTGCGGAGGGAGGCATAAGACGAAAAGGGTTCTTCAGAGGGGAGGTGGTAAGGGCTTTGAATGATCGCCTTCGCGGTGAATCTGAATGAAGAGTCATTCAATTTTAGGTTGTCAGTAAAGGGATATTGGTAGAAAAAATTCTATATTTAAGGAGGATTAGGGTATGCCATACGATGCGGTAAAAATGGCTGACTGGCAGATTTCCGAAGCGGCCGAAGAGAACCTGAAGTCTATCTGGGATTGGCAGAAAGAATTGGGTCTGCAAAAGGATGAGATCATCCCCTATGGCAGGCTGGGAAGACTTGATTTTATGAGGATCATCAATCGTTTAGGGAAGAAGCCTGACGGAAAATACATCGAGGTAACGGCCATCACGCCTACGCCTCTCGGTGAAGGAAAGACCACCACTTCTATGGGGCTGATCGAAGGGTTGGGAAAAAGAGGGAAGAATGTTGGGGGATGCATCCGCCAGCCTTCGGGCGGTCCAACCATGAACATCAAGGGGAGTGCAGCCGGCGGAGGAAATGCCCAAGCCATTCCCCTGACGGAATTCTCCATGGGGCTTACGGGCGACATCAACGCCATCATGAATGCTCACAACCTGGCCATGGTGGCCCTCAATTCCCGGATGCAGCACGAATCCAACTATACCGATGAACAACTGGCCAAGCGCGGGCTGAAACGACTGGACGCCGACCCCAAGAACGTGGAAATGGGCTGGGTCATAGATTTTTGCGCCCAGGGTTTGCGCAATATCATTATGGGTCTCGGCGGGAAGATGGACGGGTTCATGATGCCCTCCAGGTTCGGGATTGCAGTAAGTTCCGAACTCATGGCCATCCTATCCATTGTCCGGGATCTGGCGGACCTGCGGGACAGGTTGGGAAAGATCACCGTGGCCTATGATAAAAAGGGTACTCCCATAACTACCAGCGACCTGGAAGTTGCCGGGGCCATGTGCGCCTGGATGGTCTCCACCATCAACCCCACGCTCATCCAGACAGTGGAAGGGCAGCCGGTCATGGTCCATGCAGGGCCTTTTGCTAACATTGCTGTAGGGCAATCTTCCATCATCGGAGACCGGATTGGCCTGAAGATGTTCGACTACCATGTGACCGAGAGCGGATTTGGCGCAGACATTGGCTTTGAAAAATTCTGGAATGTGAAATGTCGAAATAGCGGCCTCATTCCCAATGTCTCGGTGATTACCTCTACGGTCCGGGCCTTGAAAATGCACGGGGGCGGACCCAAGGTAGTTGCCGGTCTGCCTTTGGATCCATCTTATACCAAGGAAAATTTGCCCCTCGTGGAAAAAGGTGTAGCTAATCTGGTTCACCATATCGGGATTGTTAAACAAGCTGGCATCAACCCGGTGGTTTGCATAAACTCTTTCCACACCGATACCAAAGATGAGATCGCTTTGATCCGGAAGGCCGCCGAACAGGCCGGGGCCCGCTGCGCTGTCTCGGCCCACTGGGCCAAAGGGGGAGAGGGTGCCCTGGAGCTGGCCGACGCGGTTATCGATGCCTGTAACGAAAAAGTGAATTTCAAATTCCTCTATCCCATAGAAACGCCCCTCCGCCAGCGGGTGGAGAGCATCGCCAAGAATGTTTACGGAGCGAGTAACGTCTCCTGGCAGCCTGAGGCTGCAGCCAAGGCTAAAAAATTCGAAGAGGATCCTAAATTTAAGGATTTCGCCACCATGATGGTAAAGACCCACCTCAGCCTTACCCATGACCCAGCCCTCAAGGGAGTACCCAAAGGCTGGACCTTACCCATCCGGGACGTCCTGGTTTATTCCGGGGCCAAGTTCCTCTGCCCGTGCGCGGGGACTATCAGCCTGATGCCCGGGACGAGCTCGGACCCCGCTTTCCGGAGGGTGGACGTGGACGTGAAGACGGGAAAGGTGAAAGGGCTTTTCTAAAAAATATTTTGCCACAGAGGGCACAGAGAACACAGAGATTGAAATTCCAAATTCCAATTGCGGTATTCAGATAACTGATGCCGGGACGAAAATTTGCTTTTCTATGGATTTTGAATTCATTTCCTCTCTGTGAACTCTGTGGCGGAGAATTAAGGAGGAAATAAATGGCTGCAAAGATTATCAGCGGAACGGAGGTGGCCAAACGGATCCGGGAGGAGTTGGCCAAGGAAGTTACCGCCCTGAAAGAAAAACACAACGTCATCCCCGGGTTGGTGACCATCTTGGTAGGACAGAATCCGGCTTCCGTTAGCTATGTGACGGGAAAGCAAAAGACTGCCAAGGAACTGGGGTTTTATTCCATCCAGGATAATCAGCCTGAAGATATGTCCGAAGCCAAGCTTCTGGAGCTGATCGTTAAATATAATAAGGACCCCAAGATCCATGGAATCCTGGTCCAGCTACCCCTTCCCAAACACATCAACGAGACCAAAGTCCTTTATGCCATCGACCCCCAAAAGGATGTGGACGCTTTCCATCCGGTGAACGTGGGGAAACTGATGATCGGGGAAGCCGAATACCTGCCCTGCACCCCTGCAGGGATCCAGCAATTACTCATCCGCTCGGGGGTGAAAACGGATGGCGCCGAAGTCGTGGTTCTGGGCCGTTCCAACATCGTGGGCAAGCCCATCGCCAACATCCTGCTCCAGAAACAAAAGGGGGCCAACGCCACCGTGACCATCTGCCATACGGGAACGAAGGATATTCCTTTTCATACCAAAAGGGCAGATATCCTCATCGTAGCCGCCGGCAAGCCCAAAGCGGTAACGGCTGACATGGTCAAGGATGGGGCCGTAGTCATTGATGTGGGAGTCAACCGGGTGGGTATGACCAAGGAAGGCAAAGCCATTCTGTGCGGCGATGTAGATTTCGAGGGGGTGAAAGAAAAAGCCAGCCTCATCACCCCGGTTCCCGGAGGGGTGGGCCCCATGACCATCACCATGCTGATGGGGAACACGGTGAAAGCGGCAAAACTGGCTGCCGGGGTCAAGGGGTGATATAGCTCATGTATAAACAGACGGAAAGATGTAGGATGGAGTATAAAGTCAGTTACTGAATCATCTTTTTCGTCCAACCCCTACCACCAATGAATCGCGAGCTGCGGAAGCGCCGAGATTGAAGCATTCAAACTGTTGTTTTTGTTCCAAAGGGAGATCACTGTGAGCCGGAAGGAAAGAGCAAAAATCATTCTACCAAAGGAGAAAATTCCTTGTTGGAGAAAAGGATGATGAATTCCTCCCCCGCCTATCAGGACTTCTTTGCGGAGAGCGGGATCCAGGTCCAGGATTGCTATCAATGCCAGAAGTGCTCGGCCGGCTGCCCGGTGGCCTTCGCCATGGATTACAAACCCAACCAGATCATGCAGATGGTCTCCCTGGGGATGAAGGACCGGGTCCTTTCGAGCAAGACCATCTGGGTTTGCGCCTCCTGCTACACCTGCAGCACCCGGTGTCCCAATGACATCGACATTGCCAAAATGATGGACTGGTTGCGCCAGACTGCTCTGCGGGAGGGGGTCGCGCCGGCGGAGAAGGAGGTTCCCCTCTTTCATGCCGCCTTCCTGGATTCTATCCGTATCCATGGCCGCATCCATGAACTGGGAATGATGGCGCGCTATAAAATGAAGACCGGAAGATATTGGGATGATTTTAGGCTCGGGTGGAAGATGTTCACCAAAGGGAAGCTGAAGCTTTGGCCTTCGAGGATCAGCCGGAAGAAAGAGATCGCCGTACTCTTTACCAAACCAAAACCATAAAGAGGAAGACCGCCCTTGAGAGTTTCTTATTTTCCCGGCTGTGCTCTACACGGCACAGCTTTAGAATACGACGAATCCACCAGGGCGATGAGTGGCCTGCTGGGTGTGGAGCTGTGTGAACTTCCGGATTGGAACTGCTGCGGGGCCAGCTCCGCCCACGTCACCGATGAATCCCTGGCCTCCGGCTTGGTGGCCCGAAACCTGGCCATTGCCCAAAAACAGGGGATGGATGTAGTGGTCCCCTGCGCGGCCTGTTACAGCCGATTCAAAGTGGGAGAAAAAGAGGCGCTCGCCGGGGCGGAGAGCCAGAAGCTTAACTTCCGAATCCTAAACCTGCTGGAGTTTCTCATCACTTCCGGACTTCGGGATAAGATCAAGGAGATCAAGAAGCGCCCGCTCTCTGGACTCAAGGTGGTCTGCTATTATGGGTGCTTGTTGGTACGTCCCCCCAAGGTGACCGGAGCGAGGAACTACGAAAATCCCAAGGAGATGGATGAACTCCTGGGACTTCTGGGGGCGGAAGTGATCCCCTGGTCCTACAAGACGGACTGCTGCGGGGGGAGCCTGGTCCTGACCCGGACCGACATCGTCCGACGGCTGACCCAGAAACTTTTGGACGAAGCCTTGGAGGCAGGAGCGGAAGCCATTGCCGCGGCCTGTCCTCTATGCCAGTCAAACCTGGATTCCCGGCAGGAAGAAATTTCCCGGGAAGCCGGGAAGAGATATGAACTGCCGGTGTTGTATTTCACAGAATTAGTTGGCCTGAGCTTGGGCCATTCCGATGCGGGGAAGTGGTTGAAGAGGCATTTTGTTGACCCCACGAAGCTGCTGGCTTCCAAAGGTCTGATTTGAGGGTAAAGAGGGGAGAATGGAGAAGGCGACGGGGCATCAGCAGGAAAAAGTCGAGAAAACGGGAGCCGTTATGATCGTCGGGGGCGGCGTGGGGGGAATGCAGGCCGCCTTAGACCTGGCCAATTCCGGCTTTAAAGTCTACCTGGTGGAAGAGACCACGGCCATCGGAGGAAGGATGGCCCAGCTGGACAAGACCTTTCCCACCAATGACTGTTCCATGTGCACCATCAGCCCCAAACTGGTGGAGACCGGCCGACACCTGAACATTCAATTGATGATGGACAGCGAAGTGATGAAGGTAGACGGCCAGGCCGGAAACTTCAGGGTCACGGTGCGCCATAAACCACGTTACATCGACATCAGCAAATGCACGGGTTGCAGCGAGTGCGCCCAGGTCTGCCCGATCATCACTCCCAGCCGCTTCGATGAAGGCATGGCCCAGCAGAGGGCGGCCTACAAGCTCTACCCGCAGGCGGTGCCCAACGCCTACGCCATCGAAAAGCGGGGGATTGCCCCCTGCCGGGATGCCTGCCCCACGGGCCAGCGGGCTCAGGGGTACATTGCCCTCATCCGGGAAGGTCGCTATGAAGATGCAATGCGAGTGATCAAAGAAGACAATCCCTTCCCCGGAATCTGTGGGCGTATCTGCAATCATCGCTGTGAGGACGCCTGTAATCGCAACTTGGTCGACCAACCCCTGTCCGTCGCCAGCCTGAAACGCTTTGTGACCGATCAAGTTTACCAGCAATCCTACCTCCCTCCTGACCCTCTTCCTTATCAATATGAAGAGAAAGTGGCGATTGTCGGCGCCGGACCTTGTGGGCTTACTGCGGCCAAAGATTTACGCAAACAGGGATACCCGGTAACCATATTTGAGGCTTTGCCGCTCGCCGGGGGGATGCTTCGTGTAGGGGTTCCCGATTACCGTTTACCCCCGCTGATTGTGGACCGGGAGGTACGGGAGATTATCGACCTGGGGATCGACCTGAGACTCAACACTCCCGTGACTAACCTGGATGACATCATGAATGAGGGGTTCAAGGCGGTTCTCATTGCCGTGGGAGCCCATGAGGGGCGAAAACTGCCCATCCCGGGAGCGGACCTGCCGGAAGTTTTGATCAACACGAAGTTTCTGCGGGACGTGAGCCTGCTGGGTCTGGGAATTCAAAAGGACCCCTCGGGGAGCGAAATCCGGGATCCGAAATCGATTGTCCAAAATCGGCATGTTCTCGTTCTGGGGGGGGGCAATGTGGCCGCAGACTGTGCCCGGACCGCTGTGCGGTTGGGTGCCGCCAAAGTGGATATGGCCTGCCTGGAGAGCCGGCAGAAAATGCCCGCCCACCCGGATGAGGTGAAAGAAGCCGAAGAAGAAGGGATTACCCTCTATAACAGCCGCTCATTCAAGCGGGTCCTGGATCAGGACGGGCATGTGGCCGGTGTGGAGGCGGTCAAAGTGACCTTCATGGAATTTGACCCCGAAGGCCGGCTGAACCTGGAAACCGAGGAAGGGAGTGAACACGTGCTCCCCTGTGAGGTCATGATATTCGCCATCGGGCAGCGCGCGGGGTTGGCCTTTATTCCGGAGAGTGCGGGGGTGGGTATTACCCGGATGTCCACCATCGCCGTCAATCCCAACACCTTTGCGGCGACCCGGCCGGGGGTTTTTGCGGCGGGAGATGTCACCACCGGTACGGCCTTCGTCGTTGAAGCGGTTGCCTCCGGCCACAAGTCTGCAGCCAGTATCCACCGTTATCTGAGGGGGGAAGAGTTAGAGCCTGCACCCCAACCCGAGTTGCCTGTCGTAAAGCTGACCAAAGAAGAATTGCAGGAGCGGGTGGCCAGTGGTGACGTTCGGGTGGCCACCCGGTTGCGTATTGAGCCCCGACCGGTCCACCAGCGGAAGTCCTCCTTTGCAGAAGTCAGTCCGGGCTATACCGAAGAAGAAGCCAAGGCGGAAGCGGCGCGGTGCCTGGCCTGCGGAATCTGCTCCGAATGCCTCTGTTGTTATTACAAGTGCGGTTTGGGCGCGATCAACCACAATATGGTGGAAACGCAAGAAGAAGTGCAGGTGGGGTCGATCATACTATCGCCAGGATATCAGGTTTACAATGCCCACCTTTCCCAAGAATATGGCCTGGGCCGGTACCCCAACGTGTTGAATGCCCTCCAGTTGGAACGGATCCTTTCCGCCTCCGGACCGACCCTGGGCCACGTCCAGCGCCCGTCGGATGGGAGAGTGCCGAAGAAGGTGGCCTTTCTTCAGTGCGTGGGGAGCCGCGACCAGAGCCACCCCTACTGCTCGGCGGTCTGCTGTATGTACGCCACCAAAGAGGCGATCATCGCTAAAGAGCATGAGAAAGAGGTCGAGCCCACCATCTTCTTCATCGACATCCGGGCCTACGGGAAGGGTTTCGACGCCTATTATGAACGGGCCAGGAAGGAATACGGCGTGCGGTACGTACGCTGCGCCATCTCCCGGGTCGTGGAAGACCCCCGGACCAAAAATCTGCGGATCACCTATATTGACGATGCCGGGGAGATCAAGGAAGAAGAGTTCGACCTGGTCGTTCTTTCGGTGGGGATGGTTCCTTCGGCTTCCACGAGCGAGCTGGCCAAGAATCTGGGGGTGGAACTTGACCCCTATGGGTTTGCCAAGACCGACAGCCTGACCCCTCTGGCCACCTCCCGTCCAGGGGTTTATGTTTGTGGGGTTTTCCAGGGACCGAAGGATATTCCCGAAACCGTGGCCCAGGCCAGTGGAGCAGCGGCCGCAGCCTCGGAGATTTTGTCCGAAGTCCGGGGAACGATGGTGACCCGGAAGGAATACCCCGAGGAGAGGGAGGTCAAAGAAGAAGAACCCCGGATCGGAGTCTTCGTCTGCCGGTGCGGGAATAATATCGGGGGCGTGGTCAATGTCCCGGGGGTGAAGGAATACGCTGCTTCGCTGGGGAATGTTGTTTATGCGGAGGAGAACCTCTACACCTGCTCCCAGGACACCCAGGAGAAGATCAAGAAAGCCATCGAAGAGCACAAGCTCAACCGGGTCATCGTAGCCTCCTGTTCTCCCCGTACCCACGAGCCTCTCTTCCAGGAAACCATCCGGGAAGCCGGCCTAAACCGCTATCTCTTCGAGATGGCTAACATCCGCGATCAATGCTCCTGGGTCCATATGCACCAGAAAGAAGAAGCTACCTCCAAAGCCCGTGACCTAGTTCGCATGGCCGTGGCCAACGCCCGCCTGATTCGCCCGCTGGAGGAGCAGACCAAAGGGGTGATCAAGAGGGGGTTGGTCATCGGGGGAGGTTTATCCGGAATGACGGCGGCTCTGGGCCTTGCCGAGCAGGGATTTGAAGCCGTTTTGGTGGAAAAGGAAGGAGAGCTCGGTGGAAATCTGCGCCACCTGAAAACAACCCTCGACGGGAAGGATGTTCCCAGGTACCTGGAAGAAGTCAAGGCGAAAGTCACTCGCCATCCCCGGATCCAGGTTTTCGCCAATGCCGCGGTCACGGATTTTTCCGGTTACGTAGGCAACTTCAAGACCAGCCTGAGGGTTGGTCTGGGGGGATCCAGCCGAGAAATAGAACACGGTGTAACCATTGTCGCCACCGGAGGGGAAGAGCTGAAACCCAAGGAATACCTTTACGGGGAGGACAAAAGAGTCCTCACCCAACTGGAGCTGGAAGGACTCCTTGATGGCGATGGAAAAAGAGTTGAAGGCCTTAAACATGTTTTAATGATTCAGTGCGTGGGGTCGAGGAATGAGGAGCGGCCTTACTGCAGCCGGGTTTGCTGTGCCGAGGCGGTGAAGAACGCTCTGACCATAAAGACTTTGAACCCCAAGGCGCAAGTAACGATCCTCTACCGGGATATGCGCATGTACAGCCACCTGGAAGAGGACTACGCCCGGGCGCGCAAAGCCGGGGTTCGCTTCCTGCGTTACGAAGAGGATCGCAAGCCTCAGGTGGCCCGGAGGGATGGAAACCTGGAAGTAATCTTTTACAACCCGGTCCTGAGGGAGAACCTTTCCTATTATCCCGACCTTTTGGTCCTATCTACAGCTACGGTCCCGGCGGATACGGCCGAGCTGGCCAGTATGCTGAAAGTCCCCCGGACCGCGGACGGATTCTTCCTGGAAGCGCACATGAAGCTAAGACCCGTAGAATTCGCCTCTGAAGGGCTTTTTCTCTGCGGGGTCGCCCACTCGCCCAAGCTGATCGAAGAAAGCCTCTCCCAGGCTTCGGCGGCTGTCTCCCGGGCCTGCACCATCCTGGGCAAGGATCAGATCCAGGTAGGCGGGGTCGTTTCCGTGGTAGACCCGGAGAAGTGCGCGGCCTGCCTGACCTGCGTCCGGGTTTGCCCGTACAACGTGCCCGTGATCAACAAGGATGGAGTCGCGGAGATCGAAGTGGCCATGTGCCAGGGGTGCGGCATCTGTGCTTCCGAATGCCCGGGCAAGGCCATCAAGTTGCAGCATTTCACCGACGAGCAGATTCTAGCCAAATGTGATGTCCTCCTCGAGGTGCTGTCCGATGTGCTGCAGGGAGAAGCGGTTTGATGGAAAACTTTGAGCCCGTCATCGTTGCTTTCTGCTGTCACTTTTGCGCCTACACCGCAGCAGACCTGGCCGGAACCATGCGGCTCCAGTATCCCTCCAATGTGCGGATCATCCGCATTCCCTGCACGGGGAAGGTGGACGTGCGTTTTCTGCTCCAGGCTTTTGAGAAGGGGGCGGACGGTGCTTATGTGGCCGGCTGCCTGGAAGGGGACTGCCACTATCTCAAAGGGAATTTCCGGGCCAAGAAGCGGGTGGCGGTGGCCAAGCGGATTCTCGAAGATGCCGGCATCGGGGCAGATCGCCTGGAGATGTTCAATATGTCTGCGGCCATGGGGCCGAAATTTGCAGAGGTGGCGCGGGAGATGACCGAACGGATCCGGAAGCTGGGCCCCAGCCCGATCAAAAAAAACGCAGGACGCCCAAAGGGAATAGAGGAAAAAGAAAAGACGCAGAGCGCTTGAGTTACGAGTAACCTGGTTCGGAGGGATGTAGTTCGGAGTAAAGGTTTTGGTCTCCGAACCCCGAACTGAAATGCTTCGAAATAAAGGAGATCGAGATGATCATTGCCGAAGGAAAACCCATTAAGGACATCCTGGTCATGATTGAGGTTTACGACAAAATCATTGTGGCCGGATGCAAGGGTTGCGTGACGGTCTGTTCCACGGGGGGAGAGAAAGAAGTGGGGATCCTTTCTTCCGCTCTTCGCCTGGCCCGCCAGGCTCAGGGAAGGCCCCTGGAAACCAAAGAGATAACCCTGGAGCGCCAGTGCGACACGGAGTACCTGGAACCCTTGCGGGAAATTGCCGACCACTTTCCTGCCGTCCTCTCTCTGGCTTGCGGAGCAGGGGTCCAGTTTCTGGCCGAAAAATTTCGCAAGCACCCGATCTTACCCGGCGTAGACACCCAATTTATTGGAGTGACGGAAGAGCAGGGGGTCTGGACGGAGCGTTGTCAGGCCTGCGGCAACTGTGTTCTGGACCGAACGGGGGGGATTTGCCCCGTGGCCCGGTGTTCCAAGAGCCTTTTTAACGGCCCCTGCGGAGGCTCAAAGGGTGGAAAGTGTGAGATTGACTCTACGATCGACTGCGGGTGGCAGTTGATCTACGACCGTCTGAAGGAGTTGGGACAACTGGAGAAACTGGAAATCATCATGCCCGTGAAGGACTGGTCCACCAGTCGGGATGGCGGGCCGCGCAAGCGCGTTCGGGAGGACCTGAAGATATGAAAGCCGGCAGCAACTTAGAGAAAATTCTGGCCAGCGGGAAGTTTGCGGTAACCGGCGAGCTCGGGCCGCCCAAAGGGGCGGATGTATCGGTCATCGAGCGCAAGGCCAACTTGCTCAAGGGGAATGTGGATTCTATTAACGTAACCGACAACCAGACGGCCATCGTGCGCATGTCCTCCATTGCCGTAAGCGCCATCCTCGTTCGCATGGGGATGGAGCCGAACATGCAGATGGTCTGCCGGGATCGCAACCGTATTGCCATGCAGAGTGATATCTTCGGGGCCTATGCCCTGGGGATCCGGAACATCCTCTGCCTCTCCGGGGATCATCAGAAATTCGGAAACCACCCCACGGCCAAGAATGTTTTCGACCTGGACTCGATGCAGTTGCTCCAGACTTTAAAGCGGATGCGCGATGAACGCAAGACGCTGGGGGGCGACGAAATCGAGGGGCCTCCCCAGATGTTCATCGGGGCGGCGGCCAACCCCTTTGCCGATCCTTTCGAGTATCGGGTTATCCGTTTGGCCAAAAAAGTAGCCGCCGGGGCGGATTTCATCCAGACTCAGTGTATCTACGATATGGATAAGTTTGAGCGGTTCATGCAGATGGCGCGGGACCGGGGGCTCCACGAGAAGACCCACATCCTGGCGGGCGTGACCCCCCTGAAATCCGTAGGCATGGCCAAATACATGAAAGAAAAGGTTGCGGGAATGGAAGTTCCCGACGAAATCATCAACCGCATGAAAAGTGCGGGGAAGGAAAAGGCCCGGGAAGAGGGCCTCAAGATCTGCGTGGAGCAAATCCAGCGATTGCGCCAGGTCCCGGGAGTTCACGGCGTCCACCTGATGGCCATCGAATGGGAAGAGGTTGTACACGACATCGTGGAGAGGGCCGGCCTCCTTCCCCGGCCCGAGGTTGAGTAATGTAGTTTAAGGCGGGGTCAACCCGCCGAATATCTTAGATGAGGGAGATCATCGCTATTCCAAGGCTGATGGGTGAGAATAAGATTAACAGCGATGGGAGGGAGGGCCCGAAAACGCCAACCTCCCCGCCAAAATCTTTGCTGGTTCATTTCCGACCTCATGAGCGAGAAATCGAAGTTCCTGCGGGAGAGAACCTCCTCAAGGCGGCGATGGAAGCGGGGGTATACATCCAGGCTTCCTGCGGCGGGGAAGGTTTTTGCGGGAAATGCAAAGTTAAAGTTGAGAAAGGAGAGGTAGAAAGCTCTCGTACCCCCAAGATAGACGAGAAAGAATTCAGAGAGGGGGTTCGCCTGGCCTGTCAAACCCACATCCGGAGCGACCTGGAAGTTCGGATCCCGGTGGAATCGTACTTGGACAGGCGGGTGATTGCCCGAACGCGGGAGCGAGTGAAGGGCGGGCGCCGGGTCTCACATCAGGAGCTGGAATCCCTGGTGATGGGATGGTGTTTCAACCCGGCTTTGCGGAAGCAATACCTGGAGGTGGAACCGCCGACTCTCAAGAACAACCGGTCGGATTTGTCCCGGCTCCTCATGGCTATAAAAAGGAGCTCTGGGTTCGACGGGATCTCCGTAGATTCCCGTCTTCTCAAAAAATTACCCTTTATTCTTCGGGAGGCGGGCGGCAAGGTGACTGCCACCTTGGTGCAGACCCGGATGGAATCGCAGTTGGGTGAATACCAGCTCCGGGGTTCCCGGCGCACCAAGCTAATCGACCTGGAGCCGGGAGATACTACGAAGGCGCATTACTCCATCGTGCTGGACATTGGCACGACTACGGTATGGGGGCAGCTGCTGGATTTGAACCAGAGGCGGACCCTGGCGGAAAGTTCGGATTACAATTCCCAGATTCAATACGGAGATGATGTGATAACCCGGGTGGTCTACTCGCAAAAACCGGGGGGGCTGGGAAAACTCCAGGAGAGCGTGGTGGGAACGATCAACGGAATCATCCGAGAATTGATCGCCCAGGGCGGGGTCGATATCTCCCACGTTTCCCACATGACCGCTGCTGGAAATACCATTATGACTCACCTGCTGCTCGGGCTAGACCCCAGATATATCCGGGAATCCCCCTACACTCCCGTGGCCAACTACATCCCGCCCATCCGGGCCATTGAACTGGGGCTGGCAGTGGGAGAGCATGTTCATCTTTACACGTTTCCTTCGGTGGCCTCTTATGTTGGCGGGGACATTGTTTCGGGGGTTTTGGGCTCGGGAATTTATCAGCGCAAGCCCCTGACCCTGTACATCGACATCGGAACCAACGGGGAGATTGTCATCGGGAATTCCGATTGGATGGTGACGGCGGCCTGTTCCGCGGGCCCGGCCTTCGAAGGCGGGGGGATCAAACACGGGATGCGGGCCACCACCGGAGCCCTGGAAGATTTTCGCATCGATCCCGTTTCCTATGAGCCCATGCTCCTGACCATCGGGATGGTCAAGGCAAAGGGAATCTGCGGTTCGGGGTTGATCAACATGGTGGCTGAATTCCTGGAAGCGGGAGTGATCGCGCCGAATGGGAAGTTCAACACCGATCTGCCCACCCCCCGCATCCGGTCCGGGCCGGACGGAAGAGAATACGTCCTCGCCTATGCCGGGGAAACGGCCACGGGTTCCGATCTGGTTATCACCGAGGTGGATATTGACAATTTACTGCGGGCCAAAGCCGCCATGTATGCCGGATATGTGACCCTTTTGCAATCCGTCGGGCTTTCCATCGCCAATCTGGAACAGGTGGTCATTGCCGGGGCTTTCGGGTCTTTCATTGACCTGGAGCGGGCCATCACCATCGGGATCCTTCCCGAATTGCCGCTGGAGCGCTTTCTCTTCATCGGAAACGGCTCTTTGCTGGGGGCGCGATTGATCTCCTTCTGCAATGAGATGCTCGACGACGGCGAGCGGGTCTGCCGGATGATGACCAATATTGAATTGAGCGAGCATCCTTCTTTCATGGATAATTATATGGCGGCCATGTTTCTGCCGCACACCCACCTGGCCGAGTTTCCAGGGGTGACCGCGCGGCTGGCGGGGAAAAAACAATAATTCACCGCAGAGCACGAAGGGAGCGCAGAGAAAAAATATAGCGACAAATTATACATAGCGTCTTAAATAATTGCGCATAGTCGTCGTAAAGACTCATTGGGTTTCGCCCAAGAAGTAAATTGA
>Ga0187854_10002698_pt1 | contig 14840 bp, 16 predicted proteins | sample June2016WEW_6_15_FD_132445 | JGI IMG/M metagenome (GOLD analysis project Ga0187854, IMG submission 132445) | Peatland microbial communities from SPRUCE experiment site at the Marcell Experimental Forest, Minnesota, USA - June2016WEW_6_150 | ecosystem: Environmental > Terrestrial > Soil >...
AGAGAGTTGTTCCAATCAGCCGATAACGCCCTCGATTTCAGTCTCTCGGAACTGTGCTTCAACGGACCCGTTGAGGCACTGGCTAAGACCTTCAACAAACAGCCGGCGGTACTTCTCGTCAGCTACGCAATATGGGCCGTGCTGCACAGGGAAACGCGGGTAACGCCCCACCTGCTTGCCGGCCACAGCCTTGGCGAATATACTGCCCTCCTCGCGGCTGGGGTTTTCTCCTTCGAGGACGCGGTAAGGTTGACCAGGAAAAGGGGTCTCCTGATGGAAGAGGCCTGTCCGGCCGGTCTTGGCGGCATGGTTGCATTGATGGGTCCTGTGCGGGAGAAAGTGGAAGAGGCCTGCCGGAGTGTTTCGAAGGACGATTATGTGGCGTCTCCCGCCAACCTCAACTCGCCGGACCAGCTCGTGCTCTCCGGTACTGCGGACGCCCTCAGGGAGGTGGTCGAGCGGCTGAAGGGGCAGGGCTACAAGAAGGCGGTCTTCCTCAACGTATCCGGTCCTTTTCACAGCGTGCTCATGAAGCCGGCGGCCGGCGCGCTGAAGGAGGAGCTTGGCCGGGTCGTCTTCTCGCAGATGAAGGCGCCGGTTGTCTCCAACGTCGATGCCGTCTCGAACCGGGACAATGAAAAAGTCGTCGATCTGCTGTTCCGCCAGATGTTCTCGCCGGTCCTTTGGGAGCGCTCTGTGAGGACCATGTGTCGTGAGGGCGTAGAGCTTTTCCTCGAAGTGGGGCCGCAGAAGGTACTCACGAACATGATGAAGAGGATAACCGATATTCCCTGTTGCCATGTAGAAACGGTGGCGGAGATAGAGGCAGTCCGCGGGGTGTTGTCATGAAGGGGCGGGTCACCATCGTGACGGGCGCATCGATGGGCATAGGGAGGGCAATTGCGGAATTCCTGGCCGAAAAGGGGTCCGACATTGCCGTCTTTGACGTAGCGGACGGCGCGGATACGGTACGGGCAGTAGAGGCCAAAGGTGCAAGGGCCACATTTTTTCATGTCGATGTGTCTGACTTGCAGCAGGTGGAGAAGGCAGTCCTCGCCGTGGTGGACGGGATGGGCAGGGTCGACAACCTGGTGAACAACGCGGGGATTACGAGAGACAAACTTCTTGTGAGGATGACCGAGGATGACTGGGATCAGGTGATGCGGGTCAACCTGAAGGGGGTTTTCAACTGCACGAAGGCGGTGATCCGTCGCCTCATGAAAACGGGCGGAAACATCGTGAATATCGCTTCCATTGCAGGATTGACGGGAAATCCCGGCCAGTCGAACTACGCGGCGAGTAAAGCGGGCATCATCGGACTTACGAAGAGCCTCGCGAAGGAGTACGGAGAGCGGTCCATCAGGGTAAATGCCGTGGCCCCCGGCCTGATAAGGACGGACATGACCGCCTCATTATCCGAAAAACACCAGGAGACACTCGTGCAGGGGGTGCCCCTGGGACGGGCCGGAGAGCCGATCGACGTGGCTCGTGTCGTCTACTTCCTGCTGTCCGAGTACGCGGGCTATATCACGGGCGAAGTAATAAATGTCAGCGGAGGCTTATACACTTGAGGGATGGGTCCCTCGTCAAAACTTAGGAGGTGGCTACATGGCAGTTGCTGAAAAAGTCAAGAAGATGATCGTCGAACAACTGGGAGTGAATGAATCTGAGGTAGTGCCGGAAGCAAAATTCATCGACGATTTGGGAGCCGACTCTCTCGATATAGTCGAGCTGGTGATGGCCCTTGAGGACGAGTACAGCATAGAGATCCCCGACGAGGACGCGGAAAAGATAGAAACGGTAGGGGATGCCATCCGGTATATCGAGGAACATATAAAGTAGGGCACGAGGTAGCGGTTGAAAAGGAGGGTCGTCATAACCGGTTTCGGTCTCACCACCCCTTTGGGGGTCGGCTGCGATGATGTGTGGCGCAGGATACTCAACGGGGAATCGGGGATCGGTCCCATAACGCGCTTCGATGCATCGGCGCACGACACGCGGATCGCCGGTGAGGTGAAAAACTTCAGCCCCGAGGAGTATGTATCGGTAAGAGAAGTGAGGCGTATGGACCTTTTTATCCTGTATGCCCTGGCAGCGACGCGCTTCGCCGTGGAAAGGGCAGGACTCGATATGACGAAGGAGGACCCGGAGAGGGTCGGCGTTATAGTGGGCACGGGCCTCGGCGGCCTCCCCACTCTGGAAAAGTATCATTCCATTCTTCTTGAAAAGGGGCCCGGCCGCATCTCTCCTTTTTTTATTCCCATGCTTATAGCGAACGAAGCGCCGGGCAACATTGCGATACAATACGGCATCAAAGGACCGAACCTGAGCATCGTCACCGCCTGCGCAACGGGCGCCCATTCAATCGGGGACGCCTTCAGGGTTATTCAGTACGGCGACGCGGATGTGATGGTGGCGGGCGGGACGGAGGCAAATCTGACCCCTCTCAGTGTCGGAGGCTTCAACGCGCTGAAAGCGCTTTCCACCAGGAACGATGCCCCGGAAAAGGCCTCCCGCCCCTTTGACAAAGAGAGGGACGGCTTTGTGATAGGCGAGGGGGCGGGCATCGTGATCCTGGAAGAGCTGGAGCACGCGCGAATGAGGCGCGCAACGATCTACGCGGAGGTCGCCGGATACGGCTATAACGGCGACGCGTATCATATCACCGCACCCTGTCCCGACGGCGACGGCTCCATGCGCTGCATCAGAATGGCGCTCAAGGACGCCGGAATAAGCCCGGATGAGGTCGATTACATCAATGCCCACGGGACTTCGACGGATTTGAACGACTCGTCGGAGACGCTCGCCATAAAAGGGGTTTTTGGCGAGAGGGCGTATAAAATCCCTGTAAGCTCGACAAAGTCGATGACCGGCCATCTGCTGGGAGCGGCAGGCGCCGTCGAGGCGATCTTCATCACCCTCGCCATCAGGGACCAGGTATGCCCCCCGACCATTAATTACGAGTATCCGGATCCGGTATGCGATCTCGATTATGTGCCGAACACCGCGCGCGAGCATGCTATCGACGTGGCCATCTCCAATTCTTTCGGCTTCGGCGGCACCAACGCGGTCCTCGTTTTCAAGAGGTTCGGGTAAGTGCGGATCGCCATCGGATCGGACCACGCCGGCTACGAGCTGAAAGCATATCTGGGGCAGATGCTCACCGGGGGGCATGACGTGGTCGATATCGGGACAGACTGCCTCGATTCGGTCGACTATCCCGATTATGCGGTAAAAGTCGCCCGCCTTGTCGCCGCGCGCCAGGTCGAGCGCGGTATCCTTGTGTGCGGCACGGGCATCGGCATGTCGATCGCGGCGAATAAGGTATGCGGGATACGGGCCGCCCTCGCCTTCGACCTCTATACCGCCATGCAGAGCAGGCGTCACGTGGATGCGAACATTCTCGTGTTGGGGGCCCTGGTTACCGGGAAGGGGCTTGCCGCGGAGATTGCGAGGGTATGGCTCGAAACCCCCTTTGAGGGCGGACGGCACGAGGGACGGATAGAGAAAATAAGAAGGCTTGAACATGATTTCCATGGATGCCCTGAAAAAGAGTGACGGCAGGATTTACGATTATGTCAGAAAGGAGATAGAGCGCGAAGAATATAGCCTTATCCTGATCGCCTCCGAGAACTACGTCGATCAGGATGTCCTGGAGGCACAGGGGACCCTTCTGACGAACAAGTATGCCGAAGGCTATCCTAACCGGCGTTTCTACGGCGGCTGCCGCTACGTGGACGCCATCGAGCGCATTGCCATCGAGCGCGCCTGCCGACTCTTCGGCGCCGAATACGCGAATGTCCAGCCCCATTCGGGGTCGTCGGCCAACATGGCGGTTATTTTCGCCGTGCTTCGCCCGGGAGACAAAATCCTCGGCATGGACCTCACCCACGGCGGCCATCTCACCCACGGCGCACCCTCGAGCTTCTCGGGCCGCTTTTTCACACCCCTCTTCTATCAGGTCTCCCGAAAAGACGAACGGATCGATTACGATCAAGTACGGGAGATTAGCCGCAGGGAGAGGCCAAAACTGATCATTGCGGGCGCGAGCGCGTACTCAAGGATTATAGATTTCGGTAAATTCAGGGAGATAGCCGATGAGACAGGTGCGTATCTCCTCGTCGATATGGCGCACATTGCAGGCGCCGTTGCGACGGGTCTCCACCCAAGCCCGGTAGGCGCCGCCCATTTCGTCACGGGCACGACCCATAAGACACTGCGGGGGCCGAGGGGAGGGCTGATCCTTGCCGACAAGAAGCATGGCAAACTCATCGACTCGATGGTTTTCCCTGGTATCCAGGGGGGGCCTCTCATGCACGTGATCGCCGCCAAGGCAGTAGCCCTGAAGAATGCGATGACCCCCGAGTTCAGGGCCTATCAGGAGCAGATCATCAAAAACTCCCGATATCTCGCATCCTCTTTGGAGAAGCGGGGGTACAGGATCGTGTCGGGAGGGACGGACAACCATCTTTTCCTTGTCGATCTCACCGGAAAGGGCATCACCGGAATAGAAGCGCAGGAAAGTCTGGAAAAGAGCGGGATTGTCCTCAACAGAAACGTGATCCCTTTCGATACAAAAGGGCCGAGCGTGACGAGCGGCATACGGATAGGCACGCCCGCGATAACGACGAGGGGCATGAAAGAGCCGGAGATGGAGTTCGTTGCGGAAATTATCGATGCCGTTCTCCTCGCGCCTCATGACGAGCAGCTCCAGGACAGGGTAAGAGAAGGGGTGAAAGAGCTCTGTCGCAGGTTCCCCTTCTACTCCCGTATCTACTCCCGATGACTATCGCCCGGCCGCACCCCACCATGACAAAAGGCGAGCGCCCTGATTGGGATGCCTATTTCATGGAAATAGCGGGCATCGTCGCCAAGCGGTCCACGTGCCTGAGGAGGCATGTGGGCGCCCTTATCGTCAAGGAGAAGCGCATTCTTGCCACGGGTTATAACGGCGCGCCAAGCGGTCTTGCCCATTGCAGGGACCTGGGGTGTCTCCGCGAACTGAAGCATGTGGCCTCCGGGGAGCGACATGAGCTCTGCAGGGGCCTCCATGCGGAGCAAAACGCCATCATACAGGCGGCCTATCACGGCGTTTCCATCAAAGGGGCAGTGCTCTACTCCACCCACCTGCCCTGTTCCATATGTGTGAAGATGATCATTAACGCGGGGATCGGTCACGTGCTGCACCTGGAAGGGTACCCCGATGATCTGGCAGCCACTTTGATCTCGGAATCGGGTATAATAATAACACGGGTAGGGCAGCCTTAAGAAAGGCCGGTTAAAGGGACATCGAAGGCTTAGAACGTGTTCATTACCCATGGAAGCGCGTAAGGTGCGTGTAACTCTTGCGGAGTTGTGGTGAGGGGCACAGGTGCGGTCCAATGAAATGTCCTTATTGCGGATTTGCCGAAAGCAAGGTAATCGATTCGAGAACGAGCAAAGAGATGGACGCCATCAGGAGGCGCCGCGAGTGTCTTGGGTGCTCGAAGCGATTCAGCACGGCAGAGATGCTGGAGGAGGGTCTGCCGCACGTAGTCAAGAAAGACGGCCGGAGAGAAGCCTTCGATAGGGGGAAAATCCTTGCGGGCTTGCGAAAAGCCTGCGAAAAGCGGCCTGTCGGGATTACCGATCTCGAGAAAGCGGTGTCGAGGATCGAGTACGACTTGACGGAGCGGGGGGAGAAAGAGGTCACGAGCACGGAGATAGGACGCATGGTGATGGATGAGCTGAAGAGGCTTGACGGGGTCGCCTATGTGAGGTTCGCCTCCGTGTACCGCCAGTTCAAGGATATTACCGACTTCATGGAAGAGCTGAAGGACCTGCTCTTAAAAAAGGGAGAAACATGAAAGAAGAAGAGTTCATGCGGTTGGCCCTTTCCCTTGCAAAAAAAGGACTGGGAACAACGTCTCCGAACCCGATGGTAGGCGCCCTGGTGGTGAAAGGACAACGTGTCCTGGGAGAGGGATACCATCATAAGGCAGGAGAAGCCCACGCCGAAGTGATTGCCCTGGAGCGGGCAGGCGACGGCGCCCGGGGCGCAACGCTCGTGGTAACCCTGGAACCATGCTGCCACACGGAGAAGAAGACGCCGCCATGTGTCGATGCGGTAATCAAGGCGGGCATCAAGAAGGTGGTCGTCGCCATGTTCGACCCGAACCCGCAGGTAAACGGAAAAGGGATCGAGGCCCTGCGGAAAGCAGGCATAGACGTCAAGGTAGGCTTGCTCTCTGAGGAGGCGAGGATGCTCAATGAAGTCTTCGTGACCTTCCAGGAAAAGAAGCGGCCTTTTTTTCTGATGAAGGCGGCCCTGAGCCTGGACGGCAAAATAGCCACCAAGATCGGTGAGTCAAAATGGATCTCGAACGAGGAATCGAGGGCTTACACAAACCGGCTGCGCTCGGTAATGGACGCGGTGCTCGTCGGCATCAATACGGTGATCCTCGATAATCCTCTTCTTTTGCCGAAGGTGACGAAGCCGAAAAGATACCCGGTGAGGGTCGTCCTCGACTCGAAGCTGCGCATACCCCTCTCGGCTGAGCTGGTGAAGACCGCGAGCAAATACAGGACACTCATCTTTGCCCTGTCCGATCAGTCTTCCGACAAGGAAAGCCGCCTCAATACGCTTGGCGTGGAGGTTGTCCGGGTGGGCGGGAATGAGAACCGGAGGGTTGCCCTTGCCGATGTGTGCCTGGAGCTGTACCGGAGAGGGATTATGAGCGTCATGGTCGAAGGCGGCGGCGAAGTCAACAGCGCTTTGCTCAAGGAAGGTCTCATCGACAAAGTGATGCTCTTTTACGGGCCCCTGCTGATCGGGGGGAAGAACGCATCGGGCCTCGTTGCCGGCAAGGGCATCGATTTTTTGAAGGATGCCTACATGGTGGACGTGGTTTCAGTCAAAAAACTGAAGGACGACATCTGCGTGGTGGGGTATGTTCACGGGCATCATTGAGGATGTAGGCGCCATAGCCGGCATCGGGAAAGGTGAGGGTCGATGGACGTTTACAGTCCGGACGGGCTTCAATCCCGGCGATATCCGCGAGGGCGACAGCATTGCCGTGAACGGGGTCTGTCTCACGGTTACCGCACTTGTTGGCGGATCAATCCACGCCGACGCCTCCCTGGAGACGTTGAGCCTGACCACGCTCAGGGGCTCGTCGATCAACGACCGGGTGAACCTGGAAAGGGCCATGCGGCTCGATTCGCGGCTGGGCGGCCACATCGTCATGGGACACGTAGACGGCATCGGGCGCATCGTCGCCATCGGCCCGGAAGGCGATTCCTTAAAGATAGAGATCGAAACGCCTGCGGAAATATCGAGGTACATCGTCAGGAAAGGCTCGGTCGCCATTGATGGAATAAGCTTGACAGTAAACGACCAACATGATAATAGATTTACACTTAACGTTATTCCGTATTCTGCAGCCAAGACAACAATAGGATCCAAGAATCCCGGGGACCGCGTCAATGTTGAAACGGATATACTGGGGCGCTACGTGGAAAAGTTTGTGAGCCGTAGAGAGCAGGACGGCTCAGACCTCGATTTCCTTTACAGATACGGATACATCAAGGGAAGGCAATCATGACGATAGCGAACATAGAAGACGTAATCAAGGACGTGAAGGACGGAAAGATGGTCATCATCGTCGACGACGAGGACCGGGAGAACGAGGGAGACGTGATGATCGCGGCAGAAAAGACGACGCCCGAGGCGATCAACTTCATGGCGCGCTACGCGCGCGGGCTTATCTGTCTTTCCCTGTCGGAGCAACGGGTAAAGGAGCTCGACCTGCCCCTCATGGTCAGCGATAACACGTCGCCGTACAATACCGCCTTCACCGTCTCCATAGAAGCCAGGGAAGGCGTGACGACGGGCATTTCCGCCTATGACAGGGCAAGGACCATTCTTACCGCGATAGATCCCGACACAAAGCGGGACGATCTTGTACGGCCGGGCCACGTATTCCCCCTCATGGCGAGGAGCGGCGGCGTGCTCTTCAGGGTGGGACACACGGAAGCATCGATGGACCTTGCGCGCCTGGCGGGGCTCACGCCCGCGGGTGTGATCTGCGAGGTAATGAAAGATGACGGCACCATGGCGAGGCTGCCGGACCTGGAGGCTTTTGCCCAGCAGCACGGGCTGAAAATAGCCTCGATTGCCGATCTCATCAAATACGTGATGCGGAACGAGACATTGGTGAGAAGGGTCGTGGAGACAAAGCTCCCTACCCGCTATGGCGGAGAATTCAGGTTGATCGCTTACGACAACGTGTTGGATGACAAGGAGCACCTCGCGTTTGTGAAGGGTGAGATCGCCGGGGACGACGCGGTGCTCGTCCGTGTCCATTCGGAATGCCTCACCGGGGACGTCTTCGGGTCCATGAGGTGTGACTGCGGGGAGCAGCTCCGCACTGCGATGGCCATGATCGAGAAGGAGGGCAAGGGCGTGCTCCTCTACATGAGGCAGGAGGGGAGGGGCATAGGTCTGGTAAACAAGATCAAGGCCTACCGCTTGCAGGATGAGGGGAAGGATACGGTTGAGGCAAATGAGGCGTTGGGCTTTTCACCGGACCTTCGGGACTACGGCATCGGCGCCCAGATCCTGCACGACCTCGGCGTGCGGAAGATGAGGCTGATTACGAATAACCCCAGGAAGATAAAAGGGTTGGAGGGTTACGGCCTCTCGGTGGTCGAGAGGGTTGCCCTCGAATGCGTGCCCACGAAAGACAACATACATTACCTCAAGACAAAACGGGAGAAGCTGGGCCATATGCTTGAAAACCTATGAGGTGGATAATGACACACGAAGGAAAGCTCGACGCTCGCGGGTTTAGGTTCGCAATCGTGGTAAGCAGGTTTAACAGTTTTGTGACGGACAGGCTTCTTGAAGGCGCCCTCGACGGTCTGAAGCGCCATGGCGCCGACGACGGTCGTATTGAGATATTCCGGGTGCCCGGCGCCTTCGAGATACCGCTGGCGGCAAAGCTCGTCTTGAAGAGGAAAGATATCGACGGGGTGATCTGTCTCGGGGCGGTAATAAAAGGCGGCACTCCTCATTTTCACTATGTTGCGTCCGAGGTTACCAAGGGTATAGCGCTATTGTCCCTGGAGAGCGAAAAACCTGTCGGTTTCGGCATCCTTACCACCGAGACCGTCGAGCAGGCAGTCGAGCGGGCAGGGACGAAGGCGGGGAACAGGGGTTATGACGCAGCATTGTCGGTGATAGAGATGGTAAACCTTTTAAAGGATAATGGTTTGTGCGAAGAAGGAAGGCCAGGGAATTAGCGCTGAAGATGCTCTACCAGATGGAGGTAAATCTGGATGCCGTTGACGGGGCACTTGAAAGGTACTTAAAGGTGTTCCCCCACCAGGATGATATCGTCGGCTACACCCGTATTCTCTTGTCCGGGGTAAAAAGAGAGCGGGATAACCTGGACCGCTATATCGCAGAGGCTTCCGAGCACTGGAAGATCACCAGGATTACCTATGTAGATAGGAATATCCTGAGAGTGGCTATTTTCGAGATGCTCTACTCGCCGGAGGTGCCGCCCAAGGTGGCGATCGATGAGGCCCTGGAGCTTGCGAAGAAGTTCGGCGGTGAGGATTCAAAGGACTTTATCAACGGCGTTCTTGACCGGATCCTGAAGGACCACTATGTCAACCCACCTCCTGATTGACGGTTACAATTATGTGAAGCAAAGCGCCATAGCCGCCCTTCTTGACCCCTTCGATCTCGAAAGCGGTCGCCGTTATCTCCTGGATGAACTGTCACGCTACAAAAAAGATAAGAAAATGCGGATAACCGTGGTCTTTGACGCAGGGCAGGGGTTCTCGCCGGGGAGAAAGAAAGAGGGCTACCGGGGCGTCGAGGTCATCTACTCAAAACAGGGCGAGACGGCCGACGAGGTGATGATGGAGACCATAAGGGAGCGGCGGGCGGGCCTTGTGGTGGTCACCTTCGATCGGGCCATTATCGACGAAGCCAAAAAGCATGGGGTCCCCTTCATCACGCCTGCGAGGCTGGAAGCGGCCCTGAGCGGCGGCGGACCCGACGAAGAAGACAGGGGCAGGACGGAGAAAAAGGGCAACCCCCGTAAGGCGCCGAAGGGGGTAAGGAGGGCAAGGCGGGTTGTGAAGAAGATATAGCTATGACGAGGCGGCCGGGGTCTTTTCGCGCCTGGCGCGGTCGCCGGGGCGTGTCCGGGTCCTCACATACGCACAAAGTATGCTGCGGCCCGGACGACACCCCGGCTTCCGCCCCATCCATCAAAAATCCCTCCGGCCGGAAAAGGACCTTACTCAGTTCACCTGCAAAGCTTGCATGTAGCAGATCGATAAACTCTGCTGATTACCAATCGAAAGCCGCAAGTGAAGGCTGCTCGTCGAGCACCTTCCCGATAGTCCGTGCGATCTTTTTGTTTCGTGAGGGGTATCATGGCAGCATACGTCCTGCATATGTCGAGTTGGGCGTCTAACGACGCCAAATCCTGGTCCTCCGTGCTGATTCTTGTGGCCTCCCAAAAACCGGTCCAGATGTTGGGTTATACTCTGGGCTGATAGCGGGACTAACTCTGGAGGTGGTACAATGAGTGGGGGCGGGGCACATGGGAGGCATGGAAAGTGATGATCTAATGAGCGGCTCTCAAGCCCCTGGAGTCGTGTACGGTGCCCGGAGATCGCGGAAGAGTTCCCTCTCGTTGTCAACACGGACACCCGGGCGGTGAAGTATAGGCCCTATAGCAGATGAAGAATATCTGTGAACTGAGGGAACTGGCACCCGACCCCGTGGCAGTGGTCAATCCCGCCACCGCCGGAAAGTACGGCTTGAAGGACAGCGACTGGGTGTCCAGTGCAACGAGAAGATGTCGGGTAAGGGTGACCGCCACCGATGATATTCTGCCCGGTGTTGTGAGTGTGCTGCACGGGTGGTTTGACCACCTGAACGAGAACGTGCTGACCGACGTGGGACAGAGGGACCCGGTGACTGGCTACCCAGAACTTTGGGCCATTGCCTGCAGACTCGCTAAGACGTGACGAGTTTTTGAAGAATCCAAAGGAGAATATGGAGGAGCAGATGAGTGAAGCGGTGAAGGCCAATTTCGTGGACCATATCAGCATAGCGGTCAAGGATGTAGCCAAAGCCGAAGACAAATTCAAGAAGGCCTTCGGATGGGAGATAAGCGGCCGCTACACCGATTCGGGCGAAAAGATACGGGTTAGCTATTTCATGGTCGGTCCTACGGCAGTTGAAGTCATGGAGGACCTCGACGGGACAGGAGAGGTCGCAAAGTTCATCGCCAAACACGGGGAAGGCGTCATGGTGCTCTCCCTCAACGTGCCCAACTGTGCAGCGGAACTCAAGATCCTTGAAGACAACGGGGCCGACCTGATCGACCATAAACCAAGATTCTCGAAGGAACTGAACAGGCACTTCGCCTTTCTCCACCCCAGGACCTATGGTGTGTTGACCGAGGTCATAGATGGGCACTACTGAGGTAGGCATGTGCTCGATGCCCGCATGAGCGAAATCGGGGAAGACATAGGGATCAGGTACCGACAGGGGACATGTCCACTTTGAAGCGATAATCTTGGATAGCGCAGGTTCTACCCGATGTGAAGCTTCGCAGATGAAACGGAGATAACCCCTGAGGTAGACGAAGCAGGCATAGGCGGAGGCTGCATACCCAGAGGATCCCTTTTGATCTTGATAGTGCGCGAGGACGTGTAATACGCACATGTGCGTCGAGCGCAAAGGTCCTGATTTCCGAGGGGAGACCGAAATGTGCCCTCGATGCGCGCCCCATATAGCACGGGACAGTATGGCTCCCTTCAAGAACGAGTAGGGTCCATGCCTTTTCTGTCTGTATCGTACGAGGGACCGTTCGTTAATATCTTGACGTTCATAGGTGCATAGGATAATATAGCACATTGCCTTCAGTTAACAACAGCTTGTGCCGCTTGCCTTGGGCGGCCAAATACGGACGTCGGCCTTTGGGGGTGCTGTTATGGAAATCGGCTCCGAATTCGAGAGCGGTGAAGTTGCCCAGGTGCAATGGCTAATCGACTCCGTGCCATTTCCCTGTATTGCTCTTGATTGCCAGGAGGTCATCAAAGAAAGCAACAAGCGGGCGAAGGAATTTTTTGGATTGTTTATAAAAACAAAACGGATTTCGGAAGTCGTAGATAGCTTTGCCCTTCAACAATCAGTTTTTCGAGGGTTTATCGGCAAGGAACAGAATTCCCTGGAGCTAACTTATCGAGGACGAGCCCTTAAGGTGTATACTGCCCCTCTGATTGATCAAAGGGTTGTTACACGGGTCATCCTGTTCTTCCTCGACATGTCGTACGCCACAGCTACCCTTGCTGACGCGGTCGAATTGAAGGACCAGTTGGAGAGCATTATTACTGCATCCGCTGACGGAATAGCCCTTCTGGACAAAGAAAAGCGAATCATATACATCAATGCCGCCTTCGCAGACCTGGTCGGGTTTCCATTCCAATCAATCCTCGGAAGGGCTGTTGATGACCTTTATCGGAATGGCATTCTAGTCTACCCGAGCCTTGTCGAGGAGACTTTTCTAAGAAAGTGCGTTGTCGAGGGACAGGACGAGATTTGCAACGGAAAGCATATATATGTAAGGTTAGTGCCTGTCTTCGACAGGCAACGATGCTTGAAGAAAGTCGTGCTCTTCGCAAGAGCGACAGCATTTTCAGCTGCCCAGGCACAGCATCCGGACGGAGTACCGTCAGGCGAAAGAAAGCCGCTTCCCCAAGGTCGCCTCATTTCGCGGAGTAAGAAAGTCTTGTCTATCCTCGATACCATCAAACGCATAGCTCCAGTGTCCATTCCCGTGCTTCTACAAGGAGAAACGGGGGTTGGCAAGGGCCTCTTCGCTGAACACATACATGTGCTGAGCCAGCGTCCGGGCAGGTTTGTAAAAATAAACTGTAATGCTTTGCCACCGGAGTTGGTGGAGAGTGAGCTGTTCGGATATGACAAAGGGGCATTCACTGGCGCAAAAAGAGAAGGAAAACCCGGCCTTTTTGAGATGGCAGAGGGTGGAACGATTTTTCTGGATGAAATCGGTGATTTGCCTCTCACATCTCAGGGCAAGCTACTGAATGTGTTGGATGATCAGTATATAAGGAGGCTGGGGGGGATATCGGATATACGGGTAAACGTCCGGGTGATAGCGGCAACCAACAGAGACTTGAAGCTAAAGAGTGAAAGTGGTTCATTCCGACTGGATTTGTACCATCGTCTAAATGTTATCCCTGTGTATGTACCTCCTTTGCGTGACAGAAAGGAGGATATACCCATACTTATTAGCTTCTACCTTAATAGATTGAATACGCGTTATAACCGAGCCAAGTACTTTTCGCCGGCATCCCTCGAATGCTGCCGTACATACAATTGGCCAGGAAACGTTCGTGAGCTCATTAATCTAGTCGAAAACATGATCATAGTCAACGAACGAGAGTGCGTTGAGACATTCGATTTGCCTCCTCAAGTCTGGACCCATGCACAGAAGCGTGTGCTTGATAAGGGCAAAAGACCACTGAAAGAAATGATAGCCAACCTGGAAAAAGACCTTCTCAGACAGGCTATGCAGGAATGCAAGAGTTCTCGCGAGATCGCCTCGCGATTGGGGATCTCCCACACTGCTGTCCTCAAAAAGATGAAACGGTACATGGTCCTGTCTTAACGTCTGTGCGTCTCGGGGCTTGCCTCTACCGTCAAACCAGAAGGACCATGTAATTTTAGTTTCCATGTAATTATTGTTTCCATTAGGGGTTTAGTGCTTTCTTAGTCGCAACCCAGACCCATTCTGTCTTGTAATGGAAACTAAGTTTCCAGCCTATTTCTATCGCTTCTCTGAATATTCCTTTCAACATCAATATCTTAGCCAACGGTCTCAGAAGTGCATAAGCATTAATGGGCAATTAGGAAGACGAAATGAAACCATAAAGGAGGTTCATGTGTATACCATCGATATTGATATAGGAGGAACACTAACCGACGGTGTTTTTAGCGATGGGGTGGAGATTAAGGAAGTAAAGGTTGATACAACCCCTCACGACATTACCGTGTGTCTGTTCGAGTGCTTGAATCAGGGTGCTTCGAAGCTGGGTTTTGACGGCCTTAAAGAACTAATGAAGGAAACAAGCGTCATCAGGTGGTCCTCGACTCTTACGACAAATGTCTTGGCCGAGAGGACAGGGCCAAAATTAGGGCTCATCGTGACAAAAGGATACGGAACCAATCTGTATGGGTCCAACGGGAGTCCGGTAATAGATACAATCATCGACGCAGAGAACATCCTCGAGATACAGGAAAAATTCAGCGAGGAAGAGGCGTTGCTTCTGTTGAAGGCGTTGCTGGAGAGAGGTGTCAGGAGAGTCGTAATTAGCCTAAAGGGTGCTTACCAAGACCGGTCGAAAGAAGAGGATATAAAACAATGGGTTGAAGACCAGTACCCTGACCACTATCTAGGAGCAGTTCCGGTTGTTGTGGGTGGCGATATCTGCCGGCACCCAAAAGACGAAACGCGGACAAATTACGCGTTAATGAATGCTTATACCCATGGGCCCCTGGCAGTGTCCCTCTTCAAGGCGGAAGATCAGCTCATTTACGACTACGAGTTCAGGGGGAATCTGCTCGTTGGACTCAATAGAGAGGGAAGCTGCCGTATCGCGAAAGCAAAGGCAATGGATACCGTTGAGTCGGGGCCGGTTCTCGGCATATTTGGAAGCGCGCGCTTTGCCGAGAAGTACATGTTGGAAAGGGTATGTACTCTCGACATTGGCGGTACCACGACAAAATTCGGCATTGTCCGCGATCA
>Ga0187854_10002699_pt1 | contig 14840 bp, 10 predicted proteins | sample June2016WEW_6_15_FD_132445 | JGI IMG/M metagenome (GOLD analysis project Ga0187854, IMG submission 132445) | Peatland microbial communities from SPRUCE experiment site at the Marcell Experimental Forest, Minnesota, USA - June2016WEW_6_150 | ecosystem: Environmental > Terrestrial > Soil >...
CGGCGACGCCGAGCGGTACACGGGGTCGTGGGTGACGGCGGCCGCCTTCGACGTGGCGTTCGCGCGGCCGCTGCTCGGACGAGCGTTCCGGCCGGGGGAGGACGCGCCGGGCGGGGGCGCGGTGGCGGTCATCGGCTACGGGATGTGGCAGCGGCGTTTCGGCGGAGACCGCGGCGTGATCGGGCGCTCGCTGCGCGTGAACGGGGCGCCGTTCACGATCGTGGGCGTGATGCCCGAGGGCTACCAGTTCCCCGACAACGCCGACCTGTGGCTGCCGCTGCAGCTCGAAGCGGGGATGAAGCGCGGCGACGGCCAGTGGCTGGAGGTGGTCGGCATGCTGAAGCCGGGCGTCACCGTACCGCAGGCCAACGCCGACATGGGCGTCATCGCGCGCCGGCTGCAGGAGCAGTATCCGGCGACGAACAAGGACATCGGCGCCGTGGCCCAGCGGTTCGTGGACGCCGCGATCGGGCCGGAGCCGCACCAGCTGCTCTACACGATGCTGGGCGCGATGTTCTTCGTCCTGCTGATCGCCTGCGCGAACGTCGCCAACCTCCTGCTCGACCGCGCGATGCACAAGACGAAGGAGATCGGGGTCCGGGTCGCCCTCGGAGCCCCGCGCGGCGCCGTCGTCCGGCAGTTCCTGACCGAGGCGTTCGTGCTGTCGGCGGCCGCGGCCGTGCTCGGCACCGGCCTGGCCGGGATCGGGATCGGCGCGTTCAACCGCGCCATCGCGAGCGCCCAGCCCCCGTTCTTCATCGACATCCGGCTCCATCCCGCGGTGCTGCTGTTCACCGTCGGCGTGAGCCTCCTGGCCACCGTCCTCTCCGGCGCGATCCCGGCCTGGCAATCGTCGCGGACCGACATCAACGAGGTGCTGAAGGACGAGTCACGAGGGTCGTCGAGCCTCCACATCGGGAAGATGAGCCGGTCGCTGGTCGTCTTCGAGATCGCGCTGTCGTGCGGCCTGCTGGTGGCCGCGGGGCTGATGATCAAGAGCGTGACCCGGCTCCGGACGATGGACCCGGGTTTCCGGGTGCAGAACGTGTTCACGGCGCGGCTGGGCTTCCCGGCCGGCTACAGCGACACGCTGACGCAGCAGCGGTTCTTCGAGGACCTGCGTGAGCGCCTGGCGACCCTTCCGGGCGCGCGCGCCGTCGCGCTGACGTCGGGGCTGCCCGGCGTGGGGTCGAACGGCGGCACCTTCACGGTGGACGGCGCGACGTACAACGCGGACCGGGACGTCCCCAACGCCCGCTGGGCCGCGGTTTCGGCCGGATTCTTCGAGGCGTTCGCCATCCCGATCCTGCAGGGTCGCGGCATCGCCTCGACCGACCGCGCGGAATCGGATCCGGTCGTCGTCGTGAACCGCGCCTTCGCCGACCGGTTCTTTCCGAAGGGAAGCCCGATCGGCCGCCGCATCCGGATGGGGGGCCGCGACAGCAGGCAGCCGTGGCTGACGGTGGTGGGCGTCGTCCCGACGACCTTCTCCGGCGATCCGGAGCAGCCGCGGGAACCGGCGTACTACGCCCCGATGTCGCAGCACTACGCGAGCTTCGTGAGCATCGCCGTCGCGACGGCGGGCGAGCCGATGGCGCTGACAGCGGCGGTGCGCGGCGCCGTGCAGTCGCTCAACCCGGACATCCCGCTCTACTGGGTGTACTCGATGGACGAGGCGCTCGCCCGGCCGACGTGGTACATCAGGGTCTTCGGGACGCTGTTCATGATCCTCGGGTTGATCGCGCTGTTCATCGCGGCCGTGGGGCTCTACGCGGTGATGGCGTTCTCGGTGAGCCGCCGCACGCGCGAGGTCGGCATCCGCATGGCGCTCGGCGCGGGAGCGGGGGACGTCGTCGGCCTGGTCGTCCGGCAGGGGGCCTGGCAGATGGGCGTGGGGATGCTGCTCGGCCTCGGCTTCGCGGCCTCGGTCGCGCAGCTGATGAGCGTCATTCTCTTCGACGTGCGACCGCGGGATCCCGCCACCTTCGGCGGCGTGGTCGCCGTGCTGGCGGCGAGCGGTCTGATCGCCTGCCTCATCCCCGCCCGCCGCGCGACGCGCGTGGACCCGCTCCTGGCCCTGCGGAGCGAGTAGCCCGCCCACTCGGGCGGCCGGCAAGCACCAGCCACCGGACCCGTCAGCGGCCCCGGCGCCAGACGACGCGCCACGCGACGCGCGCCGACTGCGCCGCGCGCAGCTGCACGACGCGCAGGGCGCCTGCCCGCGCGCTCGACGCCACCTCCGCGCCGTCAGCAGTCTCCGCCGCCACGAACCGGTAGCCCGGTGGCTCGGTGAGGTACAGGTCGTACGGGTCGCCGCCCACCAGATCGCTCACGCCGCTCAGCGTGTCGCCGCTCCAGCGCACGTCCACCAGATCCACCGCGCCGCAGCTCACGTGCCGGCTGGTGGCCACGATCTGCGGGTGGTCTGCCCGCTCCCGGATGCAGAAGTCCTGCACCTTGAAGTGCGGGTCCGCGCGGCCCGGCACGAACGACTCCTGGAACGAGCCGAGCAGCTTCTTCGTCCAGAATTCGAAGACCAGGTATTCCCCGTCGCCGGCCAGGCCGAGATCGGCGAAGCGGATCGGCTCGTCCGCCCCGCCGGTGCGCGCCAGCACGGTCCACCGCTCGAACGGGCGGGTGACGTCGAGCAGGTACAGCGGCACTTCGAGCCGCTGGTCCGCGTCGAACGGCCGCGGCCCGCTCCCGCTCACCGACACGTCCGCCTCGCCGATGCGGCTCGAGCGGGACGGATCCACGTCGTAGAGCTGCTCCGGCAGCGTGAACGGCACCGGCGCCGCCCGCCGGGCCGCCTCGACCCGCGCCGTGCGGTAGACCTCCGGCTTGTCCGTGAGCATCAGCACCGAGCCGGTCAGCGAGGCCAGGGTCGTCGCGCGGAAGGCATCGGTCGCGGCGACCTGGATGTGGTCCGGGTCGTTGCGCCACACGACGTTGTTGAAGGAGTTGTACTCGGCGAAAGCGCCGTAGCCGAAACCGTCGGTGCCGACCCGCACCGCGTCCACGATCCCCGCCAGCTCCGGCCGGATGCCCCAGCAGGCCAGCATGAACACCCCCGGGCCGATCGCGTCGCGGATGGCCTGCACGAAGCCGCGATACACGGCGACGCGGTCCAGCCCGCGGCGCTCGAACGCCTCGGCCCAGCTGTTGTAGCCCTCGTACCGCAGGTGCCGCAGGGCGTCCACCTTGAAGTACTGCCAGCCTTCGCGCGCCAGCGAATCGTACACCGGCCGCACCAGGTCGCTCAGCGTCGCCGGATTCGAACCATCCATCACGTAACCCACCCAGTTGCCGTACGCGGGCCGGCCCGTCGAGTCGGCGACGAAGTACGCCGGGTGCGCGAGCGCGTACGCGCGGTCGTGAAACGTGGTGTTGGTCCAGATCCCCGGCTTGAGGCCGCGGCCGGCGATGTACGCGCTCAGCCCGGCGAGCCCCGAGGGGAACTTCTCGTTCGCGTGCAGCCAGTGGTCCGGCACGCCGATCGGCTGCCGCTCGTAGCCGTCGTCGATCTGCAGGTACTCGTAGCCCCACGGCGCGAGGGTCTCGGCCATCACGTCCGCCGTGCGGCGGACGTCGGCCTCCGTGACCGAGTCGAGGAAGGCGAACCACGACGTCCATCCCGCGACGGACCTGTTCCACGGCCGGTAGGTCCAGGGCCGGAACGCGGCGAGGCCGCGGTGCCGCTGGTAGTAGCGGGGACGGAAGCGCAGCGCGACCTCGCCGCCGGATGCCTCGACGCGGAACGCTGTCGAGTCGCCCGACGCGATCGGCGTCACCCGCACCTGGGCCGGATGGTCCACGGAGAGGACCCAGTCGTCCCGGCGGTCGTAGACGGCGCGGTTGAGGAGGCTGTGGCTCAGGCCGACGGCGTTGCGCACGACCCTGAGGCCGTCTTCCTCCGGCCCGACTTCGCAGGGGAACGCCTCCGCGCTCGCGCTCACCGTGGCCGTGAGGATGACCGGCCCGCGGCCGCGCGCCGTCCACTTCGCGACCTGCGTGACGATCCCGCCCTCGGTGTCCACGAGCGTCCGGAGCTCGGGAGCCGCGCCCTGGCTCTCCACCGTGCCCTGGAGCACCGTCCGGCCGCCGTAGGTCAGGATCAGGCCGTGGCCCTGCACGGCGAGCTCCGCCGGCGCGTTCGGCGGCTCGGGGCGTTCGCGGGACTGGGCGACGGCGCCGCGCGCACAGAGCGCGGCGAGGGCAGCGCCTGCCGCCGCTCGCCACACTCGCGGCCGTCTCACGGCCGGGCTCCCGCGCCGACGTTGCGCGCGGTGACGTAGAAGTTCTCGTCCACCTCGACCTCGGCTGCGTTGGGCGAGGTCACCGGGAGCGTCTGCCATTCCTCGGTGGGATGCAGCACCCGGTCGCCGAGGCCGGGCACGCTCACCCTGAGCGGCATGTCGAAGCCCGGAACCACGTGCGTCCACCGGTACGAGAGGGTCCCCCCCTCGACCTTGTAGTCGAGCTCCGGGATCTCCGTCGTCGTGAGGTACTGCGCGAACACTCTGCTCAGATCGATCCCCGCCTCGCGGCTGATGTAGTCCTCCACCTGACGGCCGGTGACCGTCTGGTGCCGGAAGGTCTGCTGCAAGCCGCGGAGAATGCCGCGCCACTTCGCGTCGTCGCCCACGATCTGCCGGATGGTGTGGAGCAGGTTCGCGCCCTTGGGATACATGTCCCCCGAGCCCTCGGCGTTGACGCCGTAGGCGGGGACGACCGGCCGGTCGTTGCGGATGTTGCGCCGCGAGCCGATCAGGTAGGCCGCGCCCGCCATCTTGCCCTGCTGGCACTCCGTGTACAGGCCCTCGGCGTAGTACGCGAAGCCCTCGTGCACCCACATGTCGGCGTGGTCCTGCGCCGAGATGCTGTTCCCCCACCACTCGTGCGCGCTCTCGTGCACGATGATGTAATCCCAGTTGAGCCCGAGCCCCGTGCGCGAGAGGTCGCGCCCCAGGTACCCGTTCATGAACCGGTTGCCGTAGGCCACGGCGCTCTGGTGCTCCATCCCGAGGTGCGGCGCCTCCACCAGCTTGTAGCCGTCGGCGTACCAGGGATACGGCCCGAACCAGTGCTCGAAGCACTGGAGCATGGGGATCACCTGCCGCCACTGCCGCCGCGCCGCCTCCACGTGATAGGCCAGCGGCCAGAAGTCGAGCGAGAGCTGCCCCGCCTCGCTGCTGACCGTGTCGCTGTAGTGGGCGTACGTCCCCGCGTTCACGGCGACGTCGTAGCTGTTGATCGGATCCGCGACGAACCACTCGTACGTGGTGGTGCCGTCGCCGTTGGGCGTCGTGCTCCGCAGGCGCCCGTTCGACACGTCCACCATCGGGTCGGGCACCGTGATCGCGATGCGCTGCGAGTCCGGCTCGTCACCCAGGTAGTCCTTGAGCGGCCAGTAGACGCTGGCGCCGAGGCCCTCGTCCGTCGTCGCGATCCAGCGGTTGCCGAGGCTGTCGCTGACCCAGCTGAAGCCGCCGGTCCACGGCGGGTTGGTGGCGACGCGCGGCTTGCCGTGGTACCAGACGGTGACGGTCTTGACGTCGCCCGCGCGCTGCGGCTCGCGCAGCGTCACGAAGAAGGCGTTGCCGTCACGCCGGTACTCGAGCCGCCGCGCGTCCTGCACCATGCTGTCCACCTCGAGCGGCACCTGGAGATCGATCTGCATCTCGCGGGCGGGTGCGAGCACCCGGTAGGTGATGCCGTTCCATCCGCGGATGCTGCTGTCGGCGGGATCCACGCGGACGTGGAGGTCGTAGAACTGCGCGTCCCACCACGCGCGCGCGGGCCCGTTCGAGCCCCGCAGCGTGTCGGCGTGGGTGTAGGTGGTCTCCTGGGCGCGCGCCGCCACGGCGGCGAGGAGCGCGAGACAGCCGAGCAGGACGTTTCTCATGGGGTGACCGGGTCGAAGGTGCGTCACGGGTGTGCCACGTTGAACGTGTCGCTGAGGGCCGAGCCGAGCCCGTCGGACGTTGCGAGCAGCCGGTAGCCGGTGCCGGCGGAGTCGATGCTGACGTTGGTGAACACCGCCGTGCCGTTCACCGCGGCGAGCACGGTGTCCCCGTGCAGCCGCGCGGCCGGCGCGCCCGTCCCGAACGCGATGGACACACGGATGCTGGCGGCAGCGTCGAACGCCGTGTCGCCGGTGCTTTCGAACACCGTGACCGCCACGGCCGGCGAGATCGGCTGGCCGCTGAACGAGTTCTCCGGCTCCAGGGTGAACCGCAGCGAGGTCGGCCGGACCGGCCCTTCGTCCGCGAGCGTGGGCATCGGCCCGCACGCCGCCGCGAGCGCGGACAGGGCGAGAGCCGCGGCGGCGAGAGCGGGCGCGAGCAGGGGACGCGTCGGCATGGGACAGCGTACCATAGGCAACGCGGCGGCGGCGGGCAACCGACGCCAGCGCGCGCCGGTGCGCCGCCATGCCGGCGGCGATAGAATTGGGCCATGAAAATCGGTCTGGTGGGGTTCGCGGGCTCGGGGAAGACGACGGTCTTCAACACGCTGACGGGGTTGAACGTCCCCGTCGGCTTCGGCGGCGACGTGCACCTCGGCACGGTCAAGGTGCCGGACGCGCGCATCGACACGCTCACCGGGATCTTCTCGCCGAAGAAGACGACCTACGCCGAGATCGTCTTCAGCGACATCCCCGGCGAGCACGGCGCCGAGCGTCAGGGACTCTCGAAGAAGGCGCTCCAGCAGATCCGCGACCAGGACGTCCTCTGCCTGGTCCTGCGGGCGTTCCCGAATCCCGCCGTCGAGGCGGCGATGGACCCGGTCGGCGAGCTCGAGGCGTTCCAGACCGAGTGCCTCCTGGCCGATCTCACCGCCGTGGAGCGCCGGCTCGACCGCGCCAAGAAGGACAAGCCGAGCGCACAGGAGCTGGCGGCGTTCGAGCTGATGCAGAAGACCCTGGAACAGGAGCTGCCGCTCCGCTCCCTTCCCCCCGAGGCGCTGGATCGCTCGGCCCTGACGAGCTACGGCTTCCTGACCGACCGCCCGCTGCTGGCCGTCGTCAACCGCAGCGAGCAGGAGGCCGCCCAGCCCCTCGGCGAGGCGCTCGAGAAGAAGCTCGCCGCGATGCACGCGGCGGGGCTCGTGCTGTCGGCGAGCGTGGAGGCCGAGATCGCGAAGATGGACGCGGCCGATCAGGCGGCGTTCCTCGAGGACCTCGGCCTGCGGGAGTCGGCGCTCACCCGGTTCATCCACACCGCCTACCGGCTGCTCGATCTGATCTCGTTCTTCACGGTCGGGACGGACGAGGTGCGCGCCTGGCCGATCCGGCGTGGGACCAAGGCCCGTGCCGCGGCGGGCAAGATCCACACCGACCTCGAGCGCGGCTTCATCCGGGCCGAGGTGATGCCGTACGACCTCTTCATGCAGTACGGGTCGGAGCAGGCGCTCCATCAGGCGGGGAAGCTGCAGATCCAGGGGAAGGACTACGTCGTCGCCGACGGCGACATCCTGCACGTCCGCTTCAACGTGTAGCAGGCATCCGGAGGGCGATCCATGCAATCCCGCACGATCCGGACAACGGCCGAACAGCTGCTGGGGCTCGCCGGCATCGCGATCGACGGCGACCGGCCGTGGGACATGCGGGTGCACGACGAGCGGCTCTTCGCGCGCGTGCTGGCCGAGGGCTCGCTCGGGCTGGGCGAATCCTACATGGACGGGTGGTGGGACGCGGAGCAGCTCGACGCGTTCATCGCCCGGGTGCTGGGTGCGGAGCTCGACACCAAGGTCCAGCCGTGGAAGGAGGTGCTCGGCGTTGTCTGGGCGCGTGTCGTCAACCTCCAGCGGCGCGGCCGCGCCTTCCAGATCGGGCGGCACCACTACGACATCGGCAACGACTTCTTCAGCCGCATGCTGGACAAGCGCATGATCTACAGCTGCGGCTACTGGAACGACGCCTCGACGTTGGACCAGGCGCAGGAGGCGAAGCTCGACCTGGTGTGCCGGAAGCTCGGCCTGAGGCCGGGGATGCGCGTGCTGGACATCGGCTGCGGCTGGGGCGGTACGGCTGCGTTCGCGGCGGAGCGCTACGGGGTCTCGGTGGTGGGGATCACCGTCTCCCAGGAGCAGGCCAAGGTCGCGCGGGAAACCTGCCGTGGGCTGCCCGTCGAGATCCGCCTCCAGGACTACCGGGACCTCGACGCGACGTTCGACCGCGTGCTCTCGATCGGGATGTTCGAGCACGTCGGGCGGAAGAACTACGACACCTTCATGCGCGTCGTCCGAAGCCACCTCGCCGATGAGGGCCTCTTCCTGCTGCACACGATCGGCGGCATCCGGTCGGTGACCCGGACCGATCCCTGGACCGAGCGCTACATCTTCCCCAACGCGATGCTCCCGTCGGCGCGGCAGATCACCGCCGCGATCGAGGGGAAGTTCGTCCTCGAGGACTGGCACAGCTTCGGGCCCGACTACGACACCACGCTGATGCACTGGCATCGGAACGTGGAGACGCACTGGAGCGAGCTGACGGACCGTTACGACGAGCGCTTCCATCGGATGTGGACGTACTTCCTGCTGTCGAGCGCCGGTGGATTCCGGGCCCGCAAGAACCAGCTGTGGCAACTGGTCCTCTCCCCGCACGGGGTGGCCGGCGGGTATCGCGCGCCCCGCTGACGCCTCCAGGCGGCCTCCGCGCCGCTGCGGGACGCGGCACCTGGCGGCTGCCGGAGCGCCGCTGCATGGTGATGTCGATCGACGGGGCTGTCTTCCACTTGGAGGAGCGATGAACGTTCGCATGATGCTGTCGACCGTGGCGCTCACCGCCGCAGTGGCGGCGCCGCTCGCGGCGCAGGAGCAGCCGATCCAGATCTCGCTCTTTACCCCGGTCCAGATCGTCCCCGAGAGCCAGGGCGTGTCGGTCCTGCGCCTCAACCTGATCTACTCGGCCAACCGCTCGGTGAAGTACTTCGACTGGGGCCTCGTCAACGTCACCACCGGCGGGGCGTCGGCCGGCGTGCAGTGGGCGCTCGTGGCGATCAACAAGGGCTCGTTCAGCGGCTGGCAGGCGGCGGCGGGCGCGGTCACGCAGGGCCAGTTCACGGGCCTGCAGAGCGGCTGGTTCACGTCCGCGAAGCAGGGCGAAGGCGTGCAGTGGGGGCTCGTGAACACCGCCGAGTCCTGGAACGGGCTCCAGTTCGGCCTGGTGAACTACGCGCAGAGGCTCCACGGCGTGCAGATCGGCCTGATCAACATCATCAAGACGGGCGGGCAGTTCCCGGTCTTTCCGATCGTGAACTGGTCGTTCTGAGCCGGACGGCACGATAGCGATCCGCAACCGGCGCGGCCTGGAGGCCACGCCGGCGCGGCGCTCGGCGCTCGTGATCGCCGAGGCGGCGCTGGAGGCGATCGACACCGGCGCGGCGATCCGCCGCGCCGTTGCGGTTGACGGCGACGCGCTCGCTGTCGGTGGCGAGACGGTCTCCCTCGCCGCAACGGGCCGGCTGCGGGTCGTGGCCGTCGGCAAGTGCGCGACCGCGGCGGCCGCGGCCCTCGCGGACCTGCTCGGGCGCAAGCTCTCCGACGGGATCGTCCTCGACGTGGCCGAGGCGGCCCGTGTCCCGCTCGGCGACGTGCAGGTCCTGCACGGCACTCATCCGATGCCGTCGGCGGCGAACGTCGAGGCCACGCGCGCGATCCTGGGGTTCCTCGAGGGTGGCCGGCCCGACGACGTCGTGCTGTGCGTGGTGTCCGGCGGCGGCTCCACCCTGCTCTGCCTGCCGCCGCCCGGTGGATCGGTGGAAGGCGAGCGCGGCGTGCTCGAGGCGCTGTTTCGCGCGGGCGCCACGATCCAGGAGATCAACACGGTCCGGAAACACAGCTCCCTCGCGCGCGGCGGCAACCTGGCGCGTGCGGCGGCTCCGGCGCGCGTCGTCGGCCTCATCTTCTCGGACGTCCCCGGCGCGCCGCCCGAGTTCGTCGCCTCCGGACCCACCTTCCTGGACCACCGGACCGTAACGGATGCGCAGCGCGTGCTCGCGCGCTACGGCGTTGCGCAGGGGCGTGCGCCGGAGCGCCTCGCGCTGATCGAGACGCCGAAGGACCCGGCGGCCTTCGCGCGCGTGACGAACCTGGTGCTCGTCTCGAACCAGCTCGCCCTGGACGCCATGGCGGCGGTTGCGCGGCGGGAGAGGTTTGCCCCGCAGGTTCGCACGGCGACACTGTCGGGCGAGGCGCGCGACGTCGCGATGCAGGTGGCAGGCGACCTGCACGCCGCACCGCCCGGGACGGCGCTGCTCTACGGCGGCGAGACCACCGTGACGGTCCGCGGCGACGGCCGCGGCGGCCGGAATCTCGAGCTGGCCCTCGCCGCGCTCGGCGCTCTGGCCGACGACGAGCTGGTGCTCACGCTGGCGACGGACGGGCGCGACAACGGAGATCTCGCGGGCGCCATCGCCGACGCCGTCACGCGGCGGGACGCGCAGCGCGCCGGCGCGGATCCGGCGGCCTATCTGACAGCCAACGACTCCTACGGTTTCTTCGAGCGCGTGCCCCACGCGCTCGAGACGGGGCCCACCGGCGCCAACGTGGCGGATCTGATCGTCGCGCTGCGGCGCTGAGGCCGGGTGTCGCTCCTCGCGCACGCGCGGTGCCTCCGAACGCCGATTCCAACGTTCCCCATTGCCAGAACCCCTGCGGCCCGCGGTATGCGGTATGGGAGGGGGACACGCTCCAGGGAGGTGATCGGGCGTGAGAATAGACAGTCCTCGCCCCTACGTGACTGAGAACCTCAGATACGCGCTGAATCCATCCTCAGTGGCAGTCATCGGCGCATCGCGACGTCCCACCAAAGTCGGCTACAAGGTGATCGAAGGGCTTCGCAAGTGGGGTTATCCGGGCATCATCTATCCGGTGAACCCCGCCGGCGGTGAGATACAGGGGCTGAAGGCGTACGCCACGCTCGCCGAGGTCCCGGGACCGGTTGATCTCGTGTTCATCGCCGTGCCGGCGAAGGCCGTCCCAGAGGCGGTGGCGGCCGCGGCGGCGAAGCACGCGAAGGTGGTGGCGGTCTCGAGCAGCGACTTCAAGGAGGCCGGCCGGGGCGACGTCCAGGACGAGCTGACGCGCTTCTGCCGGGAGCACGAACTCCCGCTCATCGGCCCGAACTTCCTGGGGATGGGCAGTCCGTACGACAAGTTCAACTGCGGCTTCATCCCGTACTTGCCGGTGCCCGGTCCGGTGGGGTTCATCTCGCAGTCGGGCGCGAATCTGCTCGCGGCGCTGGGCGCGTCGCTGCTGCGCCACTACGGCATGAGCTTCTTCGTCGGCCTGGGGAACAAGGCCGACGTGGACTTCTCGGAGTTCATCGTCTACGGCGGACAGGACGAGCACACGCGCTGCATCGCCGTGTACATCGAGGGTCTCGACTCGCCCGAGGCGTTCGTCGAGGCCTGCCGCTCGGTCGTGCCGCGCAAGCCGGTCGTGGTGATCAAGGTCGGGTCGTCCCGGCAGGGGAAGAAGGCGGCGTTCGCCCACACGGCCTCGGAAAACGAAGGGATGGACGACCAGTTCTTCGACGACGTGTTCCGGCGCGCCGGGGTCATCCGGGCCACCGTCTGGCAGGAGTTCCTCGACATTTCGATGGCGCTGGCGCTGCAGCCGCCGCTGCGGAGCGATGGCGTGGTGATGATCACCAACGGCGGGGGCTCGGGGCTGCTCTCCTGCGAGCATTTCGACCGGCTGGGGATGCCGCTCCGCCCGCTCACGGAGGTCTCGCCCAGGCTGCCCGTCCGGCTCCGGGCGGACCTGCCGGGCTTCGGCTCCGTGCTCAACCCGGTGGACATCGCCGGCACGGCGTCGCCATCGACCTACGAGCGCGCCTTCGCGGCCGCGTTCGAGGACCCGGCGGTGGACTGCGTCTACGGGTCCGTGTGTCCCTCGGCCATCACGAACGTGCCGGCGATCGCGGACGTCGCCATGAAGATGCACGAGATCTACCGGCATCTCGGGAAGGCGCTGGTGATGGAATGCCAGGGGGGGCCCGAGTGCAACGCGTCCATCGCGCATCTCAGGGACCACGGCATTCCCGCCTACCCGACGCCGGAGCAGGCGGTGAGCGCGATCGTCGCGCTGCGGAAGTACGGTGAGATTCTCGGCCGCGGGAGAGCGCCGGAGCGGCGCGAACGCACGGCCGAGCTGCCCGATCGAACGACTACGGAGGTGTGAGATGTCAGCGGAACGCCGGTACCTGGTTGACGTAGGATTGCAGGATCTGCCGTATCCCGTGCGGGTCGCGTCGCGCAGCGAGCCCGACGGCCAGCACACCATCGCGAGCATCTCCATCGCGGCGCGGCTGCACCACGAGTTCGAGGCCACCTGGATCTCGAAGCTGATCCAGATCATCCACAATCATCGGGCCAAGATCGCCACCAGCACGCTGAAGAAGAACATGCAGGACTACCTCGAGGGGCTCAACGCCAACGACGTGAGCGCGACGTTCAGCTACCCGTTCTTCGTGGAGAAGCTGACGCCCGTGACCAAGGAGAAGTGCCTGGTACGCGTGCTCTGCGCCTACACGGCGAAGGCGGCCTCGTCCATGGGCACGCCGCGCGTGACCTTCAAGATCCAGGTCCCCTGCCTGACGACCTACCCCAGCGCCGGCACCGACCGGCCGGGCGGGTTGTTCGGGCAGCTGAGCACGCTGCTCGTGCAGACGGAGTCCGACGGGGACATCTATCCCGAGGACATCGTGGATCTCGTGGACGGCAAGGCGCTGGCGCCGATCTACTCCTATCTGAGCGAGAAGGACGAGGAGCTGATCATCCGGCGCGTGCACGCGGTGAAGCGGACCAGCGTCGAGGTGACGGACGACGTGGGGCAGGAGCTGAGCAAGCGGAAGGACATCGGCTGGTTCTCCATCCGCTGCTCGAACTACGGCATGCTGCACTCGTACGCCACGGTGCTCGGCACGGAGAAGAGCGTCTGGACGCCGCGGGAGGACTGGGAGGAGATCGGCAAGGAAGTGATGCCGGACTAGCGGCGCGGGCGCTCGGGGCCCGGCATGGGCATCCAGAACCTGGCCTGCGTCTTCAATCCCGGACGCATCGCGCTCATCGACGTGTCGCCGAATCCCAACAGCGTCGGCGGCAAGGTCCTCGGCAACCTGGTGGGCGGCGGCTTCAACGGGGTGGTCTACCCGGTCAACGCCGCCCACGAGGCGGTGCTCGGCGTGCCCTGCTACCCCGACCTGGCGCACGTGCCGCGGACGCCCGATCTCGCCATCATCTGCTCGAGCGCCGACCAGGTCCCGCGGCAGGTCGTGGCGTGCGGCGAGGCCGGGATCCGCGGCCTCATCATCGTCTCGGCGGGCTTCAAGGAGACCGGCGACGCCGGCATGAGGCTCGAGCAGCAGATCCGCGAGGCGCGCGCGCGCTTCGACGGGATGCGGATCCTCGGCCCCAACTGCCTCGGCGTCATCGTCCCGCGCATCAACCTGAACGCGAGCTTCGCGCCGGCGCTCCCCAAGAACGGCGACATCGCGTTCATCTCGCAGTCGGGCGCGCTCTGCGCCTCGGTGCTCGACTGGGCGCTGGAGGGCGGGATCGGGTTCTCGCACTTCGTGTCGATCGGGAACGCGCTCGACGTGGACTTCGGCGACCTGATCGACTACTTCGGTGAGGACCCGCACACGCGGTCCATCATCCTCTACATCGAGTCCATCGCGGACGCCCGGGGCTTCATGACCGCGGCGCGCGCATTCGCGCGGCAGAAGCCGATCATCGCCTTCAAGGCCGGCCGCTTCCCCGCCTCGGCCCGGGCCGCGGCCTCCCACACCGGCGCCATGGCGTCGGAAGACGCGGTCTACGACGCGGCGTTCCAGCGCGCCGGCATCGCGCGGGTCGGCGACCTCGGCGACGTCTTCGACTGCGCCGAGTTGATCGGGCGCGGCAGGCTCCCGGCCGGAGCGCGGCTGGGCATCGTGACCACGCCGGCGGCCCCGGGGTCATTGCCACCGACGCCCTGGTCGCGCAGCAGGGAACGCTCGCGCAATTGTCGCCGGAGACGATGGCGCGGCTCGAAGCGGACCTGCCGCCGCCCTGGTCGCACGGCAACCCGGTGGACGTGCTCGGGGACGCGAACCCCAAGCGCATCGAGAAGGCGGTGCAGGCGGTGCTCGACGACCCGGGGGTGGACGCGGCGCTCGCGATCATCACCCCGCAGGCGATGACCAATCCGGCCGGGACCGCGCGCGCCCTCGGGCGGCTGACGCAGAAGAGCCGGAAGCCGCTGCTGGCGGCGTGGCTGGGCGGCCGCCTGATGCGCGGATCGCTCCCCATTCTCGCCGAGAACGGCATCGCGGCGTACGCGACGCCGGAGCGGGCGGTCCGCGCGTTCGGCACGCTCGTTTCCTACGCGCGCAACCTGGAGACGCTCTACGAGACGCCGAAGGACGTCGCGATCCAGCTCCCCTACGACCGCGCCGACGCGAAGCGCCGGTTCGTCGCCGAGCGGCTCGGCGCCGACGACGTGCTGCGGGAGGACGTGGCGAAGGAGCTGCTGGCGTCGTACGGCATCCCCGTGACCGCGCCCGCGGTCGCCGCGACCGCCGTGGACGCCGTCGCGATCGCGGACCGCATCGGCTATCCGGTGGTGCTCAAGGTCCGGTCGCCCGACCTGACCCACAAGACGGACGTGGGCGGCGTCGCGCTGGACCTCGCGAACGCCGGAATGGTCGCCGCCGCGTACGACGCGATCGTGCGCGCGGCGCGGGAGCGACGCCCCGACGCCCGCCTCGAGGGTGTCACGGTCCAGAAGATGATCCGCGCTGAGGATTCCCTCGAGCTGATCGTGGGCATCAAGAAGGACCCCGTCTTCGGCAC
>Ga0187854_10002704_pt1 | contig 14813 bp, 11 predicted proteins | sample June2016WEW_6_15_FD_132445 | JGI IMG/M metagenome (GOLD analysis project Ga0187854, IMG submission 132445) | Peatland microbial communities from SPRUCE experiment site at the Marcell Experimental Forest, Minnesota, USA - June2016WEW_6_150 | ecosystem: Environmental > Terrestrial > Soil >...
GAACATATAACCAATGGCAAGCTCCGCAACAGAAGCTGAGCTGGCTTTGGGAGTGTTCATCACAGTAATACCTTTTGAACGGGCATGATCAACGTCGATTGTATCCAGGCCCACACCGCCGCGCACGATGATCTTCAAGTTGGGGCAAACATCGATCAATGGCTCGCGCACCTTGGTTCGGCTGCGGACTACCATGCCATCATAAGCAGGTAAAACGTTGGGTAATTGCTCGGGGGTAATCTCAAAGTTCGTGTCAACGGTCAAACCAGCTGCGCGAATGCGCTCGATGGCCTCCGCCTCGGTCTTATCGCATATCAAAATTTTCATTTATTCCTCCTGGGATATTATAATATCTTAAGGCACAAAAAAAAAGTTTAACACGGTCAACGCCCTATGCTTCCCTTAAAACAAACATGCTTGTTCTACTATTTCACTAGGCCGTTATCAAGCATGGCTAAATATATCTTTTCTCCTGAAAAAGGGGGGCCTTCAAAACGAATCTTGGTAGCATCATAGATTGCATTGCCGAGGGCTGCAATAGTTGGAATCATTGGATGCTCGCCTATACCGCGCGCTCCCCAAGGACCGTCATCTTGAGGAACCTCAACATATGGAGTTTCCAAAGGAAAATCGATATCTGCAGAAGTAGCGATACGATAATCCACGAAGCTAGGATTCGTCGTGACACCCTTCTTCAGCTTAATGCCTTCAAATATTGCAGAACTTAACCCTTGCACAAAACCGCCTTCAATCTGTGATTTAACCAGCAATGGGTTGATCGCGCGGCCAACATCAAATGCAGCTGCCGCTTTCAAAACAGAAATTGCACCAGTAGTTTTATCAATTTCAATATCTAAACCTTCACATCCCACGGTGTAATGAACGACAGAGCGAGGACCTTGACCAGTTTCTGGATCCAAATTGGTGACGTAGGTTGGCATGAAGGTTCCTCGACCAATGATCGGACCCCCTATCCAACCCTCATTATTGTCTTTCGGTATGCCATAAACTGCAATGTCCTTAAGTGATGTTTCATTTTCGGATTTATATGAAACCACTTTTCCATTTATGATATTTAGGTCTTCTGATTTTTCCTTCCAGGCTTCGGCAACCAGGTCCAGAATTTGCTTACGTGCATCAGCTGCGGCTTTCCGAACTGCATTACCCATACTCCATGTCAAACGGCTGGCTACAGATTGCCATTCATATGGACTATATTGGGTATCAACAGGACTGGCAATCCGGACATCTTCATAAGGAACACCCAAAGTGGCTGCGGTTATTTGAGCCATGACCGTAAAAGTACCTTGGCCAATTTCCTGACCTCCTATACCAACGGTTACTTTTCCATCTTCAGCCATTTCCACCCAAGCACTGGATCCAGCATTTGGAGGCATGGCAGGGGCTTTCCAGGCAATAGCAATCCCTTTGCCACGGTACATATTTGGAGAACTTGGTTTCTTATTCCCTCCCCAGTTAATAGATTTTGCTACATTATCAATGCACTCGATGAGTCCATGAGGATGCATGATCATTCCAGTATCTAGAACATCTCCACTTTTGATACCGTTCAATTTGAGGAACTCTATCTTATCAATGCCAGCTTTTTCAGCCAATTCATCCATCACCTGATCCAATCCAGTATGCAATTCTGGCATGCCAAAACCACGGTAGGCTCCACCGATTGGATTATTGGTGTAAACACAAATGGAATCCGTTTGAACATTCGGTATATCGTATGGGCCAGAGCTGGAGTAACCCGCTGCTCGGGTAACATTAACTCCATATTCCGTTGATCCGCCGCCATCGAAGTACATCATGTTCTTTAGCGCGATCAAACGTCCATTCTTATCACAACCTGCCTTAATAGTGGACACTAAACCTTGACGCACAAAGTTGGTATAAAACTCCTCTTCCCTTGTGAGCAATAGTTTTACCGGCCAGCCCTTGCACTTGGTAGCTAATGCCACCGGAATTGCTTCCATGGTGACACCAGCTTTGGCTCCAAAACCACCGCCTACATAAGGAGCAATCACGCGCAGGTCTGTAGGGGAGATTTCCAGGGTTTCTGCAATTAGATTTCGCTGGGCGAAAGGAGATTGTGAAGAAGCCCACAGCGTTATCTTGCCTTTCTCGTCCTGCATGGCAACTGCGACATGTGTTTCAATCGATACATGTTGAATTTGAGGCAATTTGAATTTTCGTTCAACAATGTAAGCACATTGTTTCCAGGCACCTTCAATATCACCCTTCCTAATCTTAAAATGATTGGCAATATTCGTCCCTGGTTCGGGGAATATAAAGTTAGGCGTGGAATATTCTCCCAGCTTTGGATGAATTAATGGGGCTTCTTTGCTGGCGCCATATTCAGGATCAAAAACCGGTTCTAATTCTTCATATTCAACATCAATTAGCTCTAAAGCTTTCATAGCAATTTCATTGCTGGTGGCAGCTACCGCGGCAACCCCTTCGCCAATAAAACGTACCCTATCAATTGCCAGAATATTTTTATCTTTTAGATATAGACCAATCTTATTAGGAAAATCAGCACCAACAATGACTGCTTTTACACCAGGCAAAACCTTCGCTTTGTTAATATCAACTTTTTTAATTAGCGCGTGAGGATATGGGCTGCGTTTTACGCGAGCATATAAAAGCTTTCCTCCGAATTGAATATCATCAGTATATAAAGCCGTCCCCGTGACCTTTTCATATCCATCGATTCGAGGCAGGCTGGCACCGATCGAATTGATGGGATTCTCTTTGGTTTTCATGTTTGCCATTCTATGGCTCCTTGGAAAATATGGACTGTTCTATGCAAATCCCGCAGATCTAAGATTTACATCATTGCCGCTTCGTGAACAGCTTCAACGATACGAAAGTATCCGGTACAGCGACACAGATTTCCAACTAGTGCTTCCCGAATTTCCTGATCGGTTGGTTGCGGATTTCGCTCGAGTAAAGCAGTTGCTGATATTAAAATACCGGGAGTACAAAAGCCGCATTGTACCCCGCCAGATTTAATAATCGCTTCTTGAATATTGTTCAATTTTCCATTTTTAGCTAGTCCTTCCACTGTAACGATGACAGCGTCATCGCATTCAGCAGCTAGCACCATACAGCTATTTACCGGTTCACCATTCATCAACACTGTACAAGCACCACATTCACCAGCAGTGCAACCATTTTTTGTTCCTGTAAGGGAAAGCTTATCCCTCAGCATTTGTAACAAGGTCATATTGTGAGGCACATCCACTGTTTCTACGAGTTCATTAACGGTGAGTGTGATATTCTTTAATGCCATGCTTACCTCCTGTATTTATTGAAAATGCTTACTTCTTCTTTACTTACTTAGTTTCGACCAAACTTCCGTCAAGGCTTCCATGGTCAAATTCCTAACCATGTATCTGCGATAACGGGCAGAGCCACGGACATCGTCGATTGGAGAAATCGATTCCATCGACACCTGAGCGGCTTCTGAAATCACCTCTTGGGAAATTTTCTCTTCTTCGAGAACAGCTTCTGCTCGAATCGCTTCAAATGGAACTGGTGCAACTGAAGCAAGGACTATTTTGAATTTATAGCCAGATGTTGTTTTTTTACTTGGATAACCCAATACAGTCACACCTACAATGGCCAGATCGCTGATCTTATTCCTTCCAAGTTTTTTATAAACTCCATAAAATCCTGGTGGCGGGATAGGCAAACTAATGGAAACAACAATATCACCTGGCTTTAGTATAGTTTTTCCGGGACTAGTAAAGAATGCATCTAAGGAAGTTTGTTTAAAACCAGAAATGCCGTGTATATTTAATACACCTTCTAAGGCCATACAGGCACCAATAGTATCGCCTGCTGGTGACGCATTGCATATGTTTCCAACAAGGGACGCGCGATTACGCAATTGATAGCTGGCTACTGAATTGGCAGCTTCAACCAAAATGGGATAATTATTAATCACATCAGTGTTGGATGCAATTCGGTTCATCGACACCGCTGCACCAATCGTTAGCCCTCTTTTCGGATCAAATGACATCTCATTTGTTTCGTCCAGGTTCTTTATGTCAACCAAGTAATTCAATTTAAGGATGCCATCACGCAAACGGACCAAACAATCCGTACCACCAGAGAACGGACGAGCATCTCTTTCATGGGTGGCTAAAAATTTACTTGCTTCATCAAGTGAAGAAGGATTTACATATTCGAATTCTGGGAGTCCTGGATGTGGATTTATCATAGAATTTCTAACCTTTTGAGTATGGATTACTTTCTAATAACCATTTGCCTATTGACCGGCCAGCGGACATACCCTGACTCATCGAATAGACAATTGTGGCTCCCCCGCTTATCGCCTCACCTGCAGCAAAAACTTTGGGAACATTCGTCTGAAAAGTGGAAGGATCGACTTGAATCCCAAGCATTTCACTAGTTTCAATTCCAAAGCAATCTGCAATTGACGGATCTAACTTTTGACCCAGAGCATAAATCAGGGTATCGCAAGGAATTTCGTAGATGGGATAATCCAAATTAGGCTCAACCCACCTACGTCCATCTTCTTGGGTTTGTGTAAACTTCATTCTTTGGACATTTATTGATTGTAGTTTTTTCATTTTAACTTTTACTGAATTAACAATACTCATCCAACGAAATTCAACTCCTAAATTAGTTGCCTCAAGGTATTCACTTTCCCATCCAGGCATCTCATTTTTAAATCTTCGATACAGGACAATAACTCGCTCTGAACCCAATCGCTTTGCTACAACAGCTGCGTCAAGAGCAACATTTCCACCACCAATCACAACTACCCGTTTTCCTAATTGAGGTGGATCACCTATTCCTTGTTCATATTTTCGAGTCCAATCCAAAAAGTCTAGGGCCGGAATAATATCATCTACTTCACTCTCCATTCCCTCAACCCAATATTCTTTATCTGCACTTAACCCTGTGCCAATAAATACGGCATCAAAATCTTTTAGTAGTGCCCTGCAGTTTTCTCCATCGATTATTTCTCCAAGGTGAAATTTAACTCCCGCACTTTTCAACCTATCTACATCACGTTTAATTGCACTGGATGGTAATCGATAAATAGGAATTACGCGATCAGCTAATCCCCCTATCGATTTGAATTTTTCGAATACCTCTACATCAAATCCCATCCTCTTGAGCTGTATGGCACAACCTAATCCACTGGGTCCTGCTCCTATAACAGCGACCACTTTTTTAGTTCCATTATCTCTACTATTTTCTATAACCTCACAGTTATTTGTGACAAAACCTTGTAATGAACCTATCCGTATGGGTGCTTGTCCTACCTTATTAAGAACACATGAACCCTCACATAAATCAGATGTCGGGCACGCGAATCCACACACAAGACCTAGAGGACAAGCGTTATATATTATTTCACCCGCCCCATCTATATTATCTTCTCTTAACCGTTTTATAAAGGTAGGGATATCCACATGTGCTGGGCAGGCTTGCATACAAGCGGGTTCAAAACAATCCAAACATCGCTGAGCCTCTATCAAAGCCTCCCCTTTCTTTTGTATAGGAGGGTTTCTCATTTCTTTTATAATCCTTTCACGAGAAAAATATTCCTAAGGAATCTACGCGTATATATAATATTTTTTGTAAACATTCTGCCTTAAATATTGATCCGAGATCACCCAATAATCTGAACCTGTTCAAGGCTTATTCTTTGGAAATCTCAAGCAATTTAATCGCCGATGTTGGACAGAGTCCGACACATAAACCACAACCATCACATAAATCAGTATCGATGATAGCGACTTTGTCAACAAGCTTGATTGCCTGGTAACCGCCTGAAGTACATCCCTCTACACATATTCCACACCCAATGCAGAGAGGTTGTTCAACTTGTGCACGCAGGATTATTCCTGTATCTATGTAAGAATAATCGACTAGCCGAGGCAAAGCTTTCCCGCATAGATTTGCAACGGATTCAAAAGTATGCGAAGCCAGATAATGTTGCAATCCATTACTAAGATCATCGATGATTCCAATACCATTCCACATTACAGCCGTGCAGATCTGTATTAACGTAGCGCCAACCGCATGGTATTCAGCTGCATCCTTCCAGGTTTCGATTCCACCGCAACCTATAAGGGGGATTTTCACAGCCTGAGCTATACTTGCAGCACATCGTAGTGAAACGGGCTTGATTGACGGGCCACTATACCCACCAAACACACCGATACCACCCACAGTTGGCATGGGAGCAAAATTATCAAGATCAATTCCTGCCAGGCCAGAAAGCGTGTTGGTTGCTGTGATGGCATCTGCCCCGGATTCTTCAACAACTTTAGCAAGCGAGACAATATCTGTTACATTCGGAGTTAGTTTTACGATGACTGGTAAACTGGTGGCATCTCTTACCCATCGAATCGCAGAGGCAAGAGTTACTGGATCTTGTCCCAGATGTGCGCCTCTTCCCCCGGCAAAATTGGGACAACTAACATTCATTTCGTACGCATTAACACCATGCGGTTCGAGACGACGGATAACTTCTTGCCATTCGTAGGGATCTCCTCCACCCATAATACTTGCGATAAGCGGCCGGACCGGAAATTCATTTCTTATTAAGTCAATCTCAATTTCCCATTCATCAATTGTCATGTCCGTTATCAATTCGATATTAACCATTCCTCTTAAATTTCGTACATCTTTTATAACCATTAAACGTGGATCCGGAAGCCGCGTTGGGGTCAATCCAATGGTTTTAGTGACTGCCCCTCCCCATCCTGCCTTAAATGCATTAACGATCATGGCCCCATTGGCAGTGGGAGGCCCAGACGCCAGTAAGAATGGATTCGGGAATTTTATACCTAGTAAATTAGTTTCCAGAGTCATACGGCTTTTCCTCGTTAATAATCTTTTTCTATAAGTCTATATTTATATTTCTTGATACCCACAAACCCTCCCCTTAAATTGAATTCCGTTGATAAGGTGAGCGGGGAATAAATTGTCCGGTGGGTTGATCCATATTAATCTTACCATCCTTAACTATGATATTACCCCTTAGGATTGTCATTCGTGGCTGTCCCAATATCTCCATGCCCTCATAAATGCTGTGATCCGCCCTTGAGTGCAACTTTTCGGCTTCTATGGTTGTTTTATTTGTTTCGTCGAAAATCACAAGATCGGCTTGGCTACCCACTGCAATGGTTCCTTTTTGAGGGTACATGTTAAAGATCTTTGCGGGATTAGTAGACATGGTTTCTACTAACCTTTCCATCGATAGTCGTCCTGTCCGTACGCCATACGTATATAGAAGAGATAGACTCGTCTCAAGACCAGATACCCCACCAGGAACGAGACGAAAATCATTCGCTCCCTGTAACTTCTGTTTAGAAGTATAGGGGCAGTGATCCGTAGATACCATTTGCAAATCATTTTCGGCTAAGGCATCCCAGAGACCATCGCGATCATCTCTTCCACGAATCGCCGGAGCGAGAATATAATAAGCGGATTCGGGGCGTTCTGATTTATAAACATCATCTGTGAAAATTAAGTAATGTGGGCATGTCTCGCCTGTAATCGCCAATCCAGCTCGCCTCGCTTTCGTAATTAGCTCTACCCCAATATGTGTATTGACATGTGCAATATGAGCTCTAGCGCCGGTAAATCGCACAAAGGAGATAATTCTTTGTGTTGCCTCAATATCAGCTTCAAATGGATGTGCTTCGGGATAGAAACGTATGGCCGTTTCACCAGCTCTAACAAGCTGTTTTGTCGAATCAGATATTATTGGATAGCTCTCTGCATGAAAACAAATTACCGCGCCAAGTTTGACAGAAGTTCTCAACGCCGTCAAAATCTCTTCATCATTCAACTGAAATCCGTCATAAGCAGTATATATTTTGAAGCTTGATATCCCATGTTTCACTACTTCCGCCATCTGAGAAGGAGAGTTGGTCGTTACTTTCCTTAAGATCATGTGAAAACTGTAATCCGAGAAGGATGAATCTTGTGCTTCTTCCATGTGGGATTCCAACGATGGAATCAATTGGTCACTTAACTCGGGAACCAAATACTCGATAACCGTTGTGACCCCTCCGAAAACAGCTGCGGTAGTCCCGAATTTGAAATCATCCACCGAGTCAAAACTGGCAGAAGGCCATGGAAGATGAACATGGGCATCTATGATACCTGGAAGAACCAACGCATCAGAGGCATCAACAACAGGGCAATTGTCCTCCGCATGGAGATTTTGCCCAAGCGAGACAATGCGTCCCTCGGATATTGCGATATCAGCTCGGAAACGCCCGCTCGCATTTATACAAAGGCCGTTCCTAATAAGCAGCTGCATATGTAACCACCTCTCGACCTAACGCGGTTTTTTTGATGGGTACAATTTTCATTTGAGTTTCAACCTATTTGAATCTTCTTGTTTAAATATTGAATTATTTTGTATTTATGATCAGAAAATTGAGCAAGAATTAACCTTTTTTGTCAATTCAATCAATGTCGCTAACGACTTAATTTGATAAATTGGTATTTAAACAGCTTTATTTACAATTTATTAAATCAACTTTTATATTCAAATGCATCAATCTCGCGTAATACATCACAAACAAGCTGGACCTGTGCTTGTAGACCCCTTTTTCCCTTTTGTGCATCTGCATTCGATGGATCCCCTATGACACCATCAGTAGTAAAATCAGTTGTCACCCAACCGACTGTTACGGGGTTACCTTGAGGTCTTAGGTATTTAAAACCCTCAAAGGTTGCCGCCACCTTGCCACGCTTAAGATCACTTCCATAACCTTTCCAGTTTCTTCTTTCCATTAACTTGGGATGACGTGCCATAATTACCGAAGTTTCGAATTGCCCTGCATGGATATCGAATGCCCCAGGTTCCAGATCTTCAGGTGGGTAAGCGGCCAATAGCCTCATAATATCAACTACAAATGTAACGAGACCTGTTTTTTGGTGTATGTCTCGTGCCGCTACAGCAAGCAGGTCGCTGTTTCCGCCATGGGCGTTTAAGAATACGAGTTTTTTAAAGCCTGCCCGTGCAACAGAAGCACTTATTTCTTCCAACACATGCATCAAAGTCTCAGCAGAAAGAAAAACTGTACCCGGAAAGTCTTTATGTTCACCACTCTTCGTACACCATAATGTGGGGAGGAAAATGCTCTCAACCCCATCTAGTTGTTCCATGACATCATTTACTACCGCTTCGATCATTAATGCATCCGTAGCAACAGGCATGTGCGGTCCATGCTGCTCTGTGGATCCAAGAGGCAGGATTACTATCATCCGCTCTTTTGAAAGATCTTTGAAATCTGCTGTTGAAAGCTCTCGCCACTTCAAGTTGGTCATAATCTTTCTCCTTAGAATTTCTTGTTCTTAGAGCCCCGCTTCCTCCCGAGGAAGCGGGGCTTTGAGCCATTACCAGAGCTCTGTCGTTTTCAGAGCTCCGTACGTGCTTTACGGACGGATCTTTATAGCTGACTGATCTTCAGTCAAAGATATTGCGCCTGAGGCTACCTGTCCCCAGACATCTGTAACTGATTTCTGTACGTCAGCAGGTACATTATAGAACGGCGACATTACTATTCCATTCCCTGGTTTCATATCGTAGTATCCACTTGTCGTTCCATTTTGAACTTGATTGACGATGTAGGAAAAAACACCATAAAAATCATAAATGGGGGAGGATGTGAAATTATTTGGTGCTAATGCTGATTTGTCAGTATATAAGGATGAGAACAATACTGGCGTTGCACTAGCTTTAATTCCATCGATCGCTCCGAAACAACCACCATTTAAGTCAATCAGGATGAAATCAGCCCCTTGGGCCATCAGCGCTTCTGCTCCTTGTCGGCCTTTGACAGCGTCGTTCTGGTCGCCTGTAAAGGTGTAGATCAGTTTGACGGATGGATCAGTTGCAGCTATGGCTTGGTCGATAGTATTGATGCTGCTTATGAAATTCGCGAATTTCGTTCCAGCAAGGAAGGCAACTTTCTTTGTCTTCGTCATTTTGGCAGCCAAAACTCCATAGGCATATTGGGTAAGATATACCCTTCGACCAATATTCCATATATTCGGGGCAGTCAGCTTGGGATCAGGTCCGCCGCTTTCAGCTATGAAAACCACGTTAGGATATTGGGGAGCAAGGTCTTCCACGTTAGCGACATATTGTCCCCCGTGAAATGCTATCATATTGAATCCTCTATTGATATATTGCACAGCAACTGAGCTTGCATCTGCAACCGCCACTTGTTCGGAGTATTCCGCTGTGATTCCCAACTTCTTGCTAAGATCCTCAGTCGCATTGTAGCCAAGCATATTATAATCCGCGTCGGAAATGGAGCCAGGAATAATCATCGCGAACTTGATAGCTGATGCAGGGGTTTTTACAGCTGGAGGCTGAGTCGCCGGAGCTGCTGTAGCCGGAGCTGCTGTAGCCGGAGCTGCTGTAGCTGGTGCAGCTGTAGCTGGTGCGGCTGTAGCTGGTGCGGCTGTAGCTGGTGCGGCTGTTGGGTTTGAGGTTACGGGTGCAGGTGCACACGCAGAAAACAAGAAACATACGAGCAGAAGACTTACAAAAGACATCCATATTCGATTCTTATTGCTTTTCATTTGGTGCCTCCTAAATAGATTTGAATTGGTTTTTGAGATGCTCTGATTTTACGAATTTTCAAAAAAATTTATTTTGATAGATGAACTCCTTTCTCTTCCTGCCGTTCGAACTAATAATTTCCTTCCGGAGTGGAAAGATCAGTTCTTCTTTTCGCGGTAATACGGTTTGAGCAGGCTTTCCGGTCGGTAAGTTTTTTGGGAAAAAACCAGTACAATCATTGCACAGAGGTACGGAAGCATGAGGAACAATTGTGGTGGTAGCTGCGGAACAAGCAAAATTAGACTAAATTTTAAGGATTCCAGGTATCCGAAGAACAAAGAACCAAGCAAGACTGCAGTAGGTAGGTAGCGCCCAAAGATCACCAGCTGAAGTACCAGCCATCCCCTTCCTGCAATCATGCCGTCCTCATAAGTTGCTGTAAGAACCATTGGAAGGTAGGCTCCTCCTAATGCGATCAGGCCTCCTGAAACCGCGGAAACCCAAAGCCGTATTTTGAATACATTGACACCCAAAGTATCAAGCGCCCGTGGACTCTCACCACAGGCCCTTATATGTAAGCCTAAAGGGGTCTTATAAAGTACAAAAATCATAATCGGTACCAACAGGTAAGCGAAGTAGGCAAGCGCAGGTTGTGTGAAGAAAACTTGGCCTAGATATGGTATCTTCCCCAATAAAGGTAATTTGATATTATCTAAGGTTTTTACTTCCGGAGCCACATTACGGATACCTATTGTTAATCGGTAAATCAATGAAGCCAATCCTGTTGATAGGATTAAGAAACCCATACCTGTAATTATCTGATTACCTTTAAGGTAAACAGCTATATAACCAAATGCAATTCCAATAATTGCCCCAATAATCATCGATGCTGCAAGCCCAAGTAAGACTTGGCCCGTGAAGTAATATACTAGGAAGCCTATAGAAGCCCCCAAGGCCATCTTGCCTTCTAGTGATACATCCAGCATTCCACATCGTTCAAGAAGAAGTTCTCCCATCGCGGCTGTGAGCAGAGGTGCTGAATAACTCACGGCGCCTTGTAATAAACTTGCTCTCAAGAAGTCAATTATCGACATGGTTTTTCCTTATTCACAGAATTATTCTGCTATATTGCCATTCGAATCGGGCCATAATAAAATAATCACTGCTCGCGAATTGTTCTTGCAAGCAAAATGGAAAGATATACAACAGCCTGAAAAACCATCACTGCACTGGAAGGAAGGTTGATACTTCGTTGTAAAGAATCAGAACCAACCATTAAGATAGCAAAAAGGAAAGCGGAAATAATAACGCCGATTGGCTTATTCTTCCCAAGGCTGGCCACTAAGACTGCCATAAGACCATAGCTAGGGGATAATCCAGTCATCAAACGGTGGTCAAGTCCCGCGATCTCAATACCACCAGCTAGACCTGCAATAGCTCCACTTAAAGCCAGCAAGCCAAATTGGTATAGAGGAATATTGATCCCAGCCAATTTTGCTGCATCAGGGTTATCACCCATCGTTCTAATCTTGTATCCGAGTACAGATTTTTCAATAAGAAAATAAATTGCAATCGCTACCACTATGGCGATTATGATTCCCACATGAGCTCCACCAAAGAATTTTGGTAAGAATCCCGATGTGGCAATAGGACGAGAAATAGAATCGGGCACCTCGGGTGCTCGCCATGGCCCACTCGCAAAATAATCTGTTATAAAATTAGCCATGAAGAGGAGCATGATCGTCGTGAATAGCTCACTTGTGCCAAAGCGTGCCTTCAATACTCCAGGTATTCCACACCAAAATGCACCTCCAATGATACTAGCCAAGAGTACCAGGGGACTCAGGACATAAATTGGCATATTAAGTGGCACTAGTAATAATCCAGTGCCGGTAGCAAAGATCGCCCCCATATAAATTTGACCATCACTGCCAATATTTGAAACGCGGCCACGATTACCCACAGCCACAGCGATACCTGCTAACAAGAGTGGGGTACACTTGTTTAAGGTCTGACCTAATCCTGCTGCGCTCCCGAGTGAGACCTGTATCATGGTCTCATAAGAAGAAATGATGTTTCCTCCTGCCCAGGCGATAAAACTGCTATTTATAATCAAAGCAACAATAACAGCAGCCAGATATATCCCAAACCCATTCAAACCTGAAATCAAGCGGTTCTTTTGCAAGAATTTTGTGTTAATCCAGTTCTTAATAGAGAGTTTTATCTTATTAATGCTAATCATTTGGCTCACCGCCTGTCATCATTGCACCCATGACATAGGGATCAAAGTCTGCGTGAGCCAGCTCGCCAACAACTCTCCCCTTGAAGAACACGTAAATACGATTACAAAGCAACATGGATTCGTCCAGATCTTCCGAAATCAATAATACGCCTGCTCCAGAAGAACCTATTTCAAGGAGACGATCGTGGACGAATTGGGCGGACATAACGTCAAGCCCGTTAGTAGGGTTGAAAGCAATTAATAGATTTAGATCTGTGATTGAAGAAAAGAGAAATGCCCTAGCAATAATAAGCTTTTGGATATTCCCACCCGAAAGCAGGCAAGTGTCTGCGCGCTCGTTTGGGGCTTTAATTTGATAATCTTCGATTGCCTGTCGACCCAATTCATAGATTCGCTTGAAATTAAGCATGAGAGAATGCTTGAATAGAAAGTTATGTGGTCCGAGGATCAAAGTTTCCGATAAGGATAAATTTGGAAGAATTCCCTGGTGAATCCGATCCTCTGGGATAAGGAAAGCCCCTGCACGCAGACTTTCGATGACAGAACCACCGGTAATTTCCTTGCTGCAGATGGCTATTTTTCCCATGTTTGGTTTCCGAACCCCGTAAATTGCCTCTGCCACTTCCATCTGCCCATTTCCACAAACCCCAACTAGTCCGACTATTTCCCCATTCTGTACCTTTAGTGAAACATTTTCTACTAAACTGGGTTGCTTTGGTTCACCAATGGTAAGTCCCTCGACTAAAAGCATTGTTTCGCTTTTTATCTTATTGGTCTTTGGTTTTTCGGATATCGAAAACCCTTTGTAGGAACTTTTTTCCCCCATCATAATCTCCACCAATAATTTTTCACTGGCTTCCGAGGTACGAACTGTTCGAACGCACTTACCATGACGCATTACTGTGATGCGATTACTGACCTTGAGTACTTCTTTTATCTTGTGTGTTATCAGGATAACAGTTAACCCTTGTTTGGTAAAAGAACTTATTACGGAGAAAAGACTATCCGCCTCTTGTGGCGTTAACATAGTAGTAGGTTCGTCGAGAATCAGGATCGATACTCCTCGATATAATGCCTTGATGATTTCTACCTTTTGTTGGACCCCGACCGATAAATCTCTTACGTTGGCGTCAAGATCGACATGTAATCCAAAACGAGGCATAAGTTCTTCAAGCTCTTTATGCTTGGAGTCCATATCGATAACAAGGCGCCCCCCTTCAGCAGCTAAGATGATATTCTCTAATGCTGTAAAATTTGAGATCAGCTCGAAATGTTGATGGACCATGCCTATTCCATGATCAGCGGCGTCCTTCGGGCGATGGATATCGACCTTTCTCCCGTCAATGGCAACCTCACCCGAATCCGCCACATATAGCCCGGAAAGGATGTTCATCAAAGTTGTTTTTCCAGCTCCATTCTCGCCTAACAGAGCATGCACCTCTCCTTTTTCCAGCGATAGTGACGCATTGTCAAGCGCCTGCACTTCGCCGAATCTTTTGTTTATGGATTGCATTAATACTCGTGGATTTTCCTCTCTAAGAATCCCTTCCGAGTATTTAATTCTACTAATATCATTGCTCATCGATTACCTCATTTTGTATTGAAACTACCAAAATAACTACTTTTCTCGCTTCTTGTGTTTTGGCGTGAGGCAGGCAGAGGAAATATTCTAGTTAATTTTGCAATCTCCAATTATGATATGAACTATCGACAAAAAAACTCTTTGCGTATAGGTTGTTATTTTTCATTACACAGAATATAAAATATGGTCTTTAGATTTCCTTAAGTTAAATACTTCGGCGGATAATGTGAAATAGGAAACGAGAAGTATTGTAGTAGTTACGAGAATAGTCAATCACTTGGTTGTTTGCAGAAAACAACTTCTCTTCCATGAGAAGCAGAGCGGATCCATGCGGCAATTTCATCTCCTTCTCTAGATCTTTTGAGGCATGAATGGCTTGAAGATTGGTTTGCGCCCAAAAA
>Ga0187854_10002711_pt1 | contig 14792 bp, 8 predicted proteins | sample June2016WEW_6_15_FD_132445 | JGI IMG/M metagenome (GOLD analysis project Ga0187854, IMG submission 132445) | Peatland microbial communities from SPRUCE experiment site at the Marcell Experimental Forest, Minnesota, USA - June2016WEW_6_150 | ecosystem: Environmental > Terrestrial > Soil >...
CTGAAGCTGCACCGCACCGGTGGCAGCGGGAACATTGATAGCCACCAGGATCTTCGCGCCCGGCTCGGCGTTGCCGGTCAGCAGAATAGGCTGCTGGGTGTCCCCGTCGGCCACCTCCGCGAGTGAGCCGTTAAAGAACACACGAAACTGCGAGGGGCCATCTGCGCTGACACTCAAATCCAGCCGGACCCGTGCGCCGCGGATGCTGTACTTTCCCATCGTCTGCGGTATCTCAACCATGCGCCGGAACCACATTGGGCCGTTGCCCGCTTTTTCCGAGATGCGAACGGGGGACCAGTCGGCATCGTTCAAGTTCGGGTCTTCGCCATGGGCGAGGTTATCCACGTGCGCCTTCCAGTCGGCCAGGGGTTGCGCGAACATCGCATGCAGCCGCGACAGTTCGTTCTGGTAGGGGTTCTTCCCCTGGTCCTGAGCCTGGACAGCGGGAAGACATAAGAGCAGAGCGCACAGCGCAAATCCGAGCGCTCGAAGTCTGGCAAAACGAGTTTCCGTCATGAGAAATAGTCCTTTCCGCCTCGCGGTGATCGGGCGGCAGAGATTATACACCAGCGGGCGGAGTAGTCAGGTTTTAGCGGGACCACGAGCCATTACACCCTGAGGTCATCTTCGTGGGGGTGACGCGGCTCTTCTGTAGCCGACTGCTTGTCACTCCGCTGGCCTCGCCTTGCTTCGGTTCGTTTTCGCAAAACGTGGCTTTTTTGCTCCTTTTCAGGTCAAATTGCTGTCAATTCGCGCGCAAAACTCTCAGAATCTCCAGCCTTCAATGAAGTGATGCGCTGTTTTTTCAACAACTTATCAGCTTTGCGCGCACCGTTCTTCAATAACTACCTTGTTTTCAGGTACTTCTTAGCTTCGTTCCAACAGCGCCCCTTTGTTTCCAACAACATAGTGGCTTCGTTCGTACTTTTTTTTGTGTTTTTTCGTGCCCCACTCCCCGGCTCGTCGGGGCCCATCCGCTTTCCCTCGCGCTTCGGCGGGCCGCAGCGCTCGCCTACGACAATGTGTCCACATCAAGACCATCTTTATAGGCTACCACAGGTCCCGAGTTTGTCAAGTGGAAAATTGCGAGGTGTGGCCCTGAAGTGCTCGGCGACGCTTCACGCGGACTTAATGACCGGAAAGTCTTTACGCCGCACACTCCCTGAGAGTCGCGGCAACTGCAGCACTATTCTCGCTTCATTCCGAGTTAACCCGTCAACTACCTGAACGTCACGCCAATGCGGAGGCTGACGAGGTGTTGCGAAGAGCGCAGAAAGTAATTTCCTCCGGATTGAAAATCCACGCTTAGAAACTGGCCGCCAATATCATCCCGCATCTCCAAGCGCAACGCAGCAAGGCGAGACAGCCAGATGTTGACGCCACCGCCCACGTTGCCGCCGTTCTCGTGGTACAGATCGACGTTTGCGACGTAGTAGAAGGTATAGCCCCCCGTCACGAAGGGTTCGACTTTACGTTTCTTGGTGCTTGGCCCAAAGTGGTAAGACGTGTTAATTGAGCCGATCCACGTTTCCAAACCTGCGCCTTCATACGATTGTGTCGAGCTCGAGATTTCGCCACCCACACCGATCCCCTTGTCCACTAAGAATTCTCCGCCGAACCCGAACTGGTGAGCACTGGTACTCCCAGCGAGCTGCTGGGTAGCCGAACCCGGCGGAGCGAACTCGGGATGTGCCGGCGCGTAACCTAGGAAACCGTATCCCTCGCCGTGGTACTGGTAGCCGGCATCCTGCGCCCGCGCCACGAGAGGAAGCGCAAGCAATAGGGCGGCTGTCGTAATGACTTTTTTCATGTATCACCTCTTCCGGCACGGACCTTGAGCTGCAGGCGTCCGGAACTGCGAATTCAGTCGCGGCATAAGTCTACATATATAGAGTATGGATTTCAAGCCCAATCCGTTCCAGACTCGCCCATGGATCTTTTCCAGCTGAACAAGTAGCGCGGACGTCTCGCTTGCGGTGGGGGGAGCGTCCCCGCTCCCGCGCGCGGGCACAGCCTGTCCTGAGCGGACCGAAGGAATGCCCGCTCCCCGGCGGGCGAGGCGCCCCGCCACGACTCGTGGCGGTTGCGGCTTGCAGCCTCTCATGGGTTTCGATTACTGTTCTCCTTCTTCGGCCTTGGTTCTTGGGGTAGAATCGGGCGCCGTATTCGCTGACTCGGCGCCTGGGGAGATGCAATGATGCAACGGCGACAATTCATAAAGAGCGTGCTGGTAACTGGAGGCGCGATAGCCTGCAGGCCAATCCTCGCGCAGGACACGCCGGCAGAGACACCTGCTGCGACGGTCAAGCGGGTGCTGGTGATGTTCAAGTGCCATCTAGACGTGGGATTCACGGACACTCAAGCCGGGGTGATGCGCCTCTATTTCAACCGCTATTTTCCCCAAGCCATTCAGGTGGCGAGCGTGTTGCGACAGGCGGGCGGAGATCGCTACGTGTGGACCACCGGGTCGTGGCTTCTCTACGAATATCTTGAACAGGCCACGGGCGAACAGCGCCGGCGTGCGGAGCAGGCGGTAGCCGCCGGAGATTTGGCCTGGCATGCCCTGCCTTTTTCGTGGGAGACCGAAATGCTCGACCGCTCCATGATCGTGGGCGCTTTAGGTCTCTCCCAGTCGTTGGATCGACGCTTTGGCCGCACCACCACAGGCGCCAAGATGAGCGATGTGCCGGGTCACTCGATCGGGATCGTGGGCCCGCTGGCCGAGAATGGCGTCAAGTTGCTGGACATCGGCGTGAACGGCGCGAGCACTCCGCCCGAGGTTCCGCCGCTGTTTGTGTGGAAGGATGCAGAGGGCGCTTCTCTCATCATGATGTATCACCACAAAGGCTACGGCGGAGTGGTGCGGGTGCCAGGATCAGACCTTGCCATTGACGTCGAGATGCGCAATGACAACGGGGGCCCTCACTCCGTGGAGGAAATCAAGAAAATCTACGCGGATTTGCGAAAGCAATTCCCCAACGCCCAGGTGACCGCCGCCGGCCTGAGTGAGATAGCCAATGCTGTCGTACCCTACCGCAGCAATCTGCCGGTCGTGACACAGGAAATTGGCGATACGTGGATCTACGGGGTTCCGAGCGACCCAGTGAAGGTAGCACGCTATCGGAAAGTGGCGCGCCTGCGCCGTGATTGGATCGCACAAGAAAAATTCCGAGTCGGGGATCCCACCGATCTCGCCTTGCTCCGCCGGCTTCTCCTTGCGGTTGAACATACCTGGGGTGTCGATACGAAGCGGCTCAAGGACTACGAACACTACTCGCCGAAGGACCTGGCGAAAGTCGTCGACACTCCGAAATTCCGCTGGGCGGAGACAAGCTGGGCTGAAAAGCGCAAAGATATTGACGAGGGAATTGCCAGCCTTCCCGAGCCTCTGCGCGCCCAGGCACTCCAACACGTTCGGGCTTTGCAGCCGACGGAGCCAGAACGCGGCGGCCTGGAGCCGCACCCTGCCGGCGCGGAAATCGATACGATCCACTTCACGTTTGCGCTTGATTCCAAAACCGGCGCGATCTGCCGGCTGCGCGCTAAGGCGACCGGCCGCGAGTGGGCCTCGCCTGAACACCCGCTGGCGTTGTTTGCCTACCAGACTCTTTCCAAGGCTGACTACGACCGCTTTATCGCCCGCTACATCACCGTCGAGACGTGGTGGGCGCCGATGGACTTCGGAAAGCCCCACATCGAAAAGTTCGGAGCGCGCAGCCGCATTTGGTTGCCGGTGCTGAACAATTGCTGGGCGGGCAAAGCCGCCGCCGGCCACCGCGTTCTTGCCGAATTGCGGATTCGAGATGCGGAAGCGGAGCGCTCGGGTCTTGTCGCCTGGCCACAGAAGCTGTACGTCGAGTTGTTCTTCCCGGATGCTGAGCCCTCGGCCCAGGTCAATTTCAGTTGGTTCGGAAAAGGCGCCAACCGGCTCCCGGAAGCTATGTGGCTCAGCTTCCTGCCGCAGACGCCCGATCCGCGAGGCTGGCGGATTGAAAAGGTAGACCGTTTCATGTCTCCGTTGGATGTTGTGCGGGGAGGAAACCGGCACATGCACGCGGTTTCAAACGCCATCCGGTACAAAGACGCGCAAGGAGAGTTCAGCATTGAGACCTTGGACGCGCCTGTAGTGGCCTTGGGTGAGAAGTCACCCATCGCCTATTCCAATTCGCAGCCTGACCTTGCCGGCGGCTTCCACTTCAGTCTCTTCAACAACGCGTGGGGCACGAATTACATTCAATGGTTTGGCGAGGACATGCGCTTTCGCTTTGTTTTGCGCGTAGGGAATGGGACATAGGGGCGGCCCTTGTGGCCGCGCCGGGGCAACCACGAGGGCAGCCCCTACACGAGCGACAGCCGTTCGAGAGGAGATTCCATGTCAGTTTCAAGAAGGAGTTTTCTGAAGAGTTCGATTGGTGGTGCGTACGCGGCGGCAGGGGAGTTGCGGGGATTGGCAAGACGTCCTAATGGCGTCTCCGCTGCGGCAGAGGCCCGCACCGGGAGCGCGCCAGCCGCGCCAGAAGGCCCGGCAAGCGCGGCCCTGGAGTATACACGCGGCGTGGGAATTTATCCGGGCGCTCCGCGGGAGGACTTTGGGCCCGCACTCGTGCCCGACGCATCCTCGACTTATCGCAACCTGTCGTTGCACCGGCCCGCGTACCACTCGAGCAGTTACGACTACAATCTCACCGCTCAGCTTGTGACCGATGGGATTAAGGACACGCATCCCCCCGAATGGGTGGCGACCTCGCTCAGCTTCCGCGGCCTGCTCCCGAAGACCGCGCGCGAGTTGTTTCTCGATCACAACGCGGTCACCGTTGTCGACTTGCGCGGGCCTCGCCCCTGGCTGCAGGTGCAACTGGGTGGTGGAGAAGGCGCGCCGGCGATCGACCGGGTTGACGTGCTCTTTATGGCGCCCGGCGAGCTGAAACCTGAGAGCGTGAGCGTTTCCGTTTCGGTTTCCGACGATGGACGCGAATGGAAGGAGGCAGGCAGGGTCACAAACCCTCAGCGCGCGCCTCTCACCGGCGGCCCGACGGGTTTTGAGCGAAGGGGAATAGCGTTTCAGCCCTCCATCCCTCTCCACGCAGCTTCATCGAACCGCTTCTATCGAGTCGAGTTCGAGGCCGCTAATGCCTCGCCCATGGCGTATTTCATGCAATGGCAAGTCGCCGAAGTGGCTTTCTACAGCCAGAATCAGAGAGTTGAAATCGGCGGTCCCTACAGGTTTACGAGCGCCTGGATGAGCGCGGGTTTGGGTGAGGAGTGGGTCTACGTCGATCTCGGCGCGCCCTGTGAGTTCGATCGTGTGACGCTCTACTGGATCGCCCGCGCCGCAGAAGGCTCTCTCCAGGTTTCTGATGATGCGAAAAGCTGGCGCGACATTCAACCGCTACCCGCCGGGGCGGGGAACACGGACGACCTCAAACTCGCGCCGCCAGCTCAAGCGCGATACGTGCGCGTGCTGATGACCCGGCCGACTTCGGCGGACGGCTACATACTGAGCGAGATGGAGGTCTACGGTCGTGGTGGGTTCGTGCCGCAGCCGAAGTCGACACCCGCAACTCGACCTGATGGGCGGCTTGACCTGGCAGGCGGCGCGTGGCGTGTCGAACGATCTTCGCTCGTCACCGCTGACGGCGCTGCCCTTTCGAAAGCAGGCTTCGCTGATAGTGATTGGATCGTCGCCACCGTGCCGGGTACAGTTCTCACGTCCTATTTGAATATCGGCGCAATTCCCGACCCCAACTACGGCGAGAACCAGCTGTACATTTCCGATTCGTTTTTCTGCGCGGATTTCTGGTTTCGGAATGAATTCACAGCGCCCGCGTTGCCCGCAGGCAAACGTGCCTGGCTGAATTTCGACGGGATTAACTGGAAGGCCGACGTGTTCCTGAACGGTGAAAAGCTCGGCCGCATCGAAGGCGGCTTCGTGCGTGGCCGTTTCGATGTTACCGGCCGCCTGCTGCCCGGCGCCAGGAATGCGCTGGCGGTTCGCATCGAGAAAAACGACACGCCGGGAAGCACCAAGCAGAAGACCTTTGAGGATCCGGGAAAGAACGGGGGGGCGCTCGGACTCGACAACCCGACCTATCACGCGTCGATCGGTTGGGATTGGATTCCCACCATTCGCGGCCGCGACATCGGCGTCTGGGGCGGCGTCTATCTCACCTTTAGCGGGCCGGTAACTCTTGAAGAGCCATTTGTCAAAAGCACTTTGCCGGCGCTCGGTGATGCGGGCGTGACGCCCGCACCACGCCTGGACACGACGCGGGCGGATGTCAGTATCGAAGTCAAACTCGTGAACCACACTCCTCGGCCGGTTGCGGGGATCTTGCGCGGACGCTTGGGAGACCTGCACTTCGAGCAAAGAGTCATTGTCGGCAGCTCCGCAACCACCAAGGTGAAGTTCGATCCCACGAACACGCCCGTCCTTCGGCTCCAGAATCCCAAGCTCTGGTGGCCTGCCGGCTACGGGGAGCCGCACTTGTACCCAGTAGAACTGACCTTCCAGATGCGGGACAAGAAAGTATCAGACGCTCGGGCATTCGACGTGGGCATTCGACAGATGACTTACAGCGAAGAGGGTGGCACTCTGAGGATTTGGATTAACGGCCGGCGATTTATTGCGCGGGGAGGGAATTGGGGATTCGGCGAGTCGATGCTGCTTTATCGCCGGCGCGAGTACGACGCCGCGGTCCGCTATCACCGTGAGATGAACTTCACAATGATTCGCAACTGGGTGGGGCAGGTCGGTGATGAAGAATTCTTCGCCGCTTGTGACCGTCACGGCGTTATGGTCTGGCAGGAATTCTGGCTCGCTAATCCTTATGATGGGCCTGATCCGAAGGACGACGACATGTTCATGCGTAATGCGCTGGATTCGGTCCTGCGGTTTCGGAATCATCCTTCGATTGGAATTTACTGCGGCCGCAACGAAGGCAACCCCCCCAAGACGCTTGACGACGCCATCCGCAAAGTTCTTGCCGAAAATCATCCCGACATCCACTTCATTTCCAATTCGGCATTTGGCGTTGTGGGCGGCGGGGGACCTTACATGGCCATGCCGCTCAGCTTCTATTTCACGGGCGGCGCGCACGCGAAGCTGCACAGCGAAATGGGCATGCCGAATATTCCAACGGTCGAAAGCGTCCGCGCGATGATGCCCGAAGCGGCGCAGTGGCCGCAAGGCCTCGACTGGGGTCTTCACGATTTCACACTGACCGGCGCGCAAGGCGGAGAAAGTTTCAGAAACATGATCGAGTTCAACTACGGCGGCGCCGACGACCTCGAGGATTGGGTTTCACTCGCCCAATTCCTCAACTACGAGGGTTATCGCGCCATGTTCGAGGGGCAGGGCAATCACCGCATGGGGCTTCTGCTTTGGATGAGCCATCCCTGCTGGCCGTCCTTCGTTTGGCAAACCTATGATTACTACTTTGAACCGTCCGCTGCTTATTTTGGGTGCAAGAAGGGTTGCGAGCCCCTCCACATCCAATGGAACCCCGTAACTGAGAGCATCGAAGTCGTTAATAACAGCGGCGGAAATGTTCAGGGTTTGACCGCTGCAGTCGAGATTTTGAACCTGGACGGCACTAAGCAGTGGGAAAAGTCCGTTACCCTCGATAGTCAGGAGGACAGCGCCAACTCGTGCATCAAAATGGAGTACCCGTCCGGGCTGACCCGGCTGCATTTTCTGCGCCTCTCCTTGACACGCGGAACCGACACGATCTCTACAAACTTCTATATGCGGGGTCCTGCGGAAGGCAACTATCGAGCGATTCGAAAGTTGCCGAAAGTGAAGCTGGAAGCGTCCACACACGCCACGCGCCAGGACAATCGCTGGCAATTAACTACCGAGCTGCACAATCCCTCCGACCACCCGGCGCTGATGGTTCGTCTGAAAGCGGTGCGGGAAACGAGTGGAGACCGCATCCTGCCTGCGATTTATAGTGACAACTATATCGCCTTAATGCCCGGGGAGCGACGGACGCTCCGAACCGAACTCGAGCACGCCGACACGCGCGGCGAGACGCCCCGGATAGTGGTGGAAGGGTTCAACGTGCGTTCGTAGAGGGCAGTGACTCAGTTTCCGGTGGCACGGGCAGCCTGCCCGTGCAGGGTCACGGCCAAGATGGTCGTGCCACATCGACTACTTTCGAGAGGCGACTCCTGTGGCCGCCCCGGGCAGTCCGCAGGCCGCCGTCTTGCCGGCGCAATCGGAGCCCCCACATCGACACCGCTCACGCAACGGCGCTGAGACACGAAGGAGCGCAAAGTGGGATCCCATTATTGTCTCTGCGATCCGCGCGGGCTCTGCGCCTTTGCGTGAATCCGGGTCGTTCGTTTACAAGTTCACGCCACGGGCTCAGAATGGCGAGCGCAGAGTCCAGATGGTGAGGGTATTCAGGTCATCATCGACGGCTGCAAAACGAATGGCCCCGCGAGAAAAGGTGCCGGCGATTCCGAACGCCGCGCCCGGATTGCCTGCATCGAGTTGATAGGTCGCGACCAACTCGCCTTCTTCGGTGAACTCCACCAGATCGTTTTGTGTTCCTCCCGCATTGACTCCATCGCCGTTGGCGGTGATCAGGTGACCGTTCGCCCCAAGCGTCAGTCCTAACGGGCCGTGCAGGTGTGTCGGATCGGCAAATACCGCAAAGCCCGTTCCCGCGCTGGTGGTCCGGCTGGCGGGCTCGGTGATAACGAAAATCTGGTTGTCCGCAGTGGACGCCACGAAAAGAAGGTCACGAAAAGGATCGTAAGCCAGACCAGTGGGTCCCACCGCGACGATTGCGGGAATCAACTGGTGGCCAAAACCGGATCCGATCTGGGTCTTGCTGACCAGGTTGATCCCGCTATTGCCGATCGAGAAGTTGAGTCGCGTCACTGTTCCGCTCAACACATTGCTGACGAACACTTGCGCGAATGCTCCTTGATCGTTGATGGTGAGATCCCAGGGGCTATCCAATAGCTCAGGGTCATTGAGAGTGCTCACGAGATTTCCGTTTCGGTCGAAAATCTGGAGCGAACCTTGTCCGGGAGTCGAGACGCCGTTCGGATACGACACCGGGAGATTTCCGACAATCACGAAGCCCCGCGAAAAGACTCCGAGAGCCGTTGACAGTCCAATGAGTGTCGAAGTTGCGAAAAGCGACTGCTGGCCAGTGGGCGAAATGCTAACGATGGTCGTGCCAGTTCCCTCGAGATTGCCAAGAGCACTGCTGTTGTTGAAGTTCGAGACCAGAACGTCACCTGGGAGGATGTTGGGACCGGACGGGAATCCGGCGGGGACGAACGCCACACCGTACGGGTTTAAATCTCCGTTGGCCGGCACCGTCGAGGCGGTGATGCTTTGAAGAGAATCCAAAATCGAATTGTTGTGGAGGAACGGAATTTCTTGCGCAAAGGCGAGGCCTGTGCAAGCAGAGAGGCTGGCTAGCGCAACGAAAGCTTTCAGAGGCAACTTTCTTATCATTCGAATCTCCTTTTCGTTTCGAATTTGCGAGCTAACATCAGCAAGGGTAGCATCGCGCTCTGTGCAAGCTGTCACCGGCCGGTAAGAAGTTTGTCTAAATTGTGTGTCGCGGTGGTTACAATCCGACGCCGCGGGTCAATTCCACACAGTCGGAAATCCTTCCTCAGCAGCAGCCGGAAAACGGGCGTTCTCGTATGGTGGTGTCTGTGTGGCTCTTTGATGTCACTCGAGGTGGTATCAATAAGTCGGCGGGGCTAATTCCACACGCGAAGAATCACTCAAAGTATGTTCCGTTCCTTGCATTATTACTTTCTACGTTCGGTGCGACGGTGGGGTCTCCTCTCCGGGCTGCCAACTCCCGCTGGGAGAATCTCCGCATTCTGAGGCCGGGCCAGCAAATTCGCGTGGTGCTGAACGACGCCAAATTCTACCAGGGCGAGTTGCTGGCGCTGAACACTACGCAACGACACAGCGTTACACTTCACCGCTGGTTGGTTTGAGGAGTTCCTCTTCTGGCTCAATGTGCACCAGCACGTTGGCGACGCGATCGACTTCCGAGCGCACGCGATTTTCCACCTCATGGGAGATTGTGTGGCCCGTCCGAACGGTGAGGTTGCCACGAACCACTACATGGAGTTCGACGTAATACTGGAATCCGACCTTTCGCACGAAGCATTTATCGAGCCCTATGACGCCGGGAACCGCGGTTGCGGCCCGGCGCACCTGGGCTTCGATATCAGGCGGAGGGGCTGTGTCTAGAAGTTCTTCCAAAGGAAGTCGAAGCTGCCGCCACGCATTGAAGAGAATCACGGACGAAGCGCAAAGAGCGGCCCAATCGTCCGCGGCGTAATTCTTCGTCCAAAGTGCCACGGAGATTCCAATGAACGCAAATGCGGAGGTTATGGCGTCGCTCGTGTGGTGCCAGGCGTCGCTCCGGACGGCTGTGCTTTGGATAGCCTCCGCAACCGAGGAGACGAAGCGGGAAAGCAGGATTTTCACCGCGACCACGCATAGCAGAACCCAAAGTGTGTAAGGCCTGGGAAGCGGATGGGGGGTGCGAATCCGAAAAATGCTTTCGATTGCGATCGTGACGCCGGCTACCGCCAACGCCAGACTGACGACCACGGCGGCGATGGGTTCAGCCTTCCCATGCCCATAGGGATGCTCTTTGTCCGGAGGTTTGAGCGCCACACGGAGACCGAAATAAACGGCGTAGGAACTCAAAACATCGGCCAGCGATTCGATTCCATCGGCGATCAGCGCAAAGGAGTGCCCGAGTGCGCCGGCGACGCATTTGCACATTGCCAGAGCGAAATTCGATGCAATGCTGACGAGCGACGACCTGAGCCCTCGTTGCACCTGATGTTCGATTTTAAGAGCGTCCGCCATTGTGAGGTCGCACAATACGCGTTGTGACTAACGAATACTTCCTTGATCTTATTACCAATGGCCACGAATCACAAATGGGGCAGTCGCTCAGGTCGCCAGCGGCAGGCGGCAGGCATGAAATGGCTTACCCTTCATCTTCGGAGGAGAATGAAACGTCGGAGTCGGCCGGAAAGCCGAAAGCCCTCCGCACGGCGGAGCGGCATAGCTGCTCTCGGGACCGGGATGAGTTGCCAATACGCACAGCGCCCTGGTGGGCGCATGCTGCGCTGCAAGCGGCTGTCGAAGGATAGTTCCTCGGGAGAGCCCAGGAAGCTAAAGTCGAGTGCCTGGTCCCGCCCGCAGGGACTCCGAAACACTTCCTCTTCGCTATGCGGCGGAGGCGTTGGAAGTCGTCTCGCCAGCCTGGTTCACGTTTCTTTGAGCGTCCACGACAGCGAGAGCGGCAATGTCGACGATTTCTTCCACAGTCGAGCCGCGTTGCAGCACGTGCACAGGTTTCGAGAGTCCCATCAGCACCGGGCCAAGCGCTTCCGCGCCGCCGATGCGGAGCATGAGCTTATAGGCGACGTTGCCGGCTTCCAGGCTGGGAAAGACCAGAACATTGGCCTTCTGCTTCAAGCTCGAGAAGGGGTACTCCGCGAGTAATTCCGGGACTAGAGCCGTATCCGCCATCATCTCTCCGTCCACCATGAGCTTGGGATTGCGCTGCTTCACGATTTCGGTGGCTCTGCGAACCTTCTCGGTTAGAGGATGTCGCGTGCTGCCGAAGTTGGAGAACGAGAGCATTGCCACACGAGGTTGAATGCCGAAGCTTTCTGCCACTTCCGCCGAAAGCAGGGCGACCTCTGCCAGATCGTCTGCATTGGGCTCGATGTTGACGGTTGTATCGGCGAAGAGAAAGATGTCTCGCTTGGTCACGATCACATACAGGCCGGCAACTTTGTGGACATCGGGACGCGTGGCGATGATTTGAAGCGCGGGGCGGATCGTGTCAGGGTAATGTTGCGAGACTCCCGCGACGAAGCCGTCCGCGTCGCCCATGCGAACCATCATGGCGCCAAAGTAGTTGCCGTTGGCCATCAATTCGCGGGCCCCGCTGCGCGTGACGCCGCGACGCTGGCGAAGCCGGTAGAACTCCTCCGCGTAGGCGTCCAGTCTGGGTGAGTGGGCCGGCTCGATGATCTCCGCGCCGACCTTGTTGCCCAAATTCAGTTCCTCGGCCTTTTGCATAATAACCGCCGGGCGGCCCAGCAATACCGGCTGTGCAATCCCCAAGTTGGTAAGTTGACAACTGGCGCGGATGATCTTCTCGTGCTCGCCTTCGGAGAAGACGATGCGCTTGGGCGCGGCCTTGGCCCGTTGCCGCACGCTGAACATCACTTCCTGGGTGCGCCCCAGGAGGCGAGAGAGTTGTTCTCGATATTGTTCGATGTCAACTCTCACCTGGGCCACTCCGCTTTCGATGGCAGCCTGAGCTACTGCGGAGGCTTCAAACAGGAGTACGCGGGGGTCGAAAGGCGTGGGAATGATGTAATCCTTGCCGAAGTGCAGATGGGTGACTCCGTAGGCGCGCAGCACCATGTCGGGAACATCTTCCTTGGCCAGCGCCGCCAGGGCGCGCGTCGCCGCAACCTTCATTTCTTCGTTGATGGCGCGGGCTCGAACGTCCAGTGCGCCGCGGAAGATAAAGGGGAAGCCAAGCACATTGTTGACCTGGTTGGGATAGTCGGACCGCCCCGTGGCCATAATCACGTCCTCCCGGGCCTCTTTCGCGTCTTCGTACCCAATCTCCGGCACCGGATTGGCCATGGCGAAAATGATGGGCTGGTCTGCCATTGAACGCACCATGTCCTTCGTCACAACGTTCGGGCCCGAGAGGCCGCTGAAGACGTCCGCTCCCTTCATGGCTTCCGCGAGGGTTCGCGCCGTGGTCTTGGAGGCCAAACGGGCCTTGTAGGGGTTCATGCCTTCGCCACGCCCTTCGTAGACGACGCCCTTGGTGTCACAAAGAATTATGTTTTCCCGTTTCATCCCCAGTCGCACGTAGTGCTCGGCGCAGGCAATTCCGGCCGCTCCGGCGCCGTTGATTACCATCGTGATCGTGGCGATGTCCTTCCCCACGATTTCAAGCGCGTTCACCAGGGCTGCCCCGGAGATGATTGCCGTCCCATGCTGGTCGTCGTGAAAGACGGGAATAGACATAGTGCGGCGCAAGGTCTCTTCGATGCGGAAGCATTCCGGGGCCTTGATGTCTTCGAGGTTGATACCGCCGATGGTAGGCTCAAGCAGTTGGCAGAAGCGGATCACATCGTCGGGATCCTCCGAGCCCACTTCGAGGTCGAACACGTCGATATCCGCGAAGCGCTTGAACAGCACACCCTTGCCTTCCATGACCGGCTTCCCAGCCAGGGCGCCGATATTTCCCAGGCCCAATACCGCCGTGCCATTCGATACCACGGCAACGAGGTTTCCTTTCGCCGTATAGTCGAATGCTCGCTCGGGGACTTTTTGAATCTCGAGGCAGGGTTCTGCCACGCCCGGTGTATAGGCGAGGCTCAAATCCCACTGCGTGGCGCAAGGCTTGGTGGCCACGACCTCAATCTTCCCTTTGCGCCCTTGGCTGTGATAATTCAAAGCGTCTTGTTTGTGAATTTCCATGTCCATCCTCCTCTGCCGCGGCTTAAAGTGACGGTGCCCTGCGGCACACGCCCGGCTAATCAATCCTGATAAACATTGATGAGCTGCAATCGCGTCGCATCCAGCGCCCGCTCGACCACTGGCGACCAGTGCTTCAAGAGCTGATAACCAAAATTGTGATCCTGCTCGGCCACGCCGCGCAGGCATAGTCCGTCAATCTCAAAGGCCCGCGTCGCCTCGAGGACGCGCGCCGAGAACCTATATTTGTGAGGTGGGAACAGCCACGACCATCCCAAAACCTCACCGGCTCCGACCGTCAGGACGGTAAGCGGGCCGCGCCGCTCAGAAGTCATCTGGAGCGCTACTTTCCCATGGCGAACCAGATAGAATTTTCTGGCCTCTTCGCCGACATGGAAAATGATCTGTCCCGGCTTAAAGCGAACATCGGAAGCGCATCCCGCGACGAGTTTAATGTGCGCCTCTGAAAGACCTTCGAAAAACGGATGCTCTGCTAAGACTTTTTCCACCGTTGCCATTGTCGTCGCTGCGTCCTTTCTCGCACCTTTTCCGCGGGAGAGGCCTTCAATATGTGAGGGAGCCGGGCAGTTCGTTCGGAAGGAAGAATCTCAAAAAGGGTCCCGGGTTCTCGGATTGTGGTGCGCTGCATGATAACGGCCTTGTGAATTTCCAGATCCACCAAGCACGCGCGTGTAAGGATACCGTGAATTCCTGCGGTTGGGAAGCCCAAAAAAGGCTCAAGAAAGGCAGGTCACAAAAGTTCGACGTGGCAGAGCGCGACTCGATCGTAGCGACCCAAACCCGCCACTCCAACGTTGACAAGAAGACGTGGCCGAATGTTATGATTTCTAAGGCCCTACGTCATTGGCTCGAGCGCCGCTGGAGGACGCCGGGGCTCAACATCAACCGTTCAGGTAATACGCGCCGGTTCAGGCCGAAGGAGTGTTGCATGGAAACTCTTCAGAACATCTTAACAGCTCATCCGTTTTTCACGGATTTTCCTCAGAGTTACCTGGAACTGGTTGTGGGCTGCGCCTCCAACGTTCGCTTCGCGCCCGGGGAATTCATGTTTCACGAGGGAGAAGAGGCCGGCAAGTTCTACCTCATTCGCGAGGGAAAGGTTGAGCTGACCATCGTCTCCGAACGCCGCGGTCCGCTCAGCATTGTCACTCTTCAAGCAGACGATATTCTCGGCTGGTCGTGGCTGTTCCCTCCTTATCGATGGAGGTTTTCGGCCCGAGCCGTTGAGCCTACTCGCGCTTTTGCCATGGAC
>Ga0187854_10002724_pt1 | contig 14745 bp, 11 predicted proteins | sample June2016WEW_6_15_FD_132445 | JGI IMG/M metagenome (GOLD analysis project Ga0187854, IMG submission 132445) | Peatland microbial communities from SPRUCE experiment site at the Marcell Experimental Forest, Minnesota, USA - June2016WEW_6_150 | ecosystem: Environmental > Terrestrial > Soil >...
CCCTGCCGAAGACACCGACTGAGCGGGTGCAAAAATACCTGCTCAAACAGGCGGGTGTGACGCCGAACACGTGGGACAGGGAAAAAGCCGGGATAGAAGTTTCACGGTGAGCGACATGGCCGGCTTATGATGTTAGTAAAAAAAGAATTGAGCCGCATTGCCGACCGGACCGGTTGGGAGGCCCGCCGCCAAAATCGGCTTCGGGGGTTGATTCGACTATCGTTCTAGTTTAGGATAGACTGATGAGACCACCTCAGATCAATCTCCAGCACATAATTTCTTTCTATTTCGTCGCTCGTGAGAAGAGCTTCAGCGCTGCCTCTGAAAGGCTTTGCATAACCGAGCCTGCAGTGCACCAGCAGATAAGGGCGCTAGAACTGCAGTTCGGGGTAAGGCTTGTTTATGTCAAGAGAAGGCGTGCTTGTCTGACCAAAGGCGGCGAGGAGTTACTCACCTACGCGGAGGAATTCTTTAATCAAGCGATGATGACGGAGAACTTTCTGAGGAGCTACAAACTAAGCAATTTACACATAGGCGTGGCAGCCACGTTGGTACTCTACCTTATGGGCATTATGGACGAATTCAAGAGGCTTAATCCCGCTGTTCAAATAACCATACGGCAAGGGCCTTCTTTAATTCTTGCTCAAGAGTTGGCAGATTTCAAGCATGACATATGTCTTGTTGGCACTTTGTATACAGTTGACAAAAGGTTGAGAGTTTTCCGTATCCCCGAGGTCGAATCCATGGCTTTTGTGGCCAGCCCCGCGCACCCCCTGGCAAGCGGCTCCCCGGTGAAATGGGAGGATTTAGCCCGTCATCCGCTTGTCATGCAACCCGAAGGCTCGACAGGCCGGCAAATCGTCAGCCAGCGTTTCCAAGATAGAGGGTTGAAACCGCTGATCGGAGCTGAAGTCGATAACATAGAATGGGCCAAGGAATTAACGCGGCAGAATTTGGGGATAGCTCTGATGTTTTTGCCCAATGTACGGGAAGAGGTGGCCCGGGGAAGCCTCAAGATCGTACCCGTTACAGACGGTGAAATCAAACTGGGGATTGACATCCTGATGAACAGGGAGACCGCCTTGTCGCCGGCGGTAGAGGCCTTTCTGCAAGTTATAAGGGGGCATTTCAGCTATGACTGTAAATGATGTGGCGGCGACGTCCGGTGATAATCGTTGAAGTTGCGAATCCTGACCGCAACCCGAGCGGCAAAGCAATTATCCTCCAACTCAGGACCTTTGATCTCACAACAGCTCTGGGCTATTGTGGATAAATGATGTATAACGTCAGCAATCTCGGTGAAGTTCCCCCCTCAAATCCTCTGATCGATACAATCACCGTTAATTGACGGGAATCAGGCGCCCATCATATGTGAAAAAATACACGATTGCACAGTTCTATGTACTTCAGCTTGAGGCAATAGTATCCCCTTTATCAACATAAGTAGCTTTAACTACATAAGAAAACACTTCAACATGAGCATGGCTGCTTACGAAGTTATTAGAAACTATGAGTTGTTTCCCTCTTACAGGCGCGTTATTTTCTATACGTTTCAGGGAGGGAAGGATAAGGGGGTACGGGAGTATGAGGAAGCCGGGAGAAGGGGGTGTAATTAATGGACGATACGAGCTACGTCTTTTGGTTTGAGGAGTTGAGCAAGGAGCACTGTGACGCAGTGGGTAAGAAATGTGCGAACCTCGGAGAGATGGTTTCCCTGGGGCTCAATGTCCCGCCAGGATTTGCCCTCTCCATTGCTCTGTACGAGAGATTCCTCCGGGAGAGTGGAATAGGAGAGAAACTCTCACGATACATAAGCAGCCTTGGGGATCTCAAAGGGGCGTCTGTGTCCCGTTTTGAAGAAATAAGCTCTGAGATTCGCGGCATGATAGAAACCGAGCAAATGCCGAGAGACATAGGGGACCTCATACACCGACGCTACGGCCAACTGTGTAAGAGAGTTGGCGTTCCTGATGTTCCGGTTTCCGTACGATCGGCAGGAACAGAAAGCCGGCCGGGGATGTTTGAAACCTATCTGAATATCGATGGGGAAAGAGAAGTGCTGGAGCACGTGAAAAAAGTGTGGGCCAGTGCCTTTACCCCCAGGGCGATTGCCTTCCGCGTCAGCAAAGGATTGGCCATTGACTGCGACATGCTTGGCGTGGCGGTGGTAAAGATGGTCAATGCCACGGCTGCTGGGGTCGGTTTTACCATTGACCCGGTACTGGGCGACGACTCCAAAGTCATAATCGAGGCTAATTGGGGATTAGGCGAAGGCGTGGTAAGCGGCGTTGAGAACGTAGATAAGTGGACAGTCGACAAGCAGACTTTGAAGATAGTGGAATGTTCCATAGGTAAAAAGATTAAATATGTCGTCAATATGGAAAAAGGCGCTGATTGGGCTGAGGTGCCGCCAGGTAAACAGGACAAACCTTGTCTTAGCGATGAGGAAATAAAAGCTGTGGCTGAAGTTGCGATACACTTGGAACAAAGGTTAGGGCAGCCACAGGATATGGAGTGGGCAGTGGATCCGGACTTCCCAACCGGCAAAAACATATTCTTGCTCCAAACGCGTCCCGCAAAATCCGTGGCTAAAAAGGCAGCTTCTGAATCAAAAGAACTTGCCGATAGATTGGTCAGTGACATAAGGTCCGTAGATTTATCCAAAGCAGCTGAAAAAATAAAGACAATAGCGTTCAAGTTTTAGTTTTTGAATATGTCAGAGAATTATGCCGAGGAAAGGTGGAAGGGTTTTTGGGCATTATTTAAGTAGGCATTTTTTAAAGGAGATGATAACCGGAGGGGAGGCTGCAGTAGAGTCTATAGTGTTAATCTGAGGCAAAATTACGCAGCCTCAGGTAAACATGGAGAGGCGAGGAGGATTATTTTTGGTTGAGATTCAAAAAACTTAGACTTAAAAAAGGGAGGGGGTAAAATGGGAGCAGAAGGATCGATTAGTGAAGTGTCTTCAAAACAGGAGATGTGGAAGAAATGGGAACAGGATGAGAAGGACGGCAAGTTAAAGGCAGAACATGCTATTTGGGACGACTGTCCTGGCTTTGACTTAATACCGGAGCTGGATTTGCCGTTAAACCATTCATACTTTTTTGATGGGACTCATTCATGTCCGCCCCTTTCCCCCTTGAGCCTGCAGCTTTACTGGGCAAGAGGATGTACCCATGGATTGAAGTATGTGAATTCCTATTTCAATTTACCTACTTGCTATGGTTGGCAAGGAAGGGGAATCCAAGGAGGTATCTATTGGAGTTTTCTTATAGAGAAGGATGAGAAAAAGATAAAGGAGAGGGAAGTTAAATTTAAAAAGGCTCTGAAGCCCTTTATAGAAGATTTTGACGGAATCTGGCAAAAAAACAAGCAAGAGCTCTTGAGTATGTATAAAGAGTTGAAAAAGTTTGATCCCTCCACAGCAACTAACATAGATTTTATCCACCTCCATTGGGACCTTGAGCGCGCATGTCTGAGGCAGTGGGAAATCCATTTCCTCGGTATGCAATCATCCTATTCTGGTTGGATTTTGTTAGAAAAAGAGTGTAAGGAGCGCTTTGGCATAGACGATAAATCGGCAGATTTTCAGGATATGCTGCGGGGTTTTGACAATGAAGTCTATATGGTAGATAGGGAGTTGTGGGTATTAGCTAAGACAGCGGCAGACATGGGACTTTCCGATATATTTAAGGCGAAGACCCCGGAAGAGATTATCCCGGCTTTGGAACAATCGAGCAAGGGCAAAGAATGGTGGACGAAATTTATGGAATTTTTGCAGGTGAGGGGATGGAGAGCGACTAATTTCGTTGATTTTGTCGATCCTTATTGGCTGGAAGCCCCCACTTTCCCGATAAAGAAGATAAAAGAATATGTTGAATCAGGTGAAGCGGAAAAGAATGATTATGTCTTAGATGAGAAAAGAAAAGAGATTTCTGTTAAAAGAGAAGATGCCGTAAAGAGGATGCTCGATAGGGTACCGGATACAGAGAAAGCATCGTTTAAATCGCTTATTAATCTGGCTCAACAGGCTTCCAGTTACAGCGAAGAGCATGACCTATATTGTGAGATGACCATGATTGCCGTAATGCGCTGGGGTTATCTTGCTATAGGGAAGTGGCTCTATGAACAAGGATGCATTGATTGCCCCGATGACATCTTTATGATGAATACTTTGGAAATTGAGTCTTGTGTTTTGGTACCCAATAAGGCTGATATGCGATGGATAACCGGAAGGCGAAGGGCAGAATGGGAGGGATTGAAAGATCGATTCAGTAAAGAAGGTGAATTCAGAGCGCCGATTTATACCGATCGCGCCGACATAATGGAAGCGGTAGGCTTAGATCTCATACCATCGTTTGACCCCATTGCCATAAAGATTGTAGTGGGAGATTTACCTACCATTAGCGCCGAGGAAATCGGGGCGGATGTTATGGGCATCTGTGGCTGTCCCGGCGTTGCAGAAGGTGTTGCCAAAGTCATTATGGATTGTAAAGATCTCGGCCAGCTAAAGGCTGGTGATATCCTGGTATGTCCGGGCACAAGCCCTGAGTGGACTATCGCATTTAGTCTTGCAGGAGCAGTTGTTGGCGATAGAGGCGGAACCCTGTCGCATACGGCTATAATCGGTCGAGAATATGGGCTTCCCACAATTGTTAATACCTTTGTCGCCTGCGAAAAGATCAAGACAGGACAGCGGATACGGGTAGATGCGGGTAAAGGGGCAATCTACATACTCGACAAAGACAAATAGGCGCTTACAGAAGCCGGAAGGACAGAGTGCCACGAGCCTAACCGTGGACATATAACGTATAGGGCGGCGGCTGTGTCGCCCTATACGGAATCCCGGCAGACGGACCTATCGTGCGTGCAATGACTCGACTCAGGCGACAGAGCCTTAGATAGACCCGAATCCCTTGTGGAGGTGCTCCATGGTAAAGATCACCTATAGTTACGAAGTCCCGAATGAGAAGCGGGATGAATACCTGAAGATTACGAGGGATGCGATCAAACCTTTCTGGGAATCTCATGGGTGCGAAGCCTATACGGTCTGGCTATCGCTTGAAGGATCAACAAAATTTGTGAAGGAGATGCTATTCAAGGACGAGCTTACGATGGAGAGATCTATGAAGCAGGCGGAAGCGGAACCGATAAAAAAACTCTTTTCCCAATTCGCGACCGGCATATCCCGCGCAACCTGTAGGCAGATGGCCTGATTTCCTTAGATTAGTATTGTCCAGGTCGGCCTTGACCTCGATACGAAAGAGTTCGCAGAAAAGGCGGCCAAACAGTTTCTTACTGCATACGGGTATCATACCTGGGCAACTTTGCGACCGGCAATAACTGACGAGAGCTGAGAAGATTCGGGTACCCGTTGAAGCGATGACGGGGAAAGGGGAGGGCACTGAGACCTGAGAAATGAAGATAGATTAGGAGGCGTAATTATGAGAGAATTGGAATTTGACGGTATTATCATCGGCGCTGGTCCGAACGGACTCACCACTGCGGGGTACCTGGCCAAGGCCGGACTCAAGGTGGCGGTTTTAGAGAGAAGATATGAGATTGGTGGCGGTTTAGCCACCGAAAACCTTCTCCTCCCCGGCATGCTCGTCGACAGTCACGCCATCTATCATATGATGGTCGAGTACGCTCCCCCGCTGCGGGACTTCGAGTTGGAGAAGAGATACGATCTGCAATGGATTTATCCCGACGTCCAGGTCGTGATGCCCTTTCAGGACGGTACCTATATCGCCCTGTACAAGGACCCGGAGAAGTCCGCCAAGTCCATAGCCAAGTTTTCGGAGGCCGATGCGGAATCCTTCAGGAACTTCGTCAAGTGGTCTGACGAGGCGATGGACGTCTTCCTCGCCCCGGCAAGCTACGTCAACCCCTTGCCCAGCATTGAACAGGCGGCAAAACTCGAACTTCACCTTGCTACCAAGTGGGACGACGAACTGACGGGCTATACGCCCAGGCAGATTGTCGACGCCTGGTTCGAAAACGACAAGGTCAGGACATTATTCCTCTATCTTGCCACCATGTGGGGGCTTGACTACGACCTCGAAGGCCTGGGTTATCTGGTACCTTTGATGATAAACCGCGGATGGCATTTCCGCCTCTCTCATATGGGCTCCCACCATGTGGCTCACCTGCTCGGAAAATACATCTCCGAGAACGGAAGCCGCGTCATCAGCGGCTGCGTCATCAAACGGATCGTGGTTGAAAACGGAGAAGCAAAAGGCGTTGAGCTGGATGACGGGACCATTATCAAGGCAAACAAGTTCGTCTGCAGCGCCCTCAATCCTCACCAGACCTTTTATGACTACATCGGGAAACAGCATCTTAGCGAGGAACTGATCACGAGGCTCGATCAATGGCATTATTCCGACATGAGTTTCTTCACCTGCCATCTGGCGCTCACGGAGGCGCCGCAATTTACTGCCCTGAAGAACGACCCGGAGCTTGCCGAATCCCTCATCTACGTCGTTGGCTACGAGTGCGAGCAGGACCTGGTGGATCACTTTGAGGCGTCGAAGAGAGGCGAGCTGCACAACGGCGGATTCAACTGCTGTTTCCCCTCCATCCACGACCCGATCCGAGTCCATCGCCATCCGGGAAGCGAGGTAAAGCACATAGGTTTGATCACCATGGAATGCGCCCCCTATAACCTGAAGGACGGCGGCGCGCTGGCATGGAACAAAATGAGACGGCCCTACGCGGAACAGTGCAAGAAGATCCTCGAAAAATACGCGCCCAATATGAATGAGAAGGCCATCGTGTGGGATTACATAGGCACACCCCTGGATACGGAAAACAAGTTTCCCGACATGAAGAACGGTTGTTTCAAGCAGGGCGCTTATCTCCCGCTCCAGATGGGGTACATGAGACCCAATGAATACTGCGGCCAGCATGATACGCCGATCAAGAAGCTGTACCTTGGAGGGGCCTGCACCCATTCCGGCGGGATGATCACCTACGGTCCCGGCTTCAACGCTGCAGAGAAAATAGTCGAGGACTTGGGTATCAAGAAATGGTGGCCTGAGCCACGGGGCGTCAAAGAAGCAAGAGATATCGGGCTATTTTAGCAGCCGGAATATAAGGAGGCTAACATGTTTATGCGATCAACAGGTTTAGGAAGGACGTTACTCACCGCCAAGGTAGCCAACATTGAAGCTACCACGATTGTGCCTTCCACATTGGAACAACCGAAGGAGGGGGCTAGCGAGCCTACGCGTATGATGCTGGTTATGGAGGTCGTTAACCCTGTGCACTGGACGGTACGCGCTTTCATTGATCCATCCGATTTGAGAAAGATGGTCAAGATACTATTGACGAATCCGTTGCTCCTGCTTAAGGGTGTAAAGTTCTTTTTTTCAAAAGACCCGGTTTACGGACAGGCTGGGGTTGCGGCTGCACCGAAACATGGGCCTGCAAGGGCGCCTGCGAAAGCCGGACCCGAACCAGTTTCGGTCAAGGTCGGGCCTGCGCCTATCCCCAGCAGATAGTGAAACTCAAGGAAGAAAGCGACTAGGGAGGTCGATATGCCAGATAAGAAGTATGATGCAGTCATTGTCGGCGGCGGACATCACGCTACAATTATAGCTTGTTACCTGCAGAAAGCCGGGCTCAAGACAGCCATGTTTGAGAGGTGGCATGAGATGGGCGGAGGCGCGTGCGGCGAAGAGCTGCCGTTGCCTGGTTTTATCATGAACCCATGCGCCCAATGGACCCGATTCTATACACATCCGGCTTATACAGAGTTTAATTTAAGAGGTTATGGGCTTGTGTATGCCTTTCCTGAATATAATGAGGCGTGGGCTTTTCCTGACGGGCGCTATATCTTGGGGAAGGCAATTTATGATGTTAAAGACAAACTGACAGGAAGGGCTGAGTTTTCCTCTGAGAATGCACAGGACCTCGTGAATCAGATTGCCCAATTCAGCAAGCATGATGCCGGGGTTGCCGAAGATATCATAGAACGATACAAGAATAGATGGAAAACGGCCTTCGGAAAATTCCGTTTTAGTGGTCCGGACGATTGGGGGGATGGTAAAGATCCCATCGAAGAGCTCTTTGATGACCCGAAATATGGTGTCGACCCAAAGTATATCGATATGACGATCGGAGAACAGGCAGTCGCCCTGTGGGAAAGTCCGGAGATGCAGACATTTTATATGCGATGCCACATGACATCACACGGCCTGTATCCGAGCGAAAAGTGTGGGCTTATGTGGTTTATCCACGTATTAGCCCTGATGTTGTCCATGGAGCCGGGGGCTGTTGCAGTGGGAGGAAGCCACAGCATAACCCATGCCTTGCTGAGGGCATATGAAGATATGGGCGGAGAGTTCTTCGTTCTGCATGAGGTTGAAAAGGTGCTCGTCGAGAACGGGACCGCTAAGGGTATACGGCTGAAAGACGGATCAGAGATAAAAGCGGACATCGTTATAAGTGATCTCAGCATCAATCTGTCCCTTGATATGTTGGGCAAAGAACACGTTCCGGATGATATATGGATGAAGGCCCGGAAACTCCTGGAAAAGCCCGTCCATATGAACGATACGGGATATGAAAGGACAAGCATTTTTTGGGGCGCCCTTGCGATGATGGAACCTCCGGCCTTTACCTCCCACAAGGACATGCATCTGGCGGCGAGGTTATACTTCGGAGAAAGCGCTGCCGAGTATTTTCTGAGCGGCCGGTATCAGAAAGAAATATGGGAAACAGGGATGTCGAGCAAGGTGTACCTGGCTGTTGCGTCGGCGGATCATGCCTATGATCCGACTCGCTGTCCTCCGGGGAGGTATACCCAAATGATAGAAGAATTTACGTGGCCATGGAGAAATTGGCCCGAAAGAAAATGGTTGAGCATGAATAAGGTAGTTCCTCCCCGCTGGCTCAAGGAGTGGTCGAGGTATGCGCCGAATATGACTATGGACAACCTCATCGAGGCTTATGTTACGACACCTGATCACGTGCTCAACAGAAACCCGTGTGCGCATGGCGGTGGTTGGGGGGCTCTTGATGTCACGCCGGAGCGATGTGGGAGGCTCAGACCCTTCGTAGGGGTACACAATTACCGTCTCCCCGCAAAGAATTACTATCTCTGCTCTCACGCTGCCCACTCAGCCCACGGCATCGGACGAGGTAGCAGCTATAACTGTTATAGGGCTATTGCAAAGGATCTTGGCCTTAAGTATCAGCCGGTCGGAAGGTAGATGCAGGGGGGGTGGTCTCATGGAGACGAAGTGGTGGGATGTTGTTGTAGTGGGCAGCGGCCCGGGGGGTAGTGTTGCAGCAAAAAAATGCGCCGAATCCGGCCTAGAAACTCTACTTATAGAAAAAAAGAAGCTTCCTCGAGACAAAGTCTGTTCAGGGATGATATTGGGACAATGGGCAACGGACCTGGTACAGCAGGAGTTTGGAGATATACCGACTAATGTCCTGGTCGAACCCTATAACGGGGTTACCTTTCACATTGGCAGGGAGGAGTCAATTACGGTTCAGACAGCCATTTCCGTGGGTTGGAGGAAGAACCTTGACTATTGGATGTGCCGGGGAGCGATCGAAAAGGGGGTACAGATAAAAGACGGCACTCGGTTATCGGGTATCAGTGAGGTTCAGGGAGGCTACGAGCTGGAGGTCGTCGGTGAGAACAAAGAAACAGGTAGAATTTATACGAGGTTTATCGTGGGTGCAGATGGGGCCAATTCGACCGTCAGGAAACTGAAGTGGCCGGATTTGAAGGTGCGTTACCGGCCCGTGCTGCGAGAATGCTACCAGGTGAAGCTCTCGATTGAAAAAGAGCAGTTTCATTGGTTCTTCCCTTTAGTGTCTGCTTCGCCTCGATTCGACGTGAATTATAAAGAGGGCCATTTTCTCCTGGAAGGTAACCTAAAAGCAGTGAGAGGGACTATAGCGGAAATTCTGAAAGATTATGGTTTTCCGCCGGAAGCCAAACCCACATGGGTGGATGGCTGCGTCAATCCCGACCTGCATGATGAGCTGCTATTTACGGGTTCGTTCGTCCCCGCCAAAAACAATATTCTCCTCGTAGGTGATGCCGGAGCTATGCTTTTCCCCTTTACCCACGAAGGTATAGGGTCTGCCCTTAAAAGCGGAATTCTGGCCGGAGAATCCATTGTTGAAGCCCTTGCGCGATCGGGCAGAGCTGCACCCTCATATCTAAGGAAATTCGAAGGGGTCAAATCTTTTCTCAAGGAATTGGAAGTCCTTCGCCGGGGCATGGCTGATAAAGCGAAGAAGGGGCCGCGAGCACTCCTTGAAGCCATGGCGGAGTTAATCAAAAGGACGCTTTAAGGGACCGCCAATGAAGAGGGTGCTATGAAACGACTTGACGGAAAGGTAGCGATCGTGACAGGCGCCGCAGGGGGTTTAGGTCGAGCCTTCGCGCTCGATTTGGCTGCAGCAGGAGCGAAGGTGGTTGTGGTGACAAGAAAGGATCTGGAAGGCCTGAAAAAGACACAGGAACAAATAGTATCCAATGGCGGTAAGGCCATATGGATTCAGGCCGATGTATCCAAAGAGGAAGATCATACCAGGGTTGCGCTGGAGATAAAAAACACGTTTGGAAGGATCGATGTTGTGGTAAATAATGCAGCATTTATCCCGACGCGAAAGCCTTTTTATGAGATCTCACCTGAGGAGTTTGAGCAGGTGATGAACACAAACGTAAGAGGCGCATGGATGTCTACCCGTGCCGTCTACCCTTACATGAAGGCCCAGGGCAAGGGAAAGATTATTAACATAGCTCTGAGACCTTCTTTACGGGCTCCCATGGCTTTGCTCATTATGTTGCATCCAAGGGAGGGCTAGTGGGTCTGACAAGGGCGCTTGCGTCAGAGCTTGGTTCCTCAATCTGGAGCTCCTTTCGGGAATCGTTTATGAATTCATTAGAAATATTGTCTTGCAAAGGTTATCCTTTCACACAATAATTGACCCAGCCCGCGCGCGGGAGCCTGAGAAGGTCCTGCCTCGATTAATCGTAAAGGAGGTCCGGCATGGCGAGAGATACCATACCATATGTAGTGGGAGAATTACTGGAAGACAGGGCACGGAGGAACGGGGAGAGAATCTTTCTCCGTTTTAAAGACAGGGCCTTCACCTATAACGAGCTGAACCGTCAGGCAAACAGGTGCGCGAATGCCTTCCTGAACCAGGGAGTCGCGAAGGGGGACAAGATCAGCATTATGCTCCCCAACTGCCCCGAGTACCTGCATCTCTGGTTCGGCTCGGCAAAGATCGGGGCGGTCGAAGTCCCCATCAATACGTCCTACAAGGGCGAGTTTTTGCGCCACATCGTCGACCAGTCGGATTCGAAGGTGCTGGTAATTGCCCATGAGTTTCTCGATAGGGTCAAGCTGATTGAGGACGGCCTGAAGAAGGTCCAAAAAATAGTGGTCGTGGGCGGCTTCACGGAGGAGGAGGCCGGCCGGTACAAGATCCCCATGATGGACTTCGAGGAGTTCTTCAACGTCCCGGACGACCCGGTGCATATCGATGTTTTCCCCTCGGACCCTCAAAACATCATCTATACCTCGGGGACAACCGGCCTCTCCAAGGGGGCCCTGGGTCCCCACAAGTTCTGGATCGTGGTAGCCGAACAGTTACTTCCGCTTCGCGAGGGGGGCAGAGACGATATCTTCTACACCTTCCTGCCCCTTTATCATATGAACGGTCAATGTCTCACGACGATAACGGCCCTGATCGCCGAAGGCCAGATGGTGCTTTCCGATAAGTTCAGCGCCACCCGCTTCTGGGGTGAGATCCGCAAGTACCGGGCGACGCAGTTCAACTACCTGGGGGCGGTGATCCCCATTCTTGAGAAACACCCGGAACAGCCCGACGACATCGACAACACGGTCCGCATAGCCTTTGGGGCGGGATGTCCCCAGGCGGTAATGGACCGCTTTGAGAAAAGATTCGGATTGACGTGCATGGAAGGCTTCGGCATGACGGAGATAGGCATCCCGGTCCACACGACCCTCTATGACCGGAGACCGGGCTCCTGTGGAAAACCGCTGCCTATTTACGAGATCAGGCTTTTCGATGATCTGGACAATGAAGTGCCCGCGGGAGAGCCGGGAGAGATCGTCTTCCGGCCCCTGGAGCCTTTTACGATGATGCTCGAATACTACAACATGCCTGACAAGACGCTGGAAACATACAGGAACCTCTGGTTCCATTCGGGAGACCTGGCCACCAGGGATGCGGACGGGTACTTCTATTTCGTCGACAGGAAGAAGGACGCCCTCCGGAGAAGAGGGGAGAACATCTCTTCCTTTGAGGTGGAGAGGGCCATCAATACGCACCCGTCGGTCCTGGAGTCGGCGGCCGTCGCGGTGAAGTCCGAGCTTGCCGAGGATGAGGTGAAGATATGCGTGGTTCTCAAACCGGGTGCGACCCTCAGCCCCGAAGAGCTGATCGGGCACGCCGCCGACCGGATGCCCTATTTTGCGGTACCTCGATTCGTAGAGTTCATGGACGCCCTGCCGAAGACACCGACTGAGCGGGTGCAAAAATACCTGCTCAAACAGGCGGGTGTGACGCCGAACACGTGGGACAGGGAAAAAGCCGGGATAGAAGTTTCACGGTGAGGGACATGGCCGGCTTATGATATCATTAGAAAATATGTGTTGCATAGTGTTTGCGTGCTGCCTGAGAATGTCTTATAAAGCGCGTGGAAGAGAATGCCCTGCAAGTATGCGAACAAGCACGAGTCGCCCTTGTTGATTGCTTGGTTTAGAATAAATGAAGGGATGTACTGACCGGAAAAAGTTGGATAAAGACTAAAACCTGAAAAGGAGGTGACGAAAGGAACCCAAGAGCGCTCGGCGGTGGGGGAGCCGCGGCCCCGGGTTTTGTGATCCGGGAGACGAGGTCGCCGCACACTGGTTGGCCTGTACCCTTGGTCCTGAACGCATGACGCGCAGTGTGGCCTGACGAACCGGGGGAAGCGATAGCCAGGGCTTGGAAAGAAAAACGAAAAGCAAAGGGGAGGGTTTATGAAGTATTATGTGAAACTTACGATACTGTTAGGCTTACTCTGGGGTTTCATCGGGATTCAGCGGATTGTCATTGCCGTCATCATGCCTGCGATCCAGGCGGATATGAAGTTCAGCTATACGGACGTGGGCATGATTCTCGCCGTTACCGGGTTTGTATGGGCTTTTGGCACGGTCATCTGGGCGGCTGTCGGCGACAAGTTTGGTCGCCGCCCGGTCATCGCCGTCACGGCCATATGCGCCGCCGCCTTCTCATGGATAACCGGACTCGTCCACGGCCTTGGGGGGATGCTCTGGATTCGTGGAGCCCTCGGGTTTTTCGAGGGAGGCCCGTGGAGCCCGATCTTGGCCACATTAAGTGAAGAGGCGCCGCCGAAGGTGAGGGGCCTCGTGGTCGGTTTTATCCCTGGTTCCTTTTTCCTCATCGGCGTGTTCGCCGGGCCCATGCTTGCGGTCTATATCCTCGGCGCATACGGCTCCTGGCGCCCGGTCTTCTATATCCTCTCCATACCTGCCGCCATACTCGGAATAATAACATTATTCGCCATGCACGAGGCACCTTCCATGGCCGAGACACTTAAGATGCGCAAGAGAGGTGAAGAGAAGGTCGTCTACGACCGGGGGCACAAGGTGAGGATGATCGATGTGCTCAAGTACAAGAACGTCCTCGTCTCGGCGGTCAACAGCATACCCATCATGGCCTTGCTCTGGATCTACACCGGGTTTTCGGGGCTTTTTCTCGTCAAAGTCCATCATATGTCCATGAGTCAGATGGGTTTTACGATAGCGGTGTCCGGTCTCGGCGGCTTTCTCGGCATGACTATCATGGGCGCAATATCAGACCATATAGGGCGGAAGAACGCCATGATCCTCGCGGGTTTCCTTGCTGCCGTTGCCGGTTTCATCATCGCCATGCTGCCCGTCGGAACCTCAGTCATCCTGTTCTGTATTCCCTTTTTCTTCTGGGGCTTCTTCGGCATAGGCACATTTCCCATGTACCTTGGCACGCTGCCCACGGAAGCCGTACCGCCCGACTTTGCGGGAACTGCCGTGGGCATACCTACCGGTGTCGGTGAAATCATCGGAGCCGCCGTAATGCCTACGCTCGCAGGTATCCTTGCCGACAAGTTCGGTCTCTTCGCCCCCATCTGGATGGCGACTATTGCCTGCCTCGTCATCTGCATTGTTTCTGTTTTCTATGTGGAGACTGCGCCGAAGAAGCTCTCGAAGATGAGGACGAAACCGACACGGGACGACCACCTCCTCAGGCCGTTCAGGGGCAAGCAGCCCACGGCCGCGGCTTAACCCTGGAGGTCTTCTTGGCAATGGTCAAGGGCAACATGGAAGAGGTAAAGATCAGTTGCCCTCCGGTCACGGATGGGGTTTTATGCAGTATATGACGAGAAAGATATGAAGAGCCGGGGTCCTCAGTGGATACGATCCGCTGTCTCCTCTTGAGGACCCGGCTCCGCTAAGGGGCGCCTAAAGTACCGGGCTTCGGGGCGTCAAGGGGGAACAAACGCTTGTGGAATTGGTCTTTATCCGGAATCCCTAAATCCTTGAAATATATCATAAAAAGCGAATAAACCGCCGTCGTTTTTGAGCAAGAGATGGTAGAATGTGAGCGCAATTGGCATTAGTAGCTGGAAGTCCCACTAACAGGGAGGATATGGCGGCTATGGAAAAGGAAGGGCTGATACAGATGTACCGGTTGATGGTC
>Ga0187854_10002725_pt1 | contig 14745 bp, 7 predicted proteins | sample June2016WEW_6_15_FD_132445 | JGI IMG/M metagenome (GOLD analysis project Ga0187854, IMG submission 132445) | Peatland microbial communities from SPRUCE experiment site at the Marcell Experimental Forest, Minnesota, USA - June2016WEW_6_150 | ecosystem: Environmental > Terrestrial > Soil >...
CCTGGGGAGGGGCCTCCCCCCCGGAGGATCCGCCGCTGGTATACCCGATACCCGAGCCTTGGATCAGCTGGGTGGCAAGCCTGGTCCCTATCTGGATCAGGTTGGAGGAGCCTGTGGCAGAGACGAGGGCGAACCTCGAGAGGCCGTTCGGTGATGGGATGACAAAGTAATCGAGGTTGTTCGCGGTATCGGTGAAGGTGGCGGAGGGGTTCAGGGTCTGGTTCACCAGATCATCGCCGAGCCGGATGACGGTGATGTTGTTCTGGTTTCCGTTCCTTGTAACCCAATCCGAACTTACGGAGAGGTTTAGGGTCGCTGTCGCACCCGTGATGTTCGTGGTAAAATTAAGGGTATATGCCGTGGCCATGATGCTCGTGAACTGCGTGCTCGTGGTAACGAGGGTATGCCAGAATGGATATTTATCGGCATTCATCACCCCCTCCCATATGGTCGCATTCACCTCGCCGAGGAGGGGGTATGTGGCGAGCTGGAGCTGGTAGGATATGGGGAGGTTGTTTCCGACGCCTGTCCCGAAGGTGGTGGGGACAATCTCCCGGCTCTCAAGGGTGCATGAAGTATAGTTTCCCGTGATGTTCCCGCTGGCATCTCTCGCAAAGCCGATCCCGTCCGTTGAGGAGAAGGTGATCCTCTGCCAGCCGCTCGAAGCCGGAGGGGTGAAGGAGAAGGAGGAGGGGCTGTTCGGGTCAAAAGTATAACCGGGATTCTCCGTGGTGTCCAGGGTGACCACATCCCTGCTGCCAAGAGTAGCGCCCTGGAGTCCATCGATAGCCGTGGTTGCAGTGAGGCTGGTCCCGTTGAGAACCTGGATGAGACCCGGCATGCTCGCCGTGCCGGTCCCGTTGATATTCGTCGCAGCGAGGCTCACGGTGTAGTTTCCCCATTTCGGATACGTGTAGATCGGATTCTGGGCCGAGGAGGTATTCCCGTCACCGAAGTCCCACGACCAGCTGGTTGGATTTCCGGACGAGGTATCGGTGAACTGAACGGGAAGAGGTGCGATCCCATAGGTCTGGTTCGCCAAGAAGGATACGATAGGGACAGGCCCGACCCTGATATAATCTGTTCTTGTGGTGTAATCCCTCCCCACCATGTTGCTCACCGTGAGAGAGACGGAGTAGGTGCCATCGGTCCCATAGGTGTGGACCGGGTTCTGCCCATCGGCGGTGGTCCCATCGCCGAACTCCCAGGACCAGTGGGTTGTATTCGGGTCTCCCGAGATGTCACTGAACTGGACCGCAAGGGGGGCCATACCGGAGGTTGCATTTGCCATAAAAGTGGCAACAGGACAGGGTTCCGGGGAGTTGATGGTATGGAGGTAGATGTCGTAGTGGCCTCCGGCATACTTCTGCCATACCACCCGGTCCGAGGAGATCCTCGGGAGGTCGTTCACGCCCCCGGAACCGATGACCGACCGGGGGGAGGCGAGGCCTGCCATGTTCAGGCCGAGGTATATTGCAGAGTCAGAGGTATTCACCCAGGCGACCCGTGTCCCGTCGATGGAAGGGGCAATCTGTTCTGCTTGATCCGCTGTTATCTTCGTCTCCATCCCTGATGTAAGATCATAGAGATAGATCTCGGAGACCCCGTTCCGGTTATCAGCCCACGCGATGCGATTCCTGGATATAGCCGGGGGAGACATTGGGCTGGCTGTCCCGGTAACGATGGAACCGTTGGTGAACCCAAGTGCACTACCCGAAGGGGTGGCATTGAAGTAGAGATCGGCCGGTCCGTATAAATAAGTGACAGGGTCTATTGAGGTATTCAACCAGACAATGCCATATTCTCCGACGGCCGGGTTTATCTGCTGCAGACCGGGTTCGCTGGTGATGGGGGCCTCCTCTCCTTCGGTGGTATTATACAGGTAAATATGTGAATCTCCGTCTCGAGTGTCGGCCCAGACAACCATGTCACCATAGGTCGCCGGGGTAAATCCGCTTGATGCCAGCGGAGCCTCGACGAGGTTGGGAAGCCGAAGGAATGCGATGCCAAGGTTCTCTTCCCATGCAACGAGGGATCCGCTGATGGCAGGTAAGGTATGCTCAAAAGAATCTTGGGTTATCCGGGTCTCTTTCCCGGTGGCAATATCGTAGAGATAGATATCGGGATTTCCATTGCGGTAATCCTGCCAAGCGATGAGATCCCCGGAGATGGCAGGTGCGATTTGATCCGATCCTGAGGTATTGACGGTGATGAGGCACTCATGCGCCTCTGAAGGAGAGAATAGAACAAAAGATAAGAGAATAAAGAGGAGGATGAAGCGCGCGATATGCACCTCCAGTCCTCCTCGTTGCATGAGCATGGCACTTCTCGTCTTTCCTGGAGAGCAGGAAATGCTCATGTGACGTACCCGAAGGCCTCGAAGTATTTGATGAATTCATCTGAGTCGAATGCAAAGACTCCATCGGCTAAGGTGAGATCAAGGGTTCTTTTCACCGGGATTGTAATTCTTACCCCCCCCTGTCTGAAGTAGGCAAGGTTGTATGTCCAGGTCCCTGATAGTACTCCGGGAACGTTCGGGTCTCCCATGTTGGGGCCGAAGGGGTTTCGGAGGACGATACACTTCTTGCTCGTTGCCGGATCGATATAGGTTCCAAGGATGGAGTAGGAATGGTTCGCCACGATCTGATCGCTTGTAAAAGAGATGCCGCTCCCATCTGGAGCGGTCGGGTGGGTCCACCCGACCATGGGGAATTTGCACTTGGACCCTTCGGTGAGACTGCTCAAAGCGACGAAAAGATCACTGCCCGAGTTAAACTCCTGAGTAAGGTGAGCAACAGCTCCCAGGCCGGTGAGATTGACCAGGGCGGTGAGGGGGTTCCCGGAGCACATCTGGGAGATGTCCGGCTTGTCTCCATCCCCATCTATGACCGGGCATCCCCAGAATTTCGCATACGCCTTCTCGTATACCGATGGCCAGATCTCGTTCTGGGTATAGGATGTTGCATAGACCAGCTCTTCGTTCGCATTCACCGGGAGCTGCTCCGTGACCGTGACAGAGGTGGGTTGAGCGCCACCGGAAGGGTAGAATTTATACTGGTCGAAGGGGACATTGTTCGAGTCCCTCCCTGTAACCCTGGGCATGAGGCCGGGACAGACCCAGGCAAGGGAGGAGAGGGCAGATATCAGGAAGCAGTTCGCAACGCAACCCTGGATAGGATCAAACCAGTCCAGGGTGGGATTGTAGTAGATCCATTCATCCCTTCTCTTCCATGCAGAGAGGAGATTTGTACAGTCCGTCTTTGCCCCAACGTGGGCTTGGACAGCAGTGCCGAATACCCCGGGAAGTCCATGGTATAGAGGGGAGTCGTTGATAGGATCAAAGAGTTTCTCGAAGGGCTTGTTGAACTTCTTCTGAAAATCTTTCTTCGCATCCTCAAGGCTCTTCGCCCTCCACCAGCCCTTCTTCAATGAACTCTTCAGGGCCATGAGGGCATACGGGTTTCTCACACCTACATTCTGGCGGATTTCAACGTCCATAACGAGCAACCTCACTTCGTTCCACTTTTATGTCTGTTGATCTCGGGCTCCAAGGATAATCAGATTCTTCCCGCTCGAATTCCGGGGGTGATGAGAGTTATGAGGCCGGTAATCCTGATAAGACCCCACTGGATGACTGAATGACCAACCAGATGGGTTGAACTGTATGGCTGAATAGCGCCTTTATCCGGAATCCCTACTTGGTAGAAAGAACCAATATCATTCATAAAGGTTTCGACAGGTTCTGCAACACTTTCTATATTTTTAATCGATACGTGGTGATTCATAGGGGAGGAAGTTCGGCTAATATGTTCGATTTTCTTGAAATATCAGTTTCCCATTCCTCGGATACTATCTGTGTCGGAGATGATATTTTACTCTACATCAAATAATTCTAAACCTGTTTTTCCAGATGAATTAACCTATGGTCTTCCCGAGGGACTTACCATCATAAATGTGAGAACTGATCTCATCCTGTGATAATGACGATAATCTGCTAAGCTCTGGCAGGATTAACAACCCGTGCCAACACCTGCTAATTCAAGTGGTAATGCATTTTTTTAAATAACACACAATTGGCTGTGTATTTTCCAGATTGAGGGTAATGTGGACTGTTCTTTTTTTTGCAGTCGGTGATTTACTTTATTCTTTTTTAGATTAGAGGAAGGGCGAGATTTTTATAATTTTTTAAAAAAATTAAATCCAAATTGTGTTTTTTCAGCAATTTGAACTGAATAATACTCAAACGTTAGGATTGTTTATGTATATTAATAAGTAAATGAGCGCGCTTCACCCAAGGTTCTGTCTGTGAATCATTAGCTCCGATCTTTAAAACCTTCTCGAAATCTTTTAAAGCTGCCTCAATGTTCCCTGACAGAATCTGCGACTCACCCCGATAAACGTAACTTACAATGTCCGCCTCATCATTGGCGATGGCCATATTGTAAGCAGCAATCGCTTCAGCGTAGTTTTTCATCTGTTGGTTCACCGCTCCAAGGGCACGCCAATAGAAAGCTGTGTAGGGAGCAATGGCCGTCAGACGGACGAAAATGTCTTTGGCAGCTTGGTATTTACCGTAGGTGAAAAAGTTGTATCCAAGGGCGTAGAGCGTCTCCAAATCCTCGTCGCTAAGATCTTCTAAATCCAGCAAAGCCATGAGGCGATTATAGTAGTCATTTACCATAAACTCTAAATAACGAGCGGCTGCTGTTTCCATTTACATAGCTCCAATTCTTCTGTCCCATGTAATTCGAGCGATCGGTTGAATATTTAAATCGGGCCCAAGTTCCTGATAGCACAACACAAAAATTCTGGGAAATTCTTTTTCAATTAGATTCTTGAGCTTTTTTCTAACCCCTAAAGTTGTCAAGATAATTGGATTTTGGGATGCTACAGGCAAAACTCCAAACTCGCCGAAGAAAGCTTTTATCAATCGATCACGTTCTTCATCGTTCAATAACCGTTCCTGCATAATTCTCTTCTCTATCAGTTTATCTAAAAGATATACAACCAAGGTGTTGTCTCTGGTTTTACATTTATTTGAAATATATCGATCAAGGGATTTCCGCAATAAGCTGAGAATATGGGGGGAGGACACTAGATTTTTACTCTGATCATCGATGGATGAACCACTGACTTCTAGCAACGCTTCGAGGATCCCTCGAAGATCCCTGATGGAGAGCTCTTCATCTAACAAATCTCTCAAAATCCGGGTCAGTATCACTTCATCAAAACGCTTCAGCGTTGTGTCCACAAGATCAGGAAAAGCCTCATTCAGCCGATCCAGACTGAATTTGAGGATCTCAGTTGTCAGGAAGTTACCAGCATTTCTCCTGACATTAGAACTGAGTGCAAGGATGACAAAGCCGGCCGGTCCCCACGAAGTCAACCCTGCTTTTTCACATATTTTTAAGGCTGTATTTCTATCTTGAACAAGAGCGCCTTCAGTCCCATTTGCAGGATTCACGGCCTTTTTGCCGGTTAAATTTAAGAGGAACAGTCTATCAGATGTATCATTCACCAAAAACTCATCTTGTGCAGGACCTTGATCGGGTGGAGATCGGAGATCATTCAGTTGTATTCTGAATTCATTCTCGTCCAAGCTCTCATCAGTATCGATCTTCACCCCTGGAAGGATAATCCCTAACTCATAAAAGAGGCCGTCCTGCATAAGGTCAAACATCTCTTCGAGTGAGTTTTTGTCGGCTGGGGACTGTATTTTTGCACCCTCCTGGTTGAAGAAAACTTTTATTGTTGTATCAAATCCGGAAACCGCTTCTTCAAAACATTCCTCAGCGCTCCATATATTTTGCCCCGTATCTTTAGATTTCTGAACAATTGCCTTCCCTCGATCAATCCTGAATCCACGACGAACGAGCTCCGATAGAAATTCGGGAAAACCTTTCTCTGGCCAAACCATCAAATCCGTTTCACCACTAACAGATGACCACTCCTTCCGAATCTTCTCAGCTAATGGTATCGTGATGAACAAATCGCGATTTTGATGAATGACCTTTACTATAGATCCGGCCAGTTCTTTGGCTTGCACATCTTGACCCAAGATAGTTGGGAGTTGTAACCTGCATTTACTATCGTTAACGGATACCTGATAGGAGTTTATACCAAACCTATTTTTGTCGTCACCGAGTTTTACGTGTAATGAGATTTCTACGGGAATCCTAAGATCCGCTATGAGATCATTCAGCAGTTGCAGAAGATATTGTTTCAAGGCATTACTATCACTACTTTCTGGATCGGTAAAGCGTTCCAGTGAAGGAGTCAATTCAACAACGACTTTTCCTTGTCCCAAAATATCTGGTATTCCTTCCATGTTTTCGAACTCCCCCTCCATTACTCCAATTCAATCTCCCCTGTTATTTTACCTTCAAGATCCGGTAGCAACTCCATTCTGGATAAAACGGGAACAAGCGGAAACTCAATCTCGATCAATTGTCTGACGAATGGTCTTAATTCTGCATTTTCAACGAACAGGGCCACATTCCGGTTAGATCCGATCTTCCGTCTCACGGCTGTAAGGGCCTTCTGAATAATTAATGGTTTTGTGGCCAAGAAAGGCAGGTAATCCTCAATGGATACAGACTTTTTAACCTCTTCTTCAAATCGCTGCCCGAGCCGATAAAAAGAATATTGATCATTATTCCCTGGTAATGTTGTTTTGACTTCAGGCAGGGAACGAATCGTATCGATAATGGTTAAAAGATTCTTTTTATCCTTCCTTGACTCATTGAATCTTTCGACGAGTTTTTCGAACTCGATAATTGGCACGCCCTCGTTTAATAAACCTTTCATAACCATGGTACATGCAGTAAGATCTGCCGGAGTATCCTGCATATTCTTGTAAATATCATCATAGGGAGATAATTTAGTCATAATCTCTTGATGACCGAAGAACTCGTCCAAGTTTCTTCGAATAACAGCCTCCAGGTGTCGTACCATGTACTCGATAACTTCCCAAAGGGCTTGCTTCGATAGTTCCACTTTTTTCCAGTCCTCTCGTTTGATCCAAACTGCTTTATCTCCCGTTAAAGGATTATCTGTCTCCTCTCCGAAAACACCCAATGGTGTCAAATTTGCCATGGGACCTGGGAATAATCTCTTCTCCTCCAAAATAGTTCCACTGACGAGAGGAATCTCATTCATGATAATATTGTAAGTACCAGCTGGAAGGTCTTCATTACCCCGGAACCTTATACCAGGGATACTAATTCCGCTTGTATTGTTGATGTCTTTACGCATTATACCGATTAAGCGATTTAAAGTCGGATGCAGTCCTGATTCAGTTTCTGATTCCACGCAAGGTATCAGGTTGCCGGCGACCTCAACTGCAATTGGGGTTACAACGAGGAATCTATCGAGAGCTTTTTCGCCAAAATGCTCCGCTATGCTCTTCTTTCTCTGCAATCTGGAGATCTTTTCGATATAATCACGGTCATCTGGATTCAGCTCATGAGCCTGCTGTAAAGCTGATATCGCATTGCCAAGGGCATCAACCTTTTTTCCAGGATCACTGAGCTTTTCCCAGGCGCCAGCAAGATTAGAGTGAAAAATTTCATCTTTTGGATTAAATTCTATTGCTCTCTCATATTTTTCAATGGCTTTGCCATAATCAGTTTGAGAGTAACACTCGTTACCCTCAGCATTGAAAATAGTTGCCATCGTCCTTCGATATACATCTTCATTCTTATCAACTTGATATGCTAATGCAATCTCCTCTCGAGCTTCTTCATATTTCCCTTGCTTCAATTTAATTTCGCCTATCTTGCCTCGGATAATCCCTTCCCAGTTTGGCCGTTTTGGCAGACTTAGCTCGTACCACTGCAAAGCGTCCTCCAATGACCCCTTCCGCTCATAGAGCCAAGCCATTCCCCAGTAGCCATCGAATGCTTCAGGGGCTAATTTGATGGCCCTTTGAAAGGAGTCGCATGCCCCGTCGTAGTTTTTCTCTTCCAAATATGAATACCCTTTACTGGTATAGCCTCCAATGCGAGTACCATCAAGCTTGATAGCTCTATCGTACCAGTCGTGACCTTTCGGATATTGCCGATTTTGCTGGTAAATGTGACCCATATCAATATACGCATTGTATTCTCTTGCTGGGTCTACAGAAATGGCTCGATTAAGAAGAGGCATTAGGTCCGCTTCATGGGCTGCAAACATCTCAGGACGCCCATAAAGGCGCAACAGCCCAAGGTATCCATCCGAATCGCCGCTTTTTTTACTTATAGCTTTGCGATACCATTCCTCAGCATTATCAAGCTTATTCTGCCGATCATACGAGTCACCCATTAATGTATAACTCGTTGTTAGGAGTGGGTCCCGGCTGATGGCTTCTTGGGAATACTCTTTGACTTTATCAAATTCGTTTTGTTGCAACGAGTACTTTCCAAAGCCACAAATGACCCTGCTATTCCCTGGGTCAAGTTCCTCGCCGCGTTTCAACAAATCCTTCGCATCATCCAGCTTATAAAAATAATAAAGTTGAATCTCAGCAGCTACAACAAGCAGGCTGGTACGCAGCGATTTGGGGATACACTCTTGATCTGCAAGGTAGATAATAGTGTCATACACTTCTGGCCATCGATCATGTACCGCATATCGTGTTGACTGGCGGATTCTCTCTACTACCGGTGCGACATCAGCCTGAAATGGAAAGTGCTCTTCAGAAAGTTTCAGACAACATTTTAATCGCCCAAAGGAAAAAGCCTCGGCATAGGCTCGCAACCATTCTATCCACCCCTCATCAGGGCTGGTGCTAAACGCCTCACGCAAGCGAACAGTCTCGTTCGTTAGAAATTGCTGTCGAAAACGACTGCGGAATTCAATAAATACCTTCCGAAAGCTCTCATTCTCTGCCTGTCCGATATACTGGTCAATCGAATCCCATATTTTAAATTTATTCTCTCTCTTTACAATAGCGGAGCGAATGGTTTCTAGCGCTTCTGTCACGTCTCGCATGTCTGCATTTTGCAATGCCGCTTCATAATACACCTGTGCAATTAATTGAATAAATTCATCGGAAATTGCCATAAACTCTACCTGCTTTTGGCAGATTTCTCACTTGTGGAGGGCTGTTTCAACATACCATTCTGAGGCTGAGTTAATCCTGCCCCTTTAGCACCTAATTCATATTCTTTATCTTTTGTCCGATCTATTTGCTTGCTGTCTTCTCTGGCCGGGATCTCACTCAGTTTATATCCGCAACTGCAAAACCCCCGTTTTTTAGCCATTACTTGGTGGCAAGCCGGACATTCCATAATTTCCCGCCCACATGCACTGCAGGCTTTGTCCCGAGGTGATAATTTCTTAGGCACGCTTCCAGTACAATTATCGGGAGGGGGATAGTAAAAATAAGGACATCGGACAGTATCCTCGATTTCACCATCTTGCTTTCTGGGTTCAAAAAGTGGGGTTTCACTTCCCGACTGTAAGTAGACGACAGGAGTACCGAAACTACGATCATCCCAAGCTTGCCGGCCGACAATGGTGCCTAATGCATAGCGTGCCTCGCTTACGGCTTCGTCTATACATTTGCCTATACTAATCTGTTGGTAAAACTTTATAGCAAAAATACTCGCATCATTTTCCGAGATCTCATACTGCATCGCCACTACAACCGGTATCTTGGAATGGACTAACTCTCTCGCGGTATCCTTAAAACTGTCCCACGAATCTTGCTCGGCCCCTTTGCAGGCATGCAAAAAGACGAAATAGGGATGATGAACTCTGAAAAGCTCGACCACTGTCTTGTTATCAATCCAAAAATAATCCTTTACCTCCTCGTTGCTCTTTTTCAACTTCCTTTCTACTTTTAGCTGCTCCTCTTCCTTGTTAAGAGCAATAAATCCAGGTTTCCCATGGCCGATAAAGTGCAGGATGTCCGGCTTAAACCCATCTTCATCCATTTCATTTTTAAGCTGAGATTGGGAGGGGTTTTCTAAAAGTTTGACATCAATATCTTTTGACTTTAGAGCTTCCATGGCTTTTATAAAATCATCAACTACAATACGTGGCAAATCCCGAGGATGAGAAAATGCGATTAAAATTTTGAGAGGTAAGTCAGGCTTCCGATCCTTAATGACAACTTCAGGCACAAACCGAGTTAGGATGAGATCAGTTTTTTTCTCAGCTAGGAAAAACCCTTCAGCATTACGGGGCATGAAGAGAAACTCCCATGGGTATGAAGCCCAATCCACTGCCTCTTTATGGAAGACGAGAAACAACCTCAGGCGCTGATCAGAACCCTTCTGTTTCTCTTCCTCAAACACATCGAAAGTTCTCTCAAAAGCTTCTCTTACTGTCATTTTCTTTTCGGGATTAACAGTGCTGAATATAAGATTATAGAGCTGCTCTCCTAAAATTTCTAGATCTTGTCGATTACAATGTTCATCACGATCCACCCAATGTTTTAATCTTTTGATTGTCTTCAGCGTGAGGTCATCTATTCTTATTTCTCCAAGAGCATCACGTTTGTAATGATCCACATATTCTATATTCTTATTATCACGAATGGTCAGTGTGCAATCGATATATTTCATCTTCATCGCCCTGCCTTTGTGTCACCATCCCTCTGGTTCTTTACATCTTAAGTATTGAGAGAGATTTGGCCCTTATGCCATCCAATTCGGAAGGCTTCGTTTTTACATCACCCAATTTCGCAATCTTGCATGCCGTTGTTTGTATGGCCTGCATTTTAGTAATGTAATCGTCTGCTAATGCTTCCGCATGACTTTCGGTTATATCCGGGCTGAGCCTCATGGCCAGGTACAGGTTTGACATGGCAGTTTTTGCGCTTTCCCAGTTATCTTCCTTTGCGACCCTAGCTTCTTCTACTACACGATTCCAAAGTGGATAAAAGGGAAGAGTTTCCACATCATCTCTTTCAGATGTTCGATTAATGCTGAAAAGCACGTAGTCAGAATCACGGTAGGGTTTGGCATCCGGAAGGTTATCACCGTGAACGAGCTGCCCATTACGAACCCATAGTTCATTGGGATTGAACTTGGACTCAGGCATATTGACCAATGCAAAATACTGCGATTCAAATACATCACTAGGAAATTCCTTGCGTAAACCAATGAGCGGCTGTACATCGGTTTTATTAAGCATTGATTCCACCCCATCAAGCACGATACCAGCCACTTTCACGTATGTGCTGAGCATGGTGGTAAAGTCTAAAACTTTCGCAGCGTTTTCAAATATCTGCATGAATTTCCGGGGATAAGCATCTCGTTTTATTTGGAATAATATCAGGGAGAGGGTTAAACCATCTCCACGATAGGGATGCAAACCTGTGACCCGGGTGTCCGAAAAAATCATTCCTGGTGGGGCCTTCTGCCCATACTTCTCAATCATACTCTCGATCATACTCGGGCCAACAATATACGGCACAGTTTCTTTTTTTTGACCGTAGTTAAATTCAGAGACTATGAACAACATCGGATCGTAGGTTGAGAACCACTCTCTATAATTTGCCAGGTATATTTCGTTGATGAGTACCTGGAAGTAGTGCTCATTGGGCTTGATAGTTCCCAACTTCTCTCCTACATCCACATGCTCTCGAGGTATCGGTACACGAGTTGGCAATTGAGTAGAGGATTTGCTGATCTTCTCCCACCATGTCTCAGATGTCATCTTTTTTCCTCCAATTTTAAAAAGAACAATAAAATACCTTTACTGAATTACGAAGCATATGGTTTTCTATCTCCCGTCTGTCCCCTCCCCCCTTCTTTTAAGGAAGAAATAACCTCGCTGTAAATCGATAATGACATCTTGATTATAAAGATCTATCGCAGTAAAAACTTTTCCTTATTATATTATTTATAATACGGATATCTATTTTTGATATCAGTCAATTGCTATCGGCAAGGGTGTTTATTACGGCTCTCATTGATGTCCGAGAATTGCGCTTGCTCGAAAAGATTGAAGAATTTTCTGATAGGAGTTTGGAAGAGGACAGATTACTAGATTTCATCCCATTTACAGGATTAAGATCGAACTGAAAATATCGTTTAGCGGCTGCCTCAAAACAGATAAAACGATTCTGATTCCTTCTCGGGACTTGAGATACCTTCTTTTATACTAATACGTCCAGAGTTCTTTATTATCCTCCATTTTTATATCGAAAGTCCCGTCAACTCATCAGAACCCCTTTGGCAGGGATCGGTAATCCTTTCTCATCCCGGGCTGACTACTGGTGAAATGGTTCGGGAGGGCGATCTCGGCGGAGAGGATCAGGGGCAGCGGCTCACCCCCGCCATGGAACAGTACCGCTCCTTCAAGGAGCAGTACCCCGATGCCATCCTCTTCTTCCATATCGGGGACTTCTACGAGACCTTCGGGGCCGACGCCGAACTCGTCTCCCGTGAGCTGGATATCGCCCTCACCTCACGCTCAAGGGACCGTTCGGGGAACCGTATCCCCCTTGCCGGTGTGCCCCACGACGCTGGCGAGGGTTATATCGGGAAACTCGTCGGAAAGGGGTACAGAGTTGCGGTCTGCGACCAGGTGGAGGAACCCACCCAGGCGAAGGGCATTGTGAAGCGGGCGGTGGTCCGGGTCGTCACGCCAGGGACGGTCATGGATCCCGGCCTGGGGGAGCCCCCCGGGTCCAGATACCTCATGGGGATCTGGCCAGGTGAGAAGAAGGATCTGGTGGGGCTTGCGTTCCTCGATACGAGCACCGGCGAGTTCTTCCTCTCGGCCTGTGGGACCTCCGGCAGCCTTGCGGATCTCAGGTCCGAGATCGTCCGACACCGGCCGACCGAGGCCGTGATCCCGTCGTCCCTTCCCGATCCCTTGAGGGCCCTCCTGGAATCCGAGGGGGTCATCCTCACCCCTGTGGGTGAGGAAGCCTTCCAGCTCGATTCGGCAACAAAGACCCTCCTCGATCACTTCCACGTCGAAACACTGGCAGGGTACGGGTGCGATCCGTACCCTGAGGCGGTCAGGGCGGGGGGAGCAGCTCTCCAGTACGCGAGGGAGACGATGCGATCCCCTCTCGGGCATATCACCGGGCTCTCGGTCAGGATCCCGACCCTGACCATGCTCATCGATGCCATCACCCTCAGGAACCTGGAGATCTTCGAGAACATCCGAACCCTGGAGAAGCACGGGACCCTTTTTGCTACCCTCGATCTCACCATAACCGCCATGGGCAGGAGGGAACTCCGCCGGCGCCTGGCAGCCCCCCTCCTCTCTGTCGAGGCGATCAACCGGAGGCTCGATGCGGTCGAGTACTTCCAGAGCGAGGCCGGGAAGCGGCGGGAGCTCCGCGAGTTCTTCGGCAGGTGCGCGGATATCGAGCGGATCGCGGCGAGGATCGCGTACGGGAACGCGGGTCCCCGGGATCTCGTCGCCCTGCGGGACGTCCTCCTGCAGGTCCCGAAGATACGGGCCCTCTTTGCGAAAAACGGGGTTCGGCCTGCTCAGGCTGTCCAGGAAAACCTGGAGACCCTCCAGGATCTCTATGAGGCCGTGGACCTGATCACCCGGGCTATCATGGATGACCCGCCCGCTATGGTCCGGCAGGGGGGTATCATCCGCGAAGGCTACTCCCGGGAACTGGACGAGCTCCGTGCCCTCTCACGGACATCGAAGAACTGGGTCGTCGATCTCCAGCAGAAGGAGCGGGAGAGGACCGGGATCCGATCCCTCAAGGTCGGCTACAACCAGGTCTTCGGCTACTACATCGAGGTCACAAAGGCCAACCTCCACCTCGTCCCGGCCCAGTACACCCGGAAGCAGACCACGGCCGGGGGCGAGCGGTTCATCATCGACGAGCTCGCCGACAAGGGGGCCCAGATCGCCTCTGCCGATGAGAAGATCCTCGCCCTGGAAGGGGAGCTCTACACCGCCCTTGTCCGCTCCCTGCAGGCTGACATTCCCCGGTTCCAGGGCATGGCCCGGGGGCTTGCGGACCTGGACGTGACGGCCGCCCTCGCAGAGGTGGCACAGGCGAACGGCTACGCACGGCCTGTCCTGGAGGAGAGCCTCCGGCTCGTGATCCGCGAGGGCCGGCACCCTGTCGTGGAGAGGTCCCTCGGGGGGCGCTTCGTCCCCAACGATACCCTGATGGACGGGAACGGGGACCAGGTCCTCATCATCACGGGTGCCAACATGGCAGGGAAGTCCACCTATATGAGGGGTGTCGCCCTGATCGCCATCCTTGCGCAGATGGGATCTTTTGTCCCTGCAGCCCATGCAACCGTCGGGATTATCGACCGGGTCTTCACCCGGGTGGGCGCCTTCGACGACCTGGCAAGCGGGCAGTCGACCTTCATGGTGGAGATGCTCGAGCTCGCCAACATCCTGAACAGCATGACCGAGCAGAGCCTGGTCATCCTGGACGAGATCGGGAAGGGAACCGGTACCCTCGATGGCTACTCCATCGCGAGGTCTGTGCTCGAGTTCCTCCACGGGAAGTCGGCTCCCGGGCCAAGAACCCTCTTTGCGACCCATTTCCACGAGATCGTGGGGGTGGAGGCCGAGCTCCGGCGGGTGAAGAACTACCATTTCACGGTGAAGGAGACGGGAAAGGACGTGATCTTCTTGAGGAGGCTCGTTCCCGGCGCGACAGATCGGAGCTACGGGATCCACGTCGCCCGGAGGGCAGGTATCCCGAAAAAGGTCACCGACCGGGCGGCCGAGATCCTCACCTCGGTCCAGAAGGGTGAGGATGGAAAGGGTGGACGGCCGAAGCGCTACGCCCAGGTGCTTTTCGTCGATGCA
>Ga0187854_10002727_pt1 | contig 14738 bp, 10 predicted proteins | sample June2016WEW_6_15_FD_132445 | JGI IMG/M metagenome (GOLD analysis project Ga0187854, IMG submission 132445) | Peatland microbial communities from SPRUCE experiment site at the Marcell Experimental Forest, Minnesota, USA - June2016WEW_6_150 | ecosystem: Environmental > Terrestrial > Soil >...
AAAAGAGAAGGTCCGCGGCGAGCCGCGGACCTCGATTGCCTGGAAGCTGAAAATCCGTCGAAGCTGAAAGGTTATTCGACGTTCGCCAGCGCTGCGTTGAGCCCAAGAATGTCGGCGCCGAGATCCTTGCCGTCCGTGCCCTGGTTCTTGTAAGGGCTGTTCGACTGAAGCTCGTAGTTTCCGCCATTGCCGCTGTTGAAGTTGACTAACCTGATATCATCGACGGTTTGCGGGAACATATTGTTCGCTGGCCACTTCGACGGGGGATACGCCGATGGAGTCGGCCCAACCAGGGCGTTGTTGCTGAATGTATAGGTGGCGAAACACTTGGGTATGGTGATCACCGGCACGTCGTAATAGCCGCAGCTGGCTTGGCCGCCTCCCGTGTTCCACACGGGGTATTCGCCGGTCATCATCAGGTTGTTGGTGAAGACCAATCCATACATTGGCGCATTACTGGACAGGTTCCCCGTGACGATCATGTGGCTGGTGGAATCCGGGAAAGCGGTAACGTGATTGATGGTGACGGTGTTAAGCGGGTTCGTGGGCCATCCGTTCAAGATCTCGAACGCCCCGCCGCCGCCCACGTACTTTTTGCTGAGGTCGTCGATGACCACGTCATGAATGCTCCAGCGTTCTCCCGCCAGCGCTGGAGCACCGGGGCCATTCGTCGTAGGATCCGAGAGGGCAGTTGCCATCTGGATTCCGCCCCCGGCATGCGAGACGTGTACATACCGGATCGTGACGTCGGTCACCTGGCACAGCGGACAAACGTGAGTGCTTCTGGTGGCTTGATTCTTGGGGGTGAGCAGAATGCCGAAGCCGGACTGGCTGAAACCTCCCCAGCTATTTTCCATTAGGTTCGCCTCGACCAGCACACGAACTGCATTCTTGAGTTCAAAGTGATTCTTGACGATGAAGGGATGGCCGTCCGGCCCGCCGACGAAGGGCGTGTTGCCCTTCATCCACTGCCACGGTTTCCAGAAGTGATTGTTCAGGATTTCGATGTCGGTGGGGGTCAAGGTGGCCGGTCCGCCGCCGAACATGATGGTCTCGCCCGAGGCTTCCAGGAAATTGTCCTGGATCTTGAAGGGACCATCCTGGGTGTTGCTAACGCCTCCGGCGACCGCATGAGCGTCGGTGCAAGTCCCACTCACTGCGATGCAATGGAAATCGCTGAAATAGGAATCGACGACCGCTACGTTGGTCATGCCACCGAGGCCCACGCCAAGGTAAGTTTCATCCTGAGGCGCTCCATGCAGCCATGAGCGATCCACCACGAAGTGATCCGCGGTGCCTTTGCCCGAAATCAGCCGCGCGGACCCCGGGGTTCCGGCGGGGCGAGTAATTTCCAGACCGATGAAGCGGTAATAGTTGGCGCCGGCGGCGATCTGGAACGGACCGTCGCCACCCGTTTGAATCTGTACTTTCGCCATCTTATTCTGTGGATTGGCGCAGCTATACTGCGGACGCCCCTCGAGAGAAGCGACCCCGGCATAGCAGGGCGTGGCGCGTTGCCCTTCTGCCGGCAGAGCGCTGTCCGGAGCACTGGTTCGGATGATGATCCAATGGTTGATATCGCAGTTCTTGGCTGGCACAGTGAAATGGCCGGTAAAGGTTGCGCCTGCCTGAAGTTCGATCACGTCGCCGCAGCTAGCGTTGTTCAAGGCCGCTTGCAGATCGCCGCCAGCGTTGACCGTGATGATTGCTCCCGGCGCGGGCGTGTCGGTCATCGCACTGGGAACGGTCACTCTCGGCAGTTCCGCCGGGCCATCGAATTTGCTACCGGCAATGACGGTGACACTGAAATTGCCGGTTGCAGTTTTGCCGGTGGCGTCCGTAACCGTGACCATGAAGTTGAATGTACCAACTGCCGTAGGCATGCCGGCAAAATCCCCGTTCGCATTCATCGCGATTCCTGCAGGAGGAGTGCCTGCGGAAATGCTCCAACTGTAAGGCGTAGTTCCGCCAGTCGCGGTGAAGACTTCGCTATAAGTGTCCCCCTGCTGGCTCTGGGGAAGATTCCCGTTTGTGATTTTCAGTGCCTGGTTATTCGCCGGGTTCACGGTGACAGCAGCGCTGGCCGACTTCGAGGAGTCGGCATTGCTGGTTGCGGTGACGGTCGCGTTCGTTTGCGCGTTTACTGTTGGGGCGGTGAAAAGACCGTTGGCATCGACCGAGCCTGCGGTCGCTGACCATATCACCCTGGTATTGGAAGTTCCGCTGACGGTGGCGGTGAACTGCTGTTTCTGATTCGAGAGCAAAGCTACGCTGGCCAGAGACACACTGACCTTGACAATCCCGCCGACGCCGCCGCCACCGACGACAACGACGAAGGTCTGGCTTCCCTCATCGAGGCGCGGCGAGTCGGTCACAATGACCTCGAACGAGAAGTTGCCCGCGGTTGTAGGCTTCCCCGAGAACGCCCCTGTGGCTGGGTTCAAACTGATGCCCGGGGGCAGAGCGCCGGTCTTCACCGAAAAATGGTAGGGCGAGCTTCCACCACCAACTGCGAGCACAGCGTTGTAAGACTCATTGACCGTGCCTGCGGGAAGATTTCCGTACACGTTCAGGTTGTTCGGGGTCCCATTGTTCTGTGTGCCGGCGGCTTGTGCCACCGTGCCGCAAGAAGTGGTGATCAGCGCGACCATGAGCAGGAGTAGCAAGACGCTCAGGCGCTGTGCGAGCGCTCGGGAAAATCTGGAATGACATTTTAAAAGAGCATCTTGTGGTTCAAACATTGCCACTGTTTCAAACATTGCGAGCCCTCGACTGTAAGAATGGGGGACTAGTCGATATGAGTCCTTACGCTGAATCTATCGAGATGGGACAAGGGTTCCCAGATACCAGTAGTACGTATCTGGGACCCGTTAGTACATGCGGGCGCGGCATGTACAGATTCGCATTGCGCCAGTGTCCATCGGTGTTTTTAGTGCGAGGTCGATGAAAACAGGCGCGGGACGAGCGGTGTGGGCGGGGACGGTGCTGCGGCGATTGCGGCACGGCCTGCAAAATGATGCGGAGAGCAGGGGAAACGAAAATAACCAACGGCAGGGTTACTGGCGGGATTCCCCCAGCAAGACCGCGCGCAGGTGATCGTAAGCGCGGTTTCCGAGCGCGCGCTGCACGCTGCGGCGGGCCTGATGCTGAAGGCGTTTCTTCCACAACCCGCGGCCGTGGCAAGTGGCGCTGAAATCCTCGATGGTGAGGTCACGCAGCATGGCTACGCGGCCGAGTTCGTAGCGGCTGGTGCTGGACGAGTTTGCATGAAATTGGCTGTTGCTAACGGTTGCGAATCCGGCGTGGCGCGCCATCTGAAGCGTGCGCTGGTCGTAGCGTCCTCCGGGACAGGAGAAGTGTTCGATTGGATGTCTGACAATTTTTTCGATCTGCAGCTTCGCATCCACGATTTCGCGCTTCAGTTCCGGTTCCGGGAGATCGGAGAGATAAGGGTGCGTCATCGAATGGCAGCCGATCTGGAGGCCCTGCGCGTCGAGATCGCGCACCTGGCTGGCATTGAGGTAACCGGGCGTGCCCAGGAATCCAGCGGTGAGGTAGAAGGTTGCGTTGAAGCCGAACTCGCGGAGCACGGGCGCGGCGCCGATAAGGTCGGTCTCGCAGCCGTCGTCAAAGGTGATACAAACGCTCGGCTCGGCAGGATAGCGAAGAGCTTCGCCGACGTTCAGGCCGCGCCAGCCGGATTTTTTCATCCACGCCATTTGGCTGCGGAAAGTTTCGAGCGGCAGAATGTAGCGCACGTAGCCGGGCTCGGACTGGCAGAGCTTACGGCCAGCGAGCTCTAGCTCGTGGTACATCAGGAACACAATGTGCGAGGCAGCCATGACGTCTCTGAGGTTAGGATTTCTTGTCGCTGCCGATCGTCTGCGCGTGCCGGTCGAGCAGGAGGAGCAAGGGATCGCGTAGAAAAGGCCCCCCCGCCAGCAGGCCGGAGATCAGCGGATTTTTCTGGTTGCAGCGCAGCGGAGAGGCGTCGAGCTTCAGCACCCAGCCTCCGGCGCTTTCGACCAGCGCCGCCCCGGCGGCAACGTCCCACTCATTTTTCGGAACCAGCGTGAAGGTGAGATCGGCGCGACCGGCGGCGACCAGTCCGAGTTTGTAGGCGACCGAGCCCATGGGACGAATGTTGAACCCGGCGGACTCGAACTGCTTCCACTCGCCGCGCTTCACTTCGCTGCGGCTGGCGAGCACGAGCGCGCCGCGCAGATCCTTGCGCTGGCTCGGTTGTGCGGGCTTGCCGTTGTAGGTCACGCCGGTTTCGCGCGATCCGAGGATGAGTTCGTCGGTTGCGGGATTGCAGATTCCGCTAGCGACCGGAATTCCATTCTCCACCATGGCGATCGAAACGCAGAACTCGGGGATGCCTTGCACGAACTCGCGAGTGCCGTCGAGCGGATCGACGACCCAGACGCGCGGTTTGTCGAGGCGAGTGAAGTCGTCCACGGTCTCTTCCGAGAGCCAGCCTTCGCCGGCGCGGAGAAGGGTCTTGCGCAGAATGTCGTCGACAGCGCGGTCGGCCTCGGTGACGGGATCGTGCCCAACTTTGTACTCGGTTTCAATGGCGCCGGGAGTGAAGCGGTTGAGCACAGCCCGCGCCGCTTCAAGGGCGGCGTGAATGCGTTCGAGAGTTTCTTTAGACGAGTATGAGGTCATTTGTGCTCCGTGAATAAGTACCCAGTACCTAGTACCCAGTACCCAAGTTCTCCGCGATTAGTTGACCCGGCGCTCACTGGGTACTGGGTACTGGCAACCGGGTACTGCCTTTCAAGCCCACAGCATGCGCGCTCCAGTCATCAGTAAAACCGTGCACAGGATTCGGCGCAGCCAGAGTACGGGAACGCGTGTGCTCAGATGCGAGCCCAGCATTCCGCCGGGGATCGAGCCGATCAGCAGGGAAACGACCAGCGGGGCGTTGACGTTGCCCGCCCGCCAGTGCAACAGGCTGGCGACGCCGGTCAGAATCACGGCATGGGCAATGTCGGTGCCGACCATGATTTTGGGCGCGAACGAATAAAACAAAAGAAGCATCATCATGATGATGCTGCCCGACCCGACCGAAGTGATGCCGACCAGAAATCCGCCGACTAATCCGATGAGACTCATGCCGGCAAACGATTGCATGGTGGGCTCGCGCTTGGCGAGATGTTCTTCAATCCGTCCCTGGAACAGAAGCAGGCTGGGAATCAAGACCAGCAGCAGTCCCACGGCGGACTTGATGAAGTCGTTCACGCCATTGCCATAGACGTGGCGCAGGTGCTGCAGAAAAGTCACGCCCAGGTAAGAGCCGGGAACACTGCCGACGGCCATCGCCAGAACGACTTTTCTCCGCACCGTGCCTTTGATCAAGTGCATGATGCTGGCCGGAATCTTGGTGAAGAAGTTGAACAGCGCATCGCTGCCGACGGCAACAATGGCGGGTATGTGCAGGCCGAAGATGAGCATGGGCAGCAGCAATACGCCGCCGCCCAGACCCGTCAACCCGATCAGCGTTCCAACGATGAAGCCGATCAGCACTTTTAGTAGCAAGAATTCCATGCCGTCTTTCGATCAAATTAGTTCTCAGTTCCCAGTCCCCGGTTCTCAGTGGAGCAACACTGAGTCAGAGAACTGAGAACTGCCCTAGCTGTTGCCGTTGGCGCCGACGAAGCCCTCGCGCTCGAGGTGCAGAAGGATGGTCTGCGCCGCTTCTTCGGGGCTCAGCTTGGCGGTGTCAATCACGACTTCGGCGTCGGTCGGCGCCTCGTACGGATCGGAGATGCCGGTGAATTCCTTGACGATACCGGCGCGAGCCTTCGCGTAGAGCCCTTTGCGGTCGCGCTGTTCGCACACTTCGATCAAAGTGGATGCGTGAACCAGGACAAACCCGCCGAACGGCTCAATCATCTGCCGAACCGCTCTGCGCGTCGCTTCATAGGGCGCAATCGGAGCGCAAATGGCGATGCCGCCGTTCTTGGTGATTTCGGAGGCGACATAGCCGATGCGGCGGATGTTGATATCGCGATGCTCCTTGGAGAATCCCAGTTCGCTCGACAGGTTCTTGCGCACCAGATCGCCATCGAGCAGAGTGACCGGACGCCCGCCCATCTCGAGGAACTTGGTGATCAGCGCGTTGGCGATGGTGGATTTGCCCGATCCCGAAAGCCCGGTGAAGAAAATGGTGACGCCCTGCTTGTGCCGTGGCGGATAGCTGCGGCGCAATTCCTGCACGACTTCGGGATACGTGAACCACGCCGGGATGTCGCGGCCTTCGTTGAGACGCTGGCGCAATTCCGTGCCGGAGATGTCGAGTACCTTAGCGCCTTTTGGCACTTCATCGGACGGAACGTAGCGGTCCTCGTTCTGCAGATACACCATCATCTGGAACGGAACCATGGTGACGCCCATTTCCTTCTCATGCTTCTTGAACAGTTCCTGGGCATCGTAGGGACCGTAGAAGTTCTTGCCATCGGTATCTTTTCCGGGGCCGGCATGATCGCGGCCGACGATGAAGTGCGTGCAGCCATGATTTTTTCGGATCAGGCCGTGCCAGATCGCTTCCCGGGGTCCGCCCAATCGCATGGCCAGCGGCAGCATCGATAGCTTGACCGTGCCGTGGGGGTACTTCGAGAGCAGCAACTGGTAGCAGCGGGTGCGGACGAAATAATCGACGTCGCCCGGCTTGGTCATACCGACCGAGGGATGGATCAGCAGATTCGCCTCGACTTGCTTGGCGGCGCGCATGGTCAGTTCGACGTGAGCGCGATGCATGGGATTGCGCGTCTGGAATGCCACCACGGTGGTCCAGCCCAAGCGGCCGAATTCGGCGCGCAGGTCGGCGGGGGTCAGGCGCAGCGAGCGGAAATCATAGTGGGACGGGGGCTGGAATTCTTCGATTCTTCCACCCACGTACCAGGGATTCGATTTGTTGATGGCATAGTCGGCGCCCGGATGCGCGGCGCTGGTGGAATTGAAAACGGACTGGGCCTCGGCTTTGCGGTCAGGCTGCCACACATCTTCAACGCTGAGCACGGCGAGCATCACGCCTTCGGGATCGCGCAGTGCGATCTTGCTGCTGCCCGGTGTTAGTTTCTTGGCGAATTCCTCGCTGACGTCGAGCGTGATCGGCATGGGCCACAGGGTGCCATTCGCCAGCCGCATGTTGTGGCAGACGCCCTCGTAATCGGCGCGGTTCATGAACCCACGCAGCGGCGAGAAGCCGCCGCTCATCAGCAGTTCCAGATCGCAAAGCTGCCGGGCGGTCAGGTCCCATGAGGGCCAATCCTTCGAGTGCGCTTTTAGCTCCGCGGCGCGCGCGGCCGGCACTTGCAGCTGAACAAGTTCTCCCCCGTGGGGGGCGATAAGGTGACTGGTCGTTGCGTTCAAAGCAGTATTCCTCCCGGATGTTCTAACCAAAATTTATGCTGAAATCAAAATCACTAGGGGGGTCTCTATCTAAGCTCGCCCTGTTTGCCGTGGCTCGTCAAGCTACCCGCTGGGGCTACAGGTAACCGCCGGAACATGAGCGGAGCGACGAATGAAGCGCTACGCCGGTTTTGCAATCCGGCCTAAAACCAATGGAACCATGAGAAGGAGCAATTCTGCTTCCGAAAGCCAGCCGATGGCCCACTTGTAAACCACTAAAAACAATAGCCAAGCACGATTTTACCTCAAAACGACGCAACCTGTTGCTGGGGTGTGAAGCAGATTGCAGCCTTGCGCCCAAGCGTGGGAATGAAAGTGCACTGCTACGTCCAGTGCGACACTCTTTGGTCATTGCTCATTCTGATATTCCACCGAAACCACTGCCTGCGGCAGTTGCTCGGGAGGCGACGGCCGAGTCAAGCCCGCAATCTTGGCGACATGAAACGCGCGGTTGGTGCGATAGGCCCAGAGCAGGCCGACCCCGTAGATCGGACTCACCGCCAGGATTTCGAGAGCCAACTGGATCAGGTTGCGGGGATAAAAGAATTGGTTGGCAAGCCAGAGCACTGCGACCAACGGAAGGGTCAAGAGAATGGGCAGCGTATAGGCCTCGTGCAGGAAGGTTCGGACGGGAACGCCGATCTGCTTCTTCATGTGGCGCGGCAGAAACACAAGACAAGTAAAGCTGAGCGGGATGGCGGTGCCGAGGGCATCGCCGACAATTCCGAGCGGCGGGACAAGCGCGATGCTGAGCATAAGGTTGGCGATACCCTCGATCACGGTGATGGCCGCCAAGATCTGATGTTTGCCGAGGCCGAACAAAACGCGCGCGGAAGCCGCCTGCGACAACATGAGCGTGAAAGGAATGATCATCACCACCAGCACCGGGTAGCTGTGCGGAATGTAGCGGGCGCCCACCCAGATGCGGATGATGTGCTTGCCCATGATGATCAGGATGGCGGTGATGGGCAAAATCAGGAACGCGCACGCGCGATTGCCGGCAACATAAATCTTGCGCACGCGATCGAGGTTGCCCTTGGCCTCCGACTCGCTCGACATGGGCACGAAGACCTGGGCCAGGCTGGAGACGAATTCCTGAGCGTAGTCGACGATGCGGGCGCCAATGTTGAACCAGGCGACAGCAACTGTGGACATCATGGTGCCGAGCACGAGTTCGTCGGTGCGGAAGCGCAGGCGCGAGGCGACCAGCACCAGGAAGGTGGTGCCGCCGTAATTGGCCATGTGGCGGAACGAGGCGCGATCCACATGCTTGAGACCAAGCGGCACGGGACATAAGCGGAACACGACGATGCCGCGGAGAATCGAGGAAAAAAGCGGCAGGCCAACCGTGAGTAGGGCGACGGTGAGCAGACCGTATCCGCGGTTCAGAAAATAAACGATCAAAGCGGCGCGCGCGAGGGTGGCGCCGATGCTGGTCCAGTTCAGAATGTAGAAGCGCTGCAAACCTTCGAGCATGCCTCCGAAGACGCCCAGCGGAAAGCCGAGGCTGACCGAGGCGCCGACCATCAACAGCAGCAGGCGCGCCTGCGAATGCATTTCGGGCGGAATTTTAAACAGGTGTTCTACCGACGAACTCAGCAGCGCGGTCAACCCCATGCTCACCACGCCAATGCCGGTGTAGCTAAAGAGCGCGGTGTTGACGAACTGAGTGAGCTTTTCGCGATCGTCAGTGGCGGTGTACTTGGAAACGTAGCGGATGATCGAGGAACGGATTCCTAGGTCAAACAGACCGTAGTAGCCGGTGACGGAGAAGATCAGCACCCAAACCCCGAAAGCCGCGTCCCCCAGACGGTGCAGAATGAACGGAGAGAGAAAAATCCCGACCGCAACGTTGACCGCGAGCGCCGACCAGCTCGATCCGACGTTCCGGATGATTTGCAGCTTCTGAGCGTGCATTGGGTTCCGTTCTTGTGCGTGGCTGGTGCGGGCCTCGACTCAGACCGGGCTCAACGCGAGATGGGGAATGCTGCCGGTATGGTTTCCGCGCCGCCCGCTGCCGCCGCGTTGGTGACCAGCTCATATCCCAGCTGCGCCATGATGTGACCCCACGCCGCTTCGATCTTCGCCACCAATTCCGTTCGCAGGTTCGTCTTCCATCCGCCCACCGACGCCGTGCGGACGAATGGGATATCGCTGCGCTTTTTCTTGTACTTGGTCGAACCCCAGTCTTTGGTCTGCGTCTTTTCCATCTCCCGCATGCGGTCGGCCGAACTGCGATCGAGAGCGGTTTGCAGCAGTTCGGGGGATGCATCGATCCCCAGGAACTCGGCGATGCGCCTTAGTTCCTGCTCCGGACGCGCTTTCAGCTCTTCGTACTGCAGCAGCAGAAATCCCGGCCGCGCACCGCGGGCGAAGGCCCAACTGGCCACGTTTTCTCCCCATGTGCCCCAGCCCGCCGAAGTCAAAGGTCCGGTCCCGGCCACGAAATCCCCGATGAAGCGCTCCAGCGCATAACTGTCTTCGATGCGCCGGTACTTGCGCAACAAATCGTATTCGGAAAGAGCCACGTCCCGCGGATCGCGCACGATATAAATCACTCGCGGATAGCGCGGATCGAAATAGGAATGGCTCTTGATCGTCCGCGGACTTGGGATGCCGCGCATATAGCGGCTTGACTGTACCTCGGCGTCGGGCACCAGTCGCCCGATATTGACGAAAGTCGCAGGCTCTTGCGGATGCAACAGGTTCGCGATTAGGAAGCGCGTCCAGGTGTTGCCCGACCTCGGATACGAAACGACGAATGTATCGTCGGGACGGACTGCCAGCGTGCCTCCCGCGATGTCCCGCCCTAGCGCGTTTGTCAATAGCTTCTTGATGCCGTAGATCATTGTAAGGGTCCGTTCAACATGGTTTCGGTAAACCGCAAATCGGTTAGCGACTCTCCACCGTCATAGGCTACGCATCCTTACACTTCCTCGCAACACCCCTCTCGGAAACTGGAGCAATCCTGGCGATCTTCGCCACCACCTGTTCATCCCGTCGCGCGAATCCCAGATAGCGCACCTCCGCATGGCGCTCTCCACAGAACTCCATGAAGGGCTGTTTTTCTTGCTCACACCGCACCATCGCAACGCTGGAAGGCGCTTCAGCGGTCTTGCCTGACCCACACCTCCACGCGCTTATTAGTGTTGGGCGTGGTGAGAATATCTGCCAAGCGATACCCCGGGCCGAGGTTCCGCAACACTGTCCATAACGTTCTTTCGCCGCTCGGCTTACCGCCGCGGAAGTTGATCTCTCCTTCCCGCACCTCTTCTTCGGATCGTTCCAAGGTGACCACCACTGCTGGCGGATTTGTTTCAAGTCTTTCCGCATCGGCCCGGTACACGTCATCCGGAGTCACGTCAATATAGTGGACATATGCAAACGTTGCCGGTGCACGGTGTGCCAACAAATAAAGGATCGGCATGCAACAAAACTCAGCCACCGGTTCATCGGGCCGGGAGTTGTGTTGGATATCCGCAACCACGCGTTCGAGAAAACGATCCGTCTCAGGCGTGACCCTGATTCCGCGAAGCTCCGGGAAGTTGGGCTCCACGGTTGCCCTTCGCACATTGCCTTCCTGCCAGTCCGCCCAGGTAAAGGGCGATTGCAGTTTCAGGCCGGCCGCCGTGGCCACACAAAACAACACCAGAACGATGGTCGCTGCCTGCACGAGGCGTCCTGCTCTGTCACTGCGCACATTCGAAAGCGCAAACGCAAATACAAAGGGAAAGGCGGGCACGAGCATGCTCTCCGCAGTCGCCCACGAGAACGAGGAAACAAACGCGTAGACGAATGCCGCTGCGCTTGCCAGCAGGTATTGTTCCTCAAGCCAGCTCAACCGGCGGCGAAGGAACAGCCATCCATAGTGAAGGAGCAGAATCAGACTCCCCAGTTCACCAAAAAAAAGCGGTGCGTTGCGCAACACGATGCCGGGCCGCTGAAGCCCGTAGGGAAGAGCATTCAGGTGTTCAACGGCAACGACCACGCCCGTTGCTATTGCCCCAAAGGCCAAAATGAGTAGCAAGGTAGTCCGTTGCGGCCACGCCCGGCTTGCGGTACCGCCGCGCTGATATACGGAGGCCAGCAATAGTGTGGCGGCGAGTGCCAGCGCAGCACAGATCCTCAAGTTGTGGCTGCCTGCAATGCCGACTACCTGGCGCTCCAGCAACGATGCCAGTGAGCCTTTGCTGGACGCGCCATGCAGAAACGCGTCCGACAAGAAGTCGCGCAGAGCGCCATGCGCCGCAAGCCATGCGCAGGTCGACGCGACCGGCACCACCCAACCGATCGCAAGCACGATCGCCGCACGCACGCCATGCCACCAACGACCCCGCATTGCGATGATTGCCGGAACTACCATCCCCAACGAAAGGGTTGTGGCGACGCCGGCGGTTTGCTTTGTTGCAAGGGACACTCCGGCCAGGAAACCGGCGAGGGAGAGCGACAGCAGGCCGCCGCCGTCTTGATCAAGGGCAAAGGTCGCCACCAGAAACGCCAAAACTGGATACAAGATGGACGTTATGTGCACGCCACCCAGCGGCTCGCCTGAACTACCGAGATAAATAGCCGCGGCGCTAATGACGGCGACAACCGACCAGAATGCGGGAAAGATGCGAGCCAGCCAGAGATACAGAACCAAAAAAAGAATCAGTGCTGCGATCAGGCCAAACATCTCCCCAACCACGATTCGGTCGCCAAATACCGAAGTGAGAGCGGCCATGGTTAGCGCTTGACCGGGTGGCACATGGAAATAAAAATCGCGGTAAGGCACCAGACCTTGCAGGATCCGCAAGCCGAAGAACTGGAGCCAGCCTTCATTGGTCAGGCCGAGGTAGCGGTTCCACCATGGCCGCATGAACACAATGCAGAACGACAAAACCACGAAAGCGCCGGCCAAGGTCACCCCTGGACTGGCGGTCGGGAAAAGCCTACCTCTCCGATCACGGTCTGCTTCAACGGCGGCAGCGCTGTGATTCGAAACAAGAATGCGGAACATGGTATTTCCCCTTCGCTCCAGCCTGGATAATTGAAGAATTCGTCGAACGCAATTACGGTGCCGGCAACTATCCCGTCTCCCAGCAGCTCAAACACTGTCCGTGTCGAACTGTAGAGGTCGGCATCCAGGTGCAGGAAAGCTATCGGCTCCGGATGCTGTTCGCGAAAGGTCGGTATCGTGTCTTCAAACCACCCCTTGTGCAGCCGCACGTTGGGCTGCACCTCAGGCAACGACGCCAATGCAAACGTTCCCTTCTCATGGCCTTGCTTCCAATCCTCGGGCAGGCCCTCAAACGAATCGAAGCCGTGAACTTCTCCGCTAACCAGAGATGCTATGAAGTTGATTGTCTCCCCGCGATAGACGCCAAACTCGCAATATAATCCCTGAATCTCCACCTGCCCCATGGCGGCTTTCAGCAAAGCGAACTTGTCCGCATAGCTCTTCGCCATCGTCATGTGCTGGTCGGCGAACTCGGCGGATTCCTGTGCTGCCCGGAACTGGCGCGCAAGTTCGATGTCCTTCGCCGCTTCGGAGAGCTGTCGGTTCAGGTGATACCGGACGCGACGCTTCATCTTCTCTTTGAACGCCCGAAACATGGAGTTCACCTCGGTCCGTTCAACACGGTTTCGGTAAACCGCAAATCGAAGTTCGCCTCTTTTTCGGGAAACAGCAGCTCATACCCCAGATAAACCATTAGCTGTCCCCATTGCGCTTCCAGTTGCGCGGTGGCCGCTTCCGGCAACTCGGTGCGCCAGCCTCCGGATTTGGCGGCCCGCACAAAAGGAATGTCCTGGCGCGTCTCCCGCGTCGAACTCCACTGCATGGCTTGCGATTTTTCCAGCTTGCGCATGGCGCTGGCTTCGCTCCGGCGTACTGCGCTTGCGATCCGCTCCGGATCGGGATCGATGCCCAGGAAAACTGCCGTCTTCGTCAATTCCTGCGCGGTATTGGCAAGCATGTCCTCGTAGCGCAGCAAAAGAAACCCCGGGCGGCGGTGCCGGGTCGCCAGCCAGGATGCTACATTCTCTCCCCACGAGCCGTACGGGCCGCCTTCTCCCGCTATGAAACCGGCGGCGTATTTTTCCAGCGGATACTGGTCGTCGATCACGCGGCACTTGCGGTCAAAGTGGTAAAGCGACAGGAGCACATCCCGCGGGTCCCGCACTATGTAAATGATCCGTGGGTAGCGGGGATCGAAATACTGGTGGCTCTTGATGATCCGCGGCCGCGGCATCCGCGCCAGTTCCCGCTTGGAGGACGCCTCCGGATCCGGCGTCAGCCGGTTGATGTTGGAAAAATCCGCCGGCGTCTCGGGATACACCAGGTTGGCGATCAGAAACCGGGTCCAGGTATTGCCCGACTTCGGAAAAGAAACAATGAATACGTCATCCGGCCACACCGCCAGATTGCGTCCTGGGTGGTGCAGGCCCAGCACCAGCCGCGTTCCGCGGATCAGCCTCTGTATCATAAGTCGAACCTCTTCATGCTATGCCCGTTTCACAGATATCGTGGGCTGCCATCCGCACCAGAGAGCGGCGTGCCGATTCCAGAACCAGCCCTTCGCGCCGCTAAGGTTTCCCCTATGCTCCTCTGTGTCCTCGGTGGTTCGAGCTTTTCCCTTCTACCGCAACCCACTCTGAAGCACGCCGGACTACACTTTCCTTGAAACCGCCTTAACGGCCTCCAGCCGGCGCCCCGTTATGCCGCTCGGTCCAGAATGCAAACAGCCGGCTCGTCGCATTCGGCGCCACCTTCAGCCCGAATAGCACGAGACTCAATTTCGCTCGGCGGAGGTAGTGGTTCGCTTCCGAGAATCGTTCACGAGCCTTGGCAAAATCTCGCGCGGAAAGATGGTTCTTTCCCTCTTCGAGCAAGTACTGTGCGCGAATCTTGGCGGCTCGCTCCCGTACTAGTTTCCGCTGCGCCGCGCTCAAAGGCAGCTTCTGGTCGGCTTTCTCCAGGATCAACCAGTACGCCTCCGCCATCCTGGCGCGCGACACGCCCAGCGACCCCGGGCGTCCGTCCGCCAGGCGCGCCTGTACCTGCCGGTTGTAGCCGGCTCGGCCGCCATAAAACACGGTGCGCAGCCACATGTCGTAGTCGTCGCAGCGCGCCAGGCTTTCGTCGAACCCTCCCGCCTTCACGATCGCTGCCTTGCGCGCCACCACCGTCGAAACCGGGATCTGGCACCGTTCCACCACCAGCGCTTCAAATCCAGCTTCGCCCGCGGAAGGGCACTTCTCCATGAATTCAATCTGCCGTGCAGGGTCTCCAATGAGGACGGCGTTCGCATATACCAGCCCCAGCGCCGGGTCCACCT
>Ga0187854_10002732_pt1 | contig 14711 bp, 22 predicted proteins | sample June2016WEW_6_15_FD_132445 | JGI IMG/M metagenome (GOLD analysis project Ga0187854, IMG submission 132445) | Peatland microbial communities from SPRUCE experiment site at the Marcell Experimental Forest, Minnesota, USA - June2016WEW_6_150 | ecosystem: Environmental > Terrestrial > Soil >...
AAATATTATTACTGTAACGTCATATGTTCAAAATGAAATCCACAAAATTACATTTCCGATAGAAGCAGCAGTTATCTCAAACCCAGTAGACCGCAAATTTTTTAATATAACAAAACATGTAATACCAAACCGATTGTTATTTGTTGGTGGAATAGAAGAACGAAAAGGATTGGAAGTTCTTATTAACGCTTTATATACAGTTAAAAAAACAATCCCAAATATTACTTTAAGTGTTGTCGGAGGAGTAAGAAGTCCGTTTTACTATGCTGATATCGTAAAACTAATTTGCGATCTGAAACTCGATAAAAATGTAAATTTTATTGGAAAAGTAAATGATGATAAATTAATGGCCGAATATAGTAATTCTTCAATATATATTTCTCCATCATTTGAAGAATCGGAGGGTATAACTATTCTTGAAGCAATGGCAACAGGGACACCGGTGATTGCAACTCGATCCGGAGGATCTGAAAGTATAATTAAAGATAATGTTGATGGGTTGTTAGTTAAAAAAGGAAACGCCGAAGAATTGGCACTTAAAATTTTAATTTGCGGGGATGCGTTAAAAGAACAACTTGGAAAAGCAGGAAAAATGACTGCGTTGAAGTATCTTCCGGAGAATATTGCGAAACAATATATGAAAGTTTATACCAAACTATTATAAGCAATGAGAACATATATAGTGTGATTTGAAATGCCAAAACTTACAGAACGTGAACGCGAGGGGTTTGAAAAAATACTATCACAAGATTTAAAAGCGATTAATCAACGTTTTATTAGTCAGATAAAAGATTTCTGGGGAATAGCCAGAACCAACGTGCTTAAACAAAAAGGATGGGATACTCTCATACTTGAAAAAGAACAACTAGAACGAAAACAAAAAGAGATTAAACAAAGAATACACGAAATAGAAGAAATTTTAAATAGCGAAAAATTGCGAGTTGAGCAAGTTGTGGAACTTGGCGGGAAATCAAATGAATATGGCCGATGTGAAGGTGCAAACTTTTATGGCATTCCAGTAACATCGCAATTTGAATATGAAATTGTAGAATATATTAAACAGAATATAGACCTCGAAGTTCCTGCAAAAATACTGCGTGACGTATGCGAATCTTCAATTCGCGCACTCGTAATGGCGGGAACATTTGAAGAAGCCCGTGGAGCATATGAGAAATTTTACTCTCTGGATTTTAGAAAGTATGGAGTTGATATACCTCCGAGATTGGACGATATTTGTGCCAATAAAAACTCAATGTTATATGCACAACAGTCGTTACAACAGATTGAAAAGGGGAAACCAGATATCAAATTGATTGAAGACCAAACAACAAAAAATTCTGATGGGAGGAATACGTAATGAGTGATTCTTGGAGTATTATTGGAATTGTTAGAGAGAAACCATGTGATGAACGTGGACGATATATTGGGGAAGATGTTTATCACCCAAACCAACCAAAACATGGGCAGATAGATGAAATGTTAGAAAATTTAAAACCACACCACCCTCTCGGCCAATCAATGGTGATGATTGTAGGTGTTCGACCAAGCAGTGATGACACCGAAGAAGATATTATTAAAGAATTTAATGATTCGGTGAAATTTGCATTAGACGTGAGAAAGAGGAATATGGAAGGTTCTGATAAAATGCTGCCCGCCTCACATGAGGAATCAAAATGAAAATTCTTTTTATCTTACCACGCTTTAATCGGGGGTTCGGAACCGTTTACAACGAAACTGAAACCGGTATAGACTACGACTACCTGATGCCCGTGGGAATGCCCCACATAGCCTCATATCTCAAACATAACGGCTATGATGTCTCTGCATTAAACCTTAATCATATACCCGGTCTAGTCAAAGATATCGTTCAAAAGACTGTTACTGATAATCATTACGATTTCGTCTTCACTGGCACGATTTCCATAATGTATCCCGCTGTGCGCGACATAGTAAAGTGGACAAGAGAAGCATCACCCAACACAATAACCGTCTGTGGTGGAGGTATTATTTCATCCAACCCAGAATTAATGATGAAACTCATTAATCCACACTATGGGATTATTTTTGAGGGAGAAGAGACGGCGTTGGAGTTGGTTAAACGATTTGATCATTATCCCGGGTATATCTCGGATAACACAATAAAAGGACTTACATTTTTTGATATATCTGGTAGATTAAATATCAATCCACCACGCCCACAAATCAAAAACCTAGACGCACTTCCATTCCCAGATCTCGAATTATTTGGTTACAAGGAATATTTAGAACACCAAGAACTCGGTGGATGGAATCAGTACCCACGGGATTATCCACCACGCCCGTATATGTTGGTTTCGGCGCGCGGCTGCACTTTTTCGTGCCGATTCTGTTTCCACACAACCGGCCCGAAATACCGTTATCGTTCCGTGGAAAATATAATATCTGAAATCAAATACGTTGTCGAAAAATATCATATCAACTTCTTCACATTCCTAGACGAATTATTTTCTTATGATAAAGCGCGCGCATTAGAATTTTGCCGCCAATTTAAAGAATACCAGAAAACGATTCCGTGGCGAATTGAAATGTATTGCAACCTCCGTGTGGATTGCGCCGATGCTGAAATTCTTGACGCCATGAAATCCTGTGGAAATATTGTTATCGGATTGGGTCTTGAAAGTTACAATCAAACGGTTCTCAACTCAATGCAAAAACACATTTCACCCGCGCAGATTAAAACCACACTTGAAATGATTGCAGAAAGAAACCTCGTTCCACAGGGGGGGTTCATCTTTGGTGACGTTGCAGAAACATTAGAGACTGCCAATGAAACATTAAACTTTATTCGTAACAATCCTCACCTCTCTCGTGGTGGACTGTTCATGGGTTTCATCATTCCGTTTCCCGGGACGGCTATTTATAAGGATGCTCTGAAAAGAGGGATCATCAGAGACGAAGTGGAGTTTATTAACAAACTGACAAGCACAGATTATAATTACGATAATATTTATAATTTTACTTCGCTGCCCGACGAGGACTTTGATAAATTAAAGAACGAGGTGTTTACTCTTAAATACACGGCGATTCCGGTGTCGGTGCCTTCGAAAAATAAAGACGGTATTGTGTACGTCAAATGCCCCCACTGTGGCAAAATACAAACTTATAGGACCACCAAAATTCCACACGCGCAATTCAGTGTGGGAGTTATTTGTAATGATTGTAACGGGCGATTTGAAATGGGCACGCGGTATATTCAACTCGGGCGACTCGCTGTAAAATTGTTGGGATTCAAGAGAATGCGACAGATTAAGAATTGGATGGGGATTTAAATGGGCAAACTAATGGAAGAATTCATAGACACCTATGCAAAGTACCGCGTGTGGTTTAATATCGGATTCGCAGATATGAGCTTGCCCATTGCTATTATTAGCTGTGCCGGTTCTTTAGCCGCTGTGCTTCTTTTGAAAGGCATAAGTGCACCATTCATATTAATCGGTATTGGCGTGGTTGTTGTTATTTTGCTCTGTATCTGGTGGGGCAAGTTCTGTGAGAAGCATAATATCCCGAAACGTATTAACTCGCGCGTCAACCAAATGCAAAATAAAGAAGTAATGGAAATACATGATGATGTTAAGAAGATAATGAAAAAATTAGGGGTTGAATGAAGATGGACGAAAAAGATTTCCCATATAAAGAAATTGTAGACCTAATGCGAGTTGGTTATAGAGAATGTGATATAATTCCGTTTGATTTGATTGATGCGATGGTAAGTTGTTTAATTACAATAAATGTTCGCACCGATAAAGAATTCAAACTGCTTCTCGGAGAGGGATATTACAAATGACCGAACCCCCACTCGTCTCAATTATTATCCCGGCCTACAACTCCGGCAAATACATCCACGAATGTTTACAATCAGTCGTAAATCAGACCTACACAAACTGGGAATGTTTTATCGTTCTTGCGCCGTCAACTGATAATACACTTGATGAGATATGGAAATGCCTTGATATAACTAATCCAAAACCGAAGATTCATATTATAAAAGAAACTAAAAAATCAAACTGTGCTAAAGCGCGTAATATAGGATATGATAATAGTAATGGTGAATATGTAACTTTCCTAGATGCAGACGACTGGTGGGAACCGAAGAATCTAGAAACCATGATATCTATGATGAAGAAACACACGTGGTTGGAGTGGTGCGCGCATTATCAAGTTATCCATAAGGGAGATGAAATATTTACAATAACAGAACTCCCGGGAACCGTAAAAGAAATCGGAGGGATTGGTGGATGTCTATATAAAAAATCTTTACTCGATAAAATCAAAAATGAATATGGTTATGTATTTGATGAATCTTTAAACCACACCGATGATGGGGATTTAACACTACGTGTTAGGAAATACCCGGCGTATTTGATACCGGTATTCCTTTCACACTATCGCTGGAATACAGAGGGTTTGACCGCAACAACGGATAATATTGAACAATCATGGGGAATTGTGAAGATGTTGATAAAAAGAGGAGCGTGGGATTTATTGCCGTATCATTTAAAGAATTTGGGGGTTTGTGTTGTGGAAGAAATAACGGGGTTGGGGTTGGTGAGAAAGGGATGACTACAGTTACATGCCCGCTATGTCAAAAACAAATATCACATCTTAATATTAAATATGAAAACAAACTTGGGGCATTTTGCCCAATTTGTAATGGTGAATTGTCTAAAGAACAAGTCGATGAATTGACAGAACAATATATTAATAACAAACTAAAGAGCGAGTGATTTATCGTGACCCTACCCCCCGCCTACCTAGAAATAACCACCCAAATCGGTTGCCGAATCGGATGCCTTAACTATTGCCCACAAGAGAAAATAGTTCAATCTTATAAAGGCAATAAAACAATGACACTGGATCAGTTCCGTCTTTTTGTGGAAACGGTTCCTTCTACGTTGCCTGTTTTCTTTTCCGGTCTTTGTGAACCATTTCAGAATCCTTCAACAATTGATATGATTCTATATGCGCATCGATTAGGACATCCCATTTCAATCTTCAGCACACTAACAGGTCTATCCCCCACCGATGCTTATAAAATCGTTTCTATCCCCATTGACAAATTCGTTCTCCACCTTCCCGATGCTTATAGTAATGCCAAAATCCCACAAACACAAGATTACTTCGAGGCGCGCTCCATTATCGAAATGAATGTCAAACATCTCGAATACATGAATATGGGATGGAACTTTGTTTCAAACAAGTGTGAGGATATGGCGCGCGGTCTTGCTACCAAGAAAACGGGACGTAGGCTTTGCAACTTCCTAGAATCCCCTGCTTATCAGCTCTTGCCTAATGGCAATGTTTATTTCTGTTGTATGGTGCGCGGGTTAACGGAGAAGGTTGGGTCATTGTATGAGAACACATATTTAGAATTAGCAGCGCGGCACGGGGAGATCTCTGATAGGCTGCAGAAAGATCCGAATTCCATTTGTCATTATTGCAATGTTTCGGAGAAATATTATTTAAGACGATTAATACAGAAGAAGAATGAGTTGTTGAAGGGGAAAACGATTATGCAGTGCTTGGGGGTTTAAGGTTCCGCCCACATCCCCTTTTCAAATCGTCCTTGTCCCGATAAGAAATTATTAATTTCTAAAAGCCTCTTATCGATTTTCTCTTTTTGATTCTCCAATTTTATCTTCTCTTGCTGCATATTACCAATAAATAGATCGTCACCATTCTCCGAAAGATAATCCCGGAATGCGATTTCTTCTTCTCGTGATGTTGAAAAAGATCGTTTCAAACTTGCATCTATTTCAGGGATGAGGGCCATAGTATCGGTAGAATAAATCTCATAATCTATATTGAGATTCATATAAATTTTTCGATCTCCTTCTGGTGTCATAACTGCGATATGATTTGAAACTGATTCCTGTGAAGGGTCGCAGAAATTAAAGTGTCCTCTGCGACTTGTGACTTGGATATAATTGTGGAGTTTCATGATATCTTCTCCAACGCTACCTTTGTGAGATTATCACATGCTACAAGAATACATTTCGTTGAAATCTCACATTTAATGCATTCCGAGTCCGTCTTGCAATACCCACAATCAACGCTTCCGAAACACCCGGGTTTTTGAGTAACCACTGCTGTTCGTTTCATGATCAATCGTCGTCCCACGAGTCATTCTCGATTTCAGATATCGTTCCATCTGGATTCATTTTGAGACCACCATATCCATAGAGTGTTATGTATTTTGATTTTAATGCCACAAGTTTTCTCCCGGCATTGTTGATCTGCAATTCCAATCGTTCTCTTTTTGTGGTCATCTATCACACCTTCACCAAACTTGCACACGACACCGTGTTCTCCCACAGTGTTACCCATCCGCGCTCGCGCACAAGACGCCCACGATCCGTTTGTCCCTTCTCGAAGAATTCTTCCACGATTAAGTTCCCATCATCATCCATTGAAAGGCGGCACCTTCTCTTGGTATTTACCACAACTGCACTTTCGCTCATGAACAATTCCTTCTGTTTCTTTTCAGATCCTCTTCATATGAGCAACATATGCACCAATATGGTTGCCCATCTGCCGGTGCGATCAATTCCTCCCCGCACTCATAACAAACCGCGCTCCCTTCTGATTTGATTTTGTGTTTTTCATTCTTCACAACTCCTTTGATAATACAACTACACGTTCTATGTATTTATACCTAACGGTCTAGGTATTTATTATTAATAAAAAAGAGATTAAAAAAAAATATTTATTTCAAGCCTTGCCCGCGTTCTTCATCGGAGACCGAGCAACCTTACAGTCCTTCCCAAGGAAGTATAAGTATCCCGGTTCTTTAACAATCATCTCGGAGCTTACCTGCTTTGCAGTACCCGTCTTATTAGACTTTGCTGGAATACGGTAAACATATCCATCGGCCTTGACGCAATAAAGGTATCCCTTCTCGCGCGCGATCACTTCTTTACCTACATTTTCAGTCATATTTAAAATTCTCCTAAAAACGTCTAATCGTTTTATCGATTGACATAACAGTATATGCACTTCTAGTTAATATAGTTTTCGTCTACTCACGATATAAAAACGGAAAATAATAAGAATATTTCAAAAACGCGCGAGTAGAAAGGTTTATTACTAATAGACTCCAATACGTATATTGAATATTATGACAAAGAAAGACAAACAACTACGCGACAAGAGCGGAAAATTTGCGTCGTCAAAACCAATCGCACTTTATGATAAGAACGGAAACGTTGCATACTTCACAAAAGAGGAACTTAATGGTTTCAAAAACCCCGATTGTGAACCGGCGACGAAAGGTTTCGTTAAGTGTTTGATGAGGAAATACACAATGCATCAGCACGAGCCTAATGGACATGGAGTTTTATCAGAATTAATTATGATTATCGGATGGAGCGCCACGTTGGTCTTAATTGTGACATTGGTGTGTGCAAAAGATACTACAACGATTTCAATAGCAAACGCATGGTTGATCCCAACGTTTTTATTTTCTGTTATCTGTACACTCCTTTGTTATGAACTGAATTATATCTGCACCCATCAAACGACTATAGATTTGACAGAGCATAAAGACCTTAAAAGACACACCCCACCCACGTGTGAGAAGAAGGATGAATGTGAATAAATCTTTAAATTTTTCTTTCTTTATTCTCCAAAAACTTAAGTACTTTAATCGAAGCATCAGTAGCCCCGTGACACACCAAACAGGTATAACCATGTCTGGATAAATAACTCATTATCTTCTTCTGTGCCTCTGAAACAATGCCACCCTTTTCTCTTTTAAGCTCAATGTATAACATCCACGACGGCACAAAAAGATCCGGAATACCCGCTACGACACCCATCTTCTTTAAGCGCACAGCGGTTTTTATAGAACGCTTTTCCCCATTTGGGCAATGATAGATTAAAACACCCGGGAACTTCTGGTGAAACCAGATCAAGAAACCATATTGGTGGGATGCTTCGGTTGGTTGTTTATTTTTTACTCTTATATGATCACAATCCTTTTATATGATACTTTCATATCATGAGATTATAAATCTATCTGTTGGTATCAGAATATAAAATTTCATATATATTTTTTACTATCCCGACACTCCAATCAGATGTAAAGATTCTACTACTTTATCAAATTTACAAAGAGTGCAATTATTCTCATATGAATAACACTTTTCACTGTTCATTTCACCACAGCAAGATTCATCGTTAATTTTAGAAAGTCCCTTACGGATCAACTCACACATCTCTATCTTTGCCGCTTTACGCTCTGCATAAATTCTATCATCAATTTCCTTAACTTGATTTAGTGTATATTTAATTTCTGATCCGGGTTGATGAAAATTTAATTGTATTCCGGATCGATGAGCAAAACCACGCTCGCTCTCCTTCTTTGTTGAGCACCCCTTTTTTAGATATTCCGGACAATCGCAACATGCCCACGGCCATTTACCCCGGGCATTTTCTTTCTGTGGTCATTTTAAACAGATTTCTCCCACTCTTCGTGTGGATGAAAATTAATGTTTTGTTTCTCAATAGGATACTTTTTAATAAGTTCCATCATTTCCTCAAACGTTCTTTCTCTATTCTTTTCCATCTTCCACAACTCCAAATTTCTATATCACTATACGTTCTGATACATTATAAATGTATCTAATTCATCCCCAACTCTCCTTACCACACATCTTGCATTTAAATATATGATAAAACATACTATGTTGTTGTCCGGAAACAACCCCGGGAACTACCTGCTGCTTTCCAGTGTCTTCCCATTCGCGCAGACCAAACAAACATTTTATAGTTTTTGTCATCATCCTTCTTCCTCCAATCTCTTCTTCGCCAATTCAATATACTTTTCTTCTTTCTCAATTCCAATACAATCTCGTTTAAGTCGTTTACAGGCAACGGCGGTTGTGCCGGAACCTAGAAACGGATCTAATATAACATCTCCTTCTAATGTAAAATGTTTAATAATAAATTCTGGTATTTCCAACGGGAATACCGCATGATGACCATTCGCATGAGCAACCGAAGTCTCAATATAATTTTTCACATATCTTGAAGGAAATGAATGATGTGTGAAAACTCTTTTATTAGGAGAGTCGTGACTAAAAACAATTATAAGTTCAATTGTGGAAGTGAGTAAACCATCATTATATCCAGACGGCGGCGGGTTTGTTTTACCCCAATATATCATATCTTTAATTTGGGATGCATATTTTCCGATAATACGAAAAACGGATACTTTGTTTGAAGCAAGTATTTGAATATTAAAAAACACGTGGTATTTTGTAACTCTTAATAATTCTGATATAGTGGTATCCAAGAAATCATAATATTCATCTTCAGATAATTTATCAGTGTTGCTAATATATTTTTTCGCTCTGCTATGATCGTTTTTACCAACGTTGTATGGTGGAGAAGTTATAACTATATCCACACTCTTATTATCCATCTTCTTCATAACTTCCAAACAGTCGCCTTGGATTATCATTTCATCACCCAATTACAAAATCTAACATACCCTATATACAACAATGCGACAATCGATATGATAAGCATTATTATACCAAATAATAAAATTGATGCTGCTACTAAAAGTGGTGTATCATCTGGTAAAAGGCGTAATACAATAAGCGAAAACATAAAACACCCAATTCCAGATATAAAGAATTCAAACACAACCGGATCGCACGCTCCCGCTCTTCTCCGATCTCTTGCTTCTTGTATTAGTGTTGTCATTTCACCCCTCCAACGTCTTCTGCGTCGATTGCCCCTTTGCAAAGACGAAGCCCGTTATGCGCGGCCATTTTCCTTCCATCTTAACTTGGATCTTCTCAACCTTGCGCCACGTTGACCATTCTTTTAAAGCCTCGTCCACCGAGGAAGCAGTCCCCCCAAGTTGCTTAATAAGCGCCTGCGCCTTTTCTTTCGCGTAACCCTTATGATCGAGACATGCCCAAACCGCAGTCTCTTTATCTAGGTTGTCGTAGAAGGCAATTTTTACAGACGGAGTTTTCCCCGGCTTTGCATGTTTTGAGACCCACATTTGTTTTACGTCTATGAGGTATGGTGTTTGTTGATCAGATAATACGGCTCCCGAATATGCTTCCGTGCCATGATTGGCTTCTGCTTCGGGAATTGGATATTCAAATCCACATGCGGGACAAACGGAGATGCGTGCATGATGAATACACCTGCATTCTGGGCACTGTCGCATTGGTGGCTTACCTGCTGGCAAACCAAACACATCTTTTACTTTAATCGGATCTATTGCATCAAGAACACCAAAGCGACAAACATTACCCCCGTAGTCCATCAAAAGGGTCGATGACTTGCCCGGGTAAGTACGCGTTCCTCTTCCGACGATCTGAACGTATTTCGACGCCGACGTGGTGCTCATCAGCAATACAATCATATCAATATTTTTCGCGTTAAATCCGACCGAGAGTACAAGAACATTACAAATGCATCGCAATTTTCTGTTTTTGAAATCTTCTAGTATTCTATCTCTTTCTTCAATTGGTGTATTACCAGTTAAAACTTCACAACTAACATTATATTTTCGAATTTCCGCTGCTACACGCCGTGCGTGGTCTACTCCACAACAATAAACCACCCATGATTTCCTATCTTTACCATATCTTACAAATTCTTCAACCGCAAGTTTTATCAATTGTGGATCAGATGCAGCCACCGCTAATTCATTTTGCGCATATTCACCAGCACGAATATGCACCCCCTCCAAATCAATCTGCTTGACGCCGCCCTTCGAGATTACTGGAACAAGGTATCCTTGATCTATAAGATCTTTTAAACTCGTGCTATGTGCAATCCCATCAAAAATGGCACCTTCTCCTTCAACAAGAGAACCACTATCCAGCCTATATGGTGTTGCGGTTGTGCACCATATGACCACGTGGGGATTACTGACTTTCAGTTCTTTTATAAGACGACCATAACGAGTATCAGCACTACGGGGTATCATATGTCCCTCGTCACAAATGAGAATATCGATTTTATTGGGAAATTTATATATTTTATTGTAGACACTTTGAATTCCTGCAAAAATTATCTGATTTTTCATATCTCTGGAATTCAAACCAGCAGAATAAATACCTGCATCTGCTTCCGGCCAATTCTCTTTTAATTCCTCATAATTCTGCCTAACCAATTCACGCGAATGCACTACTACCATTATATGAACATACGGATATTCTTTGCATGTACGCTCACAAAAGGACGAAATCAGAAGACTTTTCCCCGCTCCCGTCGGCAAGCACACGACCGGCGCTACACCTTTTCCCGACTGCCAGTAATTTTCCAGATCCTGCAACGCTTGCTCTTGGTAGGGTCGTAAAGTTAATGCCATTCGCGCAACTTCCTAGTTATCTATTGGTTGGAAAGTATTTATAAGTTTATCTTCTCTAAAACCATCCCAACATCATAAACCCCATCGCCGCCCATTTGATTCAACACAATGGTTCCTTCGGGTGTATTTTCAAAATAGTTAGTAATGTTTAAAAGTTCATCCCACTTATCTTCCAAAACAATATAACAAGGATCACTTACAACGAGTCTGCCGGATATAATGTTAATGATGCCAGAACCTTTAAGGTCTCCCATCATAGTATTATTGATTGTCCAATTTAATACATACTCACCCGGTTCAACAACAAACATTTTCTGATATTTGCTACCAATTGGTTGGTGATCCTTTCCGTAAAAATCTTTATCCGATAAAAGAATCAATCCGGAATCCACACCAATATTCTTTGCAACGAGGTTATAAGTCATAATAACTTATACGCGTTGATTGTATTTAATGGTATTGGTTTATATCGTATAACAATAGAACCGAAAGGTTTATAATGTAGTAATTACTTATTTGTTGTTATGACTACAAGGTATGAAAAGTTACAAGAATTCGCACGCGAAATTGATTGCAAACTCACAAAAGTTCATCCAGAAGGTCTCGCGGTTCGTGCACCTTATTACATCCACAAACCAGATGGCGGAATACGCCCCGCATTTGATCTAGACAATGCCACACTCCTTCTCAAAAACGAACTTAAAAGACAGAGTGGTGGATATTCAAAACATAAAGATCTAATGAGGAATCCGTTGAGAGATTAAATTAATCCCCGATTTTTAATTTCCGTCTTAATTCACAATTTTCATCATATAAATTTATAAGAGCAATCTTTATATATAAAGGCAAATTTGGTCTTCTATAATCCGTTATTTTTGTTCCATCTGGATATTCCGTAACCACCACAAAGATGGGGTAGTTATCTTCGTTTTTAGTCATATTTGATATTTTAAATTTCTCGTTCATGATATCATTCCCCATTCAACTCCCTACACCAATCAACATCAATACAATAAATCGATATGTATTTTTCATGATTGTTTATTCCTCTTCATTATCTCCTTTTCCAAATCCACGCTCAATACAAATCCGGGGCCATTTATAATTCCACCTTCGTACTCAATAGTTCCCATTTCCGGGTCTGCACCAATCAACAACAGAGGCACGAGATCGGGGATAAATACGTGACCCTCACACGCGGTTTTTTGTTCAAACTCACTAATCACCTTTTTCTCTCCACGCCCACACGTCCATGTGCCGTCTACTTCTGGGGTGGAAAAAGCGCAGGTGCGACATGAGACTAATGGTAACGATTTACCCCAACACAAATCCGCGTGGTCGCAGAATTTACAACGGAAATCGGTTGACGATTCGCCGAGTTTTTCCAGTGGTGTGGGTGTATAAATAACACGGCGCCCCTTTTCAACCAATCTATCTGACAAGTCTTTATCGAAATACACTCGTTCTCCATACAGGCGGTCATCGTCTTTACAACAGACAATATAGAAAGCCCTATCAAGTTTGGCCCATCTCATATAAATTTGCATCTGACAGTAGTGCTGGTTTTTTGCTTTCTCGACACCTTCTTTTACCAACTTGTCATAAAGCTTCTTGGAACTGGTCTTACATTCAACGACATGAAAGGTCTTGGGCGCTTCTGGGAACCCGATTCCAATGCCATCCACGGAACCAGAAAAATGTCCAAATTCTTCCTCATTAAAATTTATTTGGCTGCCGTCGGTTGGATCTCTGGAATATATAGTAATGCCCACAGAACGCAAATTTTCGATAATGCGATCTTCTTCTTTGTACCCAGACTCAAATAATCGGAGGATGCGCGATTCAAACCGGGGGTCGCTGCACCACCTAAAATCCATCCAGAGGGCACGGGGACACTCCTTTCCGATTACCGAGGCTCCGAGGTGTGGGCGACGGAAATCTTTTGCTCGATCTGCGTAACCTTTATATAGTAATTCTATTGTTGGTGTGTGTTGGATTGGTAGTTGGGTCATTATTTTTTCTCCTCCGAGTAACATTTTCCGCCATATTCATTTAATATCAATTCTGTGAAGAACTTTCTATAAGTGGTTTGTTCGTATGGCAATTGTTCGCTTTTCAAATTTTGTTTCCCGTGACATTTTCTGCATAGGGGTACCATCATTCGAATATACATAATTTCTTCTTCGGAAAATTCTTCATCCCCAAACCTTGCTACTCCTTGAGGTAATCGTTCTCTAATCAAATTCATTTCTTCTATTCTACTTTCACAACACGCCATTTTCTCTGTAAATACGTGATGGACAATGAATTCCATCCCATTCTCGTCTCTTGTTTTCTCACATAAAACACATTTATTTCCGAAGAAATTTCTAACATTCTTTTTTAACGATCTATTAAATTTTGGGCAATATGGAAGAAATGAAATACCACCTCTCCAATTAGATGATTTCACTCCACACTTTCCTGTATGGGACTTGCTACTTTTTATTTTCCTTTCCATAAGTTTTTCTTTTGATTGTAATGAATATGAAATTTTATTTGATTTTGATAGTTTTTCGCGTGTTGATTCTGATAGATGTTTTCCAAAATTTGGGTGATTTACACCGGTTTTCTTTTCACTCATTTTTTTCTTGCTTTCTTCTTTATGATGTTTTCCGAACATTGGATGGTTTATACCAGATATAGATCTGCTTATATTTAAGCGATGTTCCAATGTTACTATTTTCTTCTTTGCAGATTCGCTCATCTTTTTGCGTGTTTCTTCCGAACGCGGTGGGCGGGCTTTCTGTGCTTCACTCATTCTTTTCAATGTTTCTTCCCGCTTTATAGGATCTTTAGGCATTGGAGTCATTCTTTCTTAACACCTCTTACCCGTTCTTTGTTCCAAAGAGGTGAGTGACATTTGGGGCATTCCACTGGCTCCTTTTCACTACGCGGAAACCACTTATGAAAACAGCGATTACATTCTTTTTGTGTTACTATCATATAAACATATAGTGTGTTATACTATATAAAGTTTTTGGTTTAAAAAAAAGGTTAAATAAATCTCACTTGCGCTGCCACGGCTTAAGCTTCTTTTCTCCACCCACTGCCGCACTTGTAACGGCGGGGGTTTTATCCGTAATATCCTTCAGTTCTTTTCCGTCAGTACGAGAATAACCACGAATATTATTCTTATCCTCAAATCCATTAGATCCCGCACGAATACCCACGCTGATCACGAGTGGCTTTCCATGCAGTTCCGCGCTATCCTTCGGATGAAGAACACCGGTTGCGCGGCAAATCGCAGAAAGCGCGCGCTGTGCGATTTCAACAGTCTGTGTATTGGAGTTAA
>Ga0187854_10002740_pt1 | contig 14689 bp, 15 predicted proteins | sample June2016WEW_6_15_FD_132445 | JGI IMG/M metagenome (GOLD analysis project Ga0187854, IMG submission 132445) | Peatland microbial communities from SPRUCE experiment site at the Marcell Experimental Forest, Minnesota, USA - June2016WEW_6_150 | ecosystem: Environmental > Terrestrial > Soil >...
ACCTATAGTATCGGGAGAAACCGGTCTACTCGACCCAATTTCAATTCAATAATTTGATACGTAGTAACAGCTGATTCAAATTGATGAAAAGTTGCGATTCAATCTATCCCAAATCGGGCGCGTAGTTTTAGGCTTAGCATAACTTTCTATAAGACAAGGAAATTACGTTATGTCAACGGATAACAAGGATGAACATGGGGCAAATGGCGTAAACCGCCGCTCAGTCCTGAAAGGTGCTGTCACCCTGGCTGCAGTTGCGGCCGGCGGAGGACTTGCTCTCAACATGGCAGCCGTAGGCAGGGCCGATGTGGTGAAACTCCCGAAGAAGCCCGGAGAGTGAAACTACATGGTCGGTGCTAATGAAAAGGAGTTCTGCTACCTCCCTGCCCTGATACTCGCAGACATGATCCGCAAAAAGAAGGTTTCCCCCGTTGAGGTAACGGAAAAATTCATAGATCGCATCAACAAAGTGAATCCTTCCATCAACGCCTTTGTCACCCTGGTTCCCGAGATGGCAAAGGAAGCCGCAAAAAAGGCCGAGTCGGCAATCATGAAAAAAGAAAAGCTGGGTCCCCTGCATGGCATCCCCGTCGGCATCAAGGACGTCACCCTGACCAAAGGCATCCGGACCACCTTCGCCTCGTTGCTCTACAAAGATTATATCCCTGACCAGGATGCCATCCCGGTGGAACGGCTGAAAAACGCGGGGGCAATTATCCTGGGAAAAACCAACACACCCGAGTTCGCAGCCGGAGCCTCCACCTTCAACAAGGTGGCGGGCATCACGCGCAACCCCTGGAATACGGATTTCAACAGCGGTGGCTCCAGCGGCGGCTCTGCGGCGGCCCTCGCGTCCGGCATGCTGCCCCTGGCCACGGGAAACGATCTCGGCGGGTCACTGCGCATCCCGGCGAGTTTCTGTGCCGTTGTCGGCTTCCGGACTTCCCCCGGGCGGGTGCCGGGCTGGCCGAATGAGCTCAACTGGGACCAGTTGAACATGGAGGGCCCCATGGCCCGTACGATCGGCGACATCGCCCTGATGCTGGAAGTCATGGCCGGCCCCGATGACCGCTGCCCCATCTCCTTGCCAGTGCCGAAAGACGGACTGGATTACCAGAAGGCAGTCCGCAATCCCTCGATAAAAAATTTCCGCGTGGCTTGGAGCGATAACCTGGGCCTTACCCGCGTGGACACGGAGGTGTTGAAGATTGCGCGGTCATCCATGAAGGTCTTTGAGAAGCTGGGCTGCAAAGTCGAAGAGGACGCCCCCGACTTCGGCCGAATCAAGGAAACAGCGTTGACCTTGAGGGGCCAGAGGTATGTGGCTCTCTACCAGGATCAACTTGACAAGAATCCTGAGTTCCGAAAACTGGTCAACCCCCTGATCATCGGCAACATCGAAGAAGGGCTGAAGCTTAGCATCCGGGATGTGGCGCGGGCGGACCGTGAACGATCAGATTTTTGGAACCGCGTGAAGGTTTTCTTCGACAAGTACGATCTGCTTGTGACCCCCACGGTTCCCATCCCGCCATTCACGGCCGAGACGTTGTTCCCAAAGGAGATCAACGGCCTGCCGATGGAAAATTACGTGGATTGGGGCATGCTGACCTACGCCATGACGATGACGGGTCTGCCTGCGATCTCCATCCCCTGCGGATGGACAGAAAAGGGGCTCCCCGTAGGCATCCAGATCGTGGGACGGCGCTACATGGAGTCGACGGTACTGAAGGCCGCCGCTGCCTATGAAAAGGCTTCCCCCTGGATAAACAGAAAACCCCCGTTGGAGGCATGATGGCTGAGCGTTGCTCCTTTGGCTGGAAGAATTCGTAGAAAGATAGAAAATTCAGCTTATACCCCTTACACCATCCTTACAGAGAAGGGTCCCGGAATATAAAATTTAGGAACCCTTTCCCAATTTTCATCTCATGGTAAACCGTCGTGCAGAATATTTTATTCAAGACATAAAAAAATTCCGAAGCTATGGGAAATCCCTTTCCTCGCTTTCTGACCGCGAAACGGATTCGAAAATCCAACGATTAACCATCTGTTAAATAGCGACTGTCCCAAAAATATGAATTTAACAAGTTCATTCCGGTCTTTTCTCCTGCCTTAGCCCGATACTACTAACGTTCAGTTCTTGAAAATTGTATTGGGAAAAAAATGTTGGTACCTTGAGCTACTGGCTAAGAGTTAATGTTTTTTTGGGTTGCGGCTTCGCCGCACTGTGATAGGCAAAGAAAAATAGGAGCGCGGGTGAAAGGGCGTCCTAAAAGCTATTCACTCCTTCCATAATCTTCCAGCCCGTAGGCGGGCAGCCCTGCACGACCTGCATTTTGGGAAAGGCATACGACACTTGACCTGGGATGGCACATTTCCCGACGAAGAGGACTCTTTCCGTATGCTGGGAGATTTGAGGATTCTTGCCCACCCCGATGACCAAGGGAGGGATATTTTCAATATTCCGGGTTTTCAGCAGCCGGTGCATTGCGGTATTCAAAGTAGCCAGGCACCCAGTGCAGACTATGCCTGTGACCACCTTGATATTTTTCCCTCCATACACCTCCGTGGGGCTTGGCTGAAAAGTGCGGCTTACTTGTTCCAGGGCTAAACCCACCAAATGGTAGCCGTTCAGGTCAATCCCATCATTTTGGGCACAGAGGCTTATCGATGGGATCATCGCCGGATCAAAGCCCATAAGGCTGGCGGATACCGCATCAACCAGAACGGCATCTTCTCCGGCGATGACCGTATTCATCTGAACGGGATCGCCATCGAAAGGACCCCTGCCCTCCATAGCGACGGTAGCGTCTACAATGGTCAAATCTGGCTGAATCAACCGATGGAGATCAGCTATTCCCATATCCAGGCCAGAGTGCCCTTCTCCAGGCTCGAGGTCGTGGACTTTGGTCTTCCATTTCGAAGGCAATATTCCCTTCATATTCTTGAGTCCCAGGGAAACGACGGTTTGCATATGGGTCTTCATCACCGGGACATTGATCAATTTGTCACAGTCCAGTACCGTTTGGGCCACTCTGATCTCTGGTAATCTCCAGGACCGGGGGATGATGCAGGAAACATTTTTTCCTTTATCCAAATCCACCAGGGTGCACCCGGTTTCTTCGGCTACCTTTTTCGCACCCGTTATCTCGTAAACTCTTTCGGTTTCAAAACCCCAGGAGGGGCTATCACCTAAAAAAACCTCTCGGGGTCCTTGCTCCAAGACGATTTCGATCAACGCCTGGAGCACCGCGGGTTGGGTAACGGCTCCGGTTGAAGGTTCCCGGTCTCCCGTAAGGTTGGGCTTTACGAAAACCCGCTCTCCTTTCTGCACGTACTTGCTGATTCCTCCGATACGATCGAGAGCCTCCCGGAGGGCTTCCTTTATCCCCGAAAAGGTTTTAACGATGGCGATCTCGGGATTCTTTTTCCATTGATGGTTCAATGAAAGGGGCATTCTTCTCCTTCCAAGCTTGCTTTTACTACTAGCGTTCAATTTCTAAAATTCTGTTAAGAAAAAAATGCTAGTACCTCTAGCTATTGGCTGAGAGCTGATGGTTTCTTTTGGCTGCGGCTACGCCGCACTGCGAAAGATCCTTTCCGAGGAGTCAGGGAAAAAAGCCACCGCTCTGGCGGGGGCACGATTATGCTTCCACCCTACTCAAGGAAAATAGGAAGGGAAAATCCGTTCTTCTAGGGCGCTTCAGAAATGGCCCAACAACATTATTTTTTGAGGTACGATTCCTTCTTTTGCAGATAATCAGTTTTGGGAGGGCTGAAAACATCGACCACCAGGGAATCCTCTAAAACATCAATCGCATGCTCTACACCTTCTGGGACTATAATGATTTCCCCCGCCGAAACGATCCGGGACTCTCCACCGGAGGTAAATTTGATTTTACCCTTGAGCACATACTGGATCAACTCTTCATGATGATGAGAACCAAAGCTAGCTCCACCCCTGATTTCGTTCCGGCACATCATCATTCGATCGCCCAAGATCACTTGGCGGGTAAAACCCCCACCGAGGTCTTCCATGGGAACTTCTGACCATTTTTCGACTCTCATCTTCATCTTTTCCTCTTGAAATCCTTTTTGTTGTTTGGAAATCTTTTAGGAGCTGGCAGCACCGGGGCGACACGACCCACCACGCCTTTGCAGAGAAAAATTGATGTAGTTTCCCTAGTGACCGCCTACCACAATGCTGGCTGGGGGAGTCGTCCTCCCCAAGCCTTCCCGGACTTTACTTCAACCCCTCTTGCCACTTGGCGTCCATGTAATATTCTTGGCCATTTACCAGGGTGACCATGCGGCCGACCTTGGTCCCCTTATGATCATTCTTGGTATAAGTAATGCGACTGGAGAGAATTTTGGTATCAAAATCCTTCAGGGTTTCCAGCGCGTCGACAAATTTCTCCCGGGTCAAATTCTTCCCCGCCCGTTTCAAGCCCTCCACGATAACCCGGGCACTCCCCATGCCCTGCAGTATAAAGGAGCTCAATTTATCCTTGGGAAAATAGGTTGCGTGGATTTTGGCCAAGTCATCGAATTTCGAGAGGCTGTCATATAAATAACTGACTGAGTAAACGTTCTCCACCGGTTTCAGGCTGCCCACCCGGTCGCGTAGGTCCAGAAGGTCCAGAACGGCATTGGTCGCCACAAAGGGGACCTTCAGGTCGTACTTGTAGGCATCCCGGCAGAAGATGGCAGCCTCGGCCGGGTATACGGCGAGCAACAATCCATCGGGCTTTGCTTCTTTGATCCGCAAGATTTGGGCCGTCGCATCCGTGGCTCCCCGGTCCATAGTTTCACTGGCCACCAAATCCAGCCCGTATTTTTCCTTCAACAGCGCCAGGCCTTTTTCCGTCTTTGATTTACCCCACTCGTCGGGATGGACCACCATGGCCAGGCGTTTGGTACCCGGCTTGGACATCAGGAATTCGACCATCATTACGCCGTCCACGCTGGCGGGGAGTACGGGGGAGAAAACATACCGGTTCACCGGCTCCATGATCCGGTCCATGGTCGCTCCCGTGAGGACCATAGGGACCTTGGATTCGATAATCTCATCCCGCGCTGCGAGGGGGCCGGCGCTGCAAAGGCCCCCGTTGATGAGGAATACTTCGTCGCTGAAGATCAATTTCTTGACTGCGGATTTTGCCCCTTCCGGGGTGCATCGATCGTCCATGTTGATGACTTCAACCTTCCGGCCGTGGATCCCTCCCCCTTTGCTCGCTTCGTTATAGATCGTTATGGCGCCATGGGACATATTCCAGCCCCAGAGGCTAACCGCCCCGGTCAGGGGGCCGAAGATCCCGATCTTAATGGTCGTATCGGTAAGCCCCGGGTCCTTTGCCCAAGAGGGCACGCAAAGGCAAGAAAGGAATAAGGCTGCCATCACAATCCACTTCACGTTTTTTGATTTCATCTCTTTCTCCTTTCAGAAAATTATCTCCATGGCCCGGCGATTTTTTCACCCGGGTCAAGAAACATTCTCCCCAGTTTCTCCCCGATCTCAGCCGAAGTAGGTCTGGAAAATTTCTTCCTCCAAGAGCTTGCTGCTTTCCCCAGAAAAAACAATCTCGCCTCCCCGGATGATATAAGAATAAAGGGACAGAGAGATCGCCATGCGGACATTTTGTTCCACCAAAAGAATCGTCAGCCCGTCGGAGTTCAGCCGCGAAATCAATTTGGCCATCTGAGCCACCATTATGGGAGCTAATCCCGCTGAAGGTTCATCCATGAGGAGCAGCTTAGGACTGCTCATCAAGCCGCGGCCGATGGCCAGCATTCTTTGCTCCCCTCCGCTGAGGGTGCCGGCCCGTTGGGAGGCTCGCTCCTGCAACCTCGGAAAGTAATCAAAAACTTTCATCAAATCGCGGCGTATCCCGTCCACATCTTTGCGAACGACGGCCCCCAATTCCAGATTCTCAAGGACGCTCATCGTGCTGAAGAGCTCCCGGTCCTGGGCGATGTGAGCGACCCCCATCTGGACAATCTTCTCCGTGGGCAGGCCGCTGATTTTTTTTTTCCAGAAAGAAATGCTGCCGGATTTGGGAACGAGAATCCCGCTGATGGTCTTAAGCGTGGTAGTCTTTCCTGCGCCGTTTCCTCCCAGGAGAGTAACGACCCGGCCTTCGGAGACCTGCATGGAGACTTTTCTCAGGATTTGGCTCCGACCGTAATATGAGTCAACCCCCTGAACCTCAAGCATAGCCCCCTTCCTTTCCCAAATAAGCTTCCAGAACCGCCGGATCCCTCCGAATCTTGTCTGGCTTCCCTTCAGCGATTACCCGCCCGAAATTCAGCACCGTAATCTTGTCGGATACAGTTAGAACAAGGGAGATCACATGTTCTACGAGGATAATGCTGACCCCCTTTTCATCCCGAATCCTTTTGAGCAAGGTTCCCAGCTCGATCACCATGGCTGGACTGAGCGCGGCCGCCGGTTCGTCCAGCAGAATGATCTTATGATTTGTGGCCAGCGCGCGGGCGATCTCCACCATACGCTGCTCGATCGACGATAAATCCGTGATCATGCGGTTGGCCATCTCTTGCAGCCTGAAGAATTTCAGGGCCTCCAGGGCCTTTTCTTTGGCGATCCTCTCTTCAGCCCGGACCCGCTTGAAGCGGAAAGCCGCTCCAAATACACCTGTTCGAATATCCTTGTGCAGGCCCGTCATTACATTTTCCAGGACCGTCATATTGGAAAACAGGTGCTGGATCTGGAAGGTGCGCCCAATCCCCTTCGCCGCGCGGGCATGGGGAGGCAGGAGGGTGATCTCCTTGTCTTGCAGATGGATCGTCCCAATTTCGGGCGCATAGATCCCCGAGATCACATTCAAGAGGGTCGTCTTTCCGGAACCGTTGGGTCCGATGAGGCCTACGATATCCCCTTTCGACAGCTCCAGGTTGACCTCGGTGAGGGCGCGCAGACCGCCAAAGCTTATCGAAATGTTGTTAACCTTTAAAATGGGCATTCCTTGCCTTCGCAATCACAGGGTAAGTTTTTCGATTTCCTCCCTGAACCATCTGAATCGTTTCAGCGCCCCCGAAATACCTCGGGGCATGAAGATCAGAATAAAAAGAAGGATGAAGCCATAAATGATTTCCTGATAGGCCTGATAATCCCTGAGGATCTCGGGCAAGCTGGTAAGTACCAGAGCGCCGGCCACCGATCCAATCATGCTGCCCAATCCCCCCACCATGACCATGCAGAAGTGAAGCGTGACCTGGATAATGCCGAAATTCTCCGGAGTCAAATAGCCGACCGTGATGGCATAGAGACCTCCGGCGATGCCGGCATAGAAAGAACTGATGGCATAGGCAAGAATTTTGTACCTGGTTAGAGGGATCGCCATGCACTGGGCCGCCACTTCGCTGTCGCGGATGGCTACAAAGGCCCGGCCGATACGCGAACCCAGGATATTGCGGGCCATCCAAAAGATAAATAAGGTGACCAGTAGATTTACATAATAAACACTGCGGTCACTGCTGAGGAGCAGCCCCCCGATGGAAGGAGGGGGGATTTGAAATCCGCTGGGACCAAAGGTCACCCTGTCCCAATGGATGAGCACCCACTGGATCGCTTCTCCCAACGCCATGGTCATGATAGCCAGGTAGAATCGGGCGAGCCTCAATGCTGGAACACTGATGATGCACCCTATGAACATGGCAGCAATCCCTCCCAGGGGCAGGGAGAACCAAAAGGGGATTCCCAGCCTGACCGTCAAAAGGGAGCAGGCGTAGGCGCCAATGCCGAAGAAGGCAGCATTGGCGAAGGCGAACTGTCCAGTATACCCGAACAGGAGGTTCAGTCCCAGCGCAAGGACCATGTAAACCAGGGTAAGATTAATGCTGTATTGAACGTATCGATTCGTGGCGAGGGGAATAAAAAAGAGGGCCAAGATTACGATCCACCCAGCTCCCGCGCCCAAAGACATCCGGGGCCGATTCCCAAAATTTCTCATCTTTCCTCCTGCAGCTTCAGACCTTAATCACCACCCGACTCCCGAATAATCCCTGGGGTTTAATGATGAGGACGAGGGCAATCACAATCATGGAAGAGATATCCATCATAGCCGTGGTCACATAACCCCCGAAGAGCGTCTCGATGATTCCCATCAGGATGCCTCCCAGCAAGGCCCCCGGCAGATTTCCGAAGCCGCCCAGAATGCAGGCTGCAAAGCCCTTGATCATCACCTTCCCCCCCATCTCGATGTAAAGCGTGGAAATGGGCACAAAGAGCACGCCAGCAATTACCAAAATGACTGTACCCGTAGCCCAGATGGTGGCAAACACCCTTCTCACATTGATTCCCACCAGCATGGCCCCTAGCATATTCTCCGAAGTGGCTCGCATCATTTTCCCACGCTTAGTCTTCTGGAAGAAGAAGAAGAAAAAGGTCATCATGACGAGACAGACCAGAACGATGGCAATATTATCACTGGAGATCACAATCTTCAAAGAACCCAGGGAAAATTCTACTGGCTTGAAATCGAAGGGAGAAGGAACATTCAGAATATCACTCCCCCACACCAGCCGGGCAATCCCTTTGAAAGTCACCGATAGTGCCAGGGTGGCCATGACCTGGATGAGATGGCCATACGAAGCCAGCGGTCTGAAGGCCAAACGCTCCATGATCAAGCCCAGAAGGATGGCAAAGAAGAAGGCCGTTATCACAAAAGAGGCAAGATAGGGGAGTTTCCACAGGACAAAGCAGTTGTAGAGCACGAAAGCCCCGAGCATCAACAATTCACCGGCGGCAAAATTGGCCACTTCCGTAGCCTTGAAGACCACCGTAATCCCCAGGGCCACCAGAGCATAAATGCTCCCATTGGCCAGCCCTCCCACCAAAAGCTGAAAGAACAATGAAGTCCCCCTTTCGCTATGCCCCAGCCATATTTTCTTTAACGGAAGGGAAGTCCAAGAAAGAATCTTTCTGGAGCTCTAGAACCCTGGGTCCCTAATCTGAACGAAAGAGCAGTTCAAGTGCTGTGTTTTGGGATTTTCACCATGAGCGATTTTCCCCAATACCCTCAGACCAACCTAGGAGAAATGGAAATGGTTATTTCCCGGCCGATTTTGCCGGCGCAGACCGTGCCCTCCTTGGAATACAAACGAACAGTCGATCAACCCAATGGAAGATGATCCGAAATATGTTGTATATTTAATTACAGACTTGTGTTATCTTTGTCAAGAAAGAAATTGTCTTTTCTCCCGTAATTTCCTTTAGGTAAACCCCCGGCTCTGCCGGAGGTCTATGACTTCGGGTCCCAAAAGAAGCCCGATATTTTGGGCCTAGTGCTGAAGCCAGCCCTTGCGAATTCTCAACCTCTGTTTTCTTCGGATCGGTTTCAGAGCCTGGCTTGAGAGCTATTTGGGGCTTTTATTTCGCCTGCTATAATCTTCCCAGGAGGTATAGACCATGGCGGAAAGTAAAGCCTGGCAGAAGGGGCTCGAAAAATTCCCCAGAGCGTTAGGCGACTTTGCGGTTGTACCCAGAAACATCGGCCTGTTGCTAGTGGACATGCAGAACTATGATGCCCACCCTGATTATGGAATTGGCAAAAGCATTCAGGCAAATTATCCTGAAGTAGCGAGGTACTATCTTCCCCGGCTCAAAGTTGTGGTGCCCAATGCCGTCCGGCTGGTTGAATTCTTCCGCCAGAAGAAGTTGTCCGTCTTTCATGCCGCTTTCGGCGCATCCCTGCTCGACGGCAGCGATATGTTACCCCTGCGGAAGATGAGGATACGCGAAGTTCCGGCCTTTACCACCGAGGATTTCGAGTATCAAATCCTGGAAGAACTCAAGCCCAGACGGGGGGAACTCGTTGTGAGCAAGAGCACCCGCTGTTCCTTCATCGGCACCTGTCTCGACCATAAGATGAGAATGATGGGCGTCGAGACCGTAGTCATCTGCGGCGCTCTTACCGAAGCCTGTGTGGCCAGCACGGCCCGGGGGGCCTCCGATCTGGGGTACAAAGTTGTCCTGGTAAACGATGCTTCGGCGGGGTTCAGCGAAGAAGACCACAACCATACGGTGAGGAACTTCGCCATTTATTTCGGCAAGGTAATGGACACAGAAGAAATTATCAACGCCCTTTCCCGGAGCTGAGGACAAGAAGAGGTGAACCATTTTGGAAAGGAAGGAGGAGAGAGATGGTTTACATGCTGGTGACCGTGCAAATTCAACGAGGTAAGCTCAAAGAGTGGGCCGAACTGTATGAGAAGCACTTCCTTCCGGCTACCAAGAGGCAAGGCCAAAAGTTAGTGGCGGCCTGGAAGACAACCGTAGGCACCTATGACGAAGTCACGGACCTTTATGCCTTCGAAAACCTGGCAGAATTTGAAAAGATCCGCAAGAATTTATTTCAGGACCCGGAAGTTCAAAAATATCTGCCCTTTCTCAATTCTCTAAGTGGGTTCGAAATATCGAAAATTATGGAACCTCTCCCCTATTCGGAAATGAAATAATATGGACTGAAGCCCTTGACCGACAACGAAAGGCATGGTCAGAAATGACTCTCATTTTTCCATGCACATTTCTACTGGTAATGGGTGATCTCCAAATTTATCCCAGAGCAATGACTTGTGGGTGAAGTAGAAGATCCGACCACTTCCTATTTTGACGCTGTCTGCCAGATAAAGTTTTGGTATGGAGAATATAGGCTTATCGAGAAAGATCCACTTAAATTATGAGTTCCCCTCCCCCATTGAGAAGTCAGAATGGGCGTTGATCGAGACGGGCAGTTTGACCCCCTTGAAATCTATTTCCATGATGAATTTGGCATATTCCCCTATTTCTGGAAAACTCTCTTTGATGGCTTCAAGGTAGATCGCGTCATGGGCAATAAATTTCAACCTGGCCATTTTCCCCTTTAGACTGTCATTAAGTCTTACCAGGGTGAATCTGAGAAGGTCAGCGGCTGTTCCCTGAATTTTATGGTTGAATCCTCTCCGAATTTCCCTGTCTGTATTCCCGGACTGAAGATTCAGCCGGGTCCTTCTCCCGAAGGCGGTCTCTGCATAACCCTCCTTCCAGAACCTCTCCTCTGATTCTTCTTTGAATCTCTTTATGAAGGTCAGGGCAGAGAAATATTGGTCTATGAGCCCCTGGGCCTATCGATGGGAATATTCAGGTTCCAAGCAAGGCCGTAAGCCTCTTGGCCGTAAATCAGGCCGAAATTTATTGTTTTGCCGAGCTTCCTTTCTTCCGGAGTGACTTCATGAATGGGTTTATGGAACATTTCGACAATAACACCCTTATGGGGATCCTCTCCCTTGGCAAAACAATCGAGGAGAACAGGTTCACCAGAGAGAGCTGCCAGTATCCTCAACTCCTGTTGGGACCAGTCGAGCTCTATGAAGACATGCCCTTCGTCATCTGGAACCAAAGCCCTCCTAACTACCTTGGGCAGGTTCTGGATGTAGGAGTAGATCCTCCCCGTGGGACAGCCGGAAGGGTTAAACTCGGGATGAATCCGATCATCAGGACCGAGCTTCTTGAAGACGGTCTTAATGGCCTTGCTTATGGGCTGAATTCTCTTGAATTCAATGAGGGGCCCAAGAAAAGGATACGAAGTGCCATACGATTCCAAAAGTCTCTCCAGAACGGAAATGGAAACGGAATCGGAATATTTTTGAGTCTTCCTTAGAGGAGGCAAATTAAGCTGACCAAAAAGCAATTCTCGGAGTTCCTTGCTGGAGTTCAGCCTGAGCCTTTGCCCCAAGTTTTTCTCTATTTCCTTCTGGAGATCGAGGAGCTTATCATCATAGAGGTTCTTCAGATCTCTCAGCCTGGGTATTTCCGCCTTAAAACCCTTCTCCATTTGATTGAGAATGGGAATGATCTTTTCATCATGAATGGATGGCTTCTCCGATGAGAGATCAGGATTGGGCATGCTGGCGGAATTTTTCATCCGATTCATCAAAGGAAAGCAATCCTGTATATCTTGAAATAAATTGGTGGACATATTTTTATCGCTTTCCCTGCAGGCGCTGGGGTTCAACCTTTACAAAATGTTACTAAAAGGACCGCAAATTTGGCTGTTTATTATGAGAGGAATCTCCAAAAGGGAGGTTTCAGCTTTTTACCGCCATGTTTCCCTGAAGATCCTGAATGAGTTTTCCAAGGTCCTGGGTAATGCCACCTTGGAATTGGGAAAACAGAGGACCAGCATATTCAAAAAAGCCATGGATCTACCCGAACATATGGAGAAGATGGAGAAGGCGGGCTCGGAGGTGAAGGTTATAATAGGGGATGAGTATGGAAAATACCTAAAGGACCTTCATGACAATCTGAAGAGGATTATGGTAGAAGCCCTAAAGACAAGGTAGGAAAATACCAGGGTAAGTCCGGTGAGGGAAAAAAAGTTGTCGGTAGTAATTTGTAGTGTCCTAAACTTGAGCTTAGAGGCGGTGTCAAAAAATATGGCTAAATTCTCGGCTTCACCTACAAAGAGGGGTTATCTGGCAATAATAGGGACTGAAGATTTCCGGTTGAAAGAAAGTAACGACCGAATTGAGCCGATTCAGCGAGTCTTCGAGATGAATTCGGTCTTCAATGATTTGTTATGTGCCTTGTCTCACTCACAACGACACTATTCAATGCTCGGGAGATCCTTGACAATTCTAATCGTCTTCAGGCTCACCGTTACTATCTTTCCAACGAGCCGCACAATGTACTCAGGGTCATCGTGTCGGTTTGGGTCATTGAGGATGGCGCTACGCTTGTCCGTCTTGATCTGATACTGGTCGATGATCCATTCAAGTGCTGACCGGTTGCCGAGGCGGTATTCGAAGACCTCTAGTGGTATGCCAGCCAAGGTCAGAAAATTGTTGTAAGTGATCTGGGCCTTGTCTTTGGAAAGCCTCATCTTCTCCACCTGCCAGTTCAACGGAACATCCTTGCTCTCCAGCACTTGAAGAGGGTACTCTGCCTGTTTCTCGTAGTTGACGTGCAACTCGGCCAGCCCGGCTCCCGCTTCGACGAATTCCCAGAAGGCAGGCACAAAGGGAATGCGCGGCAGCTCACGCCTGAGATTGGCGGCATACCTCTCGCGGTACAGGGGATGCTGCAGAATGGCATAGACGTAGTGGAAGAGATCCCATTTGGAGATGCGGTTATCATTGTATTGAGTCCGGAATTGCTCCAGTGCCCAGTCGGTGATGTTCTCCCGCCGGTTGGTGCCGTCAGCGGCGTAGGTGTAGAAGGAGAAGCATTGTGCGGGATCGGCATAGAAATTCAGGTTTGGAATCAAATTGCACATCAATACTGCAAATTGCTTCCGCCCATAACCCCCAACGCAGAGAGCCCTGTTTTCAGATTCGGCTGATGTTGTCGGAAAGAGTAGATGTTGCTGATAGCGCTCCTCATTCCAGAATTCATCGAAATACAAGTGTAGCTTTGTGAACGGTCGATAGACGGCGATACGAAAATGGTCAGGGTTGACCGCCGTTTCTTCGTGGCGGAGCAGAGCGGCTTTTATCTGCCTAGTCCATTGGATTCTGTGATCTGTTGTGTCAATGACATCCTCTGCGCTCTTCGGGTGGCGTCTCTTCACGCGGTCGAGGGTGGCTTGGTAGACTTCCACAAACGTGGCCACCCGTTCCTTCAACGCCAGAAGATCAAACGAGTAAACCCATGGATCCCGGTTCGTTCCGACCCCCAAGCTGAAAATCTTGAAGATTGCTTTTGCCTCGGCTCTTGAGCTTTTGGCCGCTTTTGTTCCCAATGGCAAGAATGACTCGAAGGCCTCGCTCATGCCCTCGGTGAGCCAATCATGCCTTGTATTAGGAATGACTTCCTTCCATTCAATGCCATTGACAGAGGCAGCGCTCTCCAACAAAGCGAACTTCTCGTGCCGCGTAGCTCGCCAATCAACAGAGCTGTAGTAGATCCTGTGATCTTTGTGTGCGGAGTTCTTGACGAAAAAGCTCACGGCGACACCGACCATCGCCGCGAGCCCAAAAACAGTATGCTGCTCACCTATTGGAATACCTTCGCGCATTGAGTCTTTGCGGACATTGCCTTTCAGGTCGAGGATGTAGGCACGATTGAAATCTTGCTCCAGGTGCTCTCGCATCCCATCGAAGGTCAAATCAGATATGAAACTGCTATTGGATACAAAGGCCACGATTCCTTCTTTGCCTATCCGATCGGAAGCCCAGCGAATCGCCTTGATGTATGGATCGTTTAGCTTTCTCTGGAGGGTTGCTTGGGATGCCTTGCCATAGGTTTGGAAGACACGATTATCAATAGCGGGATACTTACGGTTCTTGTTGTTGTCGTTCTCGTTCACCTGTCCAGCGTTGTATGGCGGATTACCGATAATGACGAATATGGGTGCTCTCTTCTGTCGTTCCACCCGTGCCGTGTTCTGCTCGGTGAAAAGTGGCAGTTGCTTCCCCTCTGCCAACTCGAATGTGTCCACCAGACAAATGCCTTCGAATGCCTGATAAGAGCTTGTAAGCTCGTAGTACTCGTGCTCTATGTTCATGGAGGCGATGTAGTACGGCAGCAGCATGACCTCGTTGCAGTGAAGCTCGTTGGCGTACTTGAAGGGCAGTGTTATGAGCCAGATTATTTTAGCCTCGAAACGGGGATTTTTTTCAGAATAGATTGAGGGGAATGGGTTGAGTTTCAGAATAAATTATGGTTTAAAGGAACGATTTATCGTGATGGAATGGG
>Ga0187854_10002741_pt1 | contig 14683 bp, 17 predicted proteins | sample June2016WEW_6_15_FD_132445 | JGI IMG/M metagenome (GOLD analysis project Ga0187854, IMG submission 132445) | Peatland microbial communities from SPRUCE experiment site at the Marcell Experimental Forest, Minnesota, USA - June2016WEW_6_150 | ecosystem: Environmental > Terrestrial > Soil >...
GACCATGTTGGCGGGATGGCTGCGGCTGAGGAACCTGTTGCCGGCACCGGGGCACGGCGGCGAGAAGAGACTCCGCGGCGCCGGAGCGGCGCTGATGGCGGTCGTGGTTGCAGGGGCCTGCGGCACGGCGACGGCAACCCCCACGGCGAACAGTGGCCCCACCACGGTTTGGCCGAGCTCCACGCCCTGGCCATCGCCCACGGGGGCGCCTTCGCTGTCGCCGTCGGAGGGTCCCACTCCCTTGACGACGCAGGACCCGGGCGGCGAGTTCGCGATCGCACTGGGCAAGGCCGGGCTGCTTGCGCCGGCCGCTGACGCCGGCCGCCTCGCCGGCACCGAGATCAACGACTTCGGGTTCGACCTGCTCCGCCGGCTCGACCCGACGGGCAACCTGTGCGCTTCGCCCACGAGCATCGCCCTCGCCCTGGCCATGGTCCGGCCCGGCGCGCGGGGCCTCACGGCGACCGAGATGGACAAGGTCATGCACGATTTCGGTTCCACCGGGCAGGCCGCCGAGATCGTGGCCCTGATCCTGGCTCTCCAATCCCAGACCGAGTACGACGATTCCGGCTGGGGCTCGAACGATCCTGCGGCCACTCCGGACCATACCGGCAAGCAGCCGGTAGTCGAGCTCGACGTCTCAAACGCCGCCTTTGCCCAGAAGGGCATGAGCCTGCAGCAGGCCTACCTCGACTCCCTGAGCTCCGGGTTCGGGGCCGGGCTGGGTCTGCTCGACTACAAGAACGATCCCGAAGGCGCCCGCCAGATCATCAACAAGTGGGCCAGTGACCGGACGAAGGGGCGCATCCCGGCGGTCCTCCAGCCGGGCGATATCGACACCATGACTCGCCTTGCCCTCGCGAACGCGATCTACCTCAAGGCAGCCTGGGAAACCCAGTTCGATCCGAACGCCACGAAGTCGCTGCCGTTCACGCGCGGCGACGGGTCCCAGGTCTCGGTTCCGACGATGGCGGCGGAGCGGACGCTGTCCTACTCGGCCGGGACCGGCTACAGGGCGGTGGTGCTGCCCCTGGGCTCCGCCTCGCTGTCGATGACGATCGTCGTTCCCGATTCCATGGTCTCGTTCGTGAGCGGGCTCACCGCGGCCGGGCTCGCCTCGATCGACTTCGCGGCTGAGAAGTACGACGTGGACCTGACACTGCCCCGCTTCTCCGCCGAGACCCGCGTCGACCTGGCGAGCATGCTGGCGGCCATGGGCATGCCCACGCTGTTCGACCGGAACGGCGCCGATCTCTCGGGCATCACTACCGTCGAGCGCCTGTATGTCGCCAAGGTGATCCACCAGGCCAACATCGACGTGGTGGAGCAGGGCGTGACCGCGGCCGCGGTCACCCCTGTGTCGATAAGGGCCGGCTCGGCCGGCCCGGTGGCCACGCCACGTCACGTGCAGTTCCACGTGGACAAGCCGTTCCTCTACTTCATCCGCGAGGAGTCCACGGGCGCCGTCCTGTTCATGGGCCGCATCGGCGATCCGTCCGCGAAGAGCTAAATCCCGCCGGAGCCCGCTCCTGGGCCGCCGGCCGCCCGGGCCGCACGGCATCGCCGCGGCCACGCCCAGGCTGCCCGACTAATTGTCGGCGATGAGCTTTTCGATGGCCTTGGGCGTCATCGTGGTGCGGTGGGCGATGTAGGCAGCGATGCGGGCTGGATTGCCGCGGCACCGGTGAAGGGTTCGATGATTCAGCCGGGGCCACATGGCCATCGCCCGGCGTTCGACGCGGTCCGCCGACTCCGGCCGCCAATAGGGCAGCCCGGGATGGAGACGGGGAAACGGAACGAGCACGGGAACCTTCCGGCTGCCGGCCTGACGCAGTCTCGGAAACCGAGGCATCGGCACGGGGGGTCGGTCAGATAACCATCGTGCGCGCCCGTCGCAGACAATACAACTGCCGCAAGGTCCTAATGCGGGCGATCCCGAAAGCCCGGCCGGAAATGGGTCCTGCCACCGCTACCTCCAGGGGCGCAGCGGCGCGAGGAACTCGACGATCAGGGCGTTGAGCCGGTCCGGCGCTTCCATGCCGATCATGTGGGCCACGTCCGGCCAGATCACAGCCCGCGCGTTCGGGGCGGCGGCCTCGAGGTGTCGCGCGGTCTGGACTATCTCGGAGAGATCGAGGGCACCGGCAACCGCCAGGACGGGGCAGCTCAGATCGCCGAGTCGCTCGTTGGCCGGCGGATCGAGCTTGATGGACCGGCCCTTGACCCGCCCGGCTTCGTAGAGCGGCCGATCCATCGCCCGGACGGCCTCCCTGATCGCCGGGTCCACCCGGTCCGGCGGCTGGCCCGGGCCGTTCACCCAGAATGGCACCTCCAGGTCGACTATCGCCTCGACGTCGGGTTCGGCGGCCGATTCGAGGCGCTCCGCCTTCTCGATGATGGCCAGCTCCTCGGGCGTGAGCTCACCCTCGAAGCCCCCCAGCCCTGCCCCGAGGCCGACGACCGCGACGACTCGCTCCGGGAACTCGATCGCCGCGTCGATGGCAATGATCCCGCCGCGGCTGTTGCCGACCAGGGCCGCCCGCCCGATCCCGAAGGCGTCCATGACCGCCCGCAGATCGGCCCGGTTGCTGAACTCGACGTCTTCCGTGGTTGAGGCACCGAAGGCCCGGTAGTCGTAGCGGACGACGCGGAAGCCCGCGGCGACGAGCCCCGGAACCATCGCGTCCCAGGCGCGGAGATCGACGATGGCGGCGTGCATGAGAACGATCGGCGGGCCCGAGCCCTCGCTCACCGCGAATAGCCGGCCGCCGGGAACCTCGACGAAGCGCTCCATCGGTCGAGCATAGCGGCCGCGAGCGACGCCCGCCGGGTGGTATGCGCCGGATCGGGGCGGCCACGGGAAGGCTCATAATCGAACCGCCCGGGAGATCACGAACAAGGAGCAGGCAGTGGCCGGTCACACGTTCGAGGTGCCGATCCAGCGCCCCGACGCGTGGTCGTTCGCCGACGTTGAGACCTCGACCGTCCTGCCCGGCTGGAAGCACGACCGGACCGCCCTGGCCGCCCTCTTCTCGAAGGCGGAGCTGCGTCGTCTGGATCGGAGCCGGGCCGTGGCAGGCCCGCGTACGGTCGTCTTCCTGAGCTACGAGAACCGCTGGGCCCGATCGGGGGGCATCGCCGCGATCGCGGCCATGCTTCCGGGCGAGCTGGCGGCCGTTGGCGAGCAGGTGATCCGGCTGAGCCCGCTGCACGCCGGCTTGCGAACCGCGCCGCCCCGGTCGAGCCTGGAGTCGTGCGGCGCCTGCTCGGTTGTCTACGACGGAGTCGAGGTGCCGGTTTCGGTCTACCTCGCCACGGAGGGCGGGCGGGAGTGGTACCTGTTCGAGGCCACCGGGTTCTTCGATGCCGACGGCGGCGCCGGCGGGGCCGATCCGTACGTGTTCGGCGACGAGACGCGAGCGCACCGGGACGGCAACCACTCGAAGCTGCTGCGCGACGCGCTGTTCGCCGCGAAGGCGATACCTGCCGTCCTGGCGACGCTGGCTCTCGAAGGCCGGATCGCCCACAACCTCATCGTCCACGCCCAGGACTGGGAGCTGGCGGCGGTCGCACTGACCGTCAAGGAAGCTCTTCTCGGCGGCCCGCTGAAGGGCTTCTCGGCATCGGTGCTGCTGACCCTCCACAACCCGTACGACCACCGACTGTCCGACCACGTCCTGGCGAAGATCACCGACCGCCTCGGGCCCGAACGCTGGCCCCTCTTGCACCACGACAACCACACGGTGCTGGCGCGCATGATCCCGCTCGCAGACGCGCCGATATCGACGGTCAGCCGGCGCTTCGCCCAGGAGTTGACGACGGACCCGCTGCAGACCGCGCATTTCGTCGCGCACTACCAGAAGATCCTCGCCCGCCAGGGCGTCGTCGGCATCGACAACGGGCTCTTCGCCCAGTTGCCGGGCCCGGATCCGGCCCTGGACAGGGCGATCGCCGCGGCCCTTCGCGGACGGACGAGTGCACTGCTCGAGCTGAAGCTGGCCGCGCGGCGGAAGGCCCTCGGCGAGCTCGGGGACTACCTCGAGCGGCTGGTTGCCGCGGCCAACCCGAACGAGCCCGTTTACGGCACGCTGGATGGTGGCGACGGCCGTCCGCTGGCCGGACTTCCCGACGATGTGCCGGTCTTCCTTATGACCGGCCGCCTGGACCCCGGGCAGAAGGGCTTCGACGTCTTTGCCGCCGCGATCGAAAGGATGCCGGCGGGGCTCGGCAAGTACATAATCTCGCCGCTCAGCCCCATGGCCTCGGATCCGGACACGCGGCTGAATCTCGACTTCCTTGCCAGGCTGGCCGAGTGGCGGGCCGGGGAGGTGGTCGTTCTGCCATTCCGCATCGCCGACATCTACGCCGACCTGGTCCGGGGCGTCACGTGGTCGGTCTGGCCGTCGCTGTACGAGCCGTTCGGCGGCGTCACCGAGCCGTATGTCTGGCTGACGCCGGTGATCGCCCGGGCCACCGGCGGCCTCGTCCAGCAGGTCATCGACCATGGCATCAGCCCCAAGGATTCGACCGGGCTCCTCTACCGCGAGACCGTGCCGGCGGATCGCGCCTGGCAGGAAGCGGCGCAGAGCGCCATGCAGGGCGAGCAGGACCCGGTCGCGCGCGCATCGACCGCCCTCTTCCGGGCCCAGGCCGCGGCCCTCGGCGAAGCAATCGTGTCGGCCGCGGCGCTGTACCGCGACCACCGTTCGGACTACGGGCGGCTGATCGCGAACCTGCCGGCGATGTGCCACGTTCTCGACTGGGGTCGATCGGTCCGCGACTACCGCGCCTGGTACGACTCGGCGAGCATCCCCGGCTGACCGCGACCCGCGCGCGGTTTTGGGCGGCGACCTAGGCGATCCGCTCGCCGGCTCGAATCTCCAGGTCGAGGCGGTTCTCGGGCGGAGAGAGCGGGCACGACCAGCGCGGATCGAACGCGCACGAGGGCTGGTAGGCAAAGTTGAAGTCGGCCACGATGGTGCCGGCGGAAGGGTCGCCGCCGAGGTCCGCGCCCTTGGCAGTGTCGAGCAGGTAGCGACCACCCGGGCAGTAGCGTTGGGCCACTTGCGCCCGCGGCGTTCCGCCGGCGTCGACTACGTCGGCAGGCCTCGCCGCCTCAACTCGGCGAGCAAGGCGGTGAGGTCTTCGATCGTGACCGTGGCCCCGGCGGCCGTCAGCGCGTCCGAGTCCGCGGCGCCGGTGGTCACGCCGATGCTGGTCATCCCGGCCGCGGCGCTGGCGATCATGTCCCACGTCGAGTCGCCCACGTACCAGCAGCCCTCGGGCGCCACGCCCAGCTGAGCTGCCGCCGCCAGCAGCAGGTCCGGAGCCGGCTTGGCGTGGGCCACGTGGCTGCCGTCCACGATCGGCGGCTCGGCCGGCAGGGTCAGCGACCTCACCGAGGCCATGACCTGGCCCGGCAGGCTCGATGTCGCGATGGCGAAGGTCAGGTGGCTCAGCTCGAGCGCGCTCAACAACTCCGTTGCGCCCGGCAGCGGGGCGGGCGTGGCGTTCAGCTCATCGAAGATGGCGCCGCTGAGGTCGTCGACGACCTTCGCCTCTGCCTCGTCGAACTCCCGTCCGGCCTCTCGGGACATTTCGCGGGCGAGCCGACGACCGTCGGACCCGATCAGGCCGGCCAGTCGATCGTGATCGACCGCGACGCCGTGCTGCCGCAACGCCTCGGTCCAGGCTTCGATGCGCAGGCGCACGGTGTCGACGAGCGTTCCGTCCAGGTCGAAGAGGATGGCCTGCGGCGTGGGCATGGCGCGGAGCGTGAGGCTTGGGGTCATGCCCGGAATGGTGACAGGTACGCGGGCGCCCATCCTGGAACCCGTTCGGGTATTCCGGAGCAAGGCCCGATAATGGCTGAATGCCGCCCGAGCCAGATCCACCCAGCGAAGCCGACCTCGCCGACGCCTCCGGCGCGCCCGAGCCCGGCGATGACTCCTTCGAGGCGCTCGTGTTCGCCGCTCTCGATTCGCTGCCGGACGTCTTCCGGGAGCGGCTCGGCAGCGTCGCGGTGGTGATCGAGGACGAACCCACGCCCGACCAGCTGACATCCGTCGGAGCTTGGGGGCTGCTGGGGCTCTACACGGGAGTGCCGCGGACGGCGTGGGGCGCGGAGAACGCCGCCTACGCGAGCAAGATCACGATATTCCGCGGACCGCACTTGCGGCAGTTCCGCGATCCGGAGTCGCTGGCGCTGGGCGTGGCCGACACCGTGCGGCACGAGGTCGCCCACCACTTCGGCATCTCGGACGCGCGGCTGAACGAGCTGGCCCGCGAGCGGCACGGCCGCTAGCCTCGGGGCGCGGCCGGCCGCGGTCCGGTTGGAGCGAAGGCCGGGTCGAGCCCGGCCCAAGATCGCCTAGCTGGCTCGAGCCTTGGCCGGGCAGTAGGTCAGGCTGGCGTTCTTGCGCTGGGACCAGGTCTGGCCGGCGCGAATACGGCCCTTGAGCCAGGCCTTGCGGTTGCGGAGATGGCTCCGCTGGACGCCGGCGCCGCCGTTCTGGCGGCTGTCGACGGTCGAGGCCGCCGCGGGGGCGGAACGGAACGAGGACCTGCTGCGGTCCGCCTCGGGCTTCGGACTCGGGGCCGCTGCCTCTGTGTTCTCGTCAGCCATGGGAGTCTCCCTTCAGGCTTGCGGACAAGCGCGAACTCGCCGGCAAGCTCGGTAGATCAGGTGAGGGGGTTCGTGCGCCGAAGAGTCCGCCCGAGAGGGCTAGACCACCACTTTGCCGTCGCGGCCGCCGCCGAGGTCGCCGCGCACGGCGGCCGCGCCGTGGTTGCGGGACCATGTCGAGACCGCCGCGTCGAGCGCGACCGATTCCGGACGAACGGCGAGCCTGTCGTCCGAGCCGCGAACGGTCGGGCCGAGCTCGGCCAGGACGCCGCGATAGTTGGGCTTGTCGTTCGGGGACCGATCGATCGGCGGGAAGACGTCGAAGTAGCCGTCGGTGCTCACCACGATGAGCGCATCGGCGGTGCGGAAGCTTCTGCGGGACACGAGCGGGGATCCAGTCTGCCGCGCGCTGCGGGCGACGTAGTCGTGACCCGGCGTGATTGGCTGGCACCCACGGTGCGCCTGCGGCGGCAATCGGTCAAGCCAACGCGCCCGCGAGAGCCGCGTGCGGCGTGCCCCAGAATGGCCCGCCTCACGGCCCGTCGTTGTGCTATCCCCGGAAAGCGAGTATCGTAGATGCGTTGCTGCAACTTGCAGCGACGCTCCGCGTGGTCACCCCTTCTCGAACGGACCGTGCGTCTGCCATCTGTTCGGGAAGAGAATACAGGGGTCGCTCATGACCACCGGTACCGTTAAGAAGGTCGTGTCCGAACGCGGTTTCGGCTTCATCGCCGCTGAAGATGGCAAGGAATACTTCTTCCATCGTGGCGGTCTCGTCGCTCCCCTCGACTTCGATCGCCTCGCCGGCGGCGAGCGCGTCTCGTTTGAAATCGAGACGAGCCCCAAGGGCCCGCGCGCCGTTCAGGTGAGCGCGGCCTAGTCCAGCAGGACATTCGCGGCCCGAGCGTTCATCGCATCGGGCCGCGGAACTCCTCCAGACGCGACGTGTCGCGTCCCGTCCCACAGGGCGATGAGCTTGTTCGCGGGCACGATGCCCAGGGCCGCAGACACGGTCGGCCAACCCGATAGGAGCTAACTGATCTCGCGAACTGCGTTCGTCTCGACTTACTCCCCCCGACAGTGTGGCATCGCCACCTTCACGTACGATCTGGCCACCACGGTCGGCGAGCGTGAGATCGTGGCCCTGCATCCGACCGGTGAAGCCGGTCCCTACCCGGCCGAGGTCCGCCATCGGATCCGCCGCGACACCCAGGCCGATTACGGGTACGTCGCCCGTGCCCTCAACGACTGTGGCGTGGAAGTCGTGTGCGTCCAGTACGGCCAGGGCATCTGGGGCGGCGAGGACGGCTCGTATGTCCTCGACTTCGCCCGAGCCCTCCGCGTCCCCATGGTGACGACCTTCCACGACGTCCCGGCCCGACCGACTCCCGCCCTTTGGGCGATCCTGACCGAGCTCGTCGACCGCTCCGCCGCGACGATCGTCATGTCCCAATCCGCGGCCGCCGAGATGACCCGCTCGTACGGCGTCGCAGCCGATCGGCTGCAGATCGTCCCGCACGGCGTGCCTCATCTGCCGCAGGTCGCCGCCGACACCATCAAGCCCCGTCTCGGCCTTCAGGGCCGGAGCGTGATCCTGAGCTTCGGACTGCTGGAGCCCGGCAAGGGTTGCGAGGCAGTCATCGACGCCATGCCGGCGGTGGTCGCGGCCATACCGAATGCCACTTACGTGATCCTCGGCGCGACCGATCCGAACCGCCTCGCCCTCGACGGCAACGAGTACCGGGCCGGCCTCGAGGCCCAGGTCGCCGCGCGCGGCATGGGCCAGTACGTCAGGTTCGTCGATCGGTTCGTCGGGCGGGTCGAGCTGGGCAACTGGCTCGAGGCGGCCGACGTGATCACGACTCCCTATTCGAGCCTCGACCAGACCGTCTCGTCCACGCTGTCGTTCGCGATGGCGGCGGGCAAGCCGATCGTCTCCACCCCGTATGCATACGCGATCGAGATGCTCTCGCCGGATTGCGGCCGGCTCGTCCCGGCCGGCTCCTCGGAGGCGCTCGCGCGCGAGTTCATCGAGCTGCTGAGCGATCCCGAGCTTCGGGGGGCTCTGGGCATGCGAGCCTACGAACGCAGCCGCGGCATGGTCTGGTGGGAGGTCGGGAGCCAGTACCGGCACATCTTCGATGGGGTCATCGAAACCGCCGCTGCGGCGCCTCGTCCGCAGTTTCGAAACCTTGCGGCGGTCGGAGCCTGAACCGCGCACGGGCGCGGTGTTACCATAAGTCTGTCAATCGCTGTTTCGGACACGCTGCAGCAGCGTCTGCCGTCGGCACGCTACGTGGGTGCCGGCCCCATCCCGATTGCGCCATAAGCGCGGGACCCAATCCGTTCCGCCCGGTCCGATCGGACCCTGCGTCGTATCGACGCACACAGGAGCAATCGTTTGTCTTTTGAAAACCTCGGCCTCTCGGCCGACCTCCTCGCCACAGTCGCGAGGGAGGGCTACACGGAGCCGACGCCGGTCCAGAGCGCGGCCATCCCGTTCATCCTCGACGGCCGCGATGTTCTCGCCGCCGCCCAGACCGGCACCGGCAAGACCGCCGCATTCGTCCTGCCTATCCTGGAGCGCCTCAAGGGCCATGCCAACGCCGGCTTCTCGCCGGCCCGGCACCCCGTCCGCGTTCTCATCCTCACGCCGACGCGCGAGCTGGCGGTCCAGATTGCCGACGCCGTCAAGACATACGGCCGAAGCAGCGCTCTGCGCTCCGCGGTCGTCTACGGCGGAACCCGGATCGACCCCGAGATCAAGCTGCTCTGGAAGGGCGTGGAGATCCTGGTCGCCACTCCGGGACGCCTGCTCGATCACATCGGGCAGCGCACGGTGAACCTCACCCAGGTCGAAGTCCTCGTCCTGGACGAGGCCGACCGGATGCTGGACATGGGCTTCATCCCGGACGTCCGCAAGATCGCGGCCCTGCTCCCCTCTCAGCGCCAGACCCTGCTGTTCTCCGCCACCTTCTCGGACGACGTCCGTCGGATGGCGAAGGAGTTCCAGCACGATCCCGAGATCGTCGAAGTGGCGGCCCGGAACAGCATCGCCGACAACCTGACCCAGGTCCTCTATCCGGTCGACCAGAGCCGCAAGGCAGACCTGCTCATTCATCTGATCCAGCGTGACTCGATGGAGCAGGTCCTGGTCTTCACCCGCAGCAAGCTCGGCGCGAGCCGGCTCGCTTCGTACCTGGACCGGCGCGGCGTCAGCACGTCGGCCATCCACGGCGACCGCAGCCAGCCGGAGCGGACCCGCGCCCTGGAGGCCTTCCGCGGCCGTTTCGTCAAGGTGCTCGTGGCCACGGACGTGGCTTCTCGAGGCCTGGACATTGAGAACCTCCCGTACGTCGTGAACTACGAGCTGCCGTACGAACCGCAGGACTACATCCATCGCATCGGCCGAACCGGCCGAGCCGGAGCCAGCGGGACGGCCATCTCGCTCGTCTCGCCCGACGAGGTCGAGGAGCTGCGGGGCGTCCAGCGCCTGCTGCGCAAGTCGATCCCGTGCGAAGTGGTCGAGGAATACCTGCCCGACCCGGATCGCGCCCCGGCGCCCTCCGATCGGTCGCGCGGCGGACGCGGCGGCTACCGCAGCCAGGGGTCCAGATACCGCTCCGGCGGGAATTCCGGAACTTCGCCAGACTATGGCCGAGCCCCACTGTCAGTCGCAGCCGGGAGCCGCTGAGCGATGCGAAAACGCAAGGTGACCTACCCCGTCGCCAGGACGGCCACAAAGCAGCCCCGCGGCGGCGGCCTGCCAAGCGACCCGAACTACGTCCGATCCACTGTCGCTACGATCAACCTGGCGGCCCTCGACGTTCGCGACGATCTCAAGGTCGGCCATCGCGTCAAGATCGGCGGTGGCGGTCTCTATGCCGGCGAGTTCGCCGTCGTCGAGTCCATCCTGACCGGCATCATCCCGGCCGCAATGGTCCGGACCGAGGCCGGCAAGACCCGGCGCGTCCGATCCGTAGACCTGGAGCGCGTCGCGGCCGAGCGTCCCGCGGTCGACGCCGTAGCCGCCGAGGGCTGAGCGCGGTTGTAGGGCGGCCGATCGGGCCGACTCGACGAGTCCGGCTCCACTGGACTCACCGGCGTTCCCCAGCCGTCCATGGCACTGAAGTCCGGCCGGGTCCGCCGTCCGCCGTTGCCCTATCCGCCTCAAGACGGACGCGAATCCCCGGCCGCGCGGGCTATCCTCGGCCCGCTATCGCCACACCGAACCAACGAGGGTATCGACATGGCCACTGTCCAGGCTCCGGAGGCATCCAGGGACGGCTACCCCGTCCAGGTCATCATCACCGATGAGCGCGAGCTGAACCGGCTGTGGGGGATCCCGGTCTTCGGGCACCTCGTCCGCTGGTTCATGGCGATCCCGCACATCGTCGTCCTGCAGGTCCTCGGTTTCGTCACCTGGATCTGGTTCCTCGTGGGTTGGATCCCGATCCTTCTCAACGGCCGAGTCCCCGCGATCATGGTCAAGCCGCTGACCGAGTACATCCATCGAGGCACCCGCGTGGCCGCCTACGCCGTGTTCCTGATGCCGGGCGGGTATCCGCCGCTGGAGCCCGGCTTTCCCTCACCCACCGACGTAGACATCGACCTGGAGAACCTGGAGATCAACCGGCTCTGGGGCATCCCGTTCGTCGGTTTCATCGTCCGGATCCTGTGCGTGCTGCCGCAGCTGATCGTGCTGAGCTTCGCGGCGATCCTCGTAGTCCTCAGCCTGCTTGTCCTGTGGATCCCGATCCTCGCCTCCGGCCGCTACCCGGAATGGGCAGTCTCCTTCTACGGGTCGGTCCTCCGATACGGGACACGCGTCTCGGCGTACGTCCTTCTCCTTCCGCTGCCGTACCCGCCGCTCTGGTTCGACTGATCCGGCCTTCGAAACGCCGGCGCCTCGCCGGGCTCCGCGGGCGGCATCTGGCGGTCTTCCGGCGTGACGACCGAGAAATCCGTACTGGCGCCGCCTACAATGGAGACGTGGGTGACAGCATGGTCACTAGAGGCGATCGCATGGACGCGAAACCGCTCCAGTGTTCCGTGTGCAAGCACCCTGTCGCAGTTCATGCCGGCCACGGATGCCGCCGGGCTGCGTTGATCGAAGACGGGCTGACGCTGTGCGACGTGTGCGCGCCGGCGGGCAACCACCAACAGGTCCGCTTCGAGCGATAGGTTCGCCTGGTCAGACGGCCCATGCCGGTGTTGGCGCCTGCGTTCCTCGCTCACGCACCTTCAGTGCGCTCGCTCCGGTACTCGGTGCGGCCTAGGCCTGGGCTCGTCGGACCAACCGAACGGTCCCTCGTCGGAAGCGGACGGACGGTCCCTTCCTAGAACTCCTGGGGGCACCAGGGCATCGACGCCGTGGGGAACAGGGCATCCGCCACGGTCAGGCTTCCCGGGCGCAACTCCACGACCCTACCCGCGCCGGCCAGCGCCGTTGCGGTGAAGCCGCCGAGGAAGAGCGACCCAAGGTCGTTCGCGTCGAGGGCTAGATCCGCCTCGCCGTCCGTCCCGGCCACCGCGGCATGCCCGTCCGAGACGTCCAGCCGCCATCGACCCGCGTTCCAGGGGCAGTACTCGTCGCGCAGGTCCAGGGTCAGGCTGCCGCTGCCGTGGCCGTCGATGCCGTACGTCCGGCCCTCGAGAGCGAGAGCGACGTCCACGATGCGCAGCCACAGCCCGTCGCCCACGGTCGTGCCCAGGCGGCGTGGCTCCGCGGAGAGCAGGAAGAGCGGGTGATCGGCCGGCAGGCGCCACGTCTTGAGCGTCCTGACCAGGTCGACTTCGAACAGGAAGCGCCAGATCTCGCGTGTCCCCCGGGGCGTCGATGCGATCGCCTCTTCGACGATCAGAGTTGAAGCCGGACCCCGCACGTTCCACTCGGCCTTCGTCTTGTAGACAGCGTAGGCCTCCGGTCCGTCGGCCGTCTCGTAGACGACCAGCCGGCGCGCCCCGCCGCCCTTCGCGTCCTTCTCGACGAGCGGCAGGATGCCGGCCCACCAATCCGGCGTTCGGGCCAGGAAACCGGCGCGTCCGGCCCGGGTCGCCTCGTAGACGGGAGCCACGAGGTCGAGACCCTCCCCCGCCGGCAGGATCCGGAAGCTTCCCTCCCGCGGCCAGTCGCGCGCGAACCCGACCGCCGACGTCTCCGCCTCGAGGTTCAGGCTCGTGGTCGCAAGGCCGAATCCAAACCGCTGGTAGATGGCGCCTTCGGCCGCCCACAGAGCCGCGAGCGGCTCGCCTCGCCCGTGGCAGTCGTCGATCATCAGCCGCATCATCCCGGACATGAGGCCGCGGCGGCGGTGCGAAGGAAGGACCGTCACCCAGGTGATGCCGCCCGTCGGAAGCTCGCCGCCGGGAACCTTCAGGCGCATCGAGAAGACGCCGCTGGTCCCGACCATTCGGTCGTCGTCGAACGGCGCGAACCAGCGCTCTTTGTCGGCCACGCGCTCGACGCGGCCGATCAGATCGTCCGGCGCATCCTCGCTGAAGCCGATCTCGGCGAGCTTCAACAACTCGACGAACCGTTCCGGCGGACAGACTCGAATCTCGATGCTCATGGCCTAATGTTGCCAGACGCCAGCGTCGGCGGCGATGGCGCCGCGACATCGTGCGGATGCCCCATTTACCGTGAGGTCCGTCGCCCTCCGCTAGACGTGGGCCCGCAGCCACTCCACGATTCCGGCCACGACCTCCGGTCCTTGCGGCTCGTTCAGCGTCTCGTGGCGCAGGTTCGGCAGGACTCGCCGCTCGACGCCGGGGACGGCGGCCAGCGGCTCGCTCCCGGCCGTGGGCACGAGCGTGTCGGCGCCGCCGTGGATGACGAGCGTCGGGACCCGGAGCCGGCCGAGACCGCCGCGGCCCCGCTTCATCGCCGAGAAGAACTCGGCGCCGAGGCGCATGGTGGAACGCGGTTGCACGAGAGGATCCGCGAAGTACGCGACACCGACGGCCGAATCGCTCGCCAGCTGATCGCCGCTGATCGGGTTGGCCACGACAGTAGTCGGGGCCACGCGGCTGAGGATCGGGGCGAGAACTCGCTGCCAGCGTGGGACCGCAGCCTGGAGGGGAGGCGCGCTGAGAACGAGGAGATCGGGCTTGGGACGGTCAGAGCAGGCGTAGTTCAGGGCGATGAGGGCACCCATCGAATGGCCGAAGAGGACCAGCCGCAGGCCGGGCCTGCGCAGGGTCGCGAGCTGCGCCTCCACGTCGTCCAGGAAGTCGTCCCAGTGCCGTACGTAGACTCGCCGGCCGCCGGAGAGCCCGTGACCCCTTAGGTCGAAGGCATGGACGTCCAGCCCGGCCTCGGCCATGAGCCGGCCGGTCCGCTCATAGCGGCCGCTGTGCTCGCCGATGCCGTGGACGATCAGGACGGTGGCCCAGGCCTGGCCCGAGGCGGGCCAGTGGCGCAGGTGGAGCGCCGTGCCGTCTGGAGCCGTGCCCTCGGATGGACGCGACGCCACGCCGACATCCGCTGCAGGCCCGCCAGCCGGGTCCGTTCGAGCCGCCATCTCGTGCCTCCATCCGATTCCTCCGTCCCCGCCGTCATCATCGCAGACGCCCGGCCGGGGAGTGGAGCCGTCAGGCGCCGGCGCGGCTGAGCGGCGGATGAGATCAAAGCCGGGGGCCGCTACTTCCCTGCCTGCTTCTCGAAGTCGAGCGAGGCGGAGTTGATGCAGTAGCGCAGGCCGGTCGGCCGGGGTCCGTCTTCGAAGAGATGGCCCAGGTGCGCGCCACAGTTGGCGCACAGGACTTCGGTCCGGCGCATCCCAAGGCTGTTGTCCGGCCGCGTCACCACCTTCGCCTTATCGGCTACGTCGTAGAAGCTCGGCCAGCCGCAGTTCGAGTCGTACTTCTCATCCGACTGGAAGAGCACCTCGCGGCAGACGATGCACCGGTAGGCGCCTGCGTCGTGGGCGTCCCAATAGGCTCCGGTGAAGGGCCGCTCGGTGGCCGCCTGCTGAGTCACGGAGAACTGGAGTGGGGTGAGGCGCTTCCGGAGCTCGTCAAAGTCGACCTTGGCGCTCATGCCGCACCATCCTTCGA
>Ga0187854_10002742_pt1 | contig 14683 bp, 14 predicted proteins | sample June2016WEW_6_15_FD_132445 | JGI IMG/M metagenome (GOLD analysis project Ga0187854, IMG submission 132445) | Peatland microbial communities from SPRUCE experiment site at the Marcell Experimental Forest, Minnesota, USA - June2016WEW_6_150 | ecosystem: Environmental > Terrestrial > Soil >...
CTTGTTGCCAGCCAGCTTTATGGAGTGAAAAGCTACGATCCCGCGGTGATTCTTCTTGCAGCGGTAGTCCTTATCGTTTGCACCCTGGCGGCAGGGTTCGTCCCTGCGCACCGAGCTGCGCGGGTCGATCCAATGGAGGCGTTGCGGTACGAATGATTGACGATTTTCGCCTGCCTGCCGCCGGCAGGATTGTCGATGGCCGATTGGAGCCCGCAGGGGACCCGGAGATTATGTTGAACAAAGCAGGGGCTGAGTCCGTAGTAGATGTTGAGGGTCCACCATCGAGGAGGACGTCCATGAAGAAGCTTCTCCTAGTGTTTTCCATCGCTCTGGTTCCATTGGCACTCATGTTCGGCGCCGCAGCGGGTGAATCCTACCGCGGGGACACGAAGGCCAGATGGCAAGAGGGCTCGAGGACCATCGCGCTCGAGGTCACGGGCAGCGTGGAGTTTACCGACGACGATCGGGACGTGAAGAGCCTTTCCCCTTACGGGCGCTTCTCCGTGGCGGAATCCCGCTGGTGGGTGAACAGCCTGCGGTATCAAGTGAACGCGGATGGTTCGGGACGCCTCACACGATCCTACTACGTCGATGGAGACGCAAAGCCTTTGGATGGCGAGGGGCAGGCGTGGTTGACGCAGGTCATGCCGGAAGTTATCCGCGAGATGGGGATAGGGGTGGGCCCGCGAGTGCAACGGATTCTGCACCAGCGCGGGCCGACCGGTGTGCTCGCGGAAATCAGGCTCATCCATAGGGACGACGCGAAGCGGGCCTATCTGGAAGAATTGATCCGGAACGGGAATCCGGAGCCCGGAGTATTGCGCAGCGCCATGCTGGAAGCTCGCAAGATCGGGTCGGACGATGAGAAGAGCGATCTGCTGCTGGATGTCGCCTCGGCTTATTTGCGCGGTGATCTGCGCGACTCTTTGTTTGGGGCAGCGGATACCATCTCCAGCGACGACGATCATGAACGCGTGCTCTCCGAGCTCGTGGGGCGGGACCCCAACGATGCGGAGACGCTGACCCTGGCGCTGCATTCGGCGGCCCGGATTTCTGCGGACGGCGAAAAGGCCAAAATTCTCGCGGAAGTGGCGGAGCGTTACAAAGGCCAGGAGGGAATCCGCTGGGCCTACTTCAAAGCCGCCAACAGCATCTCCTCCGACGATGAGCACCACAACGTTTTGTCCGCGGTCCTCAAGAGCGACGGCGGCGACCGCGAGACCCTTGTCGCTTCGCTGCGCTCCGCCAGCCGCATCTCTTCCGACGACGACAAAGCTGCGGTTTTGGCGGAGGCGAGCCGTTATTACACGGAAGTCGATGCGGTCCGGGAGGCGTACTTCGACGCTGCTAACACGATCTCCTCGGACGAGGAGCACCAGAAGGCCTTGACCGAACTCCTTCATCAACCCGGCTTGCAGCCCGCCACCCTGAGGGATATCGCAAAATCCGCCCAGCGAATCTCTTCCGATGACGAAAAAGCTAAAGTTCTCTCGGAGCTTGTGGCACTGGACATCCAGGATTCCACCGTCCGCCCGGCATTCTTCGACGCGGTCAATAGCATCGGTTCGGACGAAGACCATGCGCGAGTTCTTTCCAGCCTGGGAGGGAAGGGAGGGCTCACCAGCGGCACCCTCGAAGAAATCCTGGAATCCGCAAGCCGCGTGTCCTCGGACGAGGAAAAGGCGAATGTCCTGGTGGAAATGTGGAGGATGGAATTGCAGGATGAAGGTGCCCAATCCGCCTATTTCAAGGCCGCGGACAGCATCTCTTCCGACGATGACCACGGCCGGGTTCTGACGACTCTTCTCAAACGGCATGACCTTTCCGCGAAAGTTGTCATCGCGGCCATCGAGTCCGCAACCCACATTTCTTCCGATGACGTCAAAGCGGAGTTGTTAAGGCAGGTCGTCGATGCCTACTCCGGGGACGCGCTTGTCTGCGCGCACTTGCGATTAGCGTTGGAGTCGCTTCAGTCCAACGACCAGTATCGAAACCTCATGTCGGAGCTGGCGAAACAGCAAGCCAGTCAGAAACAGTCACCAGTGATGAGGAACAAGTGACGAACAGAAGTCCGGAGCCGGGCTGAGAGCCGCTGTCGTCTACTTGAGCATCCACAGCCGAGGCGCTCTGGCCCGCCCTGCCGAAACCACACCGCCGACAACCCGGTTGTGGCGAAGAACCCATGGAGAACCATATTCTCAATCATGGCTAAACCGCCGACTTGCAGAAGTGCCTTGGGGCCGCCGAGCATCACAGTAAATGAATTCGTCACCGATTACTCGCGATAGACGGCGTAGTGTTTACCTATACCACCTCCGCCGATTTCTGGCGAGAAATCCCCATGTGTCAAACAAAGGGAAGGCGGACCGCCCCAACCTCCGGCGGACCTGATGGCGGAGCGTTGACCATCTCACCTCAATGCGAGGAGACAATACGAGAGAATCAGCGGGTCAAACATGCACCAATTCCAGACAGGCTATAGAAGGCCCGCTGTGCCGTCTCCTTGGCGATGCCTGTTTCTTGACGGATCGTACCGCAGGAATGCCCCCACAGTGTTGGGCTAGCGGAGAAAATGGCGGCGCGTGTTCAAGAGCCGTGGCACTTTTTGTATTTTTTCCCGCTTCCACACGGACAAGGATCGTTTCTACCGATCTTTTGCCTTCGCTCTGTGAAAGTCGGCGGCTGAGGCCACAATGCCCGCAAAAGGAGCGATTCGGCTCGCAACTGTAGCTCGGTTGCTTTCTTTGATACGTCTGGCGGCAGGTCAAATCCCTTGACGGTATTGACCAGAGCCACTTTCTCAGAGAAGAGCTTCAGTGCCTCCGACACAGAAGGATCGTCAGTTAGCGCGACCCTTACGTTGTCGGGCATGTCCGTCGTATCGAAATCATACGAGGCGTTGTCGTTCGGGACGAACAGTATTTCCCGGCAGGGTGGCCTGCGTGGCGTGCAGTCGATCCATCTGTCTCCATCGCTGGGGTCGTAGACAGCGTGCGGTTCGCCTTCGATAAAAAGAGACCCGTGGTGCCAGATGGCCCACCCGAACTGCATCCTGCCGCCCTCCCGCTCGATTTTGGCGCGGACGTTGACGTAACAGGTGCGGAATTGAGGGAGCTAGCGACGCAAGTCGGCTGTCCGATCCTCGCCATCGCGTCCCAAAACCGCGAGCAGGGCGGCTACGGCGAAGGTACAGGGAGAGCGAATCTAGACTCGCTAAAGGAGAGTGGGGACTTGGCATACTTGGCCGACGTAGCAATGTTTCTGATCGGCTCCAAGAATCGCCCAGCGACTTCTCCCTCATTTCCCTCACCAGATCCTGCGCCCGCTCTGTCGGCGAAAGCCTGTCGCTGCCCTTCTTGTGCCTGGAGAGAAGCGTCGAATTCTCCGCTAATGCACCCGAATACGCCCTAGGTCCCGCACCTTGCGAACGAGGATCCTTCCCGATGGCCGCTCGAAAAGGCGGAGCCCTTGCTCCTCAAGGCCACGCAATGCTTTTCGTGTGCTTCCCGAAATCTCGAACTCCCACGCAATCTGCTTGTCCTCAGGCAGGCCGTGCAGCAGATCCGGGTCACGGAGCATTTTCCGTATACTAGCCAAGATTCTCGGCGTCATCGCCGCGGTCCCCATTTCGCACAAGGCAAAGTACGTAGACACCCGGAGGGCCCGGTCGCGGAGCAGTTCCAGTAGACGCTTGAGGATTTCCGGCGTCGCCGCCGCGCTTCCCATCTCACCTAAAGTGCTCAACGTCGACGGCTGCAGTCCCCTGTCCTGGAACTTTGGCCACGGCCTTTTCAAATCCTTGTCGAGCAGTTCGAGCAGCCGCTCGAGGACTGCGGGGGTTGTCGCCGCGCTTCCCATTGCGCCTAACACGTGCAGTGCCTCCTGCTGCAAACCCAACGGTCCGCGGGTCAGTTCTAGCAACCGGGCGAGGATTTCGGGTGTCGCCGCTGCGCTCCCCATCTCTCGTAAGGTATACAATGCCTGGAACCGCACTTCGAGACTCGGGATATCCCGGCATTCCGGCAGCCCGGCGAGGGCTGCCGGTGCTCGATGGATCGGGCGTTTGAACGTACTCAGTTCTAACAGACAAATCCAAGTGTCCAGCAGATCCAGCAGCGCGGCGAGGACTGCGGGGGTTGCCGCAGCGCGTCCCATACCACGTAATGCCGCAAACGCCCCGTACCAGACGTCTTCCTTTGAGTGGTGAAGCAGTTGCAACAACCGCGACAAGATTTCCGGCGTCACCGCCGCGCCTCTCATCTCCTCAAGTGCTTTCAACACCCAGCTCCACAGACTGGCAGGTGGATTACTGAGATACCGTAGCAACTCGTCAAGGATTTCCGGCGTCGCTGCCGCAGGACCCAATCCACTCAGCGCGTCGAGCGTCCATCGCAGATCTGTATCGGGCATATGAAGCTGCTTCGTCACCCAAAGGAGAATTTCCGGCGTCGCCACGACCCTTGCTCCCGCCCATCCCATCATTTTCAGAGCCTCTAATGTCCACCGACGAAGTTGCGGATTCGGGTTGTGCAGAAGTTCCTGCAATTTGTGCAGATTTTCCCGTGTCGCCGCCCCCTCTAACGTTTCCCTTCCCCCGGCGGCCCAATCGAAGAAAAAATCGATCGCAGTCAATGTCCACCCCCGGATCGCTGCATTGGGGTCAGGGTCGTCCAGCATCTTCAGAATCCGGGCGAAGATTTCCGCCCTTGGAGCCGCGCTCCCCATATTCCTCAGCACAATCAAGGCACTCCGGCGCTGGTCTGGGTCGGGGTCCTCGAGTAGTTCGAGGAGACGGGCGACGGCTCTCGGTGTCGCGGCTGCGCTCCCGATATTCGATAACGCAGCGAACGTCCCCGAACGTAGATATTGGTCTGAGTCGTCTAGAAGTTGCAGCAGACGCTCGATGATTTCTGGTGTAGCCGCTGTCCCAGCCGTTATCTCCAACGCATCCGAGGCCAAGCGTTGGACAACAATGTCACGGTCTTGAAGTAGTTCTGTCAGCCGGGCGAGGATTTCCGGCGCAGCGGCCGCGCTCCCCATACTCCGCAGCACAGACAATGCGTCGTGCCGCACACCTTGATCGGGGTCGTCGATCAGGCGAGCGAGCCCAGCGAGAACTTCCGGCGTCGCTGCGGCAGGCCCCATTTCGCCCAGGAACTGTGGAGACCGCAACTTTCCGTGGCCCTTGGCCAGCGTCCGCAGCGAGTGGGTAAGGAGCCGGACACTGCCAATCCGACCGTTGACCGATGCCAAGGCAGGCCACGCACGATTCAGAACGTCCGAGTAAAAAAAAGGCTCTCGAGTGGACACACGAGAATATACAGCCCTGGTGATGGTATCAATCTCAGTTGAAAACGCTTTGCGGCGCGGGCGCGGGATTTCGGCCAAGCAAAGGGCAGCTAGCGCAAGGCGATGCCGGAACAGGTCATCTTTGGATTGGTCCGAGAGAATGGAGAACAGTTTATTCAGAGCATCTTTCGACCCGGAGAGTCTGCCAGCAAGAAACACGATCACCTGCTCCCAGTCCGGGTCCCACGCCTTCTTGTCTATAATCCTCCAAGTTCGTTGCCGCTCAGTTTTTTGGCGCGAGTTCAGACGGTCCGACAGTTCGTTCGCCGCCAGAAACTCGACCATCGAGCGGTGCGGAAACGCATAAGCGGTATCCCGCGCAATCGGTGCGACGAGTCGGTTCTCCTCCAGTTCCCGCGCGAGGTTCGCCACCGATTCCGAAGGCAGTATTCTCTCTGCCACGCTGGAGTTTCCTCTGCGCTTGAGGAGCTTCTCGTAAGTTATGCCTCCCGTGCCTTTTCCTTCCAGGAACAGATCTAAGGCGACCTCTTGCAACATCAGCAGCAACTGTACCGCTTGCTTTTCATCCGGACCTTCACCACGTCGCGTGAAACACAAGAAGTCCTGGACTAAAAACTCGTAAATCTCAGTGCGAGTCACTTCCTTGGGTAAATCATGATGTTGTCGCACCCAGGACAGTAACGTCGGCAAAGAAGGGTTTTGTGCTATCCGCCGCACTGAGAGGCTTTTCCGGAGAAGACGCTCAATCGCCTGTTGATGGTTTGTTTCCACCGCCATGCCATTTCCGGACTAGCTCCAGAGATTGTTCATAGCTCAAAGGCGCAATTCGGTACCCCCACAATCGATCTATTTCTAAGGCCGCTGTAAGGCCCCGAGTTACTTGATGGGGCGGGGAGGTTAACAGCCTTTCCAAGGGACTTTGAGGAATTGGCTCCGTCCCTTTTCGTGATTCCAACGAACGTGGTAAGTGATTCCGCTTTGATACCAGTCGCGTTAACCGCTTTATTACTTCGAAGAGTTTCGCAACAACGGCAGCGGTGCTTTCGGAAGAGCGCGTCGCCACCTCGTCTGCCATGGGGGTAGATTACTCCCTCAAGGCCTGCGAGGCCTCTTCGTCATAACGTAGACGGCGATCCCCATCGCGAGAAGAATCGGCAGAATCGTTGACGCAAAATTTAACGTAATCCTAACAACCTTGAGAATCGGGTGCGAATGCCCAGGTTCCATGCCTCCACCCACCGCAAAGCCTACAGCCCATAGGCACCAGAGCGAGAGCAGGATCATGCCAGTGGTCTTTTCCCACTGAGTCTGAGCCGCAGGATATTTCGCTTCCACAAACTTGATCAGACGATACACGCTGTTAAGAACCTCCGCGGAGTCTGAAGGGCCGTGTGCTTTTGCCAGAAAGTACAACACATAAAGTGCTGAACACGCTATAAGCAGAGTACCGCCAGTCTGGAGTGCCGAAGTCATCTCCTCACTGCGAATGCCTACCCTATGAAAGACTGCAAACCATAACCATATGACTGCCACGAATACGAGTGCTCCCAGCCATCCGTATGGCTTAAAAAATAGCCAATCTCCCACGCAATTTGCTGCAATTTTGTGGCAGAACAATACGGAATATGGCTCTGCCCAGGCAATGCGCCACACCAAGGACACCTGTCTGTTTTCATCAGCGACCACCGCTGTTTGACTGCCCTTGCTTATACTCTTCGCAACGCCCTTTGTAAATGGCAAATGAGTTACCCCAAACGGGCGCTGACTGGCTGGCACCTGAAGTTTGGTCTCTGCGACGTCCTGGAGGAACGTGTTCGCATCAGGCCGAAGGTATTCTTCCAGGAGTCGGCACGTAATACGGTCCAGCACTTCCGCTGACAAATTCGGTTCTATGTTACCGTTCAGGTGTGGGTGTCTTTTGATGAGCACAGGCACAGGTGGGTCAGTTTTAGCGAGCGCCCAGGGTGGTGGGGATAGAACGAAAAAAGAAGAAAACGAAGTAACCGGCCATGTGCTGTCGAAGCAAATTCCATTTCTGCTCCGGCTCAAACCTCTTCGTCAACATGAACGAAAGCTCATCAGGTGATTTCTGACTTGGGTCACTTGGTACAAAGAGCCCCGGTCACGTCATAAGATTTATGGGTCTGTGCTGGTCGCGTATTGACAACTTGTCCATCTGCCGCAAATGTACCGTCGTCGCGAATGATTGACAAGACCTAGCCCAGGTGCTAAAAAACGCGGGCGTATCTTGGTGCCGCTTTCTGAGAGCCTCGTGAGAGGTGCGTTATGCAAATTGACGGTGCCGATACTCTTGGCCGCGACGTCCTAAATCCGATCCTATTCAACCACAGGCCCAGACTTGATGAGAAGAGTATGGGACTTGGTCTCATCGACAGCATGCTTCCAAGACTTTGCCTCGAAGGAGGGGGCGTGGCGACGCGTCTGGGCGACGCCTGGCTGAGTTACTCTTTCGTTCTCGCCTTTCACAGGCCTGCTAACATCGACCCGCTACCGGCACAAAAGAAATGGATCGTTTGGTTAAGAACGAATGTGGAATTTTCCTATTTCACGCGTTCTTGCTAGTGAAGGTAAAAAATCAACCCCGCGCCTTACGGAGGAACCGATGAATTCAACCAAGCTAAATCAGGACTGCCCGTGGGTATGTGTTTTATTTCTCCTTTTGCCGATGGCCGCCGCGCTTGCTGGCGGAATCGATAACAAAAAAACGACCGCGTCGCCACCTCCGAAAAAGAAGATTACGACGCAACAGACAACTACCAAGCAGACAACGAAGACTGTTCGGCAAATCACAACTCAGAGCGGTCAAGGGAACGCGGGCCCGTACTCCGGTGCTGGTGGCTACAAGCCCAGTCCGCGCGACCAAGCCAAAGACCTGCCGGGAGGGGGAAAAGAGTACTACAATCCTCAGACTGGTCGGACCGTTGCCACAAACGCGCGTGGAGAAGTGCAGCGGATTGAAGCCCCCTCCGGCTCGTCCCAGAACAAGATCGTGATCAGCCGGGGCGCCCGCGGAGCGAGGGTTGTGGTAACCGGCCGTCCTGGCGCGCAGGTGGTCAGCTACGGGCCAAATCGAGGATTCGTCGAACATCCGTTCCGGCAGGGGTATATTTCTCGCACCTATGTCATAGGTGGGCGTTTAGATCCTCATCCGGCCGTCTACCGTCAATACACTTACCGCAACGTGGTCTATTACCGTTATGTGCCGCGTGTCTACTACGCCCCAGGGTTCTACGCATGGGCGGGTACCGGTTGGGGCAGGCCCGTCCCTTATGCATGGTTTGGACCGGGACTGGCGCCGACACCCGGGATCAGTTATTATGCGGGCTACTTTACGCCCTACCCGGACTACAGTTCCCCCAATATGTGGCTTACAGACTATCTGTTGGCGCAGAACTTGCAACTTGCCTACGAAAACCAGCAGGCAATCAATCCCGGCACAGCACCACCGCCTCTCGGAAGCGTACAGTCTCCTGTCACGCCCGAGACAAAGGCGATGATCTCCAATGACGTGCAGCAGGAAGTGGCACAAGAGTCGGCGGCGTCCGTACAGCACAGCCTATCTGACAACCAGACGAGCCCGGCGATCGAAGCACCACCCACGGCCTTCACCCAGAAGATCTTCGTGGTTTCTTCGAACCTCGAGATAACAGCGGGAAATCAGACCTGTTCGCTGACCCCCGGAGATATCATCGAGCGCCATGCTAAAGACGTGGCTCCGGATGGAACCGTTGCCATCGAAGTCGTCAACAGCAAGCCCGGCGATTGTGCAGTCGACACTGATTCAGCACTGGATATTAACAAGCTGCAAGAAATGCACAACCAGTTTCAGGAACAGCTCGCTTCCGGCCTCAGCCAGTTGGCCAACAATCAGGCAGCGGGCCTGCCGGCACCCCAGTCCGCCGGTGCTCGTACGGCGGCGGAAGGAACCGCTGACCCGGCGCCGAATGCCGCATCGGTAGTCAAAGCGCAAGAAGATGCCGCGGCCCAGGTTGAGACCCAGGTGAGCCAAGCCGGGGGTGGCAACTAGACGCTGGACACGAGCTTCGATGGCAGCCAATCGAATCCAGAGTCTTCAGAAGCAGGCCGGACGGATGGAGAGGGAAGTTTCGAGAGACGTCGCGAGAGTTGTGGCGGAGCGCAGCCCGTAACGCGTCTGCCGGGAACCATTTCGCTTACGGTGATCATATCAATGATGCGCCGAATCCTATTATTGATAGCAGCAGGGCTAATGGCGTCGGCACTTGTGCTGGTCTGGTTGCAGCCCAGCTTCCCGATATCCTTTCCTGTGGCGCGAGGTACCTTTCCCACGGCCATCAACAGGCACGGCGAAATCGCCGGGTATTGCGTTGACTCGATCGCGGCGGCGCACGGCTTTGTGCGTGACGCCCTCGGGCGAATCACGGTGTTCGATGCCCCGGGGAGCGGTCCGCAGCTACGGCAAGGCACCTTCGTTACGGACATGAACAATGACGGCACGATAGTCGGGTATTACCTCGACCCCAGGCGCGAACACCACGGTTTTGTACGCGACCGAAGTGGCGTCATCACCACCCTTGACGCCCCTGGAGCCGGCACAGATGTTATTCGACCCGTGTGGAAGGGACACCCAGAGATGGTCTATCGACAGGGCACGGTGGCCGCCAGCGTGAACGATAGCGACACGATTACGGGTTACTTCATCGACACGGAGAGCGTGCGAAATGGTTTCCTCCGCGACAGGACAGGGCGATTCGTCGCATTTGACGTTCCAGGTGGCGGCGACACGATCCCCGAAAGTATCAACGATTCCGGCGTTGTTACGGGTAAGTATAGCGATCCGCCCAAGGTCGTTAACAGCGGGCTTGCCCACTCGTATCAGTCCGGCAAAGAACATGGTTTCCAGCGCGACGCGGACGGCGCCATAACGACCTACGACCAACCCAAAGAGATAAGCTTGCCGGAGCTGAAGGTTCATCCCAAGGACTCGGTGGGCTGCGAAGTGGTCACGGCAAGTGATGAACCTGGCGGAGCATTGGTCGGCCACTACGCGGACAAAGCTGGAAACAATCACGCGTTTTTCCTCGACTCGCACGGTGCTCTGATCACTTTCGACGCTCCGTGCGAGGGCAACGCGGTCGCCGTCACTTCGGTTTCGCCGCTCGTCGCTGGAGCAACCGAGAAAATGATCATCAGGGGGAGGCACTTCGGCAATTATCCACCCTCCCGAATTGCTGACGAAGGGCGGGTAGTTATTCAAGACTCGGCAATCAGCCGGAGCTGTGGCATCGTCGTTACTCCGGAAATGCAGGATCCCTCGCTGCACGTGGCGAGCTGGACGGACGACGAGATTGTGGTGACCGGATTCCGGTGGCCTTCGAATGGCCGGTGCCCTTTTCACGCGGGCGATATCGTCAGCGTAGGAGTGTGGAACACCCAAACCGGAGCTGGCCCTGCTTACTACGATCTGACTGTTGGCACGACCAGCAAGGACCTTACGCCGCCGCGGATCACCTCGGTAACGCCCGTGTATCCACGGGCGGACCAGACCTTCGCGATCAAAGGAGAAGGCTTCGGCACTCAGCCCACTGACCAGGACTCGATCTACCTGGATCTGGTGAACGAGACTGTGAGTTGGGTTGCACGGACTATAACCACAATTGAGGCTATGGTCCCGGATAACTTTCCGCCAGCTACAATCAAGGTGGGGCGGTGGGCGCCGCACGAGATCGACGTGATCGGACTGGGCGGGGGTTACGGAAGAAATCACTGGACGCTGAACGGCGGGGACCGTCTCACGATTCACGTCTGGAATCCGCAGACGGGCGCCGGGCCCGCTTCCTATGAACTGACCGTCACAGGGACAGGCAATGACCTCATCGCGCCACACATTACGGCAGTGACCCCGATCGCACCGCAAGCAAGCCAAGTCATCATCATCACGGGTCAAGGATTCGGTACTCGTCCCGCCTCGATTAACCAAACCACACCTTACTTGGAGATCGCGGAAGTGACTCGGGATTGGGTGGCGGGACGCGTCGGCGTTCCCAATGCGTACGCGGTAGTGCTGAGCGTGTCCCGCTGGACCGATACGGAGATCGAGGTGACGGGATTCGGCGGGGCGTACGGGTCAGAGAACCGTAGGCTCAACCGTGGAGACCAGATTCAGGTCAAGGTCTGGAATGCGCAGACCGGCGCTGGGCCGGCAGCTATTACGACGCAAGTCGTGCCGACATTGAACCGCTGAGGGAGTTTCATTTCAGACGGTCAGGACAACCTAAACTACGGTTAACGGGAGTGAACAATGTCCGGGCGCACGGCCATGCACCTCCCACGAGCCAACGGTCCGCCGAAAGGGGGGCGTCTAGCCGTTCCCTTCAGCGCCTGCTGTTATCGACGCAGTTAAGGGTTATCACGAATAGAGTTGACTTCATGGGCAGGCTGGTATATAAGGCAGGCTCCGGCGGAATGCGGAGACGGCAAGAACTTAACCGGACCTGAAGCTATCCTGACAGTTGCTCTCTCGAGACAGCAATCGACTCGCATACAATGAATGGAGGCGAGGCGCGGTGGGTAAGTCAGGTCGATCGAAGACTCACGCAGAGCTCCGTGCCTATTGTGCAGCAGGCCTGACTCTTCTCCTAATGGCCTGCAATTTGGCGCCCCCTACAAAAATCAAGCAGATACTGGACCATCCGCGACAATTTGACGGACACGAGGTTACGGTCGAGGGCCAAGTCGAAGAGAGCGCAAACTTGCTCGTCCTGCGATATTTCGTTTTGAAGGATGAGACAGGAGAGATTACGGTGATTACGCCTAAGGCGGTGCCCACACGCGGTGAAAGAATTCGCGTCCGTGGCCGCGTGAATCAAGCGTTCGCGTTCCAGGATAAGAGCCTGATTGTCATTGTGGAAGACTCGAATGATTGACTGGAAACCGCTTGTTGACGCGCAGGGCCGCGACAAGTCCGCGGCCCTGCCGCTGATTTCCTACAATAATGCAGCTGCATGTTCACATCGGCCCTGGAAGATGGCCGATCTGGCCATTTGACAAATCGCAATCTTGCACGGCATTTATATGAAATGCCCAAATCCCAGATGCGACGCGAGTATCCTTCAGGGGCATAGCTACTGCTCTTCCTGCGGCTGCCCGGTGCGCCATTGTGCAAAATGCGGGGTACCCAATCGGCCTGAGGGGCACTGGTGCCGCGGCTGCGGGGCTGAGCTGGGTCCCGAAGAGTTTCGCGAGTGGGCCGATTGCGGCTCGCCGCAAATAGCTCGTCTGCAATATTCCACCTGGGTGAGGCCCCGTTTCTGCCAAGGGTATCTCTGGTTTCTTACCACTGAAGGCGAAATCCATCGCGTTAGCCCGAACGGCCACGGCCAGTGTTGGAATCACCTGCCCGAGGCATCCTTCGCGCGGGCGCCCTTCGCGATCTATCCGGACGAAGCCAGCTCGACGGAAGAGCCCTATTTAATAGTCCTCAAGTCTCACGAGGTTCTCGCGATTTCGCTGATTAACCCCAGGCGGACAAAGTCGCTTTATCGTCCGGCGGGAAATGACTTTCTGGTATGCAGCCGGCAGGAGGACCGTTACGTTGCTGTCGCGGCATGGTCGCGAGGCGTGGCGTTTTTGGAAAGCTCGGAGGGCAAGCAGAAGCTGGTGGTAGTACCGTTCGACGGGCAACCGCGAAAGCAAGATATAGACGACAGTACCGTTGTGGTGGGGCCGGCGGCGCGGGGCGATTCAATTTGCTTCTGCACTTCTCGCCGCCTGTATTGGTATCAGGTAGCCCGCGGTGAACTCCAGTCGGCGGACTTTCCCCTCGAGTTCCATGCGTTTGACTTTCGGCCAAGGCTCGAGGTGGTGAATCTTGCACCGGGCGTCGTGCCCCTCACCGTCGAGACCTCCGCACATTCCAGTTATGCTTACGTCTTCGGCGCGATCGGAGATCGCGGGCACTATCTTGGGGCGCGCTTGTCGCAGAGCATCGACTTCGAGTCTCGAATGTTCTCCCCGGGCTCGTTCGTTGATCTGGGCGTTAGAAACGAACTGTGTGTGAACGCCTCGAAGGAGGTCTGGGTGCTCACAGCGGAAGGAACTCGGAAAATCTCATGCGGGTTGGAATTGAGAAATTCAATGCCCGCTGTTCCCCGTAACGGGGTTGTCTTTGGATTCCAAGACGCTCCCGGGGCGCCCGTGGTGTGTGGCGCCGGCAAGTCTGAAGCTCTCCAAAGTAATCTAGACGACTGTAATGAGCATACCCTCATGGGGTGGATTCCGCATGTCCGTGGGGTGTGTCTTGTTGCCAGGAAATCGGAAGAGTTGCAGGTTGCCTGGTGGGAGATCCCGGCTAACTCGGGAAAGGCGAGGACTGCGTATGGATCGTAAGATGCGAAAAACACTATCCCTCGCGAAGCTAACGGTGTTCCTAATGGCAGTTGGGTGCATGCTCGCTTCGTGCTCCTTTGAGGAGCCCATCAACGCAAACTGGCCGCCGCACCATCCCTGGGAAAACGCGTTGCAGCCATCGGATAGCATCAACGTGAATCTCTTTCTGGACGCCTCGGGCTCGATGCGAGGCTTTCTCGCGGGCGGCCCCGACGATCGGTACCTGCCCGTGGTCGAGCAACTGGCAGGCATCGCCACGACAGGTGGGTGGAAGACGAGCCAGGTGAAGTGGTGGAAGTTTGGTGCGCACGTGACGGAAATTCCTGCCAAGGACCGCGTGGAAGTGCGGGACCCGAAATTCTACAGCGAATCAACAACCCAAATCGACGAAGTGTTTCGGGCCTCCAACATAAAGGACCTTACGGTCGTGGTGACGGACCTGTTTCAAAGCCGGGCCGACGTCGATTTGCTTTCCAGCCGCCTCAACGAACGTTACCTGGCCGGGATGCGCCTGACCGGAACAGCCGGGTCGGCGCCCGTCACTCCCGCGGTGGCGGTGCTCGGAATCGAGACTCGTTTCATCGGCAAAGTTTTCGAACTAGGCGAAGAGGGTGGCCGCGAACGCAGTATCATTCACAACGGCACGCTGCCGTACTACATTCTTGTTTTCGGGCCGCTAGCCGACGTCGGGCAATTTCTGAAGCGGATTGACGAGCGGTTTCATGATTTGTTACCGCATACGCGGCGAGTCTTATTCGCCGAACGTCCTGTGGAAACGCTTGCCACGCAGGTTGATCACGGCTCCATGCAGGTGGGCTTTAGCTTCGAAAGCAACCTCATGCCGAGATCTTCCGGCGGAGACAAGCGTGTTGTGCAGTTGCAAGTACCTTCTTTGAGCGGTAAGAAAGCCGAAGAAGCTGATGTGATAGAGCCGCTCCTGGACTGCAACCTGATTCACAGTGGCCTTAATCTCGACGAGAAATCC
>Ga0187854_10002756_pt1 | contig 14589 bp, 16 predicted proteins | sample June2016WEW_6_15_FD_132445 | JGI IMG/M metagenome (GOLD analysis project Ga0187854, IMG submission 132445) | Peatland microbial communities from SPRUCE experiment site at the Marcell Experimental Forest, Minnesota, USA - June2016WEW_6_150 | ecosystem: Environmental > Terrestrial > Soil >...
GATCCTGACGGCAAAGGAGCCCGAGGGGGAGTACACCTTCGAGGACGTGCGCGATCAGCTCCGGCAGACGCTGAGCCAGCAGAAGGCGTATCAGGAGTTGATGCGGGAGCTCCGGAGCCAGACCTTCGTGGAGGATCGGCTCTGAAGCAGCGTAGGGTCGCGGAGCGTTGGTGTTCCTGAGGCGGCGGGCCGGCTGGGGGACCAACGCAACGGGGCCAGGAGCCACATCGCGGTGCGCGTTCTAGGCGTAGCACCCCCGGGATCTCGACCAGCCGTCTGGCGCCCCGCTAGAGCCAGCGTTACGGTTGACGTCTATTCCTGCTACGCGAGTGCCCCATGCGGCTCCTATGCCTGCTTGTTCTTTCGAGCGCGTTGGTTGCCTGCCAGCGGACGGTCGAGGTGAGCGGCCTTTACGTGGCGAGTGCGCGCGGCGGGGTCCTGTTCCTTTGTGACCAGCCCAACCCCATGTGGCAGGTGAGTGACTCGACTTTGGCCGCCGCCTACCGGCTCAAGGCGGCGCAACCCGGCCAGCCACTGTTCGTTCGGCTCCGCGGAGTCAAGTTGGATTCGGCCGGGATCTACGGGAACGCAGGGTACGGCAAGAACCACCTGCTGGTTCGGCAGGTTCTCGCGATGCGGCCGCGTGCCAATGGGGAGTGCCCGGGCATTACCGACACCCGGCTTGCTCTGCCATGACCCGCACGCCCAGAGCACCTCACTCAACGGTGACGGCGAATGAGCGACCGCCCTACCTGCTGGCCGGCGGCGTCGCGCTGGCGACGCTGGTCCTCTACGTCGTCACGCTGGCCCCGACCGCGCAGTTCTGGGACACTCCTGAGTACATCGCCGCTGCCTACACGCTCGGCATCCCGCATCCGCCGGGGAACCCGCTGTTCGTCATCCTGGCTCACACGTGGGGCCTGATCCCCTGGATGCAGCACTACGCGGGGCGCATCAACCTGATGTCGGCCGTCATGAGCGCGCTCGCAGCCGGGTTCTGGTTCCTGATCGGGGAACGGTGGCTGCGTCCAATCATCCCCAGCAGGTGGCCACGGCGAGCGACCGCGCTCGCGGGGGCGACGCTCGCCGCTACGGCCTTCACGGTGTGGAACCAGTCGGTCGTGAACGAGAAGGTGTACACGGTGAGCCTCGTCTCCATCGCCCTGGTGCTGTGGCTGGCGGTGCGTTGGGGCGACCAGGAGAGCGGCAGCCGCCGGGACCACCATCTCCTGGTCATTGTCTACCTCTTGGCGCTGACGGCGACCAACCATCTGATGGGGTTGCTGGTCGCGCCAGCGGTCGTGGTGTACGTGCTTGCCACTGACCCCAAGGTCTTCCTGAGCCCGAGGTTCCTCGGGTGGGCGGCCGTGGCGGTCGCGCTGGGGGTGAGCCTCTGGCTCTTCCTGCTGGTCCGCGCGCCGCATTTCCCCGGGATCAACGAGGGAGAGCCCACCAACCTGGCGGCGCTCCGGGCCGTGCTGAACCGCACGCAGTACGACAAGCCCGCGCTTGGCAACAGACAGGCGGACTTCGCCTCACAGATCGGCATGTGGTGGCAGTACTTCACCTGGCAGTGGGGGAAGGACTGGGCCGCGGGCGTGCAGCGGGCGCTGGCGATCGCGTTTGGCGCGCTGGGGCTCCTCGGGGCATGGCGGCACCTCAAAGCCGACAAGCGGTCCGGTTGGGCCATGGTCGCGCTGATGTTCACCCTGATCCCCCTGCTGATCTTCTACCTCAACTTCAAGTATCGGTACGGCACGCATCCGGGAGACAATACCATCGACGAGGTGCGTGAGCGCGACTATTTCTTCCTTGTTTCCTTCGCGGTGTGGGGACTGTGGGCGGCGATGGGACTGGCCGCACTCATGGAGTGGATCCAGTCCGCCTTGCGCGCCCGCGTGAGCGGTGAGGGGCGACGCTGGGCCTTGGCGACGCCGGTGCTTCTGGTGGCACTCGTGCCCCTGGTCGGCAACCGCCTCGCCGCCTCGCGCGCTGGCGAGTGGCTGGCCCGCGACTTCGCGTACGACATGCTGCAGTCGGTGGATCCCTACGGCATCCTGGTGACGGCGGGGGACAACGATACCTTCCCCCTCTGGTACGCGCAGGAGGTGGAGCACGTCCGCGACGACGTCACCGTCCTGAATCTGTCGTTGGCCAACACCGACTGGTACGACCGCCAGCTCCAGCGGCGACCCCTGACGACCTTCGACTCGGCGAGCGCACCGGCGATCTGGCGCACCCGCTCGTATCCTAAGCCCAGTGGCCCGCTGTGGAATCTGAGTATGGCGACGCTCGACTCGATCCCGCCGTACTACGAGTTGCCCGAGAGGCGGACCCTGAACGTCGCCGGCTTCCCGGTCACGCTCGATCCGCAACGGCTCGAGCACAGCTACCTCGAGCGCGCGGACGTGCTGGTGCTGCGCGCCATCCAGGACCAACTCGGCAAACGGCCGATCGTCTTCGCGCGTACGGCCTGGATCTATCCGGACCGATTCGGTCTGACGCCGTATTTGGTTGGGCAGGGGATGGTCCGCGTGCTCCAGCCGCCACCTGTGGTGGTGAACGACACCATCCAACAGTCGGACCAGCTCGGCCTGGTGAACGTGCCGCGCTCGCGTGAGCTGCTCGAGAAGGTGTACCACGCCCACTCGGCCGCGCGGCAGCGGCCACTGGGCTGGGTCGATGTGCCATCGGAGAACATCCTGGTGATGTACGCCAGCATGTACCAGGCGACGGGTCTGATGCTGGCCAAGACCGAGCCGCAGACGGCGATGAACATGCTCGCGCTCGCGGACTCGATGGTGCAGAACACCAGCTACCGGTCGTCGCAACGCCGGTAGACTTGGAAAGTCGGATCGTTCGCCTAGCCTTCGAGGGAGGCCCCAACCATGCATCTCAACCCGCAAGCTCAAACACTGGCGGCTCGCGTTCTCGTGATCGTGGCAGCCGGCTTCGCCGGTTGGGCCATGCTCGGTGTCTATTCCGTCGGCCCATCGTACGAGGGATACGTCGCACCGGCCCACGCATTCTTGCGAGCGGCCTTGACTCGCGACTCGGCGGCCCTCACTCGACAGGGTGCCGATCCGGCCGTGGTGCGCTGGGCGGTGCAGGCCGGCGGCGAGGATGTGGCCGCGCTTCGCGCCTTGGAGCAGGGGCTGTCCTTGGGCAGTGGGGCTCCGAAAGCAGACACGACCGTGGTGTGGTTTAGTGCCGCAGCTCGCGGTCAGTGCGTGTACTGGTCGCTTAGAATGTTCTTTGTCAGTCCTGAGCAGGCACGACGGATCGGGAAGGTCGAGGTGTACTGTGCGACGCGGGTGACCCCGCGGGGCAATTCTGAGGGCATCTTAGCTTCCCTGCTCTGATAGGCCACACCGCTCATCGCATTTCGGGCGTTGTTTCCTTGACAGGCGAGGAGGAATTCGGCACTCTAGGGTCCGGGATGTAGAACGTCTACATGCTCAGCTCGGAGGCGTGCCGATGGCGAGCGAGAATCGTCCCCTCTCCCGCATCGAGCTGCTGCAGGGCACGCTCGACCTCATCATTCTCCAGACCCTCCGGTGGGGCCCGCGCCACGGCTACGGCATCACGCAGCTGATTCGCGCCGGCTCGAAGGATGCGCTCCAGGTGGACACCGGGTCGCTGTACCCGGCGCTGCACCGTCTCGAGCGGCAGAAGTTCATCGCCGCCGAGTGGCTGATCTCCGAGAACAACCAGCGGGTGCGGGTCTACAGCCTGACGGACCGCGGGCGGAAGCAGCTCGCGGCCGAGCGGTCGCGCTGGGCACAGATGTCGGACGCGATCGCCGGCCTGATGAAGCCGATGCCGGAGGCCGAGTCGTGATCTGGCCTTGGCGCCGGCGCCGCCGGGAGGCGGAGCTTGACGCGGAGATCCAAGGCCACCTCGCGATGGCAGCCCGCGACCATGAAGCGCAGGGTGAGTCGCCGCGCGAGGCGGCCTACGCCGCCCGGCGCGAGTTCGGCAACGCGACCCTGGTGAAGGAAGTCACGCGCCAGATGTGGGGCGGCACCTGGTTCGAGCAGTTGGGGCAGGACCTGCGGTTCGCAGGTCGGCAGCTTCGGCGCTCCCCGGGATTCTCGGTTGTCGCGGTACTCACACTGTCTCTCGGCATTGGCGCCAATGCTACGATTTACAGCATCGTGCACCCGGTTCTGCTGTCGTCCCTGCCGTATCCCGGCGGAGATCGCATCGTAGCCCTCGCACAAAGCATGTATCAGGGCCGCATCACGTTCACGCCCACGTCCGACCTCGTGGACGCGTGGCGCACGCGGTCGCGGAGCTTCGAGGCCGTGGCGGCCTATCGCAACGTGGAATGGACGCTGACCGACCGCGGCGACGCAGAGATGGTGCGGGGCGTCGAGATCGGCCCTGAGATGCCGAGCTTCCTCGGCGTCGCCCCGCTGGTGGGCCGGCCGTTCACACCCGACGACGCGCGCCTAGGGGCGGCGCCGGTAGCGCTCCTGAGCGAAGGCCTGTGGCGCCGCCGCTTCGGCGGACGAAGCGACATCGTTGGGCAGACCGTCACGCTCGACAGGCGTCAGCACACCATTGTCGGCGTGATGCCACGTGACTTCGGCCGCTGGATCCTGGGAGACGCCGACCAGCGGCAGGCGTTCGTCCCGCTGGTCCGGGAGACAGGGGTCGCGGCGCTCAATGCCGTCGGTCGTCTGCGGACAGGGGTAACCATGCAGCAGGCGACCAAGGAACTCAGCGCGATCTCGGTCGCGGAGGCCGGGTCGGCCCGTGATGCGCCGGCCGCGGATGTGCGTCCCATCCGCGCGTGGCAGATCCAGTACTACGGCACGACGCTTCGGTTGCTCTTCGGCGCTGTGGGCCTGGTGCTGCTCATCGCGTGCGCGAACGTGGCGAACCTCTTCCTGGTGCGTGCTTGGTCGCGGCAGCGTGAATTCGGCATCCGGACGGCGATCGGAGCCAGCCGCGGCAGGCTCGCACGCCAGTTGCTCACGGAGAGCGCAGCGCTGTCGCTCCTGAGTGGGGTGGTGGGCACGGTCGTCGCCTGGCGGGCCATCCCGATCATTGCGACGCTCCGGCCTCCGATGATGGGGTTTCTGGACGACGCGCGCATTGACCCGGCGGCGCTCGCGTTCACCCTGTGTCTCGCCGCTGTGACCGGCATGGCGTTCGGCATCGCACCCGCACTCTTCGCCGCGCGGCGCCCGGTCGGTGACACGCTCAAGGACACTTCGCGCACGATGGCCGGCCACGCCGGCTCGCGGCGTTTCCGCGGCACTCTGGTTGTCGTCGAGATCGCGCTCTCCACCGTGCTTCTGATCAGCGCCGGGCTCCTGATCCGCTCCCTGATCGCGCGAGTGCGCAGCGACGACGCGCTCTTCCCGAAGGGGCTGATGTCGGTCACGCTAGAGCTGCCCGCTGCTGGCTACCCGTCGGCTGCCGCCCGCGCCGACGCGTTCAACCGGATCGTGGAGCGCGTGCGTAGCGTGCCTGGGGTCGAGGCGGCGTCGCTTGCGATGGGGAGCCCGTGGCAACGAGGCGTCCGATTGGCCGAGCTGGAGATCCAGGGGCGTGCCGCTCCGTCCGACCACGAACCGGTGATGCTGGGCTACGACCAAGTCCAGCCGGAGTACTTCCGAGCGGTCGGAGCGTCGCTGCTCGCCGGCCGGATCTTCAGGGGCGACCCGGACGAGCACGCCGTCGTCGTCAGCCAGGCCTTCAGCCGACGGTTCTTCCCGTCGGGCGGCGCACTCGGAGCGCGCGTGCGCTTCGGCAAGACTGGCGAGTGGGAAACCGTCGCCGGCGTTGTCGGCGACATCCCGTTTCCCGGTGCCACCAGCAGCTCGGGTTCCGAGACGGTCTACGAGCCCGCGTCCGGCACGTTCCTGCCCTCGGGCGGCACCGTCGCGCGCGCATCGGTCGTCACCCTGGCCGCGAATGCCTCGGCAATCCTGCCGTTCATCACCCGGTCCGTCATGGCGATGGACTCCTCCGTGCGCGTGCGGGGAGCGTCCACCGCGACCGCGGCTCTGGCCCAGACCCGCGCGCAGCCGCGCTTCGTGATGACGCTGCTTTCAGCCTTCGCGGCGCTGGCGCTGGTGCTGGCATCGGTCGGCCTCTACGGTGTGGTCGCCTACTCGGTGCGCCAACGCACGCACGAGATCGGGGTGCGCGTTGCGCTGGGTGCCGACGCCGAGAATGTCCTCGGGCTGGTGCTCCGTCAGGGCCTCAGTGTGGCGTTTCTCGGAATCGCCTTTGGCCTCGCCGGAGCGGCGGCGGTGACCCGGTTAATGCGCAGCCAGCTCTTCGGGATCGGGCCGCTCGATCCGGCGACGTTCGTTGCCGTCGCGGGCGTGTTGGCGCTCGTCACGCTTGCGGCATCCTACCTGCCAGCGCGGGCCGCGCTGCGCGTGGACCCGGCAGAGGCCCTCCGTTATGAGTAGCCGGTGGCGCCGGCGCCGGGAGGCTGGCGGGCGAACTTGCTGGGCTGACTGACCGGCGCCTGCAACGGGCGGGCGCTCGCGGCTCGTGCGGTGGTGTCGCGGGACGGTAGAGGTGAGTTAGTGCAGGTGTTGTGTGGCTGGCGGGCGATCGCCCGCTGCGAAGGCGCACTTCGCGGCCAGGCTCCATTCTATATGGGAGGTGTCAATATGCCGACCCGTGGTTCGCTGGCGTCCTATCTATCCTCTGCGGCCCGGCAGGTCGAGAAGCGCCAACTCGCCCACTTTCGCACTGCCGTGGGCGACCAAGCCGGCGAACTTCTCGTGCCTGCTGTCCAGGAAATGACACGAGGCATACTCCGCAGCGGGCACGAGATGGTGTGGGAGCCTCGGGACGATGTCGCCGGACGACTGATGCGCCAGCTCCTCGAAGATCGAGGCCCGCCTCGGCGGCTTGCCGCGCACGTGGAGCTGGAAATTGCCAAGGCGTTCACGCTGGCAACGGACGAGATGGCTCAGCGGTGTTTTGAGCTCGCTCGCCTCGCGCTCCCGAAGCCACCGGGCGAAGCAGTCGCACGCTACCTCCAACGGCTCGGTCGCTGTTACGTGGCTGGCTTCTTCCCCGAGTGTATAGTCATTTGTCGTGCGGTCCTCGAGAAGGCGCTGCTAGAGAGGTTTGAGCGAGAACGCAAACCGCTTCCTCCTGTGCCACCCGGCAAGTCTGAGATGTTGGCGCGACTCAGCAAGGCAGTGGACCTCGGTTGGCTGAGCAGGCAGCAGCTCAACGACGGTCGAACCGTTAACGAGCGTGGTAACAAGGCCGTTCACGAGGGGCCTCACATGGTCGCGGACGCTCTCGACACGATTCGGTTGACGCTCGGACTCCTCCGGGCCCTGTATGCCTAGGAGCCTTGGCGGCCAAGCCTGCGCCAGCAGCGGACGGGCGCTCGCGGCTCGAGGGTCGAGTGGCTGGTGAGTGCAACTGAGGTACTGCAGGTGTTGTGTGGCTGGCGGCTAGTCGCCCGCCGCTGAGGCGCAATGCGTTAGGTGCAGCTAATAGACAGTGGGGAAATCAATGAGAACAAGAGTGGGTGTGTGGATTGACCATCGGAAGACCATTATCGTGGCTGTTACGGACAAGGGGGAAGAGATAGCACTAGTAATATCGAAGGTCGAAAAACAACTCCGCCGTTCTGGTGATTCACCTCTTAAGGGTCCCTTTGAATCACAGCAAGTACCAGCAAGTGATAGCCGCCAGAGAACGTTTACGGGACATCTCAGTATTTACTACGATGCAGTGATCGCGTGTATTCGTGATGCCGAATCCATTCTGATATTTGGTCCTGGTGAGGCAAAGGGCGAACTGAAGAAACGTCTTGAAAGAGACAACTTGGGTGGACGCATCGTAGGCATCGAGACAGTTGACAAGATGACGGATCGTCAGATCGCGGCGACAGTTCGAGAGTACTTTCCAGACTAGGGTTCGGCAGTGGGATCGAGATGGATCGAGTGGCGGGCCAGTTGACCTGAGGTACTGCAGGTGTTGTGTGGCCGGCGGGTGGTCGCCCGCCGCTGAGGCTCACCTCCAACGCCCACTTGGGCAAGGAGGAATGAGATGAGGCACTCGGTCTTGCTCGTCTCCTCGGTGCTCTCGCTGTCTGCGGCTGGCTGCGCCAAAGCTCCTCCACGGACCAGTCCGACCGGTGGGATAGACTACCGCTTCTCAGCAACAGCGGAGCGGGTCTGGAGTGCGCTGCGCCTTGCCTACACGGACCTGGAAATCCCCATCACGACCATGGACAAGGCAGGTTGGTCCGTGCGCACCCAGAGTTGGATTCTGAGTTGGTGGCAGGCCCGCGACTGGACGAACTGCAATGCTAACGAGGGCGTAACCCTGAACATCACAACGCTCTTACTCCCTCGTGGGGATTCCACGGTCATGCGTCTGAACGTTGAGGCAACGCATTGGGTGCGGCCAAATACACGGGTCGGCGAACAGCCCCCGTCGAACTGCAACCTGATTCCTTCTGGGGGTTATCCTGGGGAAGGGGTATTCGAACAGCAAATATTCGAGGCAGTCCGGCAACACCTGTATTAGCGCACGGAATCCGGCGGGAAGTCACCCGCCGCTGAGGCGCGATTCGTCAGGCAGCCGCTGGAGCGCCGGACTTATAAACGGGGACTGAAATGGGAAAGCACACGACCACCGCACTCTACGTAGTCGTGATGGCAGCGGTGATCGTCGCGATTGATGTCTTGTTCTTCAAGAACTGGTTCTGGGAACGGCTGACGGTGAACGTAGGAATCGTCCTCGTATTCGCAGCCTTCTACTTCAGATTCCTGAAACGTCCATGAGCAAGGCGGAAGCACGGCGCGGCTCAGCCGCAGGCCGCTGGGCCGCCTATGCGGGAGCGCACCGAAAGTGATCGGCTGCCTGACCAGCGCCTGCAGCGGACGGGCGCGTGCGACTCGTGGAGTTGTGTGGCTGGAGAGTTAACCTGAGGTAATGCAGGTGTTGTGCGGCCGGCGGGCAAGTCGCCCGCCGCTGAGGCGCATTTCGTTAGGCAGCGGCCGTTCCTTCGCGGAGGCCATATGCCGGATCGCTACTACGTGCAGCTCCAAGACGGTTCCTTCGTCGGCCCAAGCTCTGTTCGCGAGATACAAGAGGCTTACGGCGCCCACAAGCTCAGGTGGAACGACAACGTGTTCGCCGCCGAGGGGGGGCCGCCAGAACCCGGCAGCGCCCCTTGGGGCACCGTCGCCTCGCTTGCTGACCCATACTCGCCCCAGCCCCATCAGGCGGTCGATCTGTATACATCACTGCTCTCGGTAACGGGCTGGATCATCATCATCATCGCCGCGTTTGACGGTGCCGTCGGCCTGCTCCGTGCAGAGCCGGGGAGCATGGCCGTTCTGCTTCTGTCCGCTGCGGGCCTTGCGGCGATGGGACTCGGTGTAGTCGCAGCGGGGCAACTCCTCCGCTGCATTCGGGCAATGCAGGCGGATGTGCGGGCAATCGCGGCAGAACTGGCTCACAAGAGGGCCGCTGCCTAACCCGCGCCTGCAGCGGGCGGGTTCGTGGTTCACGTCCCGCGCTCTCTGACCGGGCCTGGACAAGAAACGGACGTTTGTTGTCCACCGCCGTAGCAGGAGGCGCGTGAGGGCTGACGCCTGCCTCACGCCTGGGCAATAGGTTTGGCAAGCGCTGTGTGGCTGGCGGCCGGCCGGCCGCCGCTGAGGATCGTTTCGTTGGGGCGCGTCGCCGTGCTGGTCTCGTCTAACTGAGAGGCATTGGGTTTGCATCCCCAGACCGCACTACTACTGCCGTCGGATACACCGCCCAAGTCGTCAACTCTAAAGCGGCTCCTTCTCTTCTTTGACAGAGTTGTCCTTCCGGACCCCGAAGATCGAGCTGTCGTAAACGAAGGCGAGGTGAAGGAGGTCTTCGGTCGTACCACCTTTTACATGTCCGTAAGAGGCCCCTACCCACGTGTCGAGGGATACGAAGAGGGGTTACGAGCCCTCTTGGATGAAACCAGAGTGCTTAGGGCCCGAGAGATCGTCCAGGTCGCTCCACGGCGAGCCACCCCCGACCTGGCGATTGCATACCTAAAGGCGCAAGCGCTTGGACTTGCCCAGGCGCCACTTCTTCGCGCAGCGATTCCTGACTATTCACCGCAGACCCCCGTTAGGGCTCTCTTCCCGGGGGACTTTGTGATCGTCGGCGGCGCGCTGTCTCCTTCTGGCATCAGGTCGAGGTATGCTTTCGATGAGATCGGGCCGCCTGCCCACATTCCTGCACTTGACCAGGAGTGGTTCGTTCTTGCTCAGCTGAGATTGGGTCGAATCCTCAAGTACATGTCCTTGGCAGAGAACAGGGGCGCCCTGCCTGTTGCGGACGACGATGCGAGCACCGCGATACAACTGACGGTTGCGGGAGCTGGCTTCGGCCAGTACCAGCAGCCAGATGACCTCGCAAGCATCGTCATGTCGTCAGATCCTCAGCTCGCAGCTCGGCTCGACGATGCATTGGAGGGCCTAGGGTGGAACGACCTCATTAGGCTGCGTGCCGCTCTGCGCCCTGCTATCGAGCCGTTGCGTAAGGAACTGCACAAGCTAGCTGGGACGCTCACGCGGGTAGGCGGGGGATCATTCAGGGACTACCAACGAGCCCTGGTCCAGGTGAGAACGCAATACGATGACCTCGTAAACGCTGAGCGGCGCGCACTATCTGAGTTCGAAGTCGGCGCACTGCTTAAGGGTGCGTTGCCAGGATTGTTGGCGTCCTCAACGCTGGTATCCGCGCCCGTTAGCTGGCCGGCCCTTGCGGCCCTCGTGTTCGGAGGTGGTGTCGCAGCAGGCGCCGCGCTCTCCGGCGAAATCAAGAAGTATTTCGTTGCTCGTGCGGACGCTCGTGCACATCCACTATTCCTGATGACCGCAACCCTCGAACGGGTGCAGGCCATATTGCGCGCAGTTAAGTGGCCATCGTGACGCGACGCGCCCGACCAGCGCATGGATCTGCCAGCGCGTCCGCTCGGCGTTGGCCCGCACCGCCTCAGCACTGGGAGTTCTTCTAGTTGTGGCGTCCGCGGCCGCGCTGCAGCTTATGCGCCAGTCCGTTCGTCAGGAAGCAGCAACGGGGAGCTGTCATGCCAGCAAGAGAGCAGCTCGAGCTGATCAAGCGTGCCACGGTAGCGATCGCCCTCGTTCCGGATAAGCCTCCCGAAGACAGGCGCAAGACGCCGTTTCTGATCGTGGGCAGCGGGTTCTGTGTCGATCCCGATGGCATTGTCATTACATGCGAGCACGTCCTGAGGGCATTTTCGCCAGGCATTCGGGAAGCGATAGCTGCTGAACCTAAGGGTGATCAGGCCCCAGGCATTCGGCCGCTCCGGGGTCTGAGGATGTTGGTGCCTCACGCACTCTTCTTCGTTCCGGGTCCCACCGACGAGCAGCTGTCGGTGCTCCAGGTTCGGGTCGCGCACGCCGTCGCCAAGCTGGAGTATGATCTTGGCGCTATTCGTGTCTGGCCTCACGCGGGTTTTTCCAGCGGGTTCCCGGCGCTAGGCGTCGAGCCGTTCGGGAACGTCTACGAGGGTATGGAACTGGCGACCTGCGGATTTCCGTTAGGGAACGCCCTGCAAGAGCAGCTCGGCACCATGACCAGCTCCTTCACGCGCGGCATCCTAAGCTCGATCGCTCCCGCAGCGAACGCTCGAGAGGAACTGGTCACTGGTTATCAGCTCGACATCACCGCCACGTTCGGAAACAGCGGCGGCCCGGTCTTCAGCTGGTCAACTGGGCGAGTGCTCGGTGTGCTACAGGGTGGGCCGAAGCGTGACTCTGGGGAGCCGGTTCCTGGGCTGGCACGCGCTGAGCCCATCTACCGCATTCTTCGAGACAGCACTCTTGTCCGGCTCAAGGCCCAGCCTCTGGGCCACCCACCGGAGGGCCTCACTGCATAGCCGCGCAGGGATCTCCGTCCCTGCTGCTGCCTGACCAGCACCTGCGGCGGTCGGGCGCTCGCGGCTTGTGGAGTTGTGTGGCTGGCGGGCGAGGGCGCCCGCCACTGAGGCGCGATTCGTTACGCCGCAACAGTGGACAGGAAAGGACGCTGCTGATGAATCTCTACCTCCTCGTTGGCGGGCCTCGCACTCGCAAGTCATCCTGCTCTAGGGCATTGACAGGAATCGGGCGCGCACCCCGGGTTGTTACCGTCCGAATGACCTCGGGAGATCGCGAGGTGTTTGTCTTCACTGGTGGGCTTCAGGAAGCCGAGTGGACGGCGCAAAAGCTCATCAATGAGGTGGCGAAGCACCGTTGCTCAGATGTGTTGGTGGCCCTGAGGGTGCGCGCAAGGCGCGGCGCGGCGGCGCAATTCCCTGACGCCACTAAGTACATAGCCCGTTTCCGCGCAGCCGGCTGGCGAGTCAGCGGGCTGGCGCTACTTGGAGCCACCGCATTGCCAAGGCACCCTCAGGCGCTTCCTCTGCCAACGTCAGCGGTTGATCCTGTGAATTACACGGCATCCCGGATTCGGCGCGCGTGGCAGTGGTCGTGAATGTTGCGGCCTAATTTTGCGTTGAAGCTGCCGGGCGCGGCCGGTCGTGCCATGTGTGGCTGGCGGGTTGAGGCCCGCCGCTGAGGCGCATTTCGTTAGGCCGCACGGCGCTTCCACGCTCGCACGGTCAGCTCTTCGAGAAGGACGGTCATGTTCGGGTTCATTGTCGGCACGATCGCCGGTCAGCTCGCAGGATCATGGACCTACTGGCGCGTTCGCGGCACCGGCCCGACGCCCACGCACCCCGAGTGGTGGTCAGCGACGGCTGCGGGACTCGTGGCGGCGGTTGCTGCCGCAGTCCTCTACCTTGCGCTCAACGTACACATCTGGCTCGGCGGCGTCGGCAGCTCGCGTGGCCTGTCGCTCTTCCTCGCGCTGTGCATGGGAATCTGTCAGGCGGTCTTGTTTCGCGGGCGCCCTCTCCGGCCCCGCACCGACCGTGCTGCCTAACCCGCGCCTGCAGCGGCCGGGCACGGCCGCCTCACGCCCGAATGACGCCTGGCGCATAGATTAAGGACGGTTGCCCGGGCGGGCGGCAGCAGCGGGGGGCCGTCCTCACCGGACGGGCGGAGGTGGATCATGCGCCCTCGTGCCACCGCATCCTCATCTGTGTTCGCGCTATTCGTACTCCTAGTCGCCCTGGTGCAGCTGGCGTGTCGTAATCCGGCCGAATGGCGTTGGGCCGTGCAACGCGGCACAATCGTGGATAACCCCCAGTTCTCACCGACGGTGATCCTCCCGACCCAGGTTGTCGCGGACCAGGCGGCACCCGTTACCGTCTATACCTTTGGCAACGGCTGTGTGAAGCCTGCTTACACCAATTCCAGGGTTTCTGGGGCCGTTGCCGTTGTCGAGCCTTTTGACTCGGTGGTTGTCGAGATGCCACCCAACAGCGGGTGCACGGACCAGCGTAACGGGTTCCCGCATTCGGTCTCGGTGGTCTTCCCGGTGTCTGGATCTGGGACGATTCGGATTATCGGCTGGAGCGATGCTACCCGAGCCGTCGACACGCTCGAATACAGTGTGACGGTCCAGTGAGGTAGTACGACAGTCGAGAGCCGGCCGGCTTGCTGGTGGCCGGCCCGCCGCTGAGGCGCACTTCGTTAGGCAATAACATACCACAGACAGACACGGGAGCAGATTTGTGAGGTACGGCCGTGAGCGCCGCTTCGCGCCGCTCGCGGCTAGCTCACGAGGTCAGCGCCCAGGAAAAGCTCGACAACGCGATCAACCTCGCCCGCGAGTTGGTGGAGCGTGGAAACAATCGGCTGACCTTTGACAATCTCCGGCTCGGCGAACGCTTCCTCAAGGGTAACCTCTGCCTCCACGTACACATCCGCACCGAAGCCAGGGGGTTGGTCGATGCGGAACAGTTCTGTGTTGTTATTTATGGCGTACACCGGCTGCTGAAACGGGATCTGGGACGAGGCCGGACGTTTGCCGTCCGCAGTGAGCGTGGCCGTGCCTCCGCCGAAGTTCACGAATACGGGGATCAAGAGGTGGTGCTTGTCCGCGTTGTCGATGACGCGGAGCATCCAGAGCAGGTCGTTCCCGCCTTTGTATGGTTTGAGCGTCTTCAGAAGGTCCACGACGGGCTCACGCGCGCCCTTCTGTTCTCCCCGAAATCTGGCTTCAAACACATCGGCAGACTTGTAGATCGGAAAATCGTCTCTCCGGTTTTCGCCGCGCACCGTGACGGGCCAGACCATCCGCCACAGGATGTTCAGCGCCGAACTGAGATTGTGCACCGCGTCCCCCACGACGGCGCCCCATCGAATAGAGGGGAACTCGCGCACCAGCACGCTAACAACGATCTGCCCCGTCTCGTTGTCGATGCAGGGGAGAATGTCATACGGGCTGCGCTTGACGAAGGCGCCAATCGAGGCTTCGAGATTACGGATGTGCTCTTTGGCCCGTTTGATCTTGACCCCGCCGCTGGACTCCCACGTGGTTGGCATGGCGACACAGAGTATGCGGCGGGCGTTAGCACCTGTCTTGATCACGAGGTAGCTCCGGCTCCGACGGGGCGCCAGGGGATGCCGGTCCGGAGCATGGCGTTCAGGATGGTCAGCAGCTTCCGCATGCAGGCGACGA
>Ga0187854_10002773_pt1 | contig 14510 bp, 10 predicted proteins | sample June2016WEW_6_15_FD_132445 | JGI IMG/M metagenome (GOLD analysis project Ga0187854, IMG submission 132445) | Peatland microbial communities from SPRUCE experiment site at the Marcell Experimental Forest, Minnesota, USA - June2016WEW_6_150 | ecosystem: Environmental > Terrestrial > Soil >...
GAAGTCTCGCGCGGGATGCTGCCGACGCTCGCCTCCGAGATCGAGTGGCCGCCGCCGGGACTGCACTGGCTGCACGGGCGGTCGCAGACCCTGAGCCGGCTGGCGCTCGCGACGTTCGCCGGCGCGATCCTGACGCTGACGGCGCTGGCCTTCACGCCCCAGATCCTGCGGACCCACACGAACTGGCTCTTCCAGTTCCAGAACCCGTCGAGCCGCGACCCCGTCTCGGTGACGCTCTTCCTCTGGCAGACGGAGCTGATCCTGGGGGTGAGCGTGCTCACGCTCAGCCTGGTGTTCTTCCTCGCCCTCGGCGTGGGAGTGGCCCGCCGACTGGTGCTGCTGCGCAGCGCCGGATGGCACTGGACGACGTTGCTCGACATCGCCGCGGACCACGACCGCCGCAGCGGGCTGATCCTGAGCGGCGCGCGGGAGTTCGCGTCCCTCGAAGCGGCGCACCGGCGGGCCATCCTCGCAGCACGGCGCTGGCGCGCGGTCGCGCTGCTGGGCGCGGTCGTCTGGCTGCTCCTGGCGGTGGGCATCTGGGGCGCGCTGCTGCTGGCCGGCTTCCTGTCGGCGGTTGGGATCGCGCAGATCGTAACACCGCGGGTCTGGATCGTGGTGCTCGGCCCGCCGGTCCTGGGCGTCCTGGCGGTCGCCGCGGCGCGCATCGTCGAGCGGCGGCTCACCGGACCGCTCGGGCGCTCGCGCCGGATCCGCGAGACCGACACCGACGCCGCCGCGTGGTACGAGACGGTGCCGGGGGGCGGCCGCGTGGCGCCGCCGGCCCGGCGCGCACTCCGCCGCTGGGCGCTGGCGGGCCAGATCGTCGGGGTCGGCCTCGCCCTCCTGCTGATCGTGACCATCGGCGAGGCGGTGGCCGCCAGCGTCACGGCGGTGATCTCGATGCAGCATCTCGGGCCCAAGACGGCGCAGCTGGTCGCCGACCAGGACCGGTTCGAGACCTCCGACCCGCTGCGGAGCGCGCGGGTGGCGTGGGTCGCGCTCCTCCCCGCGACCGACACCGCCGGCGACAGCACGGCGCGGGGCTGGGTCGCCTCGCTCGCGGGCACCGGCGACGCGCGGTCCGATCCGCCCCCGTACGCGCCGAAGCCGTCGGACGCGATCGGCCACGGGAAGTCCGTCACCGATCTGTTCAACGACGCCGCCGCCGGCGCGCTGAGCCGCGCCCTGCTGGACACGCTCGCGCAGCTCGCGGCCCACCCGCGCACCGTGCTGTTCCGCCGCATCGCCCGCGCGACGCCGACCCCCACGCTGATGGCGGGCCTGATGGCCGGCTCGCGGGCCGCGGCCGCCGAGGCGCCGACGACGGCGCTGCACGAGGCCGCGCTGGCCAACACCGCCGGCGCGATCGTCGCCGTGAGCCGCCGCGACTTCCGGACCGCGACGGCCCGGCTCGGCGAGAACGCCGCCTTCGCGGAGGAGATGCTGAAGGCACCAGACGTCCGGATGAATACGCAGGCCTTCCACATCCTCTCGAACCTCGTGGTCGAGCCGCTCACGGCCTTGGCGCGGCTGCGCGCGCCCGGGCTCGACGCGGTGGCGCTGCGCGACGCCGCGCAGCTGATCGACCAGGCGGTGCCGGACCTCCCGGGCGCCGCCGGGCTCGCGGTCGACCCGCGCGACATCATCCAGTTCACCGCCGCGGTGCAGAACGTCCACGTCCCGCCGGGGTTCCGCGTCGTCTGGCTGTACGACGGCTGGGCGGGGCTGTGCACGAATCCGTGGGAGCTGCTCACCGGGCCGAGCGTGCTGCGCCGGCAGGCGATGCTCGCCGCCGCGGACGTGATGACCGACGTGCCGCGCGCCCGGGAGCTGGCGACGCTCGACGGCCTGCAGTGGGAGCTGGGCGCGGGGCTGGGGCTGTCCGGACTCCGGCGGGAGGTCGTCGAGCGGGGACCGTGGGGATTGCTCTGGCGCATCCGGATGTGTTCGCAGACGTTGTAGCAGGATGGAGTGGAGAGGTGGGAGAATGCAGTTGAGTTGCGAGACGGCGAGTTGGGAGCGGTCATGAGAAGTGAGTGATCGGAAGGAGAAGAGGCTCCGCCGGTTTCGTGGCGGGGCCTTTGTCTTCCTCGCGCTCGCACCTCATGTCTCGCAACCGCTCGCAACTCCCCGTCTCGGAACTGTTCTGATCACTCCACACTCGCATCTCTTACCGTGGCGACGAATCGGGCCAGCTTCCTTTCGTCGAGCCTCCCGTCGGTGCGCACGCCGGTGCATACGTCCACGCCGAACGGCCGCGCCGCCTCGATCGCGCCGGCGACGTTGTCGGCATTGAGACCGCCCGCCAGCCAGACCGGCACGCCCACCGCGTCCCGGATCTTCCGGCTGACCGCCCAGTCGTGCGTGCGGCCCGTCCCGCCCAGCTCCTTGACCCGGAGCGCCGGGTTTCCCGAGTCGAGCAGGATCGCGTCGGCCTCCGGCGCCACGGCGACCGCCTCCGCCACCGCCTCCGGTCCGGTCACGTGCACGACCTGCACGATCCGCGTGGCGGGCAGGAGCCGCCGCAGCTCGGCGCGGCACCCCGCCTCCGGCCGATCGACGATCTGCACGGTCGTGGGCCGGAGTCGCCGGACCTGATCGGCGATCGCGGCCGCGCTTCCGCGCGACGTGAGGAGGAAGGTGGCGACCTGGGGTGGCGCCGCGGAGATGAGGGCCGCGATCAAGTCATCGCGGATCGGTCCGAACCCGCTCGGCATGGCCGACACGAAGCCGACCGCGTCGGCGCCGTGCCGCACGGCCAGGGCGATCTCGCCCAGGTCTTGCATGCAACAGATCTTGAGGCGCAAACGCGCGGTCGGTTCCATCCTCGAACGCTCCCAGCCTCATAGCTCGCAACCGCTCGCAACTCGCCGTCTCGCAACTCCTCTGACCACCGCATCCTCGAACCTGTGCTCTTTCCTGCCGGGCATGCTATGGTAATGCATGCCCCAACAGCACGAAACGACCGCCGTCTGGCTGGAGCATTGGCAGGACGAGGCGGACGCGGCCTTCCTCTACCGCCTCCTCGCCGAGGCCGAGCCGGCCCCCGAGCGCCAGGACGTGTACCGCCGGCTCGCCGCGGTCGAGGACCGGCACGCCGCGCTGTGGAAGAAGCTGCTCGCCGACGCGGGCGTCGCGTGCGGCACGGCGCAGCCGTCCCGCCGCGCGCGCTTCCTCGCCTGGACCGCGCGCCGCCTCGGCCCCGGCATCCTGACGAACCTGCTGCTCCGGGAGGAAGGCCGCGAGGTCAAGGGCTACATGGACCTGTATCACGCCACGGCCCCCGGCGCGGCGAAGGACATCTCCCTCACGCTCGCCAGGGAATCGGCCGCGCACGCGGAGACGTTGGGCGGCCTCGCGGGCAAGAGCGGCGAGCCGTGGCACCAGATGGAGTCGGGCGGGTTCCTGCGCAGCGTCGTCTACGGCTTCAACGACGGGCTCACCGCCAACTTCGGGCTGGTGGCCGGCGTCATCGGCGCGAGCGTCGCGCCGCACGTCGTGCTCCTGTCGGGCGTGGCGGGCATGGTGGCCGACGCGCTCTCGATGGGCTCGTCCGGCTACCTGGCGGCGAAGAGCGAGCAGGAGGTGTACGAGCACGAGATCGCGATGGAGGCGGAGGAGATCCGCCTGATGCCGGAAGTCGAGACCGAAGAGCTGGCGCTGGTCTACGAGGCGAAGGGGGTGAAGCGCGACGAGGCTCGGCGCATGGCGGCCGAGGTGATGAAGGACCCGCAGCGCGCGCTCGGAGAGGCGGTGCGCGAGGAGCTGAAGATCGGCGCGCAGCACTCCACGCCGCTCCGCGAGGGGTGGATCACCGGCACCGCCACCGCCGTCGGCGCCTTCATCCCGGTCGCGCCCTTCCTCCTGTTCCACGGCGCCTGGGCGATCTGGACGGCGTTCGCCGTCGCGATGATCTCGCACTTCGGCGTCGGCGCGGCGCGCAGCGTCTTCACCGGCCGCGGCATCATCCGCAGCGGGCTGGACATGTTCGTCGTCGGCCTGGGCGTGGCCGGCGTCGGCTACCTGGTCGGCAACCTCATCGCGAAGGTGCTGTGACCAGGACCCTCTGGGCCGTGCTCGCGGTGCTGTGCGCGTGGGGGTTCATCACGATAGTGCGCAGAATGCGGGAAGAAGAGGAATCAGGGAGGTTGCCAGACGACAATGGAGGAAGTGGTTACCAGAACGAGAGTCTGAAGGACTCCATCGACTGGGACGAGCTGGAGAAGGCGGAGGACGAAGTCCGGGACATCGATCCCATGGCGCGGCCCGAGGACGGCTTCGAGGGCGACGACTGGGGCCCCGGCACCGCGCCCAAGCCCCCGCTGGTGTGAGGCACCTCTCACGCTCCTGCTTCTCACGCCTTCCCTTCTCACTTCTCACTTTGCTTCGAGCATCCCTACCGCGCCGTTGGTGGCGTCGGCGAAGGCGTGGGTGACGAACGGATAGGTCCCCGCCTCGGCCAGCCGCGTTTCGAAGATCATCCCGCCCCCGGGCGGCACCGTAGCCGTCTGCACGCCCTCCCAGGCGTGGGAGGCGACGCCGTCGGGGTAGACCTTCGAGAAGATCGCCCCCACCACGTGGAACGCCGAGATCCGGTTCGGCCCCGCGTCCACGACGTAGAATCGCAGCAGCTCGCCGGGATGGACGAGGATCGGGTGGTCGGCGTACTGGTGGGCGATGCCGTTGAACGACACGTAGTCCGGCGCCCCGCCGAGCAGCTTGTTCCAGTCGAGCTGCAGCACGCCGCGCTCGCCGGCCGCCGGCATCGTGTACCACTCGCCCTGCACGAAGACGAACTCGCGCGCCGACGGGAGCGGCCGCGCGGGGTCCACGATCAGCGCGCCGTACATCCCGTTGGCGATGTGCATCGCCACCGGCGCGGTGCCGCAGTGGTAGAGGAATGCGCCCGGCACCTGCGGCGACCAGCGGAACTCGATCGAGTCCCCCGGCATCACGTTGGTGTAGACGCGGCTCGGCGCGATCTGTGCCGCGTGGAAGTCGATGCTGTGCGGCATCATGCCGTGGTTGACCAGGGTGAAGTCCACCGTGTCCCCCTGCGTCACCCGCAGCGTGGGGCCGGGCACCTGCCCGTCGAAGGTCCACGCGTCGTACACGACGCCCGGCGCGATGGCGAGGTGCGCCTGCTTGACCTCGAATCGCACCTTCAGCAGCCGGGCCCCGGCCGGGGCCGGCGCCCTGGGATCGATCGGCGCGGGCGAGCCGGTCGAGCCGACGGCGGCCTCCCCATGAGAAACGTCGGCCGGCGGGGACGGCGCCGTCCACGGCTCCTGCGGATTGTTCGCGTTCGAGGACGGAGGCTGGCCGCGGCAGGCGGCCGCGAAGACGATCAGGGACGCGAGAGCGGACAACGGACGCACGCGACACCTCGGGCGGGGGGTGTCCGTCGAAGCTAGCGCCGGCACGACCTAGTCGGCCAGCTCGGCCTCGGACGCACCGACCTTCCGCAGCGTCACCGCGACGACACCGTCTTCGACGGCGGCGATCACGTCGCCGACCACGACCTCCTCGGGCAGCTCCACCGCGCGGTACATCCGCATCCTGCACTCCGCGCCCAGCGCTTCGCCGCTCTTGCGCTGCCCCGCGATCGTGACGCGCCGCGGCTCGACGCACAGCTCGACATCGCAGGCGTCGAAGCCCGGCACCGCCGCCTCGACCGTGAGGCACGGCCCTGCGTCCGCCACCGTCACCGCCACCGGGAAGACCAGCTCCGATTCCGCCTGGCGCCAATCCTCGTCGTGATGCCCGTGCGCCCTGCCTCGCCGCTCGTAGATGTCGTACGCCCGCCGCGCCACCGCGTCGGCGATCTCATCCGACCGACTGCGAACCAGCTCGCTGCTCACGATCCGCGGCCGTGCGCGCGGAGTCGCCCGCCTCGATGCACTGCGCGTCCTCATCTTCGCCTCCCTTGACTGCTCGCCGGGCGGAGGGAACCCGGTGCGTGTCCACTATGCAGCGGTTCCCCGGAAAAGCCAGAAGGAGAATGGGGAATGGCCGCCCAGGGAATGCGGTGGCACGGCTGCGCCGCCGCCTGGCGGAGCGTCGCAAGGCGGCCCAGCGCCTCGACTTCGGCCTGCTTCCGCCCCTACATGATGTACATGGCCGCCGGCGCCGTCAGCTCATCGCGCGCCGCACGAAGGCCCGGAATCCGAAGTACCAGCAGAGCGCGCAGATGACCGCCAGCGCGAACGTCACCACGGGCAAACCCATGTGGGGGAGCGCCGGAGTCAGGGCGCCACGCATGCCTTCCGATACGTAGACCAGCGGGTTCACCAGCACGGCGTACTGGAGCACCGGCGCCACGGCCAGGCCCTTCCAGGGATAGTAGGCGCAGCCGAAGAAGATCATCGGCGCGATGAGGACGCTGAACATCAGGCCGATCTGCTGCGGGCTGATCGCCGTGCCGATCAGCAGGCCGAGGAGCGAGAAGCTGGTGGCGCCGAGGATCGTGACCGTCAGGACCTCGCCTGCGTGCGCGATCGTGAGGCCCGCGATGGGCCCCATGATCAGGCGGGCGATCGGCAGCACGAACAGCGCGGCGATCGTCCCCTGCACCACCCCGAAGAGCACCTTCTCCAGGGCGACGAGAGAGATCGGGACGGGCGCCAGGAGCCGGTCCTCGATCTCGCGCGTCCAGCCGAAGTCCGCCACCATCGGCAGCGCCACCGACTGGATGCTCGACATCGCCAGCGAGATCGCGAGGATGCCGGGGAGCAGCGCCGCGCCGTAGCTCCGCTGCACGAAGCCCATCCGCGGCAGCAGCGCGCCAAAGACCGTGACGAAGAGGATCGGTTGGAGCGCGACCCGGACCAGGACGGCGGGCAGCTCGCGGCGCGCGACCCGGAGGTCCCGGCGCAGCAGGGCCCAGAAGACGAGCGCCGCCGACACCCGCGCCGGGCGCTCGAGGGGCTCGAGGTGGAGCACCGTCAATCGAGGCTCCTTCCGGTGAGGGAGATGAACAGCGTCTCCAGGCTCGGCGGGGCGAGGTGGATGTTCAGCACCGCGCGGCCGGCGCGCTCGCACTCGCGGACCAGGCCGGCGAGCACCTCGCCCGGCCGCTCGGCGTACACCCGGAGCAGCGCGCGCTGCGCCTCCGCCTTGAGGACGCCGGGGAGGGCGGCGGCCGCCGTCGTGACTGCGCTCGCGTCGGCGTCGAGCGTGATCTCCACCAGCGTTCCGCCGGGCGCGCGCGCCTTGAGGCCCGCCGGGGTGTCGAGCGCGAGCAGGCGCCCGCGATCGAGGATCGCGATGCGCTCGCAGAGGCGGTCAGCTTCCTCCATGTAATGCGTCGTGAGCACGATGGTGTGACCGCGCGCGTGCAGGTCGCGCAGGACGTCCCACAGCGCCAGCCGGGTCTGCGGGTCGAGGCCGACGGTCGGCTCATCGAGGAAGAGCACTTCGGGGTCGTGCATCAGGGCGCGGGCGATCATCAGCCGCTGCTGCTGGCCGCCGGACAGCTCGCCCACCTTCGCGCCGCCGCGGTCCGCCAGGCCGAACGCGGCGAGCAGGCTGTCGGCGCGCGACGCGGCCGCGGCGTGCGGGATGCCGAAGTACGCCGCGTGGAATATGAGGTTTTCGCGGGCCGTGAGGCTGCGATCCGGATTGGGCCGCTGCGGCACGACGCCGATCCGCTGGCGCACCGCCGCGCTCTCGCGCACCACGTCCGCGCCGGCGACCACGGCCTGCCCACTCGTCAGCTCACCGCGCGTCGTGAGAATGCTGATGGTGGTGGTCTTTCCCGCGCCGTTCGGCCCCAGGAGGCCGAAGAACTCGCCCGCGGGGATTTCGAGATCGAGGCCCTCGAGGGCGACGATGTCGCCGTTCGGGCCCGCGCCCGGCATCGCGCCGGTCAGGGCCGCGCCGCCCGGCATCGGGAACGCGCTGGAATACGCCGCGCGGCGAAGCTTGGGCGCGGGGTAGACTTTGCGCAGGGCAATGGTACGGATGGCCGGAACCGGAGTCATGTGCCGTGAGTTCAGTGTGAGAAGGGAGGCCGCAAGATAAGTTGCGAGACGCCGAGTTGCGAGCGGTTACGAGGGGAGAGTGAAGAGCGGTGAGCTTGCCACGCGTGGTCATCGTCGGGGGTGGGTTCGGGGGGCTCTACGCCGCGCGGGCGCTGGGGAAGGCGCCGGTCGAGGTCACGGTCGTGGACCGGACCAACCACCACGTCTTCCAGCCCCTGCTCTACCAGGTCGCCACCGCCAGCCTCTCACCGAGCCAGATCGCCTATCCCATTCGCGGCGTGCTGCGCCACCAGAAGAACACGCGCGTCCTCCTGGCCGATGTCGTGGCCGTGGATCCCGCGCGTCGGGTGGTGAAGCTGTCCGATGGCGAGCTGGCGTACGACTGGCTGATCCTGGCCCCGGGCGCCCGGCACTCGTACTTCGGCCACGCCGAGTGGGAGCCGTTCGCCCCCGGCCTCAAGACGCTCGACGACGCGCTCGAGATCCGCTCGCGCATTCTCGTCGCGTTCGAGCGCGCGGAGCGCGAGAGCGATCCGGAGCGGCGGCGCGCCCTCCTCACCTTCGTCGTCGTGGGCGGCGGGCCGACGGGCGTCGAGTTGGCCGGCGCGATCGGCGAGATCGCCTGCAAGGTGATGGCGCGCGACTTCCGGAGCATCGACACGCGGGACGCCCGGACCATTCTCGTCGAGGCCGGACCGCGGATCCTCCCGGCCTTCCCCTCCGATCTGTCGGAGAAGGCCGAGCGGTCGCTTGAGCGGCTGTGCGTCGAGGTGCGGACCGGCGAGGCGGTGACACGGATGGAGAGCGGCGCCGTCTGGCTCGGTGAGGAGCGGATCGCGGCGGGAACCGTGCTCTGGGCGGCCGGCGTCGAGCCCTCGCCGCTCGCGCGCTCCCTCGGCGTGCCGCTGGACCGCGCCGGGCGCGCGATCGTCAACGCCGATCTCACGATCCCGGGCCACCCGGAGGTGTTCGTCATCGGGGATCTGGCGGCGTGCCGGGACGCTGCGGGCAGGCTGCTCCCCGGCCTCGCGCCCGTGGCGATCCAGCAGGGGGAATACGCCGCCCGCGCGGTGATGCGGTCCGTGCGCGGCGAGGCGCGGGCGCCGTTCCGTTACCGGGACAAGGGGACGATGGCGACGATCGGACGGAACGCGGCGGTGGTGGACCTGGGCCGCTTGCGGTTCTCCGGCTATCCGGCCTGGCTGCTGTGGTGCTTCATCCACATCCTGTGGCTGATTGGCTTCCGCAACCGCTTCCTGGTGATGATCGAGTGGGCGTGGGCCTATCTGCGGTTCGAGCGCTCGGCGCGGCTGATCACGGGAGCCGTGCGAGGGGCGCCCAGGCCGACGCGGGGCTGACGGCTAGGCCGCGGGGGCCGCCGGCAACTTGAGAATCTGCGCGGATACCAGCGGGCCAACGAGCCCGGCAAGCGAGGTGGTAGCTGGTTCGCCTTGGGGAGCTTGAAGGCCGGCGAGCGCTTGGCCGACAAGAACCTCCCACGGTTTGTTCGACCCCATGAGGGCAACAAGGTCGTTACGGATCTCCTTCAGATCGGCATTGACCCTGTCGAACGCAGACTCGGCGAAGCTGCGCATTGCAGCGTAATGGGGGTGCTTCTCACCTCTCGCAAGCCACGCCTCGATGCCAGCCTGCAAGTCGCTCCACACAACGCCGAGCGACGCCAACACCTCGTCGGACAGCAAGAGGTTCTCCGCAGCGCGGCACTCTAGGCGCATCCGTTTGACCGGCCCAAGGTCAACAATCTCGGTTGGATCGAGGTCCCGATCGCGCAGAGAATACGCTGTTGCATCATCGTATACCGCGCTGATGATCCTCGAAACTTCCTGCTCGAACTCCTTCAACTGTGCCAGCCCGTCGACCGCACAAGGATAGACGGAGATACGCCCCCGCGAGGATCGAACGGCTTGCTGCCAGATGCGTTCGTCGTCTTCCCCTTCCACCAACAGGATCGGCGCCTGATTGAAAACGTTCGAAAGCGGGTGTGCCCCGAAAACTGGGATGACCTTGCGGCGAGCCTCAGTCGCTGGCGAGAACACCACCTCGGTGTCGCCATATCGCATGAAGGCGTGATGCGTATCCCCGTCTTGTGACATCGCACCGAGAAGCGCCGTGCTGTGCGTGGCGATAAGAACCGATACCTCCCCGGCTGACACGAGTTCGCCTACAAACCTCGAGAAACGCGCTTGAAGGTCTGGATGGAGGTGCACATCTGGCTCGTCGATCAGTAGAAGGTTGATCTTTCCCCGCACAGCATCTCTCTCGAAGACGAGGCACTCAATTCCAAGAGAGATCAGCTCGGACTCCCCGCTGCTGATTTCACCGGCCCCGACGGTCGCCTTCGTTGTGCGGTCATTGATCTGAAACCCGGGGTCTCCTCTGGTGAGATAGACTCTGTCGAGGAGACCGTTGACGCGGGCAACCGTGCGGTCAAAGGTGACCTCGGGATCCGCGCGCAGCGCTGGCGTCTGTTCGATTTCTCGAAGCGTAAGAAGCTCGAGGCGACGGAATTGAGCGGCACTCTGCTGACGAAACTGGTCGGCTTGGTTCTTCCGACGTGTGTCGGCCAGCCACGAAGCGTTCGTCGTGAGGGTCTGTTCGATGCCTGCTTCGTACTGAAGAAGTCCGCTGCGCTCAGGGCTGAGGTACCGGACACTGCCGACGCCAGGGCGCCCGCGCAGATTCTGCTCCACGAGCCTAAGAAGGCGGCTCTTGCCACAGCCGTTCTTGCCGAGAAGAAGATTCTGCCGCGCTAGGTTTCGGAGATTGCAGCCGCCCACACCTTCGAAGTCCACCTATCCCCCTTGGCCAGGCCGCCTAGTGTCCTGCTGTGTTGAGTCGCTGCCGCGCACGCTCCCAATCGGGCACGAGCGCTCGAAGAAGGCGCACGAAGCGCGGCGAGTGATCCAGGGCTCGCAGGTGGCAGAGCTCGTGCGCGAGCACATAGTCAATGCACCCAAGCGGCGCCTTCACCAGCTCCGGGTTGAGCAGGATGTTCCCAGCGGGGGTACAGCTTCCCCACCGATGCGTCATAACCCGCATCTTGAGGACGCTCGGCAAGACGTCACGCAGCCACGGGGCGCGGGCCTTCAGCCCCGCCAGCCTCCTGGCGAAGACCTCCGGGGCGCGAGCGCGATACCAACCGTCGAGAAGAGCCTTCACCCTTCGCCGGGACGCCGGCCGCCCCGTGAACACCCAGAGATACCGCCCGAGCAGGCGAACGCCAGTTCGCCCGCGCCTGATCCGGAGCCGATACTGACGCCCCAGGTACAGGTGCGTCTCGCCTCCGACGTATCGTCGCGGCACGGGCAGAGGATGGTACTGCTCGAAACGGAGCTGCTGGCGGGTGATCCAGGGGAGCCTGCGGCGCACCCGGTCGTCCACCGCCTCCGGATCCACACCCAATGGAGCAATGGCGCTCACCGACAGATTGGGATGCACGGATATGGACAATCGGGAAGTCGGCGCGAAGCGGAGAGCGTAGATCAGAGGCCGGTCACCATCGAGCACACGCCTGACATGCGTGCGTCCGGAAGCACTCACGGCTTCCGCACCCGGGCAACGTCGAGGCACCGCTCCATCAGCGCGTCAATGTCGTCCAGCGCCAGCGGGACACCCAGCCGCTCCTTGAGCCCGAACAGCTCGTCCTCGATGGCGTTGCGCATCTGGTTCTGGACGTCGGCGTTCCGCGTCCAGTGGACCGTGCGCCGCTCCTCGATGGCCCGGTCAATTGCCAGCGCGGTGGCTGCTGCGGCTGTCTCGGCGTCGGGGCCGCTTAACTGATACCTCGCGACTGCCTCTCGCACGACCCCGAACAGGGCCCGCGCGTCCGGATCGTAGCGGACCGGCTCGGGCACCACGTCCCCCGTGCGATCCCGCACCGAGGCGCTGATCTCCTGGACCCGCCTCAGGTACTCGGCGTCGGAGAGCCGCTGCGCCCGGTACTCGGCGATGGCCTGCTCCAGCATCGCCGAGAAACGTTCGTAGTAGGCGGGGTCCTCCGCCCACCGCTCCCTGATCGTGACCTTGGTGCGATAGGCGATCGTGTCGGCCTTGGAGCCGGCCGACCCGAGCTTCTCGACCTCGCGCGCGAACGCCTCGCGGTCGAAGATGTTCACCAGGCCGGTGAGTTTCTCGACCTCGCCCGTGCCGACGTGCACGTCGAGCAGCCGCTGGATGCGCGGCTCGTACTGGCCAAAGTCCACCACCTCGGCGTAGCGCCGCCGCACCGAGCCGCGGAGCGCCACGAAGAAGCGCAGGTCGCGCCGGTAGGTCTCGACCTTGCCCTCCGGCGTCTGATCGAGGAACGCCAGGGTCGAGAGCGCGAGCTGGAGATTGCGCGCGTACGCCGACAGGCGCTCGTAGAACTCGGCCCGGAGCGCGTCGTCCGCCAGCACGCGCTCGAACTCCTCCTCGTCGCGCCGGTTCTTCACACCGCGGAACAGGTCCCACAGATCGCCGTGCCGCTGCGGCAGCTTCGCGATCTCGGCGGCGACGTCGGTCAGGGTCCCGGCCAAGTCCTCACGGTCGAAGTCCGGCAGGCCGCCGTACAGGTCCAGCGCGTACTCGAGGTTCTGCAGCACGCCGGCGTAGTCCACGACGTAGCCGAACTCCTTGCCCTCGTACACCCGGTTCACGCGGGCGATGGCTTGAAGGAGCGTGTGGTCCTTGAGCGGGTGGGTGAGGTAGAGCACCACGTCCCGCGGCGCGTCGAAGCCCGTCAGCAGCTTGTCCACCACGACGATGATCTCCGGCTCGTCGGCATTCTTGAAGGCGTTAATAAGCAGCCGGTTGTACTGCAGCTCGGTCCCGTAGCGCTCCATCATCCGGCGCCAAAACGCCACCACCTCGCTCTTGTTCTCCTCCAGGATGTCCACGTCGCCTTCGCGGTCGTCCGGCGCGGAAATCAGGACCTCTGAGGTCACCAGGCCGCACTCGTCGAGGTGCTTCTTGTAGAGCAGCGCGGTGACCTTGTCCTGGGCGACGAGCTGCCCCTTGAACCCGGTCCCCTTCCAGGTCGCCGCGAAGTGGGTGCCGATGTCCCAGGCGATGGCGGCGACCTTCTGCTCTGCTGTGTTGAGCTGCGAGGTGGTGCTGAACTTCCTCTTGAGATCCGCCGCCTGCTCCCTGGTGAGCGGCTGCGTGATCCGCCCGAACCAGCGGTCAATCTGCTCGCGGTCCACGATCTGCGGGACGTTCCGGCCCTCGTAGAGCAGCGGCACCACCGCCTTGTCAGTCACGGCCTGCTGGATGGTGTAGGTGTCAATCAGGCCGCCGAACTGCCGCACCGTGTCCTTCTCGGCCTTCATCACCGGCGTGCCGGTGAAGCCGAGGAAGCAGGCGTTGGGGAGGACCCGCCGCATCCGCGCGTGGAGGGTGCCGTACTGGCCACGGTGGCTCTCGTCCACCAGGACGAAGATGTCGGGGCTGGCGAGCTGGAGTCCCTTCGTGGACACGGCCGTCTCGAACTTGTCTATCACCGTCGTGATGACGGGATCGCGCTCGCTGCGCAGCAGCTGGACGAGGTGCTTTCCCGTGGTGGCCCGCTTCGGCGCCATGCCGCAGCGGTGGAACGTCCCCTCGATCTGCTCATCCAGATCCACCCGGTCGGTGACGAGTAAGACCTTCTTGGCGTTCGCGGTCGTGATGTCCTCGGCGATGGCGGTGGCGAGCATCACCATCGTGAGTGACTTGCCGCTGCCCTGCGTGTGCCAGACGACGCCGCCCGGCCGCCGGCCGTCGGGTCCGAGCCGGCTGACGCGTTCCATCGTGCGGCGGACGCAGAAGTACTGCTGGTAGCGGGCGATCTTCTTCTCGCCGCCGTCGTACAGAATGAACCGCTTCATCAGCTCGAGGAACCGCTCCGGCCGGCACAGGGCGTAGAGGGCGCGGTCCTGTTCGGTGACCTCTCGGCCGGTTGCCTCCAGGGCCTCGAAGTGCCGGCGCACATAGCGGTACCGGCCGGCGAAGAGGCGCTCCTTCCGATCCGCAGAAAGTGGCCGGTTGACGGCTTCGGCCAGGGCCGCGTCGTCCAGGTCCGGCTCGCGCCACACCGACCAGAACGGGCGGGGGGTGCCGGTCGTGCCGTACATCGCCTCGTTCTTGGAGACGGCAAGCAGGAGTTGGGTGTAGAGGAACAAGCGCGGGATGAACTCGGACTTCTGATTGCGGATCTGCTGCGAGATCGCCTCCTCCATTGGCGGCTTCTCGAGGCTTGGTTTCTTGCACTCGATGACCGCGACGGGAATCCCGTTGATGAAGAGGACAATATCCGGCCGGCAGGTGTCGGTGCTGGCCGTTCGCTCGACCTCCAACTCCTCCGTGACGTGGAATGCGTTGCGTTCGGGGTGCTGCCAGTCAATGAACCAGAAGTCGAAGCTGCGAGTGTCGCCGAGGACCGTCTGCTGGAGGGACTTGGGCAGGCGCAGCAGGTCGTAGACCTTCTCGCTGGTGCGGACCAGGCCATCAATCGGGATGTCTTCCAGCGCCTCGATCGCCGACCGGACA
>Ga0187854_10002775_pt1 | contig 14503 bp, 22 predicted proteins | sample June2016WEW_6_15_FD_132445 | JGI IMG/M metagenome (GOLD analysis project Ga0187854, IMG submission 132445) | Peatland microbial communities from SPRUCE experiment site at the Marcell Experimental Forest, Minnesota, USA - June2016WEW_6_150 | ecosystem: Environmental > Terrestrial > Soil >...
AGCTAGTTAGATATGACTACTTCTGCTTAAGTTTCCGCTTTGAGGAGAGAGCCTTCGTTATAGCTGCTACCTGACTATCGATTGCCGCAATTAGTTCGGGATATTCGCCACTCTTGATAACCTCTTTCAGTGTTAAGCCGCCGACCCGAAAGAAGCCAATGCTCGATTTCTCTCTGTCCTTCTCTGAGCTGTGCCGGGGTAACCCGGCGATCCGACCGCCGACCTGCCGGAACTCTATGATAGGGTAATTGTCCAGGTCAACTTCAAACCTTCTCATACCCTTGGCCTCTCCGCCTTTATACCCGGTCTTCTGTAATTTTTGAGAAAAGCCGCATAAGGGACAGACACAATAAACTAGCTTTGTCGGCGGTGGTTTCTGCCTGGCAACAGGCTTCTTTGCCTTTTGAACCTCTTTTTTAGTGGGCATAGCTCATCCTATTCTCTTACCTAGATTAACCAAAGAACGTCTGTTCCTCGAGAGTCTGTAGTGCGGCCTCCTTCTGAGCATCCTCACTAATTCCCTGGGTAATTTTTTTCTTCTCCCCTGATGAAAGAGGAGAGGGAGGGGCTTTAAAGATAGTGACTAAATCACCCCGTACGCCCTTAAGTTCATCTATGGCCCCCTTAAGTGCAGTGTGCATTATAGAAAATTCATCTTTGGTCTCGGCCTCGGCCAATTTTTTCTCCAGCCGGGCCTCCATGGTGTTAAGCTGATTGTTTAACGCTGAGATTTGCCCCTGCAGCACCTCTTTCTCCTTTTGCTGTATTGCTTCACTGAGCTTGTTTACCTGCTCCCGGAGACCTTTAACCTCTTCAGTCTCCCCGGTCCCTTTGCCAATGTTATCCAGCTTGTCTTTAATGGCCGTGAAGACTGCCTTAGTCTCAGCATCCATACCGAAGGCATCTTTTATCTTAGTAAAAGTATCAACGAAATCTGAGAAGCCACCTTGGTTCCTATTCCCACCGGTCCATTCCTGCATAGTAATAAACTCATCTCTCTTTTCCTTAAGGATTTCCATAGAGCTACGTCTGTCGCCACCTTCTTGTGCCTTGTTTACTGCCTGCAAAACTGCGAGATCCTGACTAGTCATGCTTGCCCCTTCTTTAATCACGATCTCACCACTCGGACCAAGGGTAAATGGTCCCTCTTTAGTATCCTTTTCAGATTTCTTCCTAGCTTCTATACCTGTTTTGGTTTTGGATGATAGCGCCTCGGCCTCACTCATACTGAGCGCGTTAGGTTCGTCTGCCGTAGCTACCCTGATATCACCAGTAGCCGGATCGACAGAGTATTTTTCACGTGCCTCGCTCCGCAGCGGCGTTTTACCACGTTCCAACTCGTCAGTATCCTTTTTAAGTTTGGCTGTGGCAGCCCTCTCTTCTTCAGCAATCCTATCTACTTGGGCCAGTTGCACCTTTTTAACCGCCAGTTTCTCGCTCTGCTCTATGATGGCATTGAGCGATTCTCCTGAGGTTGCTTTGGCGACCCTGCCAGACCCGGGTAATTTCAGCACATCTACCGCATTGGGAAACTCCTTCCTGGGGGGTATGGCCTTTTTCTTAGTTGTGTCTGCACTCATCATTCTCCCTCCTCTACTATTGGAACGAGCATCAACTTATACTTATAGTCAAGCTCGAACCGTTTCTGAGCGTTCTCCCAGTTCCAGGTGTCTAGGTCTAGCTCAGGATCAATAATACCCAGCGCCTTGCCGGCATTAAAGAGAGTGAAGTATGCAGCCGGCTGGGTGATGGTGAAGGTAATGCCCTGCTCGGTAAACTTACTACCCTCGGGTGCATCCGGTGCTTTACCTCTGCTCTCCGGCTTCTTTTCGGCCTTCGGTATGATACCTTTGGTTATAGCCTCTGGCACGTTGGTAGCCAGTACATCGCCAGTAGTCGTGTCTACCAAAATGATATGATGACCGGCCTGATGCTCCAAGAGCTTCATACCATCTGCGGATGTGGGCGGTGCAGTAGCATCGCAATCTCTACACATCCAGAGCAAGTTTTCCAAATCCACTTCGCTCTCGCCAGGAGGGGAGATTTCTCCAGGAGTTTTTTCGTCGGCTGTTCCTGTCTGCACTATTTCCTCCTTACTATGAGCCAGACGTTTATGTGGCCCTAAACCTCGCTTAGCGACCTCTTTACCACAAATCGGGCAGCTTACCTTTTCCTTCTTACCCTTTGCCATTCCATGCCCCCTTTAGTATTACTTAAGGATGTCTATTTAAGCATCTTCCCAAGCCGATACTTAAATTGTTCCCCCAAGGCATTACCCCACATCTTGGGGGATTTCCCAGAATAACCGTTGTTGATATTTTAAAAGCTCCTGAGCGGTAGTGAACCATCATACTTATTAAACCTGGCTGCCGCAGGCGAAACAGCGAAAGTGTACTCCCTTCTTCAACTTGTGCAGCTGCAGCAGAGAGTTAGCAGAACAATTCAGGGAAAAGTAGATGTACTCCTCGAGAGTCGGCTGTTTAATGAGCCCCCGCTCATAGGCAATCTTAATTAGAGCAGGTAGCTTTGCATCCTCTTTCGTACCAAGTAGAAACTTTTTCTCGACAACCTCTCCGTCTGACATTGATCCTCCGGTTCTGATATTTTACTCATTCCAAGCTTTCCGTATGGTCTTCTTCTTGACTATGGTAAAACCTTCTAGTGTCTTGATTAACGCAAGGGTCTTATCAAGTTCTGGTTCAATCAGATGATGAGAATAGTTATCGTAGCCAATCTCGACAATCTCGGGCCTCATGTTTCTTACTATTCGCACCATCATTTTCATATCGAAGTCGAGTATCGGCTCGATCGAGAGAAACTTGTGAGGATGATGTAACGCCACCATTTCGATATAGCGATCGTAAGGCGAAGGTGCCTTGCTCAGTCCATAGTCTACCGAACTCTCAATAGTGCTACCCAACTTGAGATTGTCCGGGAAGGTAAACCCCCAGGTGGAATAAACAGCGGGATTCTTGGTGCAGAAGAGGAAATTGGTCTCCGGGAAAAGCTCGATGGTATCAGCCAAGATGAAACCGACCTCCTCTCTGGTAGCGAAGGAGATATCGCCCATATAGCCAACAAAGATAAATTCTCCGGGGCGGAAACGCCGTTTCAGCTCCTCATTGATAAGGCGGGGAGTAAAGCCATCCTGGTAGTGCGGTGAATTCTTGAGGCGCGTCAGTGCTATCTTTCTGGCATTACAATAAATGCAGTCGAAGCGACAGCCCTTGAAAACATTCCAAGTCCGGGTGACTGTCTTAAACATTCGGCTCGTCATTTTCTTATTATATCACATATTGACAAGTATTTCACTTTTTGTTACTATAACACCATTGCTATGACTTTGCAACCAGACAAAATATTTGGTCATCGGTATTGTCTAAACTGTAAGACAGAAATAGCCTCTGGAGACTATTGCCTAAAATGCCAGACCCAAATTCGCCGTGAAAATCGCCGTTCTCAACACGATAAGGCACTCATGGATAAGGTTGCTGAGCTTACCAGTCAAGGGTACCGGTGTCTCCCTATCGGATTAAGCACCTTCCCCAGACCAGATATTATCGGTATTAAGGGTGAGACAATCGAGGTTTTTGATATCTTGCTTAAAGGCTCCACCAAACCAAAATATACTAATACCGATGTTTTCGATAAGGTAACCTTGGTCGTAGTACCCCATGTAAAAATAAAGAGGGTTAAGGTCGGATTAAGGCAATCCAAGAGGCATTTAGTACTATTGAAATGTACCAACTGCGGTGAAAATTTTGCCCGCCCGCCATCTTGGGTAAGAGGTAAACTTCCTTTCTGTAAGCGGTCATGCTATCGACAATGGCGGAAGGATAAAAAACTGAAGAAAGAGGAGAAATGAGAAAGATTGCGATATGGGCTGTAAAGGGCGGGGTAGGAAAGAGCACCGTAACTGCCCGCCTCGGTCTAGCTCTTAAAGACGCTGGTTATCAAATAGGCTTCCTGGATATTGATTGCACCGGGAGTACCTTACCGAGTGCCCTGGGCATTCCGGAGCCGTGGCCTCACCCTGTTGTCGATGTGCCCAGAAATAAGATGTTCCCCATCCAAGTAAACGGCTATGATATCTTTGCCCTCTGTTTTCGTGCTGGCCGTGCAGCAGTTATGTTGGAGGGTAGTGAGCAAAAAATAGAGGTTTTTGGACAGGAATTTACACTTCATGGCACTGGTATATGGAATCTGGTGAAGCAAATGTTGGCTAATGTAGAGTTTCCTGACGATATTGACTACCTCTTGATTGATTGCCCGCCTACCAGTGGCGACCAAATGCTGTCTCTCTTTGAGAACCTCAGGGACATCTGGGGAGTCATCCTGGTTTGCCAGCCGACCAACCTGGCTATTGAAGATATGGATAGGGCACTCAATATGATTGAGGTCAAACGCATACCCCTTCTAGGAATGGTAGAGAATATGGCTATGGCTATCTGCCCGCAATGCAGTCATAACTTCTCACCATTCATTGACCCTGGTATGGACCTGAGGCAATTTTGCACCGAAAAAGGCATACCGTATCTGGGCAGCATACCCTTTACATCAGACGTGAGTATTCTAAATGTTCAGTTTAATTACTTGGTACAGGAGGTTGTGGAAGTAACTCCAGTAAAAATTTGGGAGCTGTCCTTCAAAGAGAAACTGGAGAGGGCAACAATAAGGGGCCTGATCAAGTCTGGCTTTTTGTTCAAGCAAGTAGAATAAGGAAAGGAATGATATGGGATGGGTTAAGGATTTTTTTGACTCGGTTATAAAACTACAGGGTAAGATACTCTACGACTTTCCTGAGGCAGAAAGGAAGGAGGGGTATGGTAATGCTGCTCGGGTAATAATACCAGGTCCCGAGGGTGGCATTTTTTTTCTTTGGTTCACAGAGAAAGGTGTAGATTATAAGCCTGATGATGTGCCGGTCAGGAATACAGTTTATTTTGATAGTGAGGATACCCTGCTTGATATTATTACCCCCGAAATTAGCCTGGAAAAGCTAGTGCGTTTGGTTAGTGAGGGAAGTATAGATGCAGTGGCGACTAAACTTCACCCCCGTATCGATCCCAGAACAGCCATTTTCAATGGGCGTATATCGATAGGTAATGATGACCCCACTGTTGCCTCTCCCGATATTGACTCAGAAAAATGGGCGCAGATATTTGAGAAGTTTGTGCATGGTGTTGCCTTTCCCCTAACTATCAAGCAGATGTTGAAGAGGAGATAAGTGCTCAATAATATAAAGAGTCTTATTGATGGTTCTCTCGGCCCACCGGGAGAGGCCCTGAAGAACCTTAAGGACATTTCTCAAGCCTTGGCATCAATCGATATAGCCAAGTTAAAACTGCTCTATACCATCATCAATTCAGTGGATAAGGTCAAGGGAACACCGCAGGAGCTCCAGGTATTCCTGGAGATACTAAGGTTGATGTCTACCTTCTCACCAGAGCAGCTTAATGCCGTCAATGATATAATAGTCAATCTGACGAAGCTGCTGCGTTTATTACCGAGAGAACAGCTTAAAAATATGCCGATTGGTGATTTGGCTAAGGTAGCTACTAGTATACTTGAAGAGTTTAAAAAGAGTTAATGGAAGAAAAGGAGGTTAGTAAGATAAGACAAGACGAACTTCTAGGTAGCGTAATGCAAGTAATGATAGATCGTGGTCTCGTTCCTGCTTCTGTTCCCTTTATCGGTAATCTGACTGACACAGTGGTAGAGTGGTCAGGAGAGCATCCAGTTGAAGCTGAGCAGATTATTAATGAGGTTTTTGATCTCATGAAACAGTACAAAGGTAGGTCATGAAACGATGATAAGCGAGTTACCTTATGCTCTACTTTTAATTGGTGCTGTTCTGGTGGGTTTGTATCTGGCTAATGTCTTTCTGGACTATGGGGTACCACAGTATATTTCCCGCAAGATCGGGCATTTGGGCGGCGGCGTAGCCTTCCTGCTATGCCCCTTCCTCTTCAGCTCCTTCTGGTGGCCTTTTATCCTCACAGTCGGTTTTACTACCCTATTGCTTTATGCCCGGTGGTTTAGACCAACCACTTTCCGTGGCGTAGGTGGTTCGGGCAGACCGCATGCCTTTGCCGAGATCCATTTCCCGGCAACAGGAGTGATACTTATTGGTGTGCTGTGGGGAATTTACCACGAGCCGTGGCTGGCTATCGTACCCTTGCTATTCATGGCTTTTGGTGACTCAATTACCGGGCTACTGAGGAGCTATTTTTACAAACGGGAGGTTAAGGGATGGTGGGGTACCATAGGTATGCTGCCGTCCTGTCTCTTACTTGCTTATTTCTTTCATCCCTATTACATTGGTGCTATTGGCGCCGTGGTAGCGACGGCGGTAGAGAAGTTTGGCAAAACCACCCGATACACCGATGATAACCTATATATCCCATTGTCCAGTGCCCTGGTAATGGCACTGGTATATTTTCTCTAAGAGGAGATGCCGGTGTTGGCAGAAATGCAAAAGGTTAAGCCTTTAGTCAAGTGGCAGGAAATATGGGTTGCCGATAACCATATCGGCGATATTACTGTAGGCCATGATGGAATATTCTTTTTTCTTTACGAACTCCCCCACATGCCCGCTTGGAAGGAGATGTCGATAATGCAAGATGGGCACGTGATAGTGGACGGGGAGCCTATCGCTCTCCATGTATTTGATGTTTATGCCGATAAGTACAAGGAGCACTGTGATGAGATAAACTGCACCTTCTGCAAGAAATATGGCTTTAACTGCTACCACGTTATGATAGACTATATGCTGTTCTTAACTAAAAGACCGACAGTGTATATGACATTTAAGGAGGTCTAATGTCAACTATGAAAGGAGAGCTGAAATGAAAATTAGAGCACATCTCTTAACCCTTCCCCGGTGGTTCGGTCTTCCAGCGGCAGCCTGTGCCGTAGCGCTGGGTTGTATTCTGGGTGGTGTACCCGGCTGGCTTACGGCAGTGGCTATCGTCTGTGGTGCTTTACTGATGGCCGGAGCTCATTCGTTCAATAGTGTATTGGATAAGGAGTGGACCCACTTTGACGAAGGCTTGGTAGGCGAGCGGAGTAAAGAGAAGGTCTATACCGAAGGTCAAAACGTCATTATGGCCGGTGTGGTGAGTTCTCGCGAGGTACTCATAAATGCCCTGTCGTGGTATGTTCTATCAGCAGGGGTAGCGGTAGTAATCAGTATCTATGGTTCGCCATGGGTATGGCTTCCCTGGACATTAACGGCTTTATGCACTTTCTTCTATAGCTGGGGTAAGATGAATTACCTCTGCGAAACGGCTCTCGGTTTGGGATTCGGTAGCTTTGCAGTGATGCTAGGGATATGCGGTTCACCTAACCCCGACCTTTGGAAGGGATTTCTCGCCGGCTTACCATTCTTCGTTCTCTGGGGATTCATGGCAGAGTTCGTGGACCAGGCTACTGATGCTGAGCCCAACTGGGGCAAGGGGTTGCGGAACTTAGGAGCACTGGCATGGAAGAACAATGTGTCCGTCCCTCTGTTCACTAGCTTCCTAGTTGTAATGGCCTATCTCGTTCAGGTAGCGTTGATTGCCTATGGGACACTGGCACCCGAGACGGCATTATCTCTTGTGGCTTTCCCTCTGTTTGCCTACGGGTCACTCATAATGGGCAACGACTTCAACAAGAAAGGTATCCTTATCGTGTTACTGGCTATCTTTGTTCACATGATTTTGCTGGTGGTAGGCCAAGCGATAGGATGAGGCATTAAGGAGGTTAGCTTGGAGATTTTGAGTTTATCAAATGGTAAGGCAGTTTCTATTGAAGGTGATGAACTATCAAGAGATGAGGCACATGAGATAATTATTAAGCTAACTGAGGTTTGGGGGACTGATTTTGAGAAACAAGCCCTCAGAGATGCAGTACTGGGGATCAAGTGAAACCACCTAAAATTATCAGCATTGGCTTTGCGGTCCCGCCGATATCCTACACGCAGCGGGAAATCTTCGACCAGTTAGGATATCCACATCACTTCTGGAGAATCTATGAAGAGGCGGCGATAGACAAGAGGCACTTCTGGGTTCCCTTTAGTCAGCCATTAACCTGGCAGGAAGCAACCGACCACTATCGGGAAGGAGCTATCCAATTAACCAGAGAGGTAGTTAAGCAATGCCTTGATGGAAGGGACCCTGGTGATATAGCCCATATTTGCTTTCAAAGTTGCACTGGCTACGAATGTCCAAGCATAGCTCATCGTATTGATGTGGGCTTTAGTCCTAGGGCAAGCTATACTCCGATACTTGGGACCGGTTGTGAAGGAAGCTACCCAGGGCTTCGTCGTGCTTGGGATTTTACTATTGCTACCGGTAAAACCTCTTTAGCCATTTCGACCGAGATCTGCTCGGTTTGTCACTTTCCCGAAGAAGATGGCGCTAATCCTGATCAGACACGGGAATTTGAACTTCTTCGTGCGAATGCCATATTCGGAGATGGTGCTGCAGCAGTCCTAGTAGGCTATGACGACGACCCGCGCCACCCTTACCTCCTGGACTTTGAAAACTACTTCGACCCGGAGAATATGAAGTACCTGGGGTTTCTATGGCAGGATGGTAGGCTAAGGTGCTTACTTTCTCGTCAGGTCCCCAAGATAGCACCGAAAATGTGTGCTAAGGCCCTCAAGCCTCTACTGGAGCGGAATGGACTATCTATTCAGGATATTAAGTGGTGGGTTATTCACCCCGGGGGGAGAGCTATCCTGGATAACATACGGGATGAGATAGGACTCCCAGAAGAGAAAATGTTTCTCTCAAGGGAAGTACTGAGACAATTTGGAAATTGTAGTTCGGCCAGCATTGGAATTGTGGGGAAGCTCCTGATGGGCGAGAATGTTAAGCCAGGAGACTGGGGGATGATTATCAGCTTGGGAGCGGGGTTATCGGCAGGCGCGACATTGTTTAAGTTTGGAGGCTAACATGGATGTAAAAAAGGCCATTGGTAACACCCCGGAGGATATCAAGGTGTTGGTCATAAAGGCCATTCTTGATCAGGCAGGCTGTGAGGAGTCTGCCATTACCCCCGAGGCTAACTTAAAAGACGACCTCAATATGGACTCTCTCGACATGGTGGAACTTATCATGGCCCTCGAGGAAGTAATAGGGAAAGAGATTAACGATGAAGATGTCAAGGTGTTAAAGACCGTAGGAGAAGTAGTTAAATTTATCGAGGGAATGTGATTCTTCTTACAGGCTCGACAGGTTTAATCGGCTCCGCTCTCTTACCCAAACTGCTAGAGCGGGATAAGGTTGCTGCCCTCTATCACAAATCACCACCCAAAATAACGCATGAGAATCTGATAGTAGTTAAGGGAGATCTGGCTAACCCCGACTCTCTCTTGGCACTGGACTCTGGGGGTATTTCCCAGGAAATAACCGAGGTAATTCATTCGGCAGGTGTCATTAATCTCAGTAGTAGCGACAAAACTCGTCAGGAATGCCTTGATACTAACCTTACTGGCACTGCAAACCTACTACACTATATGGAAGACCGTGGGGTAAGAAGGCTGAAATATGTCTCCACAGCCTATCTAAACGGGCAGAATGACTATGAGAAATCGAAGATGCTGGCAGAAAGAATGGTAATAGGAATGGTACTCGCCAAGAACAGTTGGGCGGCTATCCTCAAACCGTCTATTGTTATCGGGGAATATCCCAGCGGAGCCCTACCCGATGATATTAAGCCTGGCGCCTTCTATCAGTTCGTTGGAGCCATAGCTCGTGTCCACGAGAATGCAGAGAAGATACGACGGAAAGCAGAACACACTATGCACCTGCCTCCTAAAGAGCCAGTAATACATATTAAGGGAAACCCGGAGGGGACTTTGAACCTCATACCAGTGAACACGGTTGCCGATGCTATTCTGTCGATAGATAGTCCAGGGGTATATTACCTAACAAACCCTGACCCTCCGAAATTGAGCGACCTAGCTGTATGGGTAGGCGAATTAGTTAATGCTCGCATTGTTTTTGAGACAGAGCCAAAGTTATCGTGGATAGACAAACTACTGGCTAGACTAACCAAAGACTTCTCACCCTATCTTCAAGGAAACGACAAATTTCCCAGCGACATCAGTTGCCCCACTGTAGACCGAGAATTCATCCAGAGAAGCCTAAAACACCTCGGCTATTGACAACCTGTTTATTTCAGTCTATTCTTCAGTTGGTAAGGCCGGGCGCTCTCCCTTTAGAAAAGAGGAACTAATCGCTGATCCGACTTACAAAAGGAGTGAAGATGGGAACTAAGATAAGGATAGTGAGAGGTCTTTCTGAAGAACCTGTCGAAGGTGCAGAGGTTATTGCCTTTCCTTGGCTACCTCTCAAAGCTCATACTAATAAGGAAGGTATAGTTGAATCAAAACTACCATTATTCCCTCCCATAATAATGGTATCTGTCGAAAAGTCTGGATATGAAGGCGCTTTCGAGATTACTGCCCCGGTATTTGCTTCACAACCTCCTTATCATGATTGGCCAGAGAATATAATTAAACCTTGGGGTGAAATTGTATTAAGGTTAAAAACGCGGGGGTAAAATGAAGTTTGGAGATGCAATAAAAATCCTTCCTGGCTTCAATATGCCAACACCCTTCGGTACTCTGCACCTCGTTGATGTTGAATTACCTCCCTTAGCCAAGCCTGAGCTCAATGAAGAAGAGAAGAATGCCATGCGCTTGGCCATTGGTTCAGACCTCGCTATGCTGCCAGGGGAAATTCCCATCATTGGTGACATCATCGAGAGTGCCCTGGTACATATTCATCGTGGTGAGATTGTTAGACACCTGAAACCTAATCAGCAGCAGCAGTTTCTGGAATATGCTAAAGCAGGGCCGGACTCAATAGCTCTACTGAGGCTGTTCCTTAAAGAAAAAGGGAAATATAAGGGTAAGATATAAGAGAATATGTTCAGGGAGGTAGGCTATGGCTCTAAATCCATACTTAGCAGCAAAATTAAAGACGGCCAATCTCGGCCCTGAAATGATACCACTCCTCGTCGAAGTTGAATCCCCACAAGTAGCGTCTGAGCTTGCAAAAATTATGGGACTGGGAGGAGCTACGATTAAGGTTGGCCGAACTATCGGGCTGCCGGGGACTACGCAATATATTGAGGTATCTGCCCCGGTAGAATCTCTCGCTGCCATTGAGCAAACACCTGGGGTAAAGATGGTACATAAGAACATGATTAAAAAGATTAAGAGAGCCCCCAGTGTTTTGAATACTCTGATGACGAAGTTTGACCCAATAGAGGGTGAAGTTAGTATTGATGATGTGATACTGCCACGCCAGATGTTGGGCCCTGCCATGGCGTTTCGCTATTCACCTTTGGGGTTATTAACCCGTACTCCCCTGGGCAAGATAGGACCTCTTGCTCGGATGAGTCCGTTAGGCGAGATCACTATAATACCGACCAGCAAGAGCCGCCTGGTACTCTTGGATGTGCCCAGCGATTATGACGGCAGCGGGATAACGGTGGCGGTTTTGGATACCGGCTCAGGACCCCAACTGCCACAATCTCTCGGTGTTTTTGGCTATTCAGCCTGCCAAGTGGATCCCTTACCAACTGACCAGCACGGCCATGGCTGTTTAAGTGGCGATGCCGTAGTATTCACTGGATTCTGTGGGCTAGCCACCTTGGAAGAGATTTGGAACAAAGTTGAAGCTGAACCGATGCCTTACAAGGACGGAGAAGCAAAGTTTTTCAACACCAAAACCCTCGGCTATGAAGGCTTACTCAAGGCCGTAGACACCAACGCCATATTTAGAACAACATGCAAGGAATCTATCGAGATAACGACTCGATTGGGTGTGTTACCTCCAGCAACGCCATGGCATGAGTTCTACGTTGTCCATCGCAAGAAGGTTGTAGGCAACAAGAATCGCCTCGGACGTATGGATTGGCACCCACGATGGTATAACGGGTATGAAATTGAGAAAAAACGTGCCGACGAAATACGGCCCGGAGATTACCTATTCACACCAAGATTCAACACCCTGCCGGTACAAGAAGGAGAACATTGGGTTTACCCATACGTGGTGGCATATGTGTTAGGCGATGGCAACATCAGGCCCTATGCAGATACAAGGCACTCTGACGTTGGGATAACTGATGAAGACACGGAACTATTGCAAGGCGTGGCGGACAGGATTAAAAAACTCGGCTATGAGCCACACATAGACGGTAACCACCTTTGTGTCTACAGTGCTGATTTTAAAAGGCGACTAGAGGCACTAGGAATTCCATCGGGCGTAGGCAAGAGTAGGACCTTTAGATTACCCAGAATACTAATAAAGACCTCAGACGCAGCAAGGGCATTCGTGGCTGGATACTACGACGCTGAAGGAAATCCTTACTACAAGAACAAGGGGTTATACTTCTGTATCAGTTCAGTTAATAGGCCCTTCTTGGAGGAGATGCAACTCCTCCTCCTCAATTTCGGGATATATGGATACATCGGCAGTGGGGGAATATCAAAGGGATCGAAGAGTTACCACCTGCTATTTGGCCCCAACTCTGCGCGTGACTTCGCAGAGTTTATAAGGCCCTACGCTCTGAAGCCAATTCCTGTCGTCTCCGACAATCTTCAAGAGCGGTCAAAGGGTTGTGTAACCCTAGAGAATGGTAGAGCAATCAAGGTCTACAAAGTAGAGAGGAAGGATGCAAAAGACTTTTTCTATTCGCTATCCATCCCCGACCTGCACAACTATGTTACATCTGGCGTTTATTCCAAGAACTCCTGGTGCCTCACTGCTGCTACTGGTAGAAAAGCTAAGGGAATTTTTGGTGAGGTTCAGGGCGTAGCACCAGGTGCCGAGCAAATGCCGATAAAAGTTCTACAGAGTCTCACTGGCATGGGTATGACATCCGATATTCTCGCTGGCATCCAGATGGCGGTAAATAAAGGAGCAAGGGTTATTTCGATGAGCCTTGGTAGTGATACTTGCGAGGGAGGATGCTACGACTCTGATGGCGGACCTTGCCCGGAATGTAAGCTAATCAAGGAGCTTTCCGACCAGGGTATTCTTTTTGTTATTGCCGCTGGGAATTCTGGCACTGATCCTGAAGACTCCTGGCAGATCGGCTGTCCAGGATGCTCACAGGGAACCGTAACTGTCGCCTCACTCTCTATGACAGACACACCTAGTGTTGCATATTGGAGTTCTAGGGGACCCTCAAATATTGCTAACCAAGGCAAAAGCGGTTATGAACTAAAGCCCAACGTAGCAGCACCGGGTGGGGGCAGAGCATCATCTAAAGCTAGCCCCGACGAAGTGATATATTCGGGAATGGGCGGCTATTTCACCGGACTCTATACTGGAACATGGGCTGACATCGCAGGTAATTTTCACGGAACTTCTCAGGCGACCCCCGCCGTGGCAGGGTTGCTTGCTGTTCTTCTCCAGGCTGGTAAGATCTCGAATGCCCAGGATTTCAAGACAATTTGCTCCAGAATGGGTCATCCCTACCAGCCAACCGATGGCTATGGAGTGCCAAAGTTGAGCTGGTTTTAGTGACAAAAAGTGGAAAAGGAGTATTGACAAATCTGATGATTAGTGCATATTATTAGTTATTAGAAATGTGGTATGGCAACCATTGAAGTTGATGCGGACGAAGTAATGTTACTGGAGAAAGTTAGACTTGGCAAAAAGCATGGTACCTCGGATATCCATATGGAAATCCGCAACAACGAAATTTGTGATGTCAAACTGACGTTAGATTTCCGTAGAGGAAAGGAGTTTGCTATTCAGAAAGCGGCGTAGGTAAACTACTCGCTGGCTGAGAACATCAGAGGCGGACCCGATTGACTCGGGATTCGCCTCTATTTTTTTTAAAAAGCAAACGAAAAGGAGGGTAGGCTTATGGAAGCACCGAAATTACCTGATCTGGGTAACTTAAATCTACCAGAAATCCCTAAAATGGGTACTAAAGGTCGAGACAGAAGCGATCCTGTTGTACGCAGGATACGTGAGGGGGGTTTTTCACCGGTACCTGCTCTACCCCATGTTATGAAAAAGGCACCCCATCAGGATGCCAGCGAGTTGGTCAGTGGTGTAGTAGGCACCTTACAGGAAGCCGGGGCAACAATCTGTGGTTTCCTTGACAAACCCTTCGATGCTGTGCTGAAAATCGAGGGGCCGCATCGCATTGTCGACGATGCATTGAGCGTGCCAACCGGCCTAGCACGAGACCTCGTGGAAGTATTTCAAAGGTAAAAAAGGGTAAAGGAGGTAATTAAAACCATGTTCGGGATAAACTCTTTAGTATTCCCCAAGGTTGATATTTTGGCTAAAGGACCGGTATCGGCACTAGCCGAAATACGCACCAGCTTCAGTCTGACTCAGGCCAATATTGAGTCATCTCTGCCACAAGGTGGGCCCGGGGGCGGTTCGGGAGCAAGCGCCACGGGATTCAAACTCCCCGACATCATGGCGTTCTTCAAGGGACCGGGAGCTCAGAATGCCCCAACTACCAAAACGACCGAGAC
>Ga0187854_10002779_pt1 | contig 14487 bp, 9 predicted proteins | sample June2016WEW_6_15_FD_132445 | JGI IMG/M metagenome (GOLD analysis project Ga0187854, IMG submission 132445) | Peatland microbial communities from SPRUCE experiment site at the Marcell Experimental Forest, Minnesota, USA - June2016WEW_6_150 | ecosystem: Environmental > Terrestrial > Soil >...
CGTTTCCGAAGTTCCGTCAGCACTTCATGATTCAACTTCCGGCCATCCAGCGTTTTCTTTTTCATGACCGATATTATATTTTATCTGCTCCAAAAAGTCTATACTATTATGGACTGATTAGTATGTCATTCGTATTTATCGATCCAAAGAGAACGAACCTCGCCTGCTTGTGGGAGTTGTGGAGGAGGTTGGCGTTGAAGCCAAAAAGGCCTTCAACAATTTCGATGAACTCTGCGCCATTTTAAATCCAAAAGGGAAAGAAGAGACTCAATTAAAAACAGGCACAGCGGACGGAAGCTAAAGATTTGCAAGAAATAATGAACTGATCGGTACAAAGAAACGGTGGGGGATCACCTGCCTTTACCAAGACCCCCTTGATTGCATTTTCTCAAAACGGATGGGTGTCCTTGCAGATGGCCATGCGGAATGGTTCTTACGAAATCATAGAGGTTCCTATTTTGACAAAAGCTGACTCATGGTCTTTCAAAGGGTCGCTGTACAGTCATTTCTATTTAAGATTGGAGGTAACAAGAAATGAATACGCAAAATATGATTAAATGGACCTTGCTGGTCGCAGGAGTGATTTTCCTGAATTCATACGCTCACGCGGCCCAATTAAATGTCCCGGCAAACTATTCCACCATCCAGGCCGCTATTGACGCGGCCAGTAATGGTGACACAGTTTTAGTCTCTGATGGAACGTACACGGGGCCAGGCAACAGAGACATAGATTTCAAAGGGAAAGCTATAACAGTGCGCTCGATAAATGGTCCTGGAGTCACAATTATCGATTGTCAGAGCACAAGTACTGATAAGCATCGAGGGTTTTTCTTCCATAACGGTGAAATAGCAAGTTCTGTGCTCGAAGGATTCACCATAAATAACGGATATGGGCCCGATGAGCCTTTCTCTGGAGGTACCTTTAGCGTCGGTGGCGGCATCTATTGTACCAACTCATCGCCCCTAATAATAAACAACATAATTTCGGGAAACACTGCTGTATACGGGGCAGGAATACAAAGCTGGTATTATTCATCACCAACGATAAGGAACAACATCGTTAGAAATAATACTGCCCTTCAGGTAGGAGGTGGGATTTACCTATACAATTATTCTTCATCGACCTTAGATAGGAACCAAATCACTGACAATACTGCCGTATCGGGGGGTGGGGTAGCAATAGATATGTCTTCGCCGGTCGTCTTAACTAATAACCTCATCGTAAGAAATTCAGTTTCTTCCGAGGCAGGAGGTCTATGGTGTGGTAACTCCTCACCAACGATAACGAACAACACTATTGCGCAGAACACAAGTGGATCAGGGGGAGGGGCATATTTTTGGTATGCTACACCGACAATAACTAACTGTATCCTGTGGGGGGATACCGGTACATTAGCTGAGATCGACGCCACAGGAAGTTTAATCACAGTCACCTATTCTGATATCGCTGGAGGATATTCGGGAGCAGGCAATCTCAATGCTGATCCGCTTTTTCTAAATCCAGGTTCTGGTGACTATCACTTAGCAAGTGGCTCTCCTTGTATAAACGCGGGGAACCCGAATTCCATATACAACGATCCTGATGGCTCTCGAAATGATATGGGGGCTTATCCCAACTTAAACTTATTGATTGATAGTACCAAGTGGGCTGAGCTGGAGTTTATCAGGCGTATTGAGAACGGAGCCCTTCATTCGGCGGTGATGAACTACGGAAATGTGTTAAGCAACAGCCTCTCGTTACCAAGCCCGAATACTGTGACTTCGATTCAAACCGTGGTTACAGTAAATGCCATTACCAATAACAATGCTTTTATTAAGGCGCGAATTGGAGGTTATTTCTATCATGATAACACCAGCGGGGGTGACATTTACGCCGAAATCGGTATAGGAGATAGTCCTAACGGGTTGGCCGCATATTACGAGGTTCTCATCTGTAAGGACCCCCCTGATTGCTACTCGGCGAGTCAAACTTCTTACCGCCAAATAGCCCCGGTGAGTATGGGCCAATCTCACACCTTGGGGATCACATACAATCAGTCTCAAACCCGATTCGAATTTCAGTTTGACGGCCAGCCACAAACGCCGCTGCCGGCTCCAGGTGCTAATAACGGAATACCTACTTACCAGTGGATGGGCATTGGAACCCGCATCGGTCATTGGTGGTTCATTCCTCTTAATCCGGGAGAGGGCGGTTATGTAGATGCCACATTTGACAATGTGTATGTTAATACTACCTCCCTTTACGACAACTTCAGCTCCGCTGATGGTCTGATCGACAAATCGAAGTGGCTGGACCTTGAATTTGTTAGGGAACAGCTCAGCGATGGAGTCTTTGGATCGGCTCTTAGGAGCTACGGGTCTTATAACACTAACCATATGGATTTCATCAACCCCTCAAGTGTAAAAGAGTTGCAGGCTGACTTAACGGTAGAAGATCTCATAAACAACCAGGCTATTCCCATGGCCAGACTGGAGGGGGATTTTTACAACGACGGCACCTCCGGTACTGGCGCGGTCGGCGATATCTTAGCACATGTTGGCATAAGACATAATGGTACTCAACCAGTCGGCTATTACCAAGTAGTTAAGTGCACTGCGCCAAACTGTAATTTAAACTGCACCGCGTCGACTTGTACTTCAGGTTCAAGTGAAGTGCAAATCCTATACTATTACGAAGACCCGCTGACAATCGGGCCAAATTTGTTGGGCCAACCTCATAAGGTATCAATTAGGTATAATGCTTCAACAAATCCTCCCAAATTGTTTTTCGGTTTCGACGGGAGACTTACAACGCCAAATGTTACGCTTCCATCGATAGCCGGAGGCCCAAACTCGACTTGGACGGGGATTAGTACCCGTGTAAGTTTTACTACTCCTACTCCGAGCCCATCACAGGCGGGCTATGTTTCCGCCCAATTTGCGAATATCGCGACGGTTGTCGATACGGATTACGATGGGGTTCCGGACGACACGGATAACTGCCCCACAGTTTACAATCCGCCGGTTGCAAGCTGGGTGGATATTAATGGGACTGTCCATTACAACTCCCAACCCGACTTTGATCTCGACGGAGTTGGCGATGCGTGCGATAACTGTCCAAAGGTTCCTAACCCCGATCAAGCAGACTCCACCGGCTCCGGCATGGGCGATGCGTGTCGAGGGACTTCGGCGTTGACGCTTCAGGTACCCTCCACTCCTGCACAGCCCGGACAGCCCATTTGGGTCACGGGGACATTCTATAATGGAACCGGGCAGGCCATCCAGACAATCCAGCCCGATTGTTTCAACACCTTCTTTAGTGTAACAGACGGTGCGGGCAACCCTCTGCCCCCAAGCTGCCGGCAACACGCAGCTTACGGGATTCCAGATGATGTTATTACCATCCCAGCAAATAGTCAATTTACGGTCAATTGCGATCTCTCCGAAATGTATCCTCCGGAGGTCTTGACCGCTGGAACGGGAGGCGCCCAAGTAACCTATAATGTCGTTACAACCTACTCCAACTATATTCAAGATCCCGATTTCGTTGCGGGGGTGTGCCAAGCTCCGCCATGCTATGATTTATTCCTGGGAGCAATCAGCTCAACAACTTCTACCGCCGTGAAAATCCAGGGACAGGCCCCCGTCCAGAAGAAGACGGCCCAGATCATCTTTGACCCTTCTGATTGGTCTGTCAACTGGGCTACGATCGATGGCCCACCGATCTCGGCTCACATCAGCAACATTCAGGGTCATCCAATTTCCAGCACAAGTAATTTTAGCCTCTCTACAATCCTGTTGAATGGAACGGTACCGATCATTAGTGGGTCTGCTGCCGTCCAGAATTATGTTCTTACGGTGCAATTTGATCGATCAAAGGCTGTCCAGAGCTTGGGATCAATCGTATTCGGACAGATGGCCGACCCCACGGTCCAAGGGAGCTTCACAAGCGGCAGCGATATCTTTTCCGGAACAGGGACTGTAACTATTGGCTATTACAGTTTGTCTGGCTTCTTCAGTCCCATCGCCAACTACCCCGTTCCTAACGCGGAAAATGCCGGCCAGGCCGTTCCCATCAAATGGCGCCTTACTAATGCAAATGGAGCAGCGATCTCCGATCCTGGCAGCTTCGTGAGTATCACATCATACGAGGTGAGCTGCACGAACTGGACAGGTAACCCGCAGACTGCAGTTATAGAGAGTGCTGCGGGTGCATCGGGTCTACAGTACCTCGGGAATGGGAACTGGCAATTCAATTGGAAGACACCTAAGAGCTATGCAGGTACGTGTAGGATGATGGTGCTCACTCTAGAGGACGGCACTCAGTTTACCGCCATATTTCACTTCAAATAGAGACATGAAGAATTATACTTAGAGTAAGCTTGAGGTTAAATAGAATGCAAGACATGGAGGGAGGAGAAAGGCCATGAAAAGGGTAAAGGATATAAAGGGATGGATGATAAAGAAAAACCAAAACAACACCGGAAGGGAGGTGATTTTTACCATGAAGAAGGGAGAGGGATTAAAGTCATGGACATATGCGGTGCTGATCTTGATCTCAGCATTGGCGCTCGCCGTGCTCCCGATTCAGGCGCCAGTCCATGCAGCCGTTAACTGTTCAACTGTAAGCAGCACGAGCACGACGGACTCTGACCTTGACGGATTCACCGACTATCAAGAATGTAACGGTATTACGCTTGGAGATGGCAGCCCTTTCCCCGGAAAGAACAGCGGAGTTGCCAGAGCTAATCGTCTCGATCCGGATACAAAGGACGTCTTTGTAATCCTGGTCAGGGCAACGCCGACGAGTAATATCCCTTTGAAGGGCACCTCTCCGACCGACTATGCGGGTGATGCGGCTTATTGGTTTGCGTTTGTCTCCAACCCCGTATCGGCGGGCGGCCTCGGAATAACTCTTCATCCGCTCCTGCCAACCCAAGTGGTCTCAAATACGCTCCGCAACGTAACCTCTTCACAGGAAGCGGCCAGGGTAACCGAGAACTTGGACACGAGCAGCACTAACCCACTTGGATTTTCTAATACCGGAACTCCGGACGGTTTAGATTTGTCAACGATTTACACGCAGAGGATTATCAATTTTATCAAATCGGCCTGCGGTAGCGCTTACGGAACAGCAAACTGCGCTGATTCATCGGGTGTATGGGATAATACTGCGACGGGTAATCTCGCCCTTACCCAAAAATATATCCTGCACACAATTGAACACGAAGTCGGGCATGTGCTCGGTCCACTGGCGCCGGTCTATAACGCAAATTATGGAGGCTATCACTACAAGTCAGGAACAAATGTCATAATGGACCAGTCAGTCTACTATACTTCAAAAGGAGGCAAGGTCACTTTTTACAATGGGACAACCTATACTTCCGCAGACCAGAGTGGGGTTAAATTGAAATGAATCCCCTTGTGGTTACTTAGAATGCATAGCGCAGAGAGCATAGCGTAACAGAGAAACCAATCCATTTTCATTGTGGGTAGGTGTGACGAAGTCGATGACAAACTGGTAACAGATGACAAGGGGGGCAGTTACGCCAAAAATGAATCCACAACAAAACAAAAAGGAGGATTAGATAATGAAGAGAAAATTGGGAGTTCTGATTTTTGTGTTCTTGACGGGAATGGTCCTTGGCGCCGTGCAACCAGCTTTGCTTTATGGTGGGGGCGCAACGGGGTCAGGGAACCTCTGGGATCCATTTGTAAATGTTTCGATTTTTACACTAACACCGACTCAACCCTTTAAAGGACCCAAACTGAATCTGGCCGGACCATTAAGCATCTCTTATGAGGTAACTGAATCTTTTCCAACCTGCTTCAATGGGCAGCTCCACGCGACCATGTTTTATACATTGAGACTGATTGTGGGTAAAGGTCCGCACCAGGACATCTACTGCTTCGACGGGGCAACGCCGGGAATCTGCCTTGGAGATATAAATGGACAAGGAGATGTGATAATGAATTTCCTGAAAGCAGATGTTTTAACGCTTTTTCCAAACGCCAAGGATGCCCAAATTACATCTGTGGATAATGCTGGAATAGCACAAGATAGTTTAGCGTTTGTTGCAGATATAACAATTGCAGTGAAAGAATAGACTTCTTGGAAGAGAGTATGAGTTGACACAAGGGGCTAGGCTATTCAACATGGAATTTTTTGCTAAAAATGTGACACCTAGCCTATGAGCGAAACACTTGAAGATGCATTTTTTTCGTGAACATTGATCATCTAGGAATGATGAGAAGGGTCGCAGGCCCTTTGCTTTAATCATTTAATGGGCAAAGGGCCTATCGCTTTCTCAGAGCAACATTCGATACGCGGCTTCCTCGGCCACGCTCAGGCCCGTGGCGAGAAGGTTGGCGAGTCCATAAAGAATTTTATGGACATAGGGGGTGGCCCCGTGCTAAAAATGTAATTCACTATGATTAGAATTGCTTTAGTTCTTCTTACTTCAATTCTCCTTACCTTCCCCTTCCCCCGCTTTGATTTTTCCTCTTTAGTTTGGATTTCCCTGGTCCCCTCCTTTTTGGCCATAAAAGATAAAGGTCTGAAATCCACTTTCGGTATTTCTTTTTTGAGCGGCATCTGCTTCCTCATGGGTCTCTTTTCCTCGGTAAATTTTGTAAAGGGGATCACTGCAGGAGAAAAGCCATGAAAAATGGTCCTCGTCCTTCTTCGCTTTTGTTTTACGGGGTCAGTGGCTTAGTGATTGCAATTTCAATCGTCAGTTTCATTCGTGCCCTTCCCTGGATCGATAAGCCCTTTCCAGGCTTTATGACATTCAAGTTTCCTTACGTCGGCTCATTCACTCAGCAAGATTGGCCTGGAATAAAAGCGGGTCTCAAATTTATGGAGCAAATCATTTCCGCTAATGGGCGATACATCCGCCAAGGGCAAGATTTGGTGGACTTGGCAGGAGAGAAGCCACCCGGAACTCTCATTCACTACACGGTCGAATCGAAAGGGGAAGTTCGGGAGATCGCCGTCCCTACAACCAAATTCACCACCTATGATTTCATTATGGTCCTTTTGGTCATGTCCATTGGACTCGCTCTCTTCTTTCTCGGCTTCATTGTTTATCTACTAAAACCAAATACTGCCTCGAGTTGGGTTTTCTTCTTTTTCTGTGTTGTTCTGGGCCTATATTTGATTACCGGGTTTGAGATCCAGTCAACTTATCTCTTTGTCCATCCCCACTGGCTTCTCATTCCTCTTTTCCCCGCCGCACTTTGTCACCTGGGATTGATCTTCCCTGAAAAGAAAAAACTTTTGATCCGTTACCCGATGTTAGAATATGGCATTTACCTGCCGGCACTCATAATTGCTATAGGATATCAACTTTATCTTTTTACTTTCCTTGAGAGTTCGACCGGTATCTCATTTTCTTGGGTACCGGATATAAAGAAGGTAACCTCCTTTAACCGTTTGTTCACCCCCTTATGTATAGCCGGTATGCTTCTATCGGTTTTACATTCGATGTACAGGGCGTCTACGAATATTGGTAGGCAACGGGCCAAAATGATCATCTTTGGCGTAGCCATTGGCATTTTGACTCCTCTGATATTTTTGTCAGTCACCTTTTTTATGAAAATTTACATTCATTTGAATTTGCTCATCCTCCCTATTCTTTTTTTCCCGGCTTTAATTGGATATTCCATCATTCGGCATAACCTCTTCGATGCTGATACAATAATCAAAAGGACAGTTGGGTATGTGGTGGTCACTGCGGTCGTGGTCGGAGCCTACGCAGGGATAAGCGTTACTCTCAATTTTTTCATGGGGAAATATCAACTGGCCCATTCTCAGGCCTTTCCGATACTATTTACCCTGGGAGTGATCCTGATATTCAACCCGCTGCGTAATCACGTCCAGAACGTGGTCGATCGCCTGTTCTTCAGGAAGGAATATGACTACGGAGAGGTCGTTGACAATGTGAGCCGCGCCATCACCTCCTTGCTCGACCTGGGACAGGTGCTGCGTCGCCTGACTCAGACTTTTATTGAGGATATGTTCATCAGTACGACTTCGGTCATGTTGCTCGATCCCGCTGCCGCCGAGTACCGGGTCTGTCTCGCAGAAGGAGAGAGAAAGGATGAAGTGGAAGGCAAGACTTTCCGACAGGATACACCCCTGATTAAGATTCTCGAGACGACGAAGAGGGAAGTCACCAAATATGACGTGCTCGAAGATCCGAAATACAGGTCGATTTCCCGGTCTTGCGCCGCAGACTTTGGGTTAGTGCGCGCGAGTCTGATGGTACCCTTGATATTTCAGGATAAAATAATCGGCCTATTGAACCTGGGTGATAAGAAGTCCGGAAAAGTCTACAATCGACAAGACATTGATCTCCTGCATGCGGTCGCGGCGCAGGGGGCGGTCGCCATTGAGAATGCCAAGCTTTTCCAGGAGAACCTTGAGAAACAAAGGATGGAAGAGGAGCTGAACATCGCCCGGGATCTCCAGATGAGCATGCTGCCGGCTTCTTGCCCCCAAGTTCCGGGCTTCGGCATAGCCGCCACATCTATACCGGCTAAGGAGGTTGGGGGCGATTTCTTTGATTTCATCGAGATGGGAGAAGGTAAAATGGCCTTGGTGGTAGGAGATGTAACCGGCAAGAGTGTCTCCGGCGCACTTGTCATGGCGGCTTCGAGAAGCATCTTCCGCATGCTTTCCGAAGAGCAATGGACTGTTGCAGACATCATGGGCAGGGCCAACCGCCGAGCCAAAAAGGATATCAAAACTGGTATGTTCGTGGCTCTGCTCTATGCCGTGCTGGATTCAAAAAAACGCACGATGACACTCTGTAACGCCGGACAGACCCAACCGATTCACCTCTCCTCGGTCTCTGGAGAGGCGTTCTTCGTGGAACCGGAAGGAGACCGTTTTCCTCTGGGTATTTTGGAAGAAGTCGAATACAAGGAGAAAACCGTACCGCTTTCACCCGGCGACCGGCTCGTTTTCTACACGGACGGAATCGTCGAGGCCATGAACGCGAAAGGGGAGTTCTTCGGTTTCGACCGCCTCCTTCACGTGGTCCGGGAAGCTCGCTCCCTGAATGCCGATGGCCTTCTCAAAGAAATTACGAAACAAGTGAATGAATTCTGCGGCGAAGCTCCGCAAAGTGATGATTTAACCGTCATCGTGATGAGCCTCTAAGAAAAGCCCAGGCTTTCAGAAAACTGGATCAGGCCCGATCAACCAAGAACTGGAGAAATGAGGAAGGAAATTCTCCTTACAACCCTTCGTATTCTTGCATGCCTTCTTTCCGGCGCTCTTCTTGTTTTGGCCTATCCCGATTACGATGTATCATGGCTGGCCTGGACGGCGCTCGTGCCGCTCATGCTGGCGATCTCGGGTACTACCCCGAAACAAGGGTTCTTCTTATGCTTCATTTTCAGTTTTGTCCTTTTCTCAGGAGTCTGTCGCTGGATCTTTGAGGTAAGCAGGTATACCCTTCTCCATCATCTCTTAGTGAATCTTATCCTGGGTGTTCCTCTGTCTTTTTTTGGATGGGCTTTCGCGTTTGTCTCGTCGCGGCGCGGGGCTACCCTTGCACTTCTTACCGCACCATTCATATGGGTTTCTTTAGAGTATGTGAGATCCAACCTATCTTTTCTGTCGTTGCCCTGGGCGTTGCTCGGTCATTCTCAATACCAGACGCTTTCAGTGATTCAAATCTCGTCAGTGACTGGAGCATACGGAGTTAGTTTCCTCGTTATCCTTGTCAATGTTTCGCTTTCCGCGGTAATCTTAGCCGCTGTCCATCGATTGAAAATAATCGAAATTCCCCCATCTCAACGCCTGTTGCCAAGAGGACCTTTCTTTATCCTCTTGGCCACCGCAGCCTTATTTGGCCTCGTGTTACTCTATGGAAAAATACAATTGTCCAGGCCGATTGAGGGAAAATCATTAAGGGTGTCTGTGGTCCAAGGAAATATCGAGCAGGCGAAAAAATGGGACCGCACATACCGGAGCTACATTATAGAAAGGTACGAAGAACTCAGCCGGAAGGCTTCCGGCGATCAGCCAAGGCTGGTCATTTGGCCGGAAGCCGCTACACCTGGCTTTGTTCTTAATGACAGTGCTCTCCTAAGGCGTGTCACGGGACTTGCTCGAGAGATGAACACGTACTTCCTCATAGGAAGTTCTGAGTACCCTAAGTTTCAAAGGGCCCGTTTAAAAGTCGGCGGATTGGGGAATACGGCGCTCTTTATATCTCCGGATGGCAAGGTGCTGGGACAATATCTCAAGATTCATCTCGTCCCTTTTGCAGAACACGTTCCCTATGAGAAACTCATACCCTGGCCTCGGTTCATCGTGCCGGAGAAGATGAAAGGTTTTGAAATTCCCGGGAATGAGATCACTCTGTTTGATCTGCAGGGATCCAGATTCGGCGTCCTCATCTGTTGGGAGAGCATTTTCCCGGGTCTTTTCAGAAGTTTCGTGAAAGAGGGCGCCCATTTCATGGTGAACATCACCAATGAAGGTTGGTTTAACAAGCCAACCATATTCTATCAGTATGTAGCAATGAATGTGTTTCGGGCAGTCGAGAACCGTGTCTACCTGGTTCGCTGTGCCAATACGGGTATCTCCTGTTTCATAGACCCCCATGGAAATATTATCGCTAAGGTGAAAGACGAAAAGGGGCGGGACATTTACATCCCAGGAGTTCTCACTGTTCCAGTTATTGCCGCCGATGTAAAGACGATTTACACTCAGTGGGGAGATTGGTTTTGCTTTTTGAGCATCGGGTGCTCGATTGGGTGCTTGATTCTAGCAATCTGCCGAAGGAAAGATAAGGTAAATGAAGATGACCTTTTTGCAGGACGAGAAAGGAAATCAGTTTCATAGAGTTTTTAAATGCCTCAACCATTTTTGAACGCTAACCTCGGGAACAACCTCCAGATTAGTCTTTCCCCATAATCTGTTCCAAATCACGAATTCCGGCATTTTGGCAACATTATGTTTCACCATCCTCCTCAAAGTAGACGGCCAGGAATAGAATTTCCGGCGGAAATGGATAACCCCTTCCTGCAATTCTGCGGGATGAATGTGCTTTGGTTTATGGACGACCGTGTAGCCGTTGTAATATTTCGCCTCTTTGGTGATTAACCGGTTTTCTCTCTCAAGAACGGGGTAGCACTCCATATGGGGATAGGGTGTAAAGATGAGGTCCTGGAGTAAAGTAACTCCCAAGTCTTCCAAAATTTTCATCGTTTCCGTAAAGAGAACCTCTTGGGTATCTTCATCAAAACCGAACATGATCGCAACGACAACGCAGATTCCATTTTTCAGGAAAGCCTTAAACTGACGTTTATAGTGCTCTACGATGTTTACCGCTTCCTTTTTCTGCGTCGCGATCGTCTGTTGGGATATGGACTCTAATCCAACAAATATCCCTTTGCATCCGGAAGTCCTCATCAGCCTGATCGTTTCCGGATAGTCCGCCACGTTAACGCACATCTGGGATAGCCACCATTTCTTAAGAGGGATCATTTTTTCCAAAAGTTCATTAAACCAGTCCGGATCACCCGCCGGATTATCATCCCAGAACTGAACCAGTTTGCGACTTGACCAATTCAGATTTGGCCGGGAGGTTTGAAACTTGATTTCCTCTATTACTTCATCCACGGGACGCTTGAGATATTTTTGTCCATACAGGTCTCTTATTGAGCAGTAGGCACATTTGTGTATACATCCTCTGGTTCCGATTACGGCGGTGGAGGAGTAATATCTCCTGGAATCGAGAAGATCCAATCTGCTGAAGGGAATTCCTTCTAAAGAGTTCACCGGGATTGAATAAAGCGGATTTAGTCTTCCCGCCTTGAAATCTTCCAGGGCTTTGGGCAAAGCCCTTTCACCTTCCCCCAAGACAACACAATCCGCTAACGTTCTTATCCTAGGATCAAAATCATAGGCCAGGGTTACATACGGGCCCCCCAGGAAAATCTTTGAACCCTTGTCCTTCAGATATTTTGCGATGGAGAATACATGGTCGGATTGGGCCATAGTCGTGGTAAACATTGCAATATCAGGGGCAGGGGCTTGAAAATCGAATTTCTCCAGACCCAGGTCATATATTTTGATGTGTTGGCTATAAGGAGTTGCCAGGGCTGCAAGATAGGGAGCAGTTAGGCCTGGAGGGAATGACCTCCTTCTCGGGCTCGGGTGGCCCGGGGTTACGATGACGATATTCATTGATTTTCCATGGTGTTTGGGGCTATCTTCCCGCTAGCCACATTACCAAAAGGAGGCCCTATTGTCAATGAGATCAAGTTTGGCTTTTTTCCACGCTTCGGGCTTTTGACCCTCATCGGGTCGGGTAGTTATATGTTGTACTTTTTCAAAAATCCTAATAAAATCCTTATCGGCAGCAAGGAAGCGATATTTGAATTGCAAAAAATGGTCAATTTACTATAATGGGACTTGCTTCGCCAGCAAATTCAATTATCCATCCGATCTTTTTTATTGCACGCCTATTGATGGGAAAGGAGTTCCAGTTATGATTCCAGATAATAAGATCGAGCTCCATATTCCGAGTGTGATGGGCTATGAGAAAATCGCCATGGAAACCGCGGCATCGATGGCCAAAAGAATGGGTTTTACAGAAGACCGGATTGAGGACTTAAAAACAGCTGTAGCTGAAGCCTGTATTAATGCCATCGAGCACGGCAATGAAATGGACAGCAGCACGAAAGTCGCCATCACTTTAACGGCGGAGGAATCGAAACTCCAGGTGACGGTCAAGGATGAAGGTAAGGGGATGGGCAAAACGAGTTCACCCAGCATTGTGAGCAAGATCGAGGGCAAGGATAAGACTCGGGGATGGGGGATTTTCCTTATCAAGAGTTTAATGAATGAGGTAAAATTTGAACCAAGCGCCGAGGGCGGGAATGTCGTCAAAATGATTATCTATCTTGAAAAATAATTGTATGGTGAAAGACTCTCTGGTTATGATAGGATGCGGATATCAGCGGGCAAGTTCTCCATGAAGGATGAATAGGACATGACGAACAGGGATGTCGAGATATCGATTTCAAAAAAGAATGATGTTTCCATCATCAATATAAAAGGAGATGTGACTGCCAACACCGGAGAGGCAATTGAAAATGCCTATCAAAAGGTAAGTACAGATGGGGCGGAGAAAATATTGCTCTATTTTGACAAAGACGGCTATATCAACAGCGGCGGCATAGCGGTTTTGATTGGAATCGCTTCCGAGAGCGCCAAGAAAAAACAGACAATTCGCATCACCGGCCTGTCGAGCCACTTTCAAAAGATTTTTCATATGGTGGGATTGACAAAATACACTGCAATCTTTCCTTCGGAGGAATCAGCCCTGAACGGGTTCTAAATACAGGATCTACTCTCCCCACGGTTTAATCCGAAAATTATATAAAGGCCTCGAAATAAAAAACCCAATGGAAGACGAAACCGCCAAATTGTTTAGAGGCCCCCTTCGGGAGCTTGAGCGTTCCCAGCAAGAGCTTGAAAGGCGAATTTTCCATCTGAAGACTCTCTACGATCTGGGGCAGGAGATCGGATTTCTGAAACAGCCCTCGGAAATCATGAAAAACCTGCTGATGATGATCATGGGAACTTTCGGATCTTCCTGCGGGTTCATTCTTCTGGCAAATATGCGTACCGGAAAAATCGAAGCCTTCAGCCAGAGGAGTATGGGCAAGAATTTGATCGACACGTTATCCCAGATGGCGGAGTCAGGATATTTCAAAGAATTAAACAGGCCGTCGGGCATTCAGATTCTGCATGATGGTCAGAGGGACTCCGGAGAAGATAGACAAAAAATACTGGATTTCCTATTCTCTTGCAAGATGAGGGTTTGGATCCCTCTCAGTATAAACGAGAATTTAAAAGGCGGGATCGGATTGGGAGACAAGCTGGCAGGGGACGATTATACGGCCGATGATCAGGAATTGCTAAGCACCATGGCCCACCAGGGGGTCGTCGCCATTGAGAACTCCATGCTTGTGGAGCAAATGAAAAAAGATGAATCCGTGCGGATAAATCTTGCCCGGTACCTCTCTCCCCATATCGTCGAGCAGGTGATCAAAAAGAATATGCAAGTCAACCTGGGCGGGGATCGGAAGGTCGTGACCGTTCTTTTCAGTGATATCCGGGATTTTACCCGGATCTCGGAAAACTTGCCCCCCGATCAACTGATGAAACTTTTAAACGAATACTTTACCGAGATGGCCAGGATTATCTTTGAAAACCAGGGGTCTTTGGACAAATTTATCGGGGACGCCATTGTAGCCGTATTCGGCAGTTTGATTTCTTTAGAGAAACCCGCTCCGGCCGCTGTCCGGGCCGCAATTCAGATGATGAACAGCCTGTCTATCGCCAATAAACGTTGGAGCGCCGAGTTTGGACTTGACATCCAGATTGGAATCGGCGTCAACACCGGCGAGGTTATTTTGGGCAACATCGGCTCCCCGGAACGGATGGAATTTACCGTCATCGGGGATACGGTAAACATC